>Ga0114932_10006036_pt1 | contig 10489 bp, 9 predicted proteins | sample 2SBtaG_2_FD_87286 | JGI IMG/M metagenome (GOLD analysis project Ga0114932, IMG submission 87286) | Deep subsurface microbial communities from Kolumbo volcano to uncover new lineages of life (NeLLi) - 2SBTROV12_ACTIVE470 metaG | ecosystem: Environmental > Aquatic > Marine > Volcanic ... | reverse complement strand
GTTCGAAGAGTTTAATTGCAATGTTGATGTATTTGATCCGTGGGTTGATAAGGAAGAGGCTGTACATGAATACAATATTAAGCCAATTGATCAACCAACAGAAGGTAAATATGATGCAATATTATTAGCAGTTGCACATGATGAATTTAAAGCATTAACTGTAGAGCAAATTAGAGCCTATGGCAAAGGCAATCACGTATTGTATGATATTAAATATTTAATTAAAGCTAATGAATCGGATGGAAGACTATAAATGACTAAATACGAACAACTACAAGAACATTTGAAAGATAATCAAAACACTTGGTTAGTGACTGGCGTCGCCGGATTTATTGGCTCTAACTTACTAGAGAAGCTTCTCATTCTTAACCAAAAGGTAGTAGGGCTAGATAATTTTGCTACAGGTCATCAGCATAATATTGATCAAGCAATCCAAGATGCTAACAACGCTACTGGTAAAGACTTAAGTGATAACTTTACTTTTATCAATGGCGATATAAGAGAGATAGAGGATTGCAAACAGGCGTGTGATGGCGTGGATTATGTATTGCACCAAGCAGCATTAGGCTCGGTTCCTAGATCGATCGAAGATCCTATTAATACTAACAGAGCCAATATTGATGGCTTCTTGAATATGCTGGTTGCTAGCAAAGATGCAAACGTAAAAAGATTTGTCTATGCAGCATCAAGCTCTACTTATGGAGACCATCCAGATCTACCAAAAGTAGAAGATAAGATTGGCAACCCTTTAAGCCCTTATGCCGTCACAAAGGTTGTGAATGAACTATATGCTCAAGTTTTTGCAAAGACCTATGGTTTTAAAACTATAGGTTTGAGATATTTTAATATCTTTGGTAAAAGACAAGACCCAAATGGCGCCTATGCGGCAGTTATACCAAAATGGGTGGCAGCCATTTTAAATAAAGAAGATGTGTTTATTAATGGTGATGGCGAAACTAGTAGAGACTTTTGTTATATTGACAATACAGTTCAGATGAACCTTCTAGCAGCTACTACTAATAATGATGAAGCTACTGACCAAGTCTATAACGTGGCACTTAATGATAGAACAAGTCTAAACAAGCTTTACCAAATGATTGAAGAAAGATTAATTCAAAGAACAAAAGGGCTAGAAAAGAAAGAGCCAATCTATCAAGATTTTAGAGCTGGAGATGTTAGACATTCTCAGGCTAATATAGATAAGGCGCAAGCATTATTAGATTACCAGCCAAGGTACATGATATCTCAAGGGATGGATGAGGCAATCGATTGGTATATCGCTAATATTAATTAAGCTATATATGGAGATTAGTGCAGTTAATAACTTGATTCAAAGAAATTTTATTTCTTTGATAATGAGAGTAATGGGTGCGTTATCTCTATTTTTATTATTCGTTTTAACGGCAAGAAATTTACCTCCCACAGAGTATGGGTTGTTTTCATATTATTTTGCATTAAGTGTTTTATTCGGAGCATTTGTACAATGGGGTATGCCGCCTTATCTTCTGAAAATTTTTGCGTCTGGCGGCAATAATCTCCAATCTTTTAAAATACTTATTAAGTCGTTTTATTTTTCAATATTTTTAATGGCAGTATTGCTCTTGATTCTATTTTCAATAAATACCTTATTTGAATTTAAATCTTTAATAGTGATTGCTGCATCAATAATTACAGCATTTTTTTTAGCTATTGTTAATATGATTTCGGGAGTATTAAATGGACTAAAGAAAAGGGTTTCGTTAATTTTTTTATTATATTTTTTGCCGTATTTTTTATATAATATAGGTGTAACTTTTATAGATAAAAGTATTGTAAATTTTATATTATTATTTATGTTTAGTTCGCTACTGGCTAGTTTTATAGCCTATTCAATGTTAAAACTCCTCATAAGAAAATATAGATGGCCTTCTTTCAAGATATCTTACCTGAATGAGATTCTTGGGCGAGGATCAAGTTTTGTATTTTTGGCAGTCGGTATTTTGTTACTCAATTGGATGGATGTGGTACTTGCAAATGTAATTGTTGGCGAGGTTGCTACAGCTCAGTATAATTCAGCATCAAGGATAATTTTTATTGTTGCTATAGTAGCATCAGTTCTTAATACATATACAACACCACTTTATGCACAATATTATATAAAAAATGATATTAAATCAATAGAGAAATTAGCACATGAAATCTCTAAATTGCTTTTTATTTCATCCGTGATTATTTCTATTTTAGTCATACTGAATGGAGATTTTGCTCTGGGTCTTTTCGGGTCGATTTATAAAGAATCTTATTTGTTGCTTATGATATTGCTTGCTGGCCAAGCCTTTAATTTAGTAACCAGTCAAGTAGGTCCAATCTTAACAATGACAAATAACGAAAAATTGTTAACTTCAATTTTTATGAAAGCTATTTTTATTAATTTAATACTGAATATTGTACTAGGGATTTATTTTGGAGTAATTGGAATTGCTATTGCCACCGCCATTGCAGTTGTTTATTGGAATATTTCAGGAATATATGCCATTAAATCGATCTTAGGCATATCTGTTGTACCATTTGGTTATTCAAGAAAACCTGGTAGCGATGTTAGTTAATATTTCTAAAATCTCCCAGCTATTAATTACTATAGTTATTGCAACTTTTAGCTATACACAATTAACTGTCTTGGATTCCCCTATAGGAATTTCCCAAGTCCTGTTGTTGGTTGCTTATTTTATTTTATTTCTCAATACTTCACAATCTAATAAAAGGTATACAGTTAGTGTTGCACTTATAATGCCGGCAATTGTACTGCTTAGTTTTATATCGATTTCAATTTTTTTTTCATTTCAAGCTTTAGAAGCGCAAATTTACAATATTCTCGCACTCTTATTAAACGTGTTGTTAATTATTTATTTTGCCATACATAAGATCAAATTTAATCTATTTGTTAATGCAGGATATTTTTTATTAACAACTTTATTTATTATATATTTTTTAGATGTAATTGGAGTTAATGTCGGCATTCAGGTTGGTTACTATCCATTGGAAGGTTATAGGCTTCAAGGATTTTCAACAAATCCAAATCAGTTAAGTATGGCTTTATTATTTTTTTCTATTTTCTTTATTGAAAAATCTCACAGTAGTCGTACAAAAACTTCCTATATTGCTTTAATTGCATGCGTTTATTTCATTTATCTAACAAGTAGTGATGCAGCAATGTTGGGTTTTTTGTTTGGGTTGCTGGTATATCTATATTACACGCATCTTGATAAATATTTATATTTAAAGCTGCTATTCGTATTACTCTCTGTTTTAACATTATTTATATTAGCCCCAGCTTTGGTAGATTTTTTGAATGATAAAAATATCCACCAAGTTTCTACAAGATACAAACTTTGGGCTAATGGAATGCAAAGTTTTTATAATTCCCCAATTGTTGGCAATGGGCTCGCTGCCCATTCATGGTTGGATAACCCTCTAGAAACTCATGAAAGTCATAATCTTTATATTGATATATTATCAAATGTAGGTATAGCGGGGTTTTTAATATTTAGTGTGCATGTTTTATATATTTATATTGATTTGGGTAAAAAAACAATTGTTGATATGAAGCCGTTTATTATGGCTTTAATTTCATCTGTTCTTTTTTATAGTTTGTTTCATAATAGCATGAGATCTATTTATCTTTGGCTGGTTTTTTCAATTGCTATTTATTTTATTAGGAAGAGGCAATGTGTGGATTAGCTGGATTTATAAGTAAACAATTATCAAGCCCTTTGCAAACTATACATGAAATGATTGATGTTCTACATCACCGAGGGCCAAATAACAGTTCGGTCTGGAGTAATAATTTAGGAGTCAGCATGGCGCATTCAAGGCTCTCTATAATTGATACAAGTGAATTTGGAAATCAGCCAATAATTTGCTCAACAGGTCGCTACGTGATGTCTTTTAATGGTGAAATATACAATCATCGTATTCTTAGGGATAATCTTGATAGCTTAACTAAAGTTAACTGGAAAGGTCATTCAGATACTGAAACTTTTGTGGAATTAATATCTTATTTCGGAATTGAAAAAGCACTACTTAAAGTTAAGGGCATGTTTGCAATATCTGTATGGGATGTAAAGGATAGCAAGCTGACTCTAGCTCGAGATAGAATGGGCGAAAAGCCTTTGTATTATGGATGGCAAAACAACTCATTTATTTTTGGCTCTGAACTGAAAGCGTTGAAAAAATTTCCAGGCTTTTTAAGGAATATTGACAGAAAATCACTAGCACTTTATTTAAGGTACAACTCTATCCCTGCTCCGTATTCAATTTTCGAGAATATTTATAAATTGAGCCCCGGGGCTATGATCTGTATTGATTTGAGTTTAGAAAAAAACAAAGAAGAGTTGTACTGGTCTACAATATCAGAAGCAAATTCTGGAAAAGAAAAGATATTTTCTGGTGATTACTGTTCTGCAGTAGATACGCTTGAGTCCAAATTGTTAGATGCTGTTAACTCCCAAATGCACGCAGATGTTCCACTAGGTGCGTTTCTATCTGGAGGGGTTGACTCTTCTTTAATTGTAGCCTTAATGCAGGCGCAATCTTCTAAGAAAGTAAAATCTTTTTCAATAGGATTTGAGGAGGAGAGGTTTAATGAGGCTAAATATGCAAAATCTGTCGCCAATCATTTGAGTACCGATCATCACGACATGTATGTAACAAGCAAAGATGCTTTGGATGTTGTTCCGCTCTTGCCAGATATGTTTGATGAGCCCTTTTCAGATTCTTCTCAAATACCAATGTATTTAGTATCTAAAATTGCCAAATCAAAAGTAACGGTATGTCTATCTGGAGACGGCGGTGATGAATTGTTTGGTGGGTACAATAGGTATCTAGTTGCATCAAAACTTTGGAAGAAGCTATCTAAAATTCCTGTACCCGTACGAGGTGTTTTAGCTAATTTAATTAAATCTGTAGAACCAAATACTTGGGACAAGACTTCGGATTTTTTTTATAAGAACAAATATTCAGGTTTTGGATATAAGTTACACAAAGGTGCAGACAGCCTCCATTCTGAAAATATAGATGATTTGTATTGGAATCTTATATCGCAAGTAAAAAATCCAGACGACTGGCTTGTTGATTCGGGAGAGTACCCTAGAGAGGCACATGACTTTATTTCAGAAATTTCTGGAATAGAGCGCATGATGATAAGTGACATGGTTGGATATTTACCTACTGATATTTTGACAAAGGTAGACAGGACAACTATGTCAGTTTCTATCGAGGCACGAACCCCATTTTTAGATAAAGAAATTGTACAATTTGCACTCTCATTGCCACTCGAATATAAAATTAGATCAGGTGTGGGGAAGTCAGTATTAAGAGATGTTTTGTATAAATACGTTCCGAAAGAGATGATTGAAAGACCAAAGATGGGCTTTGGGGTGCCTTTAGCTGAATGGATGAGAGGCGAACTTAGGGATTGGTGTGAAAATTTACTAGATGAAACTAAATTAAAACAAGATGGTTATTTCAATCACAAAATGATACGTGATAAATGGAATGAACACTTGCATGGAAAACAAGATTGGCATCATCAATTATGGGGTATTTTGATATTCCAGTCTTGGCTGGAGAGCAATCGATGAAAAGCATCATTGTAATTGCTTCCAAAACTAAATCCTTGATTAATTTTAGAGGCGCATTAATAAAAAATATTAAAGCTCACGGGGTTAAAGTCACTACTTTGTCGAATAAACCAACCAATGAGCAAGTAAACGAGTTGAGTAATTTGGGCGCAAAGAGTCAACACGTGTCATTTTCTAGAGGGAAATTAAGTGTTATTTCGGATTTAAAGGTTCTTTTTGAATTAATATCGAAATACAGAGAGATAAGGCCAGACATTGTCTTGGCGTATACAATTAAACCTATTATATGGGGTGGTCTAGCGGCTAGATTTTTTAAAATTAATTTTTATGGACTTATAACTGGTTTAGGTTATAGTTTTCAAGGAAAGTCTTTTAAAAGGAGAATTCTTACTAAGTTGGTTGTTTTTTTATACAAATTAGCGCTGAAAAATTCTAAAGCCGTTATTTTTCAGAATGAAGATAATCGCGATGTTTTTGTAAGCAAGGGGATTGTTAAGGTATCAAAGACCCATGTTGTAAATGGCTCAGGAGTAGATTTAAAAAAATATGATATTGAAGAATTTCCTGATGCCAATATTAAATTTTTATGCATTTCGCGTTTGCTTGGTGAAAAAGGATTGAGAGAGTATGCGGAAGCTGCAAAAATTGTAAAAAATAAGTTTCCAAATGTCGAGTTTGATTTAGTTGGATCAGTAGACTCATCTCCAGATGCAATATCTTTAAGTGAGGTTTGTGGTTGGTCGGATTATGTTTGTTACAGAGGCTATGCTGACGACATTCGGCCTTATATTAAAAATTCGCATGTTTATGTTTTGCCTTCGTATCATGAAGGACTTCCTAGAAGTACACTAGAGGCAATGTCGATGGGCAGGCCTATAATCACTACAAATGCTAGTGGTTGCAAAGATACTGTTATAGAAGGTGTTAACGGTTTTAAGATTGAGGTGGGGTCTATAGAAAATCTGGTTAATAAGATGATGTGGTTTGTCAATCATAAAGATAGAATTGAACCAATGGGAAGGGCAAGTAGAGAATTTGTGGAAAAGAAGTTTGATGTGCATGAAGTAAACCGCAATATGATTGAATTAATGGATCTATCAACATAAAGCATTAATTTCTTTAATTAACTAACTATACAAAAATATTATGCAACTTTTTATTAAATCTATATTGGATCGATTTTTTTCAATTTCTTTATTTATTTTTTTACTCCCTTTGATGTTACTAATTTCAATTTTAATTAGGGCTAATGGCCCGATATTCTTTACACAACCAAGACTTGGAAAGGATGGAAAGGTGTTTAATATTATTAAATTTAGAACAATGATAGTTAATGCGGATGATTATCTTGACTCTAATGGAGTTCCCACTAGAGATAGGGTAACAAAAATTGGCAAAGTATTACGTACCACATCATTGGATGAAATTCCACAATTATTTAATATAATATTAGGGCAAATGAGTTTTATTGGCCCAAGACCCACGCTGGTGTCTCATTGGGACAGATATACAAAAGAGCAGAAAAATCGTTCTAAAATGCTTCCAGGAATTACTGGCTGGGCTCAGGTTTGTGGGCGCAATCAAATACCATGGAGTAAAAGAATAGAGCTGGATATAGAATATATTAATAACTTTTCTCTTTGGTTTGATGTTGTTATAGCGTTTAAAACAATATCTGTTATCTTTCGAAGAAAAGATATTTCAATGGATAGAAATGCTTTGAGCGTAGATGATTTAGGTGGTGATAAAAATGAAAAATAATTTTCTAGAAGCGATGAATCAGCAGTTGATTGGTCTTGATAATCAGTTAGAGATTGGTGGAAGTGCTAAACACAATATATTCATTATAGGTGCCCCACGTTCTGGAACGACATTGTTGAGTCAATTGTTTTCAGGTTGTACAAATGCCGGATACCCGAATAATCTAATGGCTTCATTTTGGAATGCTCCAATAACTGGCGCGCTATTATCTACACGATGGACTGAAGACAAAATTTTTACTGGAAACTCTAACTTTGGGCAAACTTTAGACTATAGGGAGCCACATGAGTTTGGGGCTTTTTGGAGGTCTAATTTATTAATGGATGGTATGGAGCAGCCAAATAACACCCTAACTGAGTCTATCAAATGGAATCATCTTGCAAATACTTTGAAAGATGTATCTAAGGTTTTTTCTGTACCAGTAGTGTATAAAGCCTTTCATTTGGCATGGTTTATTCATGAAATCAGTAGGGTGCTTCCAGATTCCAAATGGATTTGGATTACGAGAAATACTGTAGACAATGCGAGATCACTGCTTGATTTAAGAAGGCATATGCATAATGATATAAATAAATGGGCATCTTCTAAACCTATAGGTATTGAGAGGTATTTTGATAAAAATCCATATTTGGAAGTAGTAGCACAGGTTGAATTGATCAATCAATGGATTGATTCACAGTTAAAAACAGTAAATAAGGATAATTGGCTTTCGTTATCATTAGAATCGTTGGTCGCCAATCCTATAGATACGTTCGAGAAAGTCTCTACTTGGTCTGGCGTTAAGGCGGTTGATGAAAATATAAAATTAGCCGCTAAAAATATTCAGCCAGAAAAATTTGAAAATGATCTAGAGTATCAAAAGGTAAAAGACGCACATGAAAGTTTTTTAAAAATATGAAAAAAATTACTGATAAAAAGAAGTGGGATGATATTCTTCTAGAGATCGGCTGTTTTGACACCTATCATACATATGACTACCATAAGGTGCATGCCATTATCGATGGTGGTATTCCTGTAATGTTTGTAATGAAAGATGTAGAAGGTATTATTGCGATACCTGTTCTTGAGAGAGAAATCGATAAAAAACAATTGGACGCAACTTCTGTATACGGTTATCCGGGCCCAATATCCAATATTAAAGACCCATCTACGTTTCAAAAAATGTATAAGGAGTTATTGTGTGATATTTACCTGAAATCCCATTATGTATCTATATTTTCTAGAACTAACTGCTTGATTTTGCCAGATGAAAGTTTATCGAAAATATGTTTTAATTCAGGTGAGACAGTTACCATAGATCTGAATTGTAGTGAAGAGGATCAATTAAAACAATATAGATCTAATCATAAACGGGATATTTCGAAATTAAAACGTAAAGAGTTTGGGTGTAAATTTGTAGACCCTAAATCACATCTAAAACATTTTATAGAAATTTATGAGTCTTCAATGAAATTTCTAGATGCGGCTGATTATTATTTTTTTCCTAAAGATTACTACTCTAATCTGTTTGACAATAGCATTGCACAGGTTAAGTTAGTTGAGTGTTCATATGATGGGAATATAGCTTGTTGCGGTATATTTTTCTTTTGTAATAACATTGTTCAATACCATCTAGGTGGCACATCTTCAGAGTTTTATAAATTTGCACCTACTAAATTAATGTTTGATTTTGTTAGAAAATATGCATTTGAAAATCAATATAATTTTTTTCATTTGGGTGGAGGTCTAGGTGGGGAGAGTGACAACTTATTAAATTTCAAAAAAGGCTTTTCAAATAGAATCGACAAATTTTATCTTATGAAAGAAATTCTTAATAAAGAGGAATATAATCATTTGTCAAAAGGCAAGAATAACTCTGATTATTTTCCTTTGTATCGGTCTTAAAATATGCCAAACACTAAATTTTCATCTTGGCCATCATTTACACAAGAAGAAGCATCTTCTATTCAGCGAGTTTTATTATCTAATAAAGTTAATTATTGGACTGGTAAAGAGGGTCACGAATTTGAAAAAGAGTTTGCATCTTGGTCTGAGTCAAACTATGCGGTGACTGTAGCGAATGGTACCTTGGCGCTGGATGCTGCGCTAAAGGCTTTAGATATAGGTGGTGGTGACGAGGTGATCGCAACCTCTCGAACCTTCATTGCTTCAATCTCATCTATTGTAAATGCTGGCGCTGTGCCAGTATTTGCTGATGTAGATTCATTATCTCAAAATATTACGCCTGAAACTATTCGCTCTGTTATCACTAATAAAACTAAAGCAATCGTCTGTGTTCATTTGGCTGGCTGGCCGTGTGATATGGATGAAATAATGGCTACTGCTAATGAACATGATTTGTATGTAATTGAGGATTGTGCTCAAGCGCATGGGGCAAAATACAAAGGTAACCCTGTTGGCTCTATTGGACATATAGGCTGCTGGAGTTTTTGTCAAGATAAGATAATGACCACAGGTGGCGAGGGTGGTATGGTAACCACTAACGATGAATCTTTGTGGCGAAAGATGTGGGCATACAAAGACCATGGCAAGAGTTACGAGGCTGTTTATGAGCGAGAGCATCCCGAAGGATTTAGATGGCTACATGAATCGTTTGGCACCAACTGGCGCATGACTGAAATGCAAGCTGCTATTGGCAGAATTCAGCTAAAAAGAATGCCAGATTGGCATAAAAAGCGCTTGAATAACGCTAATAGTATCTGGGATGCCGCCAAACAATGTAAAGGGTTGCGAGTGCCAACGATTCCCGACTATATAGAACACGCCGCTTATAAGTGTTATGTGTTTGTTGAGTTGGATAAGTTAGATTTAAATTGGAGTCGTGATAGAATTATTAAAGAAATTAATGCCTTGGGCGTGCCGTGTTATTCAGGGTCTTGTTCTGAAGTGTATTTAGAGAGGGCATTTGATGGTACAAGGTTTAGGCCTAAAAAAAGGCTGCCTAATGCAAAAGAGTTGGGCGAAACTTCATTGATGTTTTTAGCGCACCCAACTTTAACTGAAGATGAGATTCAAAAAACATGTGATGCTATTAAATCTGTAATGGAGTTGGCTGTTAAGTAGTGTGAAAATTTTGGAAATTTCCTAAATGGATAAAAACCTCTTGTTTT
>Ga0114932_10006034_pt1 | contig 10492 bp, 17 predicted proteins | sample 2SBtaG_2_FD_87286 | JGI IMG/M metagenome (GOLD analysis project Ga0114932, IMG submission 87286) | Deep subsurface microbial communities from Kolumbo volcano to uncover new lineages of life (NeLLi) - 2SBTROV12_ACTIVE470 metaG | ecosystem: Environmental > Aquatic > Marine > Volcanic ... | reverse complement strand
CTGGCCGAAAGCATTGGGCTTGTCGTGCTTGAAAAGTACGAAGTGGGCTGGGCAGGTTCTCATCAGGCTGCTCCCTTGAACTGTGGGTCCCAAAAGCGACCGTGAGCGATGGCGACGCGTGCATCATTCCGGCAGACGTGGCCCTTCCATCCTTCGCAACGCTCGCCGCGCTTGATCTCGGCAGTGGCCGGTACGGCGATGTCTCTGGCTTTCTTTGCATCTTCCGTGACGCGTATCGCGCACTCTATGCAGTGGCGGCTCACCGCGCTGTTGGTTGGGGTGGAGTTTGTCATCTGTCTCTCTCTGTTTCGAGTGGTTTTCTGTTACACCTATATATTACAGGATACCGCCCTAGGTGTCAACACCTTTGGACAACTATCTAGATGCAAAAAAAAGAGGGGCCTTTCGGCCCCTCTCTTTTTATTCGCCTGTCATCCCCAGATATCCTCTTCGGGGGCGTCAAGCTCTGCGGCACTCCACGGGTCACGCTCTATCTTAGTAGCGGTGACGAGTACGGTCGACGTCTTGCGGCAAGTGTAGCCTCTCCATCCCTCGCAGGTCTGGCCGCGCTTCCTTGGTAGCGAAGCCACCTCAAAAGTGTGGCCCGTATCGACCGCGTATTGAACGGTCAGCGCCCCACACTCTACGCAGTTTTGGATCTCGGTCTTGGTCTCGGTTACTTTCGGCATCTTCCGGCTCCGTTGCTGTGGTTTCTGTTACACGTATATATTACAGGATACCGCTCTAGGTGTCAACACCTGTTGACCGCTTTATTCCACCACACACGGAGCACCGATTGGCTCGGGCTTTTTTCTTGGCCTCGTTGATGGTCTGCTTCATGTGGCTTATCCCACGCGAGCCGACCGCCAACCATTTGATCTGTGCGACCACTCCGGCCAGTTGGAAATCTCGATAGTGACGAGCGACCCACGCCTCGCGCAGACGCACGGCGTTCTCATCGCCCCGCGTCTCTACACTGCCACCGCGTCGAGCGATGGGCGACAACTTACGAAACTGATCGTTGCCTTTTATGTTGCCACCCTTCCGCCAGATGTCGGGCCAATTCGATTTAAGGTCTTCCGCGTAAGACAGAGGGAATAGATCCCACCTGCTATTGCGGAGACTGACTTTCTTGTCGTCTCCCTTTTGGGGGAAATCGGTGACAGGCATGCACCCATGATCTACATCATGGGCGACTCAGTCAAGTCACGGGCTAGAGCTTGTCCCACGCCTCGGTGATCTTGGCGAGTGCACGCTCGTAGCGCACGACCAAGCTATCTGATATGGCGGTCGTGTCCCGAAGGTGATCGTGTAGGTCAGCCATCTTCACCGCGATCACTATCTCCGAGCCGCTGTTCGCTATGCGGTCGATGTAGTCGCTGTAGGTCTCGGCAATCCTGTCGGCGTGTCGGGTCAGCATCAGGACGTCCTTGACGACTTGCCTGTCCACGCCGAGATCCCAAAGGTCTTGGACCTTGAACGCGGTGTCCTCTAGCACATCGTGCAGGGCCGCCACCGCTCCGGCTCGCGGCGTGTTGATGTTCTTCAACGTGCCAAGTATGACGCGCCGAAGATGACCAGTGAAGTAATCCTCACCTGCCTTATCGGTTTGTCCGCGGTGCGCTATCCTTGCGACGGTCCGAGCGAACACAAACATGATTGCCCTCCATTACGGGTTTCTGTTACGCCCTCACATTACTCTGATCCTTGTCCGGCGTCAACACCTCTCGACGACTTTATCATAATGCAAAAAAAAGGGGGGCCTTTCGGCCCCCTCTCTTTTTTTTTGAGTGGTTACACTAGGCACCACTTGGCCCCTTGGTATTGGGCGCAGGAGCACAGCCGACCCGCGTCGGTGATGATTTCGGCGACCTTCAGAAGGGCGTCGACGTCACCGTAGGCGTGGAATCCTCCCTGTTCGCAATCAAGCTGAACAGTGGCGGCGGCTTCGGGGTGGTTTTCTTGGAACCACTCCTCGGCATCGAGGTTACCACTGTACCCCGTACCACTTGAATCTGGGAATACCCAGACTTGGCCGGTGAGTGAACCATCCGAGCGGTCATTGTCGTAGAAGCCGACGTGGAGGTCAACTAGGTAGCTCTGGAAGTCTTTGACGTTTTCGTAAGTCATCTTTCTTCTGCTCCGTTACAGGTTCGTTTTCTGTTACACGTATATATTACCCTGATCCTTTTCCTGTGTCAACACCTTTTGACAGCAGACTTTCAGTGGTCACAAAGTCGCGGGTCTCGGTCTTGCGGATGACGCCGGTGTTGACGTGCAGAACGATCTGGCCGGTGAACTGTCCGGCGTTCAATCGACTGCTGATGTGCCGGAGCACGACGTCGTTCGCGTGGCCGTTCTTGGGTGTCGTCATAGCATCGGTAGCCAGACGCATCGACAGTTGGGATGAACCGGTATCACGCCTCTCGCCTCCTCTAACTTGAAGACGGTCGCCTCTAGTGCTTCGCACTGTGGACAGACTCGGTCATCTTGCGCGGTCAGGAACTCAGCCAATGCGCTGACGCCTTGAACTCCTGCCTCCTCGTATCTGTTGAGTGTCGCCTCGGCGTGCGCGTTTATGATTTCCGTCCGCGCCATCGTCAGCGAGCGGGTCACGCCAACCGTGGATACTTGCTTTCTCATTTCGAGTGCTATCTGTCTCGGTCCCTGTCCCGTCGCGAGGCCAGTAGTCAACACTCGACCGACGCGCTGTGACGTCGCCCTCGTTATTCCCTCTAGGTCATTAAACGAACGGGCATAGAGTCGGGCCAGTGATTCGGTCGCGACCGGAGCGGCGAAGATGCTCGCGATGCTTTCCTTCGGTAACCTGACCCCAACCCTACGCAGTGACCGGTCGGCGTGCTCGACGCCTCGGCTATATGATGAACGCACATAGGTAGACTGCCATCTTGCATTGCGGGTCACGCGACCACGAGGGCCACGGGTAATCTCTAGCACCTCGTCGTCTAGCGAGTCGTTCAACCAGAAGAGGAAGTCATCGACCATGCCCTCGGGATCACTTCTAAACTGGAAGCGCGTGGCCGCCCCCGCGGCGGCTACTGGCAACGGACCCCCGACCGTTGACCGGTTCCCTAATCGTAGCGCATCGTTGACGACCACAGTCTCCCAGATTATGGCGCTTATCTTTTTCCATCTTCTTTTGAGGTCTGCGCCATACTGCCGCGATATGCCGCCCGTCCTGCTCGGGTCAGTCAGTCCCCGGATCGTCGCCCGGCTCTGAAACCTTAGACCGTGACCGATCCCAGACGACCGAGCGCCTTGCTTGCTCGCGAGCATCAACGTCCTCCGTGGTGTATGCCGTCATCCAGTTCTCGCCGTCTAGCGAGATGTACCTCGACACAACCGCGCCCGTGCTGGGGTCGGCGTAGGTCCTCGTGTGCCATTTCATAGCCCTTGACTCTAAGAGTAAACATGACGCCGTCAGTTCTTATATCTGGCGTTTGATGTTCCGCCTTGAACATGGGGACGCTTCTGCATCTCTATGCCGATGCGCTCAAGTCTGCCAGAGCAGTCACCACTCGGGCATAGTTCGCCCTTGTATCTGTAGTTGACCAATACCTCCATCTTCATGTCACAGTCCGAGCACTTCATCGTATACAGCGGCATCTAGTCTTCATCTCCCTGCGGGGCCACGTCTTCCTCTTCCGGTATATCTAGGTCGGCGAACTCAAAGCCCTCGGGTATCGGGGGCGGTACAGGGTCCAGACCGAGAATGACCTCGCGCACCTCGTAGGGTGGCATGATGAGGTCGGGCGCACCTTCTGGTGCCAACTTATGTATCGCCGCCGCGAACTTGGCCGCGACTTCGGCCTTGTCCTCCGTCGAGGGTGAATCAAGCGGCGGCCACTCGACCGTGTACTGCTCCTCCGGCAACACGCCCACAGCTATCAGCCGGTCCAGTGTCGCACGTAAGATGTGCGGCTCGGCATGTTGCTCCTGACGGGCGGCGATCCGTGCTTGCCATTCCTTCTGGTCCTGACCCCCTGCAAGCTGTCCACGTTCTGAACCGAACAGCACACGCTCGGGGACTCCGGCGGATGCGCTGATGATTTGCCTCAGCGGCTCGTAGATACCACGCGGGTCGGTCGGTGGTCCTGCGATTGACTTGAGGTCGACGCCCCTCGTTTGCAGTATCCGGTTCAACCCCTGCCGTGCGGCGAGGATGTCGTCCTCAAACGATTCCATGTCTGCCGCGCTTATCTGAACGTCGGGATCTATGTCAGCGTGCCACACTCCGCCGACGTTCTGCCAATACAACTCAGCAGAGGCACCGAGTACCTTGACCATATCGTCGAGGTTGTTGAGACAGCGAGCGAGTCGGGGCTGACCATAGACGTCATCCTCTATGCAGTTTTCCGCGACGTGGATGATTCGCTCCCACGGCAGGACCGCCGTCTCTGACATCCTGTTATCAGTGTTCGCGAGCGTCGTGCCGTTCATGTCGATCTCGTAACTTTCCGGCAAGCCATAGCGTCGATTGGTTGGGTCACTGACCCACGTCTCTATCTCAACAGAGCCCTGATGGTAGATGGACAAGTAGAGCAAGTCATCGGGACCGTTCAGTCCTTCGGGTGCGGCTAGGATGTTGCTGTCACGTGTACCTAGCACGATGACCCCGAACTGACCGATGCCGCTGATCTCGTCGACCCGCCGCATGTACGAGAACAGACTCAACCGGTCATCAAGTTCGTTGACCGCGTCCACGAACTCGGTCGACTCTGACCTGATGCTCGGAGCGTGTCGCCATGTCGCCTTGGGCAACACCTCGACCACGTTGGCCGCTATGCCACCGCGTAGGTAGTAGGAAAGGTAATCGTCGAACTTTGGATCTCGACGGTAACCGAACGAGTGGTATAGGTCGCGATCCTTCCCGAACGTCTCGCCGAGCTTGGCGGCCAGACCTGAGCGGTGAACCAAGTCACCGAGGGCTCTCATCATTCCTGACATGTTTCGTTATCTCCTGTATCGTCTACCCCATAACATTGTCGGCCTTTCGTCCGGGGAAAAGAGTTTCCGTAGTGCTTGAGTCATGCAGTCCACCTGATCGTCGTTCTTCGCGTTGGGGAACGCGCTGATCTCTTCTATAAAGTCTACCACCCAAGGACAGACTGCGGGATGGGGTAGGTATATATTACCTGCTTCCGGCAAAGATGAAACAGCGAGCGCCCGGTCCTGCTTGGAACCTTCAACCCGGACGGGCACTATGCCGGGCAGTTCCGAGCCTAAGACGGCGATGGTTGCGGCGGCGTTAGCGGCGTCTTCGATCCATTTGGTCTCGACGTCTGGGTACCTAGTGGACAGGTCACGTATCGCTTGTAGTGTCTCGGGGAAGTCACGGCGTGCGCGGTCTTGGTCTAGTAGGTATCCGTTGACGCCAGACCGCCCCCACAACTGCCCGACGACGTAAGATGTTCCCTCGCCTTTCTTGAACGCTAGGTCCCACGACTGCGCCCTGCGTTCTAGCGGCGGAAGCTCGACAACCTCGGATGCGTTATCTGTTCCGTGTAGCCTGACAGGTGGATAGCTCTCGGGCTTCGTGCCGCTCGGGACCCAGAACTTCCACCAATTCCGCTTGAAGATGTTACCCTCTGCCGGTGCCGGTCGCTGTTGATACAGTGCACCCCACCAGTACGGCGTCATGCTGTCGCGTATCTTCTCTAGCTCGTCGGTCGTCCACCTGTCCGGCCAGAGGGGATCGCCTACTTCACGGCCTAGCGGGTCGGTCTCGACGTCTCCGGGTTCAGCTATAGCAGGGAGAGCCAACTCAACCCATGATACGCCCTCCTGTTCCCCGCTTCGTTCGATGAACCGCCCGACCAAGTCGTCCTCGTGCCACCGGGTCATCACGCATATCTGCTTGGCCCCCGGCTCGCGACGAGTGAACAATGTGGACATGTACCAATTCCAGACGCTCGCCCGATAGGTCTCGCTGTTAGCTTGCTGTGCGTCCTTGAACGGGTCGTCTATTATGATGAGGTTGCCACCGCGCCCGGTGACACCCGACCCAACCCCCGCCGCTCTCATGCCGCCCACTACCGGGACACCCATAGCGTCCCGGCCCGACAGCAACCAATCACCCGCGGCTCTCTTGTCCGACCGCACGGTAAGCCCCCACAACTCCGGGCCAAACTCGACCATGAGATCCCGCACCCGGCCCCCGAACATACCGGCGAGTCCTGCCTCGTATGAGGTCAGTATCAGTTCATTGTTGGGGTTCGTGCCCAAGTACCAAGCCGGGAAGTATTGGCTGATGAACATGCTTTTACCGTGACGCGGCGGCATACTTATGATGAGGTTGTCGAACACGTCATCTAGCATAGCCATCAGGTACGCCTGAATGATGAGCAGATGACGCGCCAGTTCCCACTTGCCGTGGCTTGCGTACAGAGCGAACCCTGCCGGGAGTGCTCGCGCCATCGACCTACTGCCCGGCGCGTAGTCCTCAAGCGTGAGCGGCGGCCCCTTAGTCGTCGCTGTCATCAACTCCCATTATGGCTGGCGGTAACCGTGGCATATCAAGACCTGACAAAGCGGCAAAAAGCTCCTGCGCCTTCATGCGCTTATTGGGGTCGCCCATGAATTGCTGATTAGCGAACCGTGGGTCTGCTCGCTCTTCTACTATCTCGGTCGGCTCTCCGCGAGCCAGTCGTTCCATGCCCATGACATCGGGCATAATACGGGCCGCTTGTTGGGCCATGCTCACGACCCGATCCATACGGTCGAAGTCTATGAGCGAGTTCCCGTTCTCATCGGTCGTGCTGAAATACTCGAAGAACAGATTAGGCCGTTCTCTCATCAAGGTCAGGATGGCGGTCGCCGGTGCCATGAGCACGCTCCCCATCATTTGCGCCTGTGCGGCGTGACGCTTTGACATTTTTTCTATCTCTTCCCAATGCTCCTCGACCCTTCGAGCATCTTCGGCACGATCCCACGCCATGATGCGGGTAACCCAATGCCATTTAGATGACCACCTTGAGATGAGGTTGGTCGCCTTGCCTAACTCTTGCCCAACCTTTGCGTGCGACCTCTCCCCCCTCGGGATGCTACGGTAACGTATGAACGCACCATAAGCCTCATCGGACTCTTTGGGTTGCTGTTCCCACGGTTTGATGGTTGGGTCAAGAGGTGTCGCCATTCGGTTTTTCTTCAGGTAGTAATATTAGGATGTTCTACTGCCATGACTGCGTCGCTCTCTCGGTCGTACTCCAACGTGATGCGACCCCGGAAGCAACGACCTCGATAAATGTTATCCGCTTCTAGCTTGAACTCAAACTCTGGATGATCCGAGCCGCAACCGGGGCACCGTCGTATAGCTACCCAATGCCTATCCTCTCCGTAGTGTGCCGTCATTCTGTCCGCCCTTGTCCGACGAGCCAAGCAGTCAACACGATCTCGGTATCTGTCGGCTCGTCAAAGAAACACAGATCAACCGGATAGAGGCCAAGCGTCAGGGCCTCGTGTACCACGACATAAACATCCTTATGATTTCGCAATGTTTTCATAGCTTCGGAGAGGTGATTGACCCCGTTGAAGCCTTTCTTTCTGTTAAAGCCGAAGACCTCCAGCTTTGACAATCTGTAGGAGCCGAAGCCCAAGCTGATCATAAGGTCAACCGAGTTGTCATCTCGAACTCTTACAACTCTGGCCTTGTACTGGTTCGGCATAAGCCACCAGCCACTACTAGGCATCCGGCAGGTCACCCTCCGCGACTGCTTTCTCGCACAGATGAAGGATACGTTGCGCCTGTTGCTTGCCTAGCGCGGCCTTGACTGTCTGCGCTTGCTCGCCACTGAACACGGCGACGATGCGGTGCGTGTCTAGTTCGCGCCGTGCCATCTGCTTCTCGTCCTCGCTCTTCGCGGTAGCGATCTTCTGTTCGATGGCGCGTTGCCTGTCCGACGCCTCCTGCGTCATAGAGATGTCTTTGGTCTCAGTGGTCCGTCGTTCGATACCAGTGCCGACCTCTGTCTCGATACCGCTTGATGGGTCCCACCCGTCGCTGTAGACCTCACCCGCCAGAGCTTCGGGTGCGGATATGTCTTCGAGCAACACCTGTATCTCGGTGTCGTCCATCATAAGGGACTCCTGCGCCCAATCCAACGCGCCCAACTTTTCGAGGTCGCGCAGAACTTCCGCCGACAGTTCGAGATCCTCAGAGCCACGCGCCCGGTTATGGCGTAGCGTTGAGATCCGCATCTGCTCGTCGGTAAAGTCAACGAACACAACCGGCACCTGTTCGTATCCAAGTTCACGCGCCGCCCTCCACCTGTGCTCACCGTCGACGATCATCATGTCTGATTTGCGGACTATGATCGGCTGAGTGAACCCGTCCTCGCTCATAGAACGCATGAGTAGCTCGAAGTCGTGCTCGTTCTGTCGGTTCGGGTTGTAGGCATTAGGCGATAGGGTTTCATGGTCGATGTACTCGACCTTCAGCCGTTCGAGTGCCTGTGCGTTGCGCTCGACTTCTGCCTTCCCTTTGGTGCGCGGCATTTCCTTCGTTCCTTGTTAGAGTGGGCCGATTAGTTCGGCGTTGTTTTGTTACCGTAGAGGTGCGTGCTGGCTTCCGCGTCTCTGCCCCCATAGCCTTCTATCTCCCACCCTACCGGGTAGAGGTTTATCGGCATGGTTGCCCTCGTGCCCTGCGTGACCTCTGTCACCTCGTGCGGGATACACCACCCCTCGAAGAGGACCGCGTGCCCCGGCATAGCGGGATATGCGACGCCGTCAACCATAAGCGTGCCACCCTTGAAATCATTGTTTAGAAAGACGAGCAGGGTCATAGGGTTGCCGTCGACGTGTTTCTCGTATCGTTGCCCGACGCCGAGCGTGTTGACGTTAATCCGTGCTCTCGGGTCGTCGTCGAGTCTTACGTTGTTGACGCGCCGACTTATCCAATCGACGGCCTCGTCTACGGCGTCGATAACTTCCTGCGGCATACTGTCACCGGTCGCGATGTTGTAGTCGAGCCCTGCCGTGTCCTCGTCCTCCAAGCTACCCGGCCCTCGACCCTTTGATACCAAATGCTTTGATGGTGCGCCCATAGCGGCTCGCCTGACTTCGGGCGTGAACACATGCGAAAAATTCAGGTGTTTGATTAGAGGAGCCATCCGGGGAACCTTCTTAGTTGAGTGGTAACATGGCGGCACGACACATCCATCGGATAGTCTAGGTCCAGAGGCGAGTCGGCGACATCGTCAACAAACACCGTGGCGCGTTGGTTGCCGACGTTGCGCCCGTGGTGTGTGCTGAACCAGCCCTCGTGTTGAACGAGTGACGGGATAGGGAAGTGTAAATCCATGCCCCTGTGTTTCATCCAATATGCGACGCGCACGTCTTTCGACGTTGTCGCTACGGCTTGATTTATGTGTCGAGACTCCCACCTGATAAAGTCGGCGAGAAGGTGCCGGGGCCATATATTCGCACAGCCCCACATGTCGCCACACTGAATCCATCCGCTCCCGTTCTCCTCCCAGAACTGCCCGGCACGTTTTGCGTTTATGTATAAGCATGTGATAGTGCGGGGCCTCATCTCTATCATCTTGAGGACGCCCTTGTGGAAATCACGACACAGGCGCAGGTCGTCATCTAGCCAGACTATATAATCAGCCTTTGATAGGGTCAGGGCTCGGAGCGAGGCGATCCGACAACTGGACCAGCTTCCTTCTCTGTTGTGGTCTACGACGACATCAACGTCGTGCCCGGACAGAGCCCGGCGCATGGCTGTGATTGTTGCCACCCTCTCAGGTATACGCACGTGCGTTATACAGTACCTTACCATCCCGGCGACCCGCCCCAAGTGCCTGAACCCGGTCTAAAGTATTCGCTATCTATGGCGTGCCGCAGTGCAGGGTCTGGGTGCCTAGCCGGGAACGTCTGCGGCCCGAGCTTCACACCCCACGGGTCTCCGTCGTATAGATCGTGCGCGACCTTTTTCCATGACGCGAGCCCACGATCACATACGAGACACTTCGTTATCTGCGGGAACGGTGTCGTGGCGTGCCGTGAGTGCCTAGCTAGGATCTTATCTATAGCGTGCTTGGCCCTTTTCGCTATCCAATCAGGGGCCTCATCTACACAGGTGCGATAGAAACACTCTTCCCAAGTCTCGCCCTGCTTTCGATATGGTTGCACGGCTCGCTTTCCAAACTGCGCGGCAGTGCGTACACCGTTAAGCCTGTCGGCGACCCGGTTAAACCATCTAGGCCACGCCTTCCGGGCCATGTTCAGCGAGTCTATACCGTGCCTGTTCATAGTCGGCGGAGCTATACGCATCTTCGACGCCGCCATCCCGTGCCTGAACATGACGTCGTAGGCTGTGTTATAGTCCCATTGGAACTCTTGCACCGCTTTCCACACGTCGCCGTCCTCCCAGTCATATATGGGCCGAGCCTTATAGAAGCCACCGCCTTTATCGGGGTGTATGGTTCGATAGCCGCCGGAAGAGTGTAGCCCAGCCCGTCGGTTAGAG
>Ga0114932_10006032_pt1 | contig 10493 bp, 6 predicted proteins | sample 2SBtaG_2_FD_87286 | JGI IMG/M metagenome (GOLD analysis project Ga0114932, IMG submission 87286) | Deep subsurface microbial communities from Kolumbo volcano to uncover new lineages of life (NeLLi) - 2SBTROV12_ACTIVE470 metaG | ecosystem: Environmental > Aquatic > Marine > Volcanic ... | reverse complement strand
CCTTTTTCAACCATCAGTTCGACAGAAACTCTAACAAAGCCAATTTTTCTTTTGGTGGCTACATAATTAGTCACTATTTGAGGTTCAAAACCAAAATAGGCATAATCTTTAACCGCTTGGGCTGAAGGAAGAAGAGCTAGTGTGCAAAATAAGGCAATAATTTTTTTCATAAACTTAAAATTCTTTAACTTGATACTTGCTAATAATAGCGTGATTAACCCATCTCCACCATAAAATACTGTAAAAAAGTGATCGATTAAATATTGGTTTTATCGGTAAACTCATACCATAATTCTGGCTTATGTATATGAAAACCTTGGCCATAATCAATACCAATAGCCGTTAATATATTTTCAATTTCTGCATTTTCAACAAATTCGGCAACTGTTTTCTTGCCCATAGCAACTGCAGTACGTTGAATATTTTCAACAAAAATACGGTTCACTTCATTCGTATCTATATCGCGGACAAAAATACCGTCAATTTTAATCGTTTTAACGGGTAACGTTTGTAAATAACTAAATGAAGAAAGGCCACTGCCAAAATCATCTAAAGAAAAACAACAACCAAAAGCGATCATACTATTGATAAAATGCAATGCCGATTTTAAATGGGTGATGGCAGATGTTTCCGTTACTTCAAAACAAATACGTTTAGGATCAACATGGTATTGTTTAAAAAGCGCGACAACAATGTCATAAATATCGCGATCAGCGATACTAGCACCCGATAAATTAATACTGTATTTAGTATCGACATCATCCCCTTGTGAAGCGATCATTTTAAAGGTATGTTCAATAATCCAATGATCTAATTGCCTGATCATGCCATGCTTTTCTGCCGCAGGAATAAATGTTTGCGGTGGAATTAATTTACCTGATACGGATTTTATCCTCACTAAAATTTCAAAATGTGGCGTAAGTTGCTGCTGTAGAGGTTTAATTTGTTGACGATATAAAACGACACGGTTGTCTTTTATTGCTTCTTGTACTTCATGCAATGCTTCCATTTCAATTGCATGTTGCTGTAATTGCTTGTCATCACTTTGGTATATTTGTACGCGATTACGACCTTTGTTTTTAGCAAAACGAACGGCTTGTCCTAATGCTGAAAAGGCTTGTTTACCATCAAAAATTGAGTTATCTAACATCACCACACCAATACTTACGGTTACCGTGATATTTTTGTCTAACTCGGGTAAATTAATATTTTGTACCAATAAGCGCAGTTGGTGAGCATAGTCTTTCGCTTGCTGATGCGCTAATTTCGGTAATAACAGCGCAAATTCATCACTTCCTAATCGGCTTACAACGGCATCTTCTGGTAAAAAATCAAGTAATGCAATCGACATTTTATGTAAAAATTTATCGCCAATAACATAACCGAAACTATTATTAATAAACTGAAATTTATCGATATCGAGATGAAATGCTACCCCAATGGTTTTGGCATCATCTTGATGTTTCTCAGCTATAAATTGGTTTAATTGCACATCAAAATTATTACGATTTGCTAGTCCTGTTAGTTGATCATGATTTTCGTTAAAAATTAATGCCTGTTTAACTAATAAATGTTTTTTAGCTTTTGCTTTTTGTTGGCGATAAAAAGCATAAATAAGTAACGTTAAAATAAGCCAAATAAGCAGTGCATTAATTAAACCTTGCCAATATAACTGGCTACTATATTGAGGATCTAAACGTATTGCCAATTGCCAACGGGTATTAGGAATGTTTTCAATAAAGTTAAACTGTTTAATTTGATGAGGGCTCATTTTCATGGCCGCAAATTGCGTGTTATTATTTTCAGTACTCAGTTCAATGCGACCAACATGATCACTGCGCATTAAAAAAAGTTGTTGATGAGGTAATTGGTATTTTTTTAATATTTCGGTAAAGACTTTAGGCTTAAAAGACACGAAAAAATATTGACCTTTTTCATCGCTTACAGCTAACGGTTGCAATAAATCAAAATGAACCTTTTTTCCTTCTCGATGTAAAAATAATTGTTTTTGCATACCCGCTTTAACCACCGATGCAATTTCAGTTTTACAATCAGGTAAAAAATCTCCAGTAATATGTTTTAAACTGCCCTGACCATTTTTACCAACTAATGCGAATAGATTACTGTTATCTATTTCGGCCCGTAAGCTTTGTAACACTGGCATATAATCTTTGGCTTGTGCTGTTTTGCCTGCCTTCTCTAATTTTTCAATCGCATTTAAATGTTGCTGTTGAAATAAATCGACTTTTAATCGCAGTTGGCTAAAATATTTTTGATAATCAGATAAAACCTGTTTAGTTACCGCTTTCATCATCGAATTTTGATAAGTTTGTTGAATTTTACTCGCCGAATAGCTTTGCCACAAAAGTAACGATAAAATAACAAAGCTAGTTAACCAGACAATACGTATAGAGGTGCTTACTGGTTTGTTGTTTTTAACAAAATATCTAAAAAATGAAAACTGCAATACTTTTCCTAATAAGTTATTTATAGACAAACGCTAGTTAAATATTAGCTCTTTATCGTTATTTCGCCACTTTACCTAGCACACACTTTTATCTCCTTTAAAAACCCTGATATGATAGCATAATCGAAATTAAACATTATGCAGCATGACTTCTTTAGCCTCATTTTTCCCCGTTACTCTCGTCACTCAATGGCAACATAACGTAAACAATAAGCTCTCTGACCATTTAACTGATTGGCTTTATGATCCTACGTCTTTAACCGCCCGTTTAAAAAAACATAGCGATAATTTTCGAGTTGAAGTGATTGGCCAACATGTAGAACCGTGCCAAGCGTGTGAAGCCAATGCAACAATCACAACAGGTGAACAAGTATTAGTGCGCGAAGTGCTTTTATATTGTGATCAACAACCACAGGTATTTGCTCGCAGTCTACTCCCCTTAACCAGTTTAACTGGCGAAGAGCAACAATTAGCACATTTAGGAACGCAACCTTTAGGGCAAGTATTGTTTAATAATCCACAACTTGAACGTCAATCTATCGCGATAGCTAGCTTTAATATGCATAGTACTGTCGGACTATTATGTAAAGATTTAGCTTTACCAACTCAAGATAAATTATGGGGACGCCGCTCATTGTTTGTCCTCAATAAAAAACCCATTATGGTTGCGGAAGTGTTTTTACCCAATTCTTTTGCCTATCAAGAAGGAATTTACGCGTAATGAACACAACCAATACAACAAACTTTGCGCAAAAATGGTTAGGCTTTAAGTTAATCACCCGTATGGATAAACCTATTGGCACCTATTTATTATTGTGGCCAACCTATTGGGCATTATGGTTAGCCTCAGATGGTATTCCTAATTTTCATTTATTGTTTGTATTTAGCCTTGGTGTATTTTTAATGCGTAGCGCCGGTTGCGTAATTAATGATGTTGCCGATCGCAAAGTTGATGGCAAGGTAGAGCGCACAAAAAACAGACCTTTAGTTTCAGGTTTATTAACAACACACGATGCATTATTTATTTTTGTAATGTTAGTGGCCGCAGCTTTTGGCTTAGCCATGTCTTTACATTTGTACACCATTAAACTTTCAGTAGTAGCCTTGTTATTAGCGATGTCATATCCATTTATGAAGCGCTATACACAATTGCCGCAAGTTGTCTTAGGTGCCGCCTTTAGTTGGGGAATGATCATGGCTTTTGCTGAAGCGCATGGCAAAGTACCATTAATGGCTTGGTTATTGTTTAGCGCCAATGTGTTATGGACGGTCGCTTACGATACTATGTACGCGATGGTTGATAGAGATGACGATTTAAAAATAGGGGTTAAATCAACCGCAATATTATTTGGCACACACGACAAACGTATTATCGGTTTATTACAATTATTGGTGCTTGCATTGTTGTTTACTGTTGGTGAAATTGCTGCTTTTGGCTGGCCTTACCATTTATGTTTAGTAATAACAGCAGGCCTATTTAGCTATCAACAAATGCTGATCACCAACCGCGACCGTGAGTTGTGTTTTAAAGCGTTTTTAAATAATCATTGGGTTGGTTTAGTGATGTTTATTGGTATTTTTATTGAGCTGTTGTAAGCCTTATGGCAGTAACTGCCGCAACAACCTTTTCAATGCCAATGGTTTTAATGGTTTTCTTAAAAAGCTAAATTGTGCATCACTAGTGTGTTGACGCACTTGTTCAGAAGGATCGGCAGAATTAATTACGCAGGGTATTTTCCAAGCCTTTTCATTTAATAACCGCTGCACCAAGTCAACACCATTGGTGTTATTATCTAAATGATAGTCAGCAATAATCAAGTTGGGTGCAATAATGTGATCATCACTCATTAATTGCTGTTTAGCGGTTACTTCATCATTTGCGATTATTACTGAAAATCCCCAATTTTCTAAAAGTGTTTGCATCGCTTTTAACACCAGCGCATCATTATCAATCACTAAGATTAATTTTTGTTTTAACACTGACGTACTTTCAATATAGTCTGCTGTTTGCTCACTTATTTTAATATTACAATCTTGTGGTGCTGCTATTAAAGGAACTGCAACGCTAAAACAGGTGCTTTTATTTACGATTGAAGTTAGCTTTATGGGAGCTGCAATTAACTTGCTAATACGATCACATATGGCTAAGCCGAGCCCTAGACCAGGTTGTTCACTTTTATTATTTAAACGTTCAAATTCTTTAAAAATAACTTGTTGTTTATCTTTTTCGATTCCTGAACCGTTATCTAATACGGCAATAGAAAGTTTATCTTTATAACGTTTCACCCCAAATAAAACTTTGCCTTGTTGATGTGTTTGCTGACAATAATTAAAAGCATTACTGAGAAAATTTTGGATTATACGGCGTAATAATTTTTTATCCGTATATACATAACAACTCGATAGTTGAAAATGAAACTTTATCTTTTTAGTTGTGGCTAATGCCGTAAATTCTTGCTGTAAAGGTATTAATAATTCATTTAATGCAAATTCTGACTTAGTCACCTGATAATGACTACTATCAAGCTTAGATATTTCAACTAAATCTGACAATAAAGCTTCTGCCGCAATTAACGAACTACTAATATTTTCAGTGATCCCCGAAAATTCAGTATTTTTCGTTTGCTGTGTCAATACCGAAGTAAATAAGCTCAGTGCATTAAAGGGCTGCATTAAATCATGGCTTGCTGCCGCTAAAAATCGACTTTTACTGCGATTTGCAGCTTCTGCCTCGGCTGTTGCTTTGGCAAGTTCTTGAGTACGCTGTATTACTCTTTGCTCTAATTCGTCATTTGCTTTTTGTAGCGCGCGTTCTGCTTCAATATGCGCGGTTATATCGGTAAATGTACTAACAAAACCACCTCTCGGCATAGCTTGACCTCTAATTTCAACCACCATACCATTCGGCATAATACGTTGAAAATGATGACGGTTTCCTTGGCGCATGTGATTTAAACGTCGTTCAATAAGTACTTCACTATTTTCACCTTGAATAATACCTCGCTCGGCATTAAAGCTGAGCAACTCAGCAATAGGTTTGCCTGCTTTTACCAATCCCTCAGGATATTCAAGTAACTCAATATAGCGTTTATTCCAAGCAACAAGCCTCATATCGGCATCGACAACACTAATACCTTGTTCAATGTTTTCAACCCCTGCTTGGAGAAGTTCACGATTAAATTCAAACAATTGATTGGCTTCATCGACGATGCTGACCACATCTTCTAACGGCAGTTTTTCGCTAGAATCTTGACCTAACGCAGCCGCTTTCATTACCATACGCGTACTAGCAGAGCCTAAAACACCTGATAGTTGCCGACGAGTGTAACTTACTAATTTATCTGTAAAATCTATCTGTTTCTTATCATGTTTTTTAACAAAATTAATAAAGTCATCGGCGGCTTGTTTATTAATAAAACGCTGTAATAAGCGATATAAGTCGTGTTGTGATAAATGCCGCTCGAATTGGTTATGCTTTTTATTTAAAAAGAGTTCTGCTTGTAATTGCTCACCAACACTACGCTGACTAAACCAAGAAATAACTACATAACATAATACATTGCTAAATAAGCTAAAAAAGACGCCATGACTAATGGGATCTAAAAAATCCACACCAAATAAAGCGGTCGATTTTAACCAATACCAGTCAAAGAACCCATTCATAACCCAACTATTTTGAGGAAACAAACTAGGCAATAGCAAGGTATATAACCAAACAAAACTACCAACGATTAAGCCTACAAAAGCACCGCTAGCACTAGCTTTTCGCCAATACAAAGCACCAATTGCCGCAGGGGCAAACTGAGCTATTAAAACAAAAGATAACAAGCCAATACTCGCTAAATGGTTTTGTTGGGCGATAAGACGTTCAAAAACAAAGGCAAGTAATAATATAATCGCAATGGAGAATCGACGTAAATTAATGAGTAACCCCGATAATTGTGCCGCTTTTTTGCTATTAAATAACCGAAAATGCAGCATAACAGGGTTTAAAATTTCATTGGCAAGCATAGTACTTAATACAATAGCAGCAACAATAACCATGCTAGTTGCCGCCGCTAAACCACCAACATAAACCACTACGGCTAACCAAGCTTGTTGATAAAATAATGGAATAGTTAACACATAAGTATCGGCATCAATACTACCGCCAGGAAAACTTATTTGCCCAGCAATAGCAATTGGTAGAACAAAAACGTTGATTGCTAGCAAGTATAATGGATATAGCCACCGTGCTTGTTTAAGTTCCTGTTGTTGATGGTTTTCAATCATCATCATATGAAATTGCTGTGGCAAAATGAATATAGTAATAGCCCCCAAAATAGCTTGAGAAACAGCAAGATAAATATTATTAGCACTAGAAGAATGCAAACTTTCACCTTGTACTAATAAGTCATTAAAACCATCAAAAATAAAAAATGTGGCAAAAATTCCTACTGCAGTTAAGGCAAATAATTTGATAATAGAACTAAACGCAATGGCGAGCACTAAACCTTGATTTTGTTTACTAGCGGCAATTTGTCGTGTACCAAATAAAACACTAAAAATTATCAATACAAGAGTCACTACAAAGGCGGTACTAATACCCGATTGATAAGTGCCAGTGATTAAATCAAAACTGGTACTTATGGCACGTAATTGCAAGGCAATGTAAGGAATGGTACCCATTAGTGCTATTAGTGTGATTAAGCCGGCAATTTTAGGAGAACGATCATAACGACAGGCAATAAAATCAGCAATTGACGTTAAGTTTTGCTGCTTAGTTATTTGCAGCATTTTTAACAACATTGGCCAAGCAAACACTAAACAAACAATAGAACCAATATACACTGGCGCAAGCCAAGCCCCTGTATTAGCCGCTTGCCCCACGGTGCCATAAAAAGCCCATGAGGTACAACTCACCCCCAAAGATAGACTGTAAACCCAAGGTTTTTTCAACCAATATTTATTGAGTTGTTTTTGTCCCCAATGAGCAATAACAAATAATGTGGCTAAATAACTAATCGATAAAAAAGTAATGAACCAAGCATCTAATGACAGCCAAGCGAGCAAAATATTTCCTTTAAAATTATAAAACTACATAAACAAAATTATGATAATAAGCATCTTAACGCCAGACTAATTTATACCATAGTGAACTAAGGTAGTAGTTATTTTCAAAAAGTCATCGGGTATCTTTACTGTTCATTACTTTACAGAATATATTTATCCTACATGAAATTTTTCTCTCAAAGCATTCACCATAAATATTTAATTGAAGCATTAGTCTTTAGTAGCTATGTACTTTTTGCAATGGCATGGGTTGGTGGCACGGCTAGCATGAGTCAAATTATGGCCAGTATGCATATTAACAGTTTAGCATCGGCTAGTTTTATTAGTGGTGCAGTCACTTTTGCTAAAATTGTCGGTACCTTTATGGCGGCTTGGTTAGGACTAAAATTAGGTATTAAGAATGCATTTTTACTTGCGGGGGTATTAGTTGCTGTAGGTATAATTACCCCTATTGCACCCAATTATGAATGGTTACTGTTATCACGGTTTTTAATGGGTTTAGGGGGAGCATTTATGATTGTTTATTTTAACCCTATTGTGATGGCATGTTTTTCTCCCACAGAAAGACCAACAATTAATGGTTTAAATGCGGTCGCCTTTAATATTGGTACAGGCATTATTTTATGGCAAATGGGTAATTTTAATCACCTAACTGACAGCTGGCAAAATACCTTAATCATTTTTTCATTAATAACCATTATGCTTTGTATTTTATGGGTTTTTGTTAAATTACCTCAGATGGCCACAACCACCAACAAAAGCAACAACTACACCTCATCTACATTGTATATAAAAGGGTTAAGCGATAAATTTCATTGGCAATATGCCCTTACTTATTCAGGTATTCTCGCTTTTTATATTTGTTTATTTACCTTTTACCCTAAGGCAGGAATTAGTCAAAGCGCTCTAGTAATAGCTTCAGGAATATTAGGAACGCTAGCCGGTATTATCTACAGTAAACAATACCCTTTACGTTTACCCGTGATCCGTTGGTCGGGATTAATCATCATTTTTGGGGTTATCGGCCTTTCTTTTGCCGATAATACATGGCTACAAACAATTAGTGCCGTGATATTAGGATTTTTTATATTCTTTCCCATTACAGCTTTAGTGAGTATTCCTCACGAAATAACTAATATGACAGAACAAAAAATAACCATAGTCTTTAGTTTGTTTTATTCCATTAGTTATTTAATTGCAACTATCGTCTTATGGGGCTTTGGCAAATTAGTTGATATTAATCAAGGTGATTATACGCAAGCATTCATATTAATTTCGGTACTAAGTGCAACTTTTTTTATTGGTAGTTTCTTTTTGCCAGAAACAGGTAAAAAGACATCAGTAACACCTTCAATTAAGCAAAAGGATAACTCATGCGCGGCATAGTTAGTGAAAAACTTAAGCCTTTTTTAGCACAAGTTAACGCTGTGATTGCTGAAAATAAAGCGAATAACATCAACTTATCGGTTAAACAAGTACGAGAAAATCTGAATAACTTACAAGTATTAATTGGTGATGGTCCAAAATTAAACTACGTAATGAATAAACAAATAGTCTTAAATAATCACAATATTCCCGTTCGAGTTTATAGCCCAAATCCACAAAAAAAATTGCCTGTAGTATTACATTTTCATGGGGGTGGCCACATGTGTGGCAGTATTAATTTATATGACACGATTAGTCGAAAAATAGCTACAGCGGGACAATGTGTGGTCATTGCCGTTGAATATCGCCTTGCGCCTGAACATCCTTATCCTGCAGGACTTGATGATTGCCAACAAGTATTAATGCACTATCAACAAGTATTAACTGAGATTGCTTTTTCTGAACAAGTGATCATTTTAGGTGATAGTGCAGGTGGTGCTATTTGCACCACGCTTTCCATGCAGAGTTTAACAAATTCGTCATTAAAAATAGATAAACAAATATTAATTTACCCCAGTGTTGATTACACTTTATCTAGTGACTCATTCAAAGATAATGGTCACGGTTTTTTACTAGAAAGTGATAAAGTCGCTTGGTATTTTGACCATTATTTTCAACATAATGAACCTAGAAGCAATGCATCGCCTTTATTGGGTGAAATCAATAAACACTTGCCTGCAACGTTAATTTTTACTGCTGGTTGCGATCCGCTACGTGACGAAGGCATTGCTTATGCTGGCGCGTTAACCGCTGCAGGTGTTCCCGTTAACCATCATCATTTCAGTGATTTAATTCATGCGTATATGTTGCTTGATGCATTAGTCAGCGAAGAATGTCAGCAAACTTATCAAATGATCGGTGAGTTTATTAAAAACGAATAAAACGCTACTCATTATTAAATGCGAGTTACTCTTTAGAGCAACTCGCGTTAGATCACTTAATTAAATCAAACTGCTTACTAGCTGTGTAAGTTTGCAAGCCAAAATGTCCTAAGTTGTACGTATAACTGACATTTTCTCCATAAATGCTACTAGAATGAATACCACCAACAGTACAAATTCCAGAGCCGCAAACAATTTCATCTATCCAACTTTTAATAGAATAAACACGATTAGCAATGGGTTTTGCATAGAGCCAATCCAAAAAAGGACTGGAAATAGATAAACCATTACTTCCACACGTTGGCGTCCAAACATTATAGGGATAAACGCCACATGTCCATAAACCCCGATATGCCCCTGCAATACCAACAAAACTATCCACATTATTCGCTTGGTTAAGTTTTATAATTTGTTGAGCGGCTAAAGTCACTCCCATGGAGTGAGCAATGACATCAATTTTTCCTGTGCATGAACTTCCTATCGCGTTACTAATAGCATCTCTCACGGGCATTTCTTCGCTACCATTATGATCATTATAAGATGCTGAACTACCTCCCCACGAAGGACGAAATATTTGCTCATTTTGATAACCATTGTTTAATAATAATTCATAAGTATTAGCCCAGTCGCTGGGGGTACCTGTATTACCATGAATTAATACTACATTG
>Ga0114932_10006031_pt1 | contig 10493 bp, 12 predicted proteins | sample 2SBtaG_2_FD_87286 | JGI IMG/M metagenome (GOLD analysis project Ga0114932, IMG submission 87286) | Deep subsurface microbial communities from Kolumbo volcano to uncover new lineages of life (NeLLi) - 2SBTROV12_ACTIVE470 metaG | ecosystem: Environmental > Aquatic > Marine > Volcanic ... | reverse complement strand
TTTTGTCTTTCTATTTGAGGAGTTAGTCCATAATAATCAACTACTGATCCTTCACCATATTCTTTTTCAATTTCTTTTTTTATTAATTGAACATCTCTTTGCCAATGAGCCCATATAACTGCTTTACCTTCTATTTCTTCAAGCGCATCTAATAACTCTCCTAATCTATTACTTTTTATTTCTTGTGTAGATCCATCATCAGCTACAAAATGACCACAAGTAATTTGCTGTAATCTCATTAGTTGAACAATTACTGTATTGGTAGAAACCATCTTCCCATTTAAAGTAGCAATAGCATTTTCCTTCATTTCTTTATACACTCTTAATTGTTCTGGAGTCATAGACACAAAACGTTTCATAAAAGTTTTCGATGGTAAATCTAAACAATCATCTTTTAAACATCTAAAAGAAAAAGGTTTTAATTTTTCAGATAGTTCTCCAAGATTTCGGTATCCCACAACTATGTTAACTGAACGAGATCCTACATTAATACTTTTCATAATAGCGTAACGAGCACGGAACGTGTAATAAGAACTATGCCCCAGGAGCCAGGGATCAAGAAATTCACATTGACTATATAAATCAATGGGAGATTTAGTAACCGGTGAGCCAGTAAGAATTCTTTTATACGATGCAAGTGTAGATAATTTTAAAATATTTTTAGTTCTCTTTGCAGTAGGAGTTTTAATTGTAGTAGATTCATCTACGGCTATCATGGCCTTATGAGAATTAACAAATCTAAACGCGAAGTCGTATCCTTTTTGACTACTAAAAGCTTCTACATTCATAAGTAGAATATGAAAATCTGTTCCAGTAGCCAGTACAGTATTTAATTCTTTTGTATATTCTTTAGAAGTATTTGAAGTTTCCCAGAGTACAACCTTCTTCTCTATATGATCAGCCATATGAGTAGGGATTTCATTTTCATACCAAGTCTTATAAACACCTTTAGGAGCTATTATTAATAGTCCATTTATATTTCCTTTATCATATAACATAGACGCATTATCGATAAGAACTTTAGATTTCCCGGTACCCATTTCCATAAAATAGGCAAACACTTGTTTATCCCAGGACATTTCTAACGCTTTTAATTGATGCGCGTATGGCTTTGTCTTAAATTTGTAAAACATAATTTGCTTTTCTTTCTATTTGACATTATATAATTATTTCTATATGCATGTCAATAAGAAAGATACACACGAAAGAGTGGTGAGAGTGTGAACGAAAGCTACCTCCTTACGGAGAAGGTATTACTAATGTTGCCACTCACCGAAAGTTATGGGCAAGAATGAAAATAAATGAATATAAAGAAGCAAAGGATTCATTAACTAATTATGAACCTAAGCGATCTGGCGATAAAAAAGTCTATTTAATTCAAGAAATTCCAGGAACTACTCAAGGGCAACCTAAATATAATATTTTAGGCGCTCAGAAATATGGCGAAATAGTGACCTTACTTCCAGAATTTTCCCAAATTATATTATCTCCTGGACCTTTAATTCAAAAACTACGATCTCTTTTAAGAAATGTTACATCCGAAGACTATTTATTATTATCTGGCGATCCTGCCATAATTGGGATTACCTGTTCAGTAGTAGCTGATCTCACTAGTGGAAAATTTAAAGTACTAAAGTGGGATAGACAAGAAAAAACATATTATCCCATAGAAGTAAATATTTTTCATAAATAGGTTGACATTAAAAAATCTTCCTATATATAAGTCCTGCGATTAAATATTAAACTAATAACAACAAATAGGAAAGAACATGAGTATAAATCTACGTGAAGATGCACCTAATCAAAGTGACATCATTAATCCAGAAGAGTTGTCTGTTGAGATAGAAAAATTAACGACAATTCACAACCACATACAACAAAAAGAAAAAGAAATAAAAGAACTTAAGGAAGATGAAAAAGTTCAATCAGGAATTGTAATACCTCAAATAATGGAAAGGATGAATTTAAGTACATTAAAACTTAAAGATGGATCTGAAGTTTCTGTTAAGCAGGTATATGGCGCTTCAATTAAAGCTGACAAAAAAGCAGAAGCGATTAACTGGCTTCGTAATAATGGACTAGGTGATATCGTCAAAAACGAAATTACTGTTTCATTTGGAAAGAACGAAGACAACAAGGCGCAGCAATATGCTACCCTTGCACGAGGTCAGGGGTATGAACCGCAACAAAAAGTTGCTGTTCATGCTTCGACCCTCCGATTAGTTTTGGAAGAGCGAAATAAAAAAGGTGGAGATATTCCCGAAGAATATTTCTGGACTTTTCAAGGCGCCCAAACAAAACTAAAAGGTAAAAAATAGACTAATAACTTAATAAACTAATAGGAGGAAATATGAGTAATGTAGTCGAAAAGAAAAACAGTGGTTCTCTTGCTGTAGTTAATCTAAGAGAAGACTCTAGAAAAGGAGCAGAAGAAATTAGACAAGAAGATGTATCAACACCTATCTTGAAAATTCTTCATCAACTTTCTCCAGAGTGTAATGAAAGAGACGCAAAATATGTACAAGGTTCTAAACCTGGTATGATTTATGTGAGCTCACTTGGTCAACTGATAGATGGTGAAAACGAAGGTGTTAACGTAATTGTAGCACACGCTCAAACTAGATATCCTGAATGGCAAGAAAGAGGGGATAGCGCTTCCGCGCCAGTAGGAACTCACTTAACGATTCCTGCCGATGCGGTCGAAGAAAGAAATGGTAGATACAGATTACCAAACGGTAATTACGTTGAGAAGACAGCTTATTTTTATGTCATCATGGTTAAAGGTGGTGAGATGAGACCAGCGGTTATTCCAATGAGATCTTCTAATCTTTCACCAGCTAGGGAACTTAATAATCAGATTACTAATTTAAGAGTGACTGATGATAAAGGAACCTTTCAGCCAGCTGCTTATTCTGCATTGTTTAATTTAAAAACATTTGGAAAAACAGCGGGGAGTAAAAGTTGGCACGTATATAAACCTTCTAAAGTTAGAATGTTAAATACATCTGACTCTAAAGACGCAGATATATACAGGGCAGCTTCTGAGTTACAAAAAAGTGTATCAAAAGGAAGTGCCAAACCTAAGTACGAGAAACCTAAGAGTACGGAAAGTATTGTATAATTCCCGATGGGAATGGTTGCAACAAGGGCGGCAAAGCGAGAGTGGATCCGCCCTTAACTCTTATGAAAGATTTTATTAAATACTTTACTGGTTTAAAACGAAATTATGGTTTTTGTAATGTACAGAATGGATATCTTGATCCCGATACAGGTAAAATTAAATTTGATCAAAAGGATTATGGATGGGCAAGAAAACCCATTACTAACCAAGACTATTTAGATCACTTAGATGGTAAACGTTCCATAGGAATTAATCCATGTGATGATGAAGGCCTCTCAATATTTGGAGCAATTGACATAGATCCCAAGAACTACATTAATTTTAAACCCGAAAAATATTTACAGATTATTGAATCTAAAGAACTCCCAGTTATTCCAGTTAAATCAAAAAGTGGTGGACTACATATATATGTCTTTACTAAAGACCGAGTTAAGGCAAGTGAAATTAGAGAATTTTTAGAAAAATTATTATTTGTTTTTGGCCTTCCGGCAAAAACTGAAATCTATCCTAAACAAACTTCTTTAGAAGCAAGTGATGGAAGAAGACCTTCCGGAAACTTTATTAATATTCCTTACTACAATAAAAAAGAAAGAGTGGCAGTTGATACTGGTAATAATGAAATTTCTTTTGATATATTTATGAAAGCGGTTTCTCTTAATGCCCAAAGTGCAGAAGATCTCAGAAATGTGGGAGCAACTATTATAAACAAAGAATTAAAAAATGCATCTCCAGAATTTGGGGATGGTCCACCTTGTATGGGAATTATTTGTGGTCAGTTAGATAAAGGAGAATATATTAGTTCCGATAAAAGTGGTCAGCATTCTAAGATGCCCGATGAAAGAGATAGATACTTATATAATTATATGGTCTTTGCAAAAAGAAAATATCCTGATCAATGGGAAACTAAAGTCTTGGAGCATGCCCGAAAGTACATTCAATATGATACCATTTGGGGTGATGATAAAGTAAATAAAAAAATTAAAGCATGGAAAGGAGATACAGCGGGATATACTTGCTATGAAGATCCTATTCAAGCTAAGTGTGCAAAACACGTATGTTTACGCAGAAAATATGGAGTGGGAACTCAATTAAATGGAGCATGGCCTGATATTATTAGTGTTACAAGAATTGATTATAAACCCCAACCTAAATATTTTTTATATGTTAAGCAACCTACGGGAAAAATAAAAACAGTTTATGCGAAGCATGTAAAACAAATTATTGAACAACGAGAATTAAAAGCTTTAATTGCTGACGCCACTAAAATTGTACCTCCTCCAATTAAACAAAAAGACTTTCAATCAATTATAAATGATCTATGGTCTAAACTAGATATTGAAACTCCTGATCCCGAATCACAACCTGCAGGTATTTTATTTAGGCATATTAAAGAATATTTAAATGATATTCGAGCTACTACTTATGCGTCTTTTAAAAGTGGCGGAGTGTTAGTAGAAGAAGATAAAGCTTATTTTCTTTTTCATAAATTTTATGAAGAATTAAAAAGAAATGAATGGAAATTTGATGAAGCAGAAACAAAGACAATGGTTAAAGAAATATTTAAAGGTAAGAGAGTACAAAAAAGATTTCCTAAAGCTCAGGAAAATGCAATCTGGTGCACGGAATTAGAGATGGAAAAATTTACTGAAGAAGATCCTCCAGAAGAATTATTAGAGTTTGATGATAGTGACGATATAGTATGATATATAAATTTTATGGCCCACCTGGTACAGGTAAAACCCATAGATTAATTAATAGAGCTAAGGCATATCTTAGAGTGGGAGTCCCTATTCATAAGATAGGATACTTTGCGTTCACAAGAAAGGCAGCTAAAGAAGCTAGGGAAAGAATGCCTATATCCGATAAAAAACTAGAGCATTTTCAAACTCTTCATTCCTTTGCATTTAATAAACTAGGATTAGAAGAAGAAAGTATTATGCAACCTTATCATTATGAAGACTTAGGAAAAAATTTAAACATTCGTGTTAACTATGTAGATAAATACAATGAAGAAGAAACTCATTATCTAACATGTAATAATCCTTATTTTCAATTAATTGGAAGAGCTATTAATCGTGACGTCGATATACGAGAAGAATTTGATCGAGGAGAACATGATCGTAAAGAAATAAGATGGAACACTTTAAAACATATTTATGTTAATTTTTTGAATTATAAAACTAAAAATCGATTGTCTGACTTTAATGACATTATTACTAATGTTATTAAAAAAGAAGATGAACTTCCAGAATTTAGAGCTATTTTTATTGATGAAGCCCAAGACTTATCTCCCCTTCAATGGAAACTGTATGATGTTTTAAAAAAACGTTCCCAAGATGTTTATTTAGCAGGAGATGATGATCAAGCTATCTTTGCATGGGCGGGCGCAGATGTAAGTAGATTTATTAAAGAATCCGCTAAAGAAAAAGTTTTATGTTATTCTAAGAGAATATCTTCTAGCGTCCAGGAGCAATCTACAATACCTGTGAGTCGGATATCAGGCATCAGGAAACACAAAGAGTATTTTCCCAGAGACTATAAAGGAACTTCCCAATATATTTCAAATCTTAATCAAGTAAACTTAAATAAAGATAAATGGCTTATTCTCACTAGAACCAAAAGTAATCTATTAGAAATTATGAAAGAACTTAAAAAAAGAAATTTGTATTTTGAAACTAATAAAGGAAAAAGCTTTAAGGTAAGATTATACAAAGCCGCTGTAAATTATACTAGATGGTGTATGGATGAAGCCCTTGAGCAAAGCGCAATTAAGGATATTCAAGATTTTATTCCTGGCCGTAATTGGGATTCTAAAAAACCTTGGTATGAAGTATTTACTAAGGCATCAGATAAAGAAGTAAATTACATTCGTAGTTTACTAGAGAAAAATGAAAAATTAACTGAAGGGGCACGTATTTGGTTATCAACTATCCATGCTATTAAAGGAGGTGAAGAGGACAATGTAATATTAAGTTTACATCAAGGGGATAAAATTCAAAAAGCCATTAAAAGAAGTAAAGACAAAGCTGATGAAGAAGAAAGAGTTTGGTATGTAGGAATTACTAGAGCACGACAGAATTTATATAAATTAAAAGCAAAAATTAAAAGAAAGGAATATAGGTTATGAAAGAACTTCAGTCCAAAGAAGCTAGAAAAAAAGCAAGAAAAAAATGGAGACAAAGTCCCAAAGGTAAAGCATGGGATGCTGCTTATAATCAACGGCCAGAAGTTAAAGCACGAAGACATGAGTATTATATTAAACATTTAATAAAGGAATGTACACAATGAGTGACGTATATAAAAAACAAGTGGGAGGATCTCATTATCAAAATATGAAAATTCAACCCAGTGAATTTATAAACAAAAATAACTTGCCCTTTGCAGAAGGAAACGCTATAAAGTATTTGTGTAGGCACAAGCAGAAAGGACAAAAGCAGGATTTGGAGAAAGCAATTCACTATTGTCAGATGGCTATTGAAAGAGATTATCCTGCTCAAGACAAAGAAGAAAAAAATAATTCATGGGGGATTGTAAAGAAATGAAATGGAATAAGAATGAAATTCTTATAGTAGATAATTTTTTTGATGAACCTCACATTAAAGAAGTACACATCGATCTTAATAATCTTATTCAAGGGGGAAAATTTGTTAATCGTTACGTGGCATATAATAACACTGCCTACCAACAAACTTATTTTAATGTAGATTTAAGTAAAAAACATTTTGCCGTGGATTATATAAAAAATTTCTTTTTAAAAAAATATGATATAAAAATTAAACAAATGGCTTCTCATTATTGGTTTAGTGGTATTAATGTTACACCTACTCCTCATCTGGATGATAATTTTTTAAACTGTTGTATTCAATTAAAAGGAAATAATTTATTACATAATGGACTTGGTATATATGAAGAAGAAAATGGTAAATCCAGATTACACACCCACCTTGGTTTTAAAGAAAACCGAGCTATTATCTTTGATGGTATGGAGTACATGCATGCTACTCTTCAATCTTTTGGTAAGCAAGCATCACCTCGATACATAATGGTTAATTTTATTTCTAAGGATTGTTTATGATATTACCCCCAACAGAATGGGTAGCACCCACAGAATACCCAGACCTACGATCTTATGACGAGATTGCAATTGACTTAGAAACACGTGATCCAGATTTAAAAAAGAAAGGTTCAGGGGCAGTTATTAATAATGGAGAAGTAGTTGGAATTGCTGTAGCTGTTCCGTCCGCTTCCTGGTATTTTCCTATTGCTCACGCGGAAGGTCCTAATTCAGATCGTAAAAAAACTTTAGAATGGTTTAAAGATATTTTAGAATGTCCCGCTACTAAAATTTTTCATAATGCTATGTACGACGTTTCTTGGATAAGAAACTTAGGACTTAAAATTAATGGTCTCATAGTTGATACAATGATTGCATGTTCTTTATTAGATGAAAATAGATTTTCATATACTTTAAATACTTTATCCTGGCATCATTTAAGTAAAGGAAAAAATGAATCTGCTTTAAACAAAGCTGCCAAGGAAAGAGGACTAGACCCTAAAGCAGATATGTGGAGACTTCCAGCAATGGAAGTAGGAGCTTATGCGGAAAAAGATGCTGAATTAACTTTAGAGTTATGGCAAAAATTAAAAAAATTAATTGTTGAAGAAGACCTTCAGGATATTTTTAATCTGGAAACTGATTTGTTTCCTTGTCTCGTTGACATGAGATTTCTCGGAGTGAGAGTGGACGTTGAAAGAGCGCATGAATTGAAGCGACAATTAACATTACAAGAAGAAATGCTACTCCACAAAATAAAAAAAGAAACATCAATAGATACTCAAATATGGGCAGCACGTAGTGTTGAAAAAGTTTTTCAATACCTGAAGCTACCTTATAGCCGTACTGAAAAGACCGACTCTCCTTCATTTACTAAAAACTTTCTTTCTAATCATAGTCATCCGATTATTAAGATGATAGCAGAAGCACGGAAAATAAACAAGATCAATACTACCTTCATAGATACTATTTTAGATTATGAATATGCAGGGCGTATTCATGCAGAGATAAATCAAATACGATCAGATGATGGGGGAACCATTACTGGTAGATTTAGTTATGCCAATCCTAATCTCCAACAAATTCCTGCAAGAGATCCAGAGTTAGGTCCTCAAATTAGATCTATTTTTATTCCTGAACGAGAACACCAGTGGGGTTGTTTTGACTACTCGCAACAGGAACCAAGATTAGTTGCTCACTATGCATTAAAATTTAAATTACCATCGGTTAATCCCATTGCCGATTCTTACGATACTGAATTGAGCACAGACTTTCACCAAATTGTAGCAGACATGGCTGAAATTCCTAGAACCCAAGCTAAAACAATTAACTTAGGATTATTCTATGGAATGGGTAAAGCAAAACTTCAAGCAGAATTAGGAGTGAGTAAAGAGAAAGCTAATGAATTATTTACTAAGTACCATACAAAAGTACCTTTTGTTAAACAATTAACAAATAAAATTATGAACGTTTCCCAAGATAGAGGTAAAATAAAAACATTATTAGGAAGAAGATGCAGATTTCCTAAGTATGAACCTATCCTACGAGGAGATGATTGGGGAAAATATGTGCCGGCAGAAGATCATGAGAGAATGTTAAATCTGCAGGAGATGGGCGAATACCTAAAAGATGAAGACGGAAAAATTTTAAAAGACAAAGATGATAAACCATTAAAAAATTATTGGCATAAGACTGGTTCACGCAGAGCATTTACTTATAAAGCTTTAAATAAATTGATACAAGGATCAGCTGCCGACATGACTAAAAAAGCAATGTTAGAATTATATAAAGAAAAAATTGTTCCTCATATTCAAGTTCATGATGAATTGGATATTTCAGTTGAAGACAACAAGCAGGCACTTAAGATAAAAGAAATTATGGAAAGTGCCGTTTCACTTGAAGTTCCTAACAAAGTAGACTATGAATCAGGGCCAAATTGGGGTACAATAAAATAGGAGGACATATGAAACAACTATTGAAACAACTCAAAGTAAAATGGGATGTGTGGTCTCTACACTATAGAGAATACATCGTCGGTTTTATTATTGGATTTATTGTTGGCGCCATTATATTCTAATGAATACTTATGGCTTATCTGAATGCAAATATACCTGTGACGTACGCACAGATTCGAAGAGAATATCTATATGATCTTAAAAAACATCATGGCGAAGTTGAAGATTGTATTATCTTTGGATTGGCTTCGATCACAGGTCGTCCCATTCTTTTCCATGCAATTATGGAAAACGGTGCTGTATTCTATCGTCTGCCGATATCTGCGTTCATACAAAGAGGTTTTAAAGCAGAAGAAGTACCTACACGTAGACTTGATGAGCTGGAGTTATGGAACTGCTTTAGTTATTATCCTGCTATTTCTTCTTACGATATCCTAGACGGACAATCAGGCAAATATATTGGTAAAGATAAAAAATGGTACCACGGTGCTTACTTATTTACAGTTGACTGGGCACACCCAGAGAGTAATATAGTAGATACAGATCATTCTGAAATTCCACACGAACATAAGTGTGCACACATACTTGCATTAGACGACGGCAATTATGCGGCTCAGCCAAACAATAGATTAATATGGGACATCCCATCATTTACAGTTAAGGATGAGATTCCTGACTGGAAAGTGCAAACAAGTGAGTGGAATGTAGAAGATACTCGTAAATGGAAAACAGAAGACACTGATAGATTCTTTTACGAAATTGAGGAGAAAAAAGATGATTAAATGTAAAAAATGTGGACATAACTGCCATTGTGACACTCTAAGAGCTATGTGTATAGATGGTTGTATTTGCGTAGGTTGTGAACATATAGTAATATTAATAGAGGAGAAAACCACTATGATTAAAAAGTTATGGAATAAAATTGTAAGTTGGCTTTTTAGTTGGCAAAAAAAATGAGTAAGTGTAAAAAATGTCACTGTGATTGTCATTGTAGCGGAGACCTCCATGCAGATGATTATGGTGTATGCACTTGCGATGATTGTAAATGCGGAAAGAGAACTTACAAATATCAAAAGGATCATGCAACAGACGTGTCTTTTGAAAACGAAATAAAATACGACTAATGATGGAAAAAATTTTAACGATGTTGGTTGGACTCCTAATTGCATTAGGGGGCTGGTCTTTATCTAGAACTTTTGAACTTTCAACTATTCAAGCAGTACATGAGAATCAAGTAGAAAAACTTGAAAGAAAAGTAGAAAAATTAGAAGATCAAATGGATCGTATGATGGACTCAGATGAAGACATTATGAAACAACACGAATTATTATTTAAAAAATTAGAACAAGGCAACACGGGGTAT
>Ga0114932_10006028_pt1 | contig 10495 bp, 9 predicted proteins | sample 2SBtaG_2_FD_87286 | JGI IMG/M metagenome (GOLD analysis project Ga0114932, IMG submission 87286) | Deep subsurface microbial communities from Kolumbo volcano to uncover new lineages of life (NeLLi) - 2SBTROV12_ACTIVE470 metaG | ecosystem: Environmental > Aquatic > Marine > Volcanic ... | reverse complement strand
CCTATTTTTTCCATAAAATTATGAAGATTACTCTTTTAGATTATTTGATATGTCCATCTTGTAATGGTAAATTATCATTAAAAATAAACAAAAAAATCAAAAATGAGATAATTGAAGGGAAATTTTCTTGTATAAAATGCAAAGAAACTTTTCCTTTAAAAAAAGGCGTTCCTAGATTTGTAAAAGATACTGGAAAAGATTTTGTTAAAACTGAAGATTCTTTTTCAGCAAAATGGCGAAAACATCATGCAAACCATCAGGCAAAAGATTGGATAAACTTCCAACAAAAATGGTTTTTTGACAGATTTGGTTGGAACACAATTAAACGATTCACTAATTTTATGAAAACTAAAAAATTTGTTTTAGAAGCAGGTACTGGAATTGGAAATACAGCTGATTTACTTTCTATTAATTCATCTTCAACTGTTTTTGCTATAGATGCTAGTGAAAGTATAGATTTTGCGTTTAAAAAATATGGGAAAAAACAAAACCTTCATTTTCTTCAAGCTGATCTTAGACAATTACCATTTAAAAAAAATTTTTTTGATTATATTTTATCTGATCAAGTTTTACATCATACAAAAAATACTGAAACATCTTTCAAATATTTAACAAAATTTCTCAAAAAAATGGGTGAAATTTCAATTTATGTTTACAACAAAAAAGCACCAATCCGTGAATTTTCTGATGATCATATTAGAAAAACAACCGTTGATATGTCATTTGATGATTGTATGAAATTTTCTAAAGATATGGCAATTTTAGGAAAAAGTCTTTCAAAATTAAAGAAGAAAATTACTATACCTAAAGATATTCCCATATTGGGAATAAAATCTGGTACCTATGATGTTCAAAGATTCATCTATTGGCATTTTCTAAAATGTTTTTGGGATCCTTCTGATAATTTGGATAGGAGTATTGGTGTTAATTTTGATTGGTATTCACCAAAATACGCATACCGTCATTCTCCTATAGAAGTAAAAAAATGGTACAAAGAATATAAAGTAAAAATTATTCATTTTAATGAAATTGAAAGTGGAATTAGTGTAACCGGTAAAAAACTATGAATTTTATTGTTATTTTCTAAAACTAAATTTAATTTACTAAATCTGTTTTTATCCTTTACGTATTTTTAGTAATCTTAAATTGGTATACATAACTTATTTCTTATATTAATATGAAAAAAAATCTTGGTTTTCGTTCATGGTTCTATTTCAGACAAGGATGGAGTTCTTATTTTGCTTTTATCCTTGCAACTGTAAACACCTTAGTAATTACCTATTATTTAGCAATAGAAAATTCATCTGTTCTTAAAGATATTTTTCCATCTTTTAGTTACTATATGTTGACATTCACTATTGTTGGAATTCCTTTACTTATTTTTGTGGGTTATGTACATTACAAACGAACATCTGCATATCCGGCAGAAGCTGATATCGCTCATGAAACCAATCCTTTACTCTATAGACTTCCTAATGGTTATACTCCCAACGTTGTTTATCCACTTTATCTTTCAATGTCAAATTTTATTGTAAAATTATTAGCTAATGAAAAATTGACAGCAGATGAAATCACTGAATTAAATGATTTACAAAGTAAACTTGAATTTCTAATAAAAGGTGGTTCTATTGGAAAATAAAAAACATAAATCTTCAAAAGAAAATTTAGCATATAGATCATGGTTCTATTTCAGACAAGGATGGAGTATTTATTTTGCTTTTATTATAGCTGCAGTTAATACAATGATTACTACCTATTATTTAGCTGTAGAAAAAATTCCTACGCTAAAATCTATTTTTCCTTCATTTGAATATTATTTAATCACATTTATTATTATTGGAATTCCATTATTGGTTTTAATTGGATATTTCCATTTTAAAAAAACATCTGGATATGCATCAGAAATTGAAATAACTTGGGAATCTAATCCATATTGGTATAAAATAAGACCTGGACATGATACAGTTGTTCTTTTTCCATTTTTATTACTTTTTACTAAAGCAATGATAAAATATTCACAAAATGAAAAATTAAATAATGAAAATATTGTTCAAATGAAAGAATTACAAAATAAAATGAAATTTTTAATTGATGGTGGAATGATTGGTAAAGATGGAAAATAAAATAGTGATTAAATAATTCTTTTTAAATTTTCAATTCTATTTGAAACTAATTATTTATCATTCTAAATTTTTCATAATCAATTTTAAAGATTTTAAGATGATAATTATAACCGTGAACTTTAGAATCAAATTCTTTAATTAAAAATGGATATTTTTCTTCATTTCTAAATACTTCTTTTAGAAACTTTGGTTCTCTATTTTTTTCATCTATTATCAAATGTGTCATCCCATTATTACTACCAAATTCTATAACTTCATTCACCGAACCAAATTCATTGATCCAAAATTTCTTTATATTTTTTTTAGCAAAATCATCACTACTAATGGGAAAATTTTCTGTTTTTGTTAATCCTACAACTTGAAGATAAGATGATTCAGGATATAATATGTTTACACCTGTTGCTCTTTCAGAAATCTCTAATGATAAATTATATAACTCTAATTCATGTTCCGATTCATCTTTAGAATCGAGATAAAAAAATGAGGTAACAAAAATTGCTGAAAAAATTAAAACTGTCAAAATTCTTTGATTTGATATTTTTTTAAAATAATATCTTAAAGCATACACTGCAAAGATGCTAAAAATTGGATAGAGTGGAAATAGATATCGAGAATCTGATATAAATGAGAATGCATAAAGTGTTGGTATTAAAATTACTAATCCAATTATTATGAGGGATTTCTCATAAAAATTTTTACTTTTTAGAACCAAAATTATTCCTATTGGTACAAAAAAAATCAAAATTGGAATCTGTGACCATCCAATAAATTTGATTAAATTTATTCCACCTTTGATTAATATTTCAAACAATGTTGTTACATCATTATCTGAAGCTGATTCCAAATGATTTATTCCTTGATCTACTCTTGCTGAAAGCCCATCATTACCTATTTTTTCGGTTCGAATCATTGCCATAGGAAATAATATCAAAAAAATAATTAGTGAAATAAATAAAAATTCTATAATTGATTTTTTGTTTATTCCTTTTTGAATAATGAATATTATTCCATATATTGCTATAAGAAATATCCCTTCTGATCTTACTATTGTTGTTAAAGCAATTATAACAAATGAAATATATTGTAAAAAATTCTTTTTACTAAAAAATAATGATAAAGAAATTGTAACGCCAATTAAATAAAGTGGATCTGTTATTCCAAATAAAGAATTTTGTACAATTCGCGGTTCAAAAACAAAAATGGCACAGCCTAATACAGAATATGATTTTGAAAAAAAATGTCTTCCAAGATAATATATTGGAATAATTGTTGCAAGAGAAATTATTATTGAAATATATTTTTGTAATGCCATGTATTCCAGAAAATTTTCTGATTGCATTAATAGAAAAAAAGGTGATAGAAAATATGGCCACCCATCATTAAAAACGACGTAATTTTGTGATGAATGTCCAACTACTAGATCTATTGCATATCGAAAATAAAGAAAATTATCTCCTCCTAATGGAATATCTGTATTTAAAAAAGATATTCTTAGAATAAATCCCGCAATACCAATTATTAAAAGTGAAATGACTATATTTTTTGAAAAAAATGATATTTTGTTATCAAATTTTTGAATAATACCCATTTTTTTTATTTTTCTCATTATATTTGATCCTCTTAAAGTATTATATTGAATTTGTTTAATATTTTAAGTATAAAATACTCTAGATGTTTAAATAACGATTTCATAATTAAAAACTAAGTTGAAATATAAACAAATTTTGCTTACTCGTCCACCTACTGGCTCAAATGCATTACAGGGAGGTTCTGATGCTGATCCACACCCACAACCTCCATTGGGCTTAGCTTATCTCGCAGGAGTCCTTGAACGATTACCTGATGTGAATGTGTTGGATATTCTAGATGGTAATTTTTCAGAAAATTATGTTTACGATGTAAAAATGGCTGTTAAAAAACATAATCCTGATTTTGTTGGATTTAGTGCATTTACTCCTTTTGCAAATCCTGCATTAGAAGCTGCTATTGCAGTCAAAGAAGTTAACTCTAACATTCTAACTGTTTTGGGAGGACCTCATGCAGTACTAGCTGATATTACATTACAGAAATGTCCAAGTTTGGATATTATTTCATATGATGAAAGTGAAGGACAAATTGAAGAAATTGTTTTAGGTAATAACTTTGAAGATATTCCCGGATTGTTTATTAGAAAAAATGGTAAAATAGTTCCTACAAAACCTCGTTCTTATATTAAAAATATGGATGACTTACCATATCCTGCTTATCACAAATTACCTCATTTCCCTGATGGATATCATCCACATCCACCAAAAAGTACTGGTAAAAAATGGTGTAGTATAATGTGGAGTAGAGGTTGTCCATTCTTTTGTAATTATTGTAATAGAGAGAACAGTTTTGGATTACAGTTCAGAAATCAATCTCCTGAATATGTTGTTGATCATATCCAATATCTGCATTCAGAATATGGAATTGAAGAACTTACATTTTATGATGATGTAATGTCTCTTAATAGAAAAGCCACAATGAAACTTTTAGATGCAATGGCTCCTGAAAATCTTGGATTTAATTTAGTTTGGGATGCTGAAACTAGAGTTGATTTGGTTGACCAAGAGATGCTTTTTGCAATGAAAGATGCTGGATGCAGAATGATGTCTTATGGAATTGAACATGGTGAATTTATTCATGAGATAAAAGGTGGAACAGCAACACTCCAACAAGCTGAAGATGCTGTTAAGTGGACACACAAAGCAAAAATTGAAACTGTGGGGTACTATATGATTGGATTACCTAAAGAAACTCCTGAAACTATTCGTAAAACAATAGAATTTGCAAAAAAACTAAATTGTACTTATGCGCAATTTGCCATTACTATGCCATTTCCTGGAAATAAATTGTATGATGAGGCAGTTAAGTCTGGCATGATTCAGTTAGATGATACTTGGGATAAATTCGTATATTCAGGAATTGGTACTGGAGGCGTTCAAGCCCCTGTGCTTACAACACAAAATCTATCAGCTGACGATTTAGCAATGTGGGCTAAAAAAGCATACCATGAATATTATTTTAGACCCTCATATATTTTCCAAAAAATATTAAAGATTAGATCTTTGGATGATTTGAAAATGTATTATAATGGATATAAAATGCTCAAAAAAGATACTGCGTGATTAATTTGGAAATTACCGTGGGAATTCCTGCTTTTAATGAAGAAAAAAATATAGCTGAAATTATTCAAAAATTAAGTGAAATTGCAGATACTGTCATTGTTTGTAATGATGGTTCTACTGATAATACTGGAAAAATTGCAGAGAAAATGGGAGCTATTGTAATTAATCATGAACGAAATATGGGTTATGGTGGAGCTATTGGTTCTTTGTTTCTTAAAGCTAGAGAATTAGATTGTGATATGTTAATTACATTAGATTCTGATGGACAACATAGAATTAGTGATGTCTTACCAGTTGCAAATCCAATCATTAAAAATCAAGCAGATTTAGTAATAGGTTCAAGATTTCTTGAAGGTAATCAAGAAAATATTCCCAAATATCGAAAAGTTGGAATCAAAATGATTACTAAACTTGCAAATGTTTCTTTAGATGATACAGTAACTGATTCTCAGAGTGGATTTCGTGCATACAGTAAAAAAATTCTTTTAGAAATTATTCCTTCGGAACAGGGAATGGGTGTATCAAATGAAATTCTTATGAAATCAAGTAAAAAAGGATTCAAAATTGCTGAAGTCCCAATAATAGTTTCTTATGATGGAAAAACTTCAACTCAACATCCAATCTCACATGGAGCTTCTGTTACATTTAGTACTCTAAAATTTATCTCAATTGAGCATCCATTAAAATTCTATGGAATTCCAGGTATAATTTTTCTTATTATTGGTTTAATATTCACGATAATAACAATTCAAGGATTCACTGATACAAGACAGATTTTATTGAGTACTGCAATAATTGGTGTAGGCACAATTATTTTTGGTACTGTTTTACTAATGACTTCAATAATTCTATATTCTATAGTTAATCTTATACGAGAAAATTCTTCAAAGTGATTAAATGAAAATTCTTGTTACTGGTGGTGCTGGATTTGTAGGTTCACATTTAACTGAATTATTAGTTTCTAAGAAACATTTTCCAATAATTGTTGATAATCTAAACAGTGGTCTTTATTCTAATATTAAAAAATTTGTAAAATCTAAAAAAGCTAAATTCATCAAATGTGATGTTAGAAATATCAAAAATGTAATGAAATTACCTAAAGTTGATGCAGTTATACATTTAGCAGCAATTGCAAGTGTTGTAGAATCTATTAGTAATCCAATTTTTGTGAATGATGTAAATGTCAATGGCACATTGAACATTCTAGAATTTTGTAGAAGGAAAAAAATAAAGAAACTTGTTTTTACATCATCAGCTGCTATTTATGGAGATTATGAAAAAAAAATTAGTGAAACATCTCCTACGATTCCAACAACTGTTTATGGTTCGACCAAATTAACAGGAGAACAGTATTGTAAAATTTATTCAAAATTATTTGGAATTAGCATTACAGCTTTAAGACCATTTAATATCTATGGGCCACGTCAAAATGATGCTTATGCTGGTGTTATTTCTAAATTTATGGACAAATTAAATGAAAATAAACATCCTATAATTTTTGGAGATGGAAAACAAACAAGAGATTTTATTCATGTAAATGATGTTGCAAGAGCATTTTATTTAGCACTAAAATATAAAAAGAGAAAATTTGATGTTTTTAATTTGGCTACTGGTAAGTCAACTTCTGTAAGTGATTTGGCAAATGTATTTCTTTTAGCAACTAACAAATCAAATTTGGAACCCATTCATAAAAAGGCCATTCCAGGTGTAGTAATTTTCAGTTCTACTAATCCAAAGAAACTCAAACAAGATTTACATTTTATTCCTAAAATTTCTCTTAAAGAAGGCATTACAAATTTTATAGAAAATTAAATTTTAATTAGAAAAATGATAAATCAGCAAATTTAAGACTAGCTTATTTTTACTTGTATTGATCAAGAATGAATATACTTGCTATTGGTGCACATTGGGATGATATTGAGCTTGGATGTGGATTGACTCTCAAAAAATTAAAGGATAAAGGACATAATATTTTCACCGTAGTAATATGCAGCTCTCAGTATGGAGTAGATATTGATGAGGGTATGAAAGAATCCGAAGCATTAGAATGTGGATTAAAATCCTTTGAATTGATAGGAGCCGATCATATTACAACAGAAAAAGAACCAAATAGTCAATTAACATATAATAAAAAAACTATGCAAGTTTTAGAAAAAATTGCAAATAAAAATAAAATCGATACTATTTTTACTCATTGGTTTGGAGATGTAAACACTGATCATAAAACAACATGGGAGATTTCTAGAACATCATTTAGAAATGTAAAAAATTTTCTTATGTATCAATCAAATTCTTATGGAGATGGTATAAATATTTTCAAACCAAATTTTTATGTAACTTTTAATAAAGAAGAATACAATTTTAAAGAAAAAATACTTTCCCAATATACAACTGAATGGAATCGTAGACAAAACAGATGGACAAGAGAAATTTTTGAACGAGAAAGATATTGGGGACATATTTCTGCAAATGATTATGCAGAAGGATTTCAAATAACCAAACTTGTAGATTTTTCAATTTAATAGAGATGTATGATTTGAGTAGCGATGAAAATTTGATAAAAGGAGAAAACTGTCAAATTGGAAATAACTTTTTTAGCATTGGACCTGTTAAAATTGGAAATAACTGTCAAATTGGAAATAATGTTTCCCTAAATTCTGTATTTATTGATGATAATTCAATAATACAAAATAACTCTATCATAGGATATGATACAATTTCGGGTCATTATTATGATAAAAAACAATCTAATGAAGAAAAAAATATTGATTCTCAATTCAGAATTACTATTGGAAAAAATGTTCTCATAAGATCAGGAGTTACAATTTATCTTGATGTAATAATTGGTGATAATTGTTGGATAAATCATAATGCAATAATTAGAGAAAATGTAATAATTTCTGAAGATTCTACTATTGGTTCAAATACAATATGTGAAAATAATGTTTCAATTGGTAAACGTTGTGCAATTCATAATAACACTATGATTTGTGCTGAAACATTGATTGAATCATTTGTATTTATAGGACCTGGAGTTACATTTACAAATAATTCTCCAATTGGACATCTACGAAATACTCCATCTACAATAAGAGGTGCAAAATTACGTTTAGGGTGTGCTGTAGGTGGAGGTGTAACAATTTGTCCAGGAGTCGAAATAGGACATGAAGCAATTATTGCAGCAGGTTCAATTGTTACAAAAGATACTCCATCTAGAATAATTATTGCAGGCAATCCTGCAAAAAAAATCAAGGATGTTACACAACAAAACTTCATCAAAGAAGAATTTCGAAAACAATATGGCGTTTAAAAAATTACAGATTGTAAAAATTTACTAATTTAAAATCCTATAAAAGATAGAAATTAAGAATAAATCATGAATATATTAATTATACACGAAGTTGATTGGTTAAAAAAAGTTACATATGAAATTCATCATATATCTGAACTTTTTTCATTAAAAGGTCATAATGTATATGCAATAGATGTTCCAGATCCTGGAAAAGTCTCATTATCAAGTGAAATAAAGAATGATGTAAATAACTATCATAGAATTTATGAAAAATCAAATGTTAAACTTTTACGAACTCCTATCATCCCAATTAAAGGACTTAATAGAATTTCAGCATATTTTTTTTCTTACCGTTTTATTAAAAAAGTTTTAAAAGATTCAAAAATTGACATTGTATTATTATATTCAATTGTAACAAATGCAAAAGCTACTATTAAAGCCTGTAAAGAATCTCAAATTCCGATTATTCATAGAACTTTTGATGTAGTGCATGATTTAATTGATGAAAAATATTTAAAAAATATTGTTTTAAAATTTGAAAAAACTTCGTATCCTGAGTTTGATAAAGTTATTGCAAATACACCATTCATGAAAAAATGGTCAGAAGAAATGAAATCTAAAAATGTGATAATTATACCTCAAGGTGTTGATCCAAAGATTATGAAACCATTACCAGTTGATACCCTATTAAAAAAAACCCTTCAAATCACTAATGAAGATAGAATTGTAATGTATTTAGGAAGTATTCATTCAATTTCAGGTTTACCTTTTATTATTCGTGCAATACCAAATATACTTCAAGCAATTCCTAATTTTAAATTATTAATTGTGGGAGGTGGCGCACATTTAGAAAATCTAAAAGAACTTTCAAAAAAATTAAGAATTGAAGAAAAGATTATTTTTACTGGATATGTAGATTATGTAGACATTCCAAAATATTGTAGTATTGCAGAATTATGTATCAATCCATTTGAAATTACAGAAATGACAAAAAAACTATCACCAGTAAAAATTTTTGATCTTTTAGCATGTGGAAAACCAATTTTAGCTACTCCTCTTGAGGGACTATTACATGATTTTCCTAAGGATTCAAAAACCTTGATTTATACAAATTTGGAAGACTTTGAATCACAAATTATTTCATTACTAAATGATGAAAATTTACATAATTTAGGACTCTTTGGACGTGAATATGTTCAGGCTAAATATACATGGGAAAGAATTGCTAATCAATTTTTAGAAGAATTTAGAAAAATTTGATTTAAATCTGTTTTAACAATAACTTTTTAATTCATGCTATGTCGAAATGCGATATCTTATGAAAGTAATGTCAATCTTTGGTACTAGACCTGAAATTATTCGTTTAAGTAGAATTTTTGCTTTATTAGATAAAAATTTTCAACATGTAATGGTCAACACTAGTCAAAATTACACTAAAGAATTGAATTCAGTTTTTTTTGATGATCTGAATATTAGAAAACCTGATTATGATTTGAAAGTAAATACTGAAGCATATGGAGTTGAAGTAGCAGATGTTATTGTGAAAACTGAAAAACTTTTGAAAAAAGAAAAACCCGACATTTTATTAATTCTAGGTGATACGAATAGCGGTCTTTCTGCAATTCCTGCAGCTCATCAAGGAATCAAAATAGCTCATCTTGAAGCTGGAATGAGAAGTTATGATTTTAGAATGCCTGAAGAAAAAAATAGAGTAATGATTGATCATCTTTCAACTGTTCTATTACCATATACTCATTATTCTCGAGAAAATCTAATACGTGAAAATATTCATCCTAGTAAAATTTTTGTTGTAGGAAATCCAATTAATGAAGTAATTGAACATTATATGCCAAAAATTGAGAAAAGTAAATCTATACAAAAATTAAAACTGAAAAAAAATGATTATTTTCTAGTTACTGCTCATAGAAGTG
>Ga0114932_10006026_pt1 | contig 10495 bp, 11 predicted proteins | sample 2SBtaG_2_FD_87286 | JGI IMG/M metagenome (GOLD analysis project Ga0114932, IMG submission 87286) | Deep subsurface microbial communities from Kolumbo volcano to uncover new lineages of life (NeLLi) - 2SBTROV12_ACTIVE470 metaG | ecosystem: Environmental > Aquatic > Marine > Volcanic ... | reverse complement strand
GCCCGGAATAGCCGATCCATATCGCGTGGTGGGGATCGGTCGCGCATCCGGCGCCCAAGACCAGCCGATTGCGCGGGATCAAGATCGCAGGCCCGCCAGCAAGCCGGCACCGATCAACAGAGAAAGGTCGGTCCTTGGGTCCGTTTATACAATTTGGAGGCACCCCCACAATCCCGCGGGCGCAAACCACGGCGGTCAATCCGTTCCAAGCCCGCGTCTCCCCGACGATCCATCACCGCAAACACCGTTCGGAAATCCGTGGTGTTCGCGGAATTTCGGCAATTCAGCCTTGCCCGGCCAATTGATCCATTTTCCGGGCCAGCCGGATATCGCGCATCGACAGGCCGTCGACGTCGTGACTGCAAAGCGTGACGGTAACCCGGTCATAGACGTTCGCCCACTCTGGATGATGGTTCCATTTTTCCGCGTATATCGCGGTGCGGGTCATCCAGCCGAATGCTTCGACAAATCCGGAAAAGCGGTACATGCGCGTCACCGCGTCGCGCCCTTCGACCATCGCCCAGCCGTTGCGCAGCAGCGCTTCCAATTCATTCCCGCGTTCTGCTGCCGTCAGTTTGTCTTTCATTTCGTATCTCCGGTGCCGTTTCGAAACGGGCCATACCCCGTCAGGATTTCCACATCCGCGTCCACCGCCCGGCGTTCCGCGTCCAGAAATCTTGCGACTGCGTCGCGAAACGACGGTTCTGCCAGCCAGTGCAGCGAATGGGTGATCACCGGCAGATAGCCTCGCGCCAGCTTGTGTTCACCCTGTGCGCCGGCCTCGACGGTTGTCAGGCCGTTTTCAATCGCGAATTCGATCGCCTGATAATAGCAGGTCTCGAAATGCAGGAAAGGATGCTCTTCGACGCATCCCCAGTATCGACCAAAGAGCGTATCGCGCCCGATGAAGTTGAGCGCCCCCGCCACGAACCGCCCCGCGCGTTCGCACAGGACCAGCAGCGTTTCATCACGCAAATGGGCCTGAACCTCGTCAAAAAACGCGCGCGTCAGATAGGGCGAGCCCCATTTGCGTGCGCCGGTATCCTGATAAAACTGCCAGAACGCATCCCAATGTTCGGGTGTGATCTGCCCGCCCGACAGCCGCAATATCTGCCCCCCGAATTCGGCGGCACCGGCACGCTCCCGCCGGATCGCCTTGCGTTTTCGCGACGAAAGCCGCGAAAGGAAATCGTCGAAATCGCCATACCCGTCGTTTTGCCAGTGAAATTGCTGGCCGGTGCGGTGCAACAGGCCCATTTCCGCCCCTGCCGCCGCCTCGTCCGCGGTGCAATAGGTGACATGCAGGGACGACAACTGATTCTCTGCCGCAAGCCGAACCGCGCCCTCGACCAGCGCGGCGCGGCCGACGGACGTGAACTCCGGGCGGCTCAGAAATCGCCGCCCGGCGGCGGGCGTAAACGGCACGCAGCTTTGCAGTTTCGGATAATATCGCCCGCCTGCATTGTCCAACGCGTTGGCCCAGGCGTGGTCGAACACGTATTCGCCCTGTGAATGTCCCTTGGCGTAAAGCGGCATCGCCGCGATCGGTTCGCCTTTCTGCCGGGCCAGCAGATGGCGTGGCACCCAACCCGTTCCGGGCCCGACCGAGGCACTGTCTTCCAGCGCCTTCAAGAACCGGTGCGTGGTAAATGGATCCGTCGGCGGCCCGCCTTCGGGGCAGGCCATCGCGTCCCACGCCCGCGCATCGACATCATTAATGCTGCCAAGCACGTCGATTTCTATGGATGCTGTCTGTCTGGTCACCGCGCACTGCCCATCCCTTGCCGTCAGGGCAAGTAGCCCTCAAACGTAATGTTGTCCGCAACATTTCGGGCAATTTCCTCTTCTGTTGGCGATCTTACCGTCCAGCACAGGATTGGCATACCGGCGTTCTTGACCCGCGCGACCACCGGGCTGGCCAGATCGGCCCGGTCATGCGAGATGAACGCAGCACCGCTTGCGCCAAGCCCGGACATGGCGGTCAGATCACGGCGGCGCGGTGGTGGGATGTCGTCGCGTCCCTCTGCCAGAAAATCGCGGGTCACCAGACCGGTTTCGATATTGGGTGCGGCCTGTTTTACGGCTGCGACCGCGTTCGGGTTGAACGACATAACGGCAACGGGCCCCGGATACTCCATGACATCCCCGGCGATGGCGGCGGACAGAGGGCCGATATTTTCGCCAAACGCGCCGTCCTGATCCTTGATCTCGATCAGAACCGGCACCTTGGCGTTGATCAGGGACAGAACCGTGGCAAGGGTCGGAATGAAATCGGAACTGTGTTTCAGCTTGATGCGGCCAAGTTCTGCCGCGCTGCGGGTGTTGACGGGGCCATCACAATCGGTCAGGCGATCCAGGTTCCTGTCGTGAAAGACCATGGCCTGGCCATCTGCGGATACCTGGCAATCAAGCTCGATCCCGTAACCCTTGGCGATGGCACGTCGAAATGCGCCGGGGGAATTTTCCGGCGCGCTCTGTGCCTTGTCGTGCAGGCCCCGATGCGCCAGAGGGACCTCCAGAAATCGTGGATCAAGCGGCATCAGCGTATCTGAAATATCCCGTCGATCTCGACCGAGACGCCCAGTGGCAGCGACGATGAACCGACCGCCGCGCGGGCATGCGCACCGGACTCCCCCAGCACCTCGCCCAGAAAATCCGATGCGCCGTTGACCACTTTGGGATGATCGGTGAAATCGGGCGTCGCATTGACGAATCCGCCCAGCCGTACCACGCGCACCAACCGGTCCAGATCGCCACCGCAAGCGGATTTTACCTGCGCCAAAAGGGCCAGCGCGCAGGATTTCGCGGCGGCCTGCCCGTCCGCGACCGACATGGTATCGCCAAGCTTGCCAGTCACCGGCCCGGTCGCGCCCGCCGCGATCTGACCCGACACGAACACCAGATCGCCGACAATGACGTAGGGCACATAATTTGCCGCCGGGGCCGGGGCGTCAGGCAGCGTTTCGCCCAGCGCGGCCAGACGGTTTTCGATCTTGTTTGGCATGTTGGTCTCCGATCCATTCATTCGCGGCGAACGCTACAGCAATTCAGGGGCATAAAGAAATGATTCCCGCGTTGTTCGGGCACTTGTTTTCGTCAGGATTTTTTTGGCCCGAATGGGGGAAACGCAGCGGGGAGACAATCGCAAAACGGAACCCCGCCGGTTTCTGAACCGGCGCGTCTGTCGCAACCGTGAACAACGATCCGGCTGGTTCGCAATTGCCCATACCTTTGGTTGGGGGTTGATCCGGTTGAGGCCCATGGCCGGAATCCGGGTATCACCCCAACCAGCAGCGTGATCGTGACGAGCGGCACGGTCCACCTGTTTGGCATTTCGCCGATGTGGGGAAACGGAATGGGGAGGAACCCGCGAACACGGACACCGGTTCTGCCCATCAGATCGCGTTCATGGTTTGCAAATGTTTTTGGGCCAGACTTTGCGTGACTGAAATATTTTAGTCACGCAAATCAAACGGGGGATTTAACCCATGCTATCCAAATCCAGAAGGCAGAAACTCGCGGATGGATTCACAGCGCTTTCGCATCAGAGACGCGTGCTCATTGCCGATATTCTCGCCCGTCAGGGAAAGCGCAGTCTCCGATTTGATGCGTTGGCGGCAAAGGCGCGGGTGGACGAAGGGACGTTGCGCCACCACCTGAAACAGATGGACAAGGCCGGGCTGATCACGCGGCGCTACCGGGGTCCCGAAACCTGGATATCCCTCAACCACCGGGCAATCGAGCAGTTGCCCACGCATTTCGACATTGTGGAAACGCCACATCCCGCAAAAATATCCCCGGTTCCGCACGGAAATGTCGCCCCGTCACCGGTGCCACCGCCCTGATCGCACGCATCCCGATTTTCCCTTTCCATCCGGCGGATTATCCCCTATACGCGCGCATCCGTCGAAGATGGGCGGATGCTCCAAGGGCCTTGCTGGACGACATCCCGGCCTGCGCCATTCACACCACGAAACGAAGGAGACCCCGATGTCGATCACACCAGAGCTGAAAACCCAGCTTATCAAGGAATACGCGACCAAAGACGGCGACACCGGTTCGCCCGAGGTGCAGGTTGCCATCCTGACATCACGCATCACCACGCTGACCGAGCATTTCAAGACCCACAAAAAGGATAACCATTCCCGGCGTGGCCTTCTGAAACTGGTCGCACTGCGACGCAAACTGCTGGATTACACCCGATCCAAAGACGAAGAGCGTTACAAATCGCTGATCCAACGGCTGGGCATTCGTCGCTAAGCCACAGGGCACCGCAGACCAACGGCCGCGACTGCAAATGGCAGGCGCGGCCTTTTTTGTGCAGTCGGTGGTGGCGCTGTAATAATTCGCACAGCCGAGCCTTGTCGAATGCGCACGATCCGGGTCGATCGAGAATGCGATCAGTTTAGGTTCCGGCCATGTCTGACCGTGTTTCAATATCCATAGATGGTCTCGCCGCCGGAATGTTGCTTTTGCTTGCCGCGGTTTGGGGTGGATCGTTCTTTTTTGCCGAAATCGCGCTGCGCGAAGTGGGGCCGCTGACGGTGGTACTGCACCGGGTTTTCTGGGCGATGCCGGTACTGTTTCTGGTCCTGCGTCGCCTGAAGCTGCGGCTGCCGACCGACCCGCGCTCGTGGGCCGCGTTTCTGATCATGGGCGCGCTCAACAACGTGATTCCATTTTCCCTGATATTCTGGGGGCAGGTAACGATTGAAAGCGGGCTGGCTTCGGTCCTGAACGCAACAACCGGGGTGATCGGTGCTGTGGTCGCCGGACTCTTGCTTGCGGACGAGCGGCTGAGCGCGAACAAGATCGCAGGCGCGGCGCTTGGCACGATTGGTGTCGCCGTGGTGATGGGGCTGGAGAACCTGACGTCACTTGATCCGCGAAATCTGGCGCAGTGGGCCATCCTTGGTGCAGCGCTTTCCTATTCCCTGGCCGGCGTCTGGGGCAAAATCGCGCTTCGCGGGCATCCGCCGCTGGTCAATGCGACCGGCATGCTGGTGGGCAGCGTGATTCTGATGACACCCGTTGCGATCGTGGTCGAAGGTCCGCCCGATCTGGCGCTTTCCCTGCATGTGTGGCTGTCGCTGCTTGGTCTTGCGCTGTTTTCGACGGTCGCCGCCTATGCGCTCTATTTCGCGATTCTGGCACGCGCGGGTGCGGCAAATCTGATGTTGGTCACGCTTCTGATCCCGGGTTTTGCCATTCTTCTTGGTACTCTGTTTCTCGGGGAAACGCTGGTGCCTCGGGTCTATTTCGGGCTTGGAGTGACCGGGATTGGTCTGTTGATCACCGACGGTCGCCTTTTGGCGAAATTGCAAGCATGATTCCGGCGGACGGATATCGCGATTCATGAAGTGATTTCGGAAACATGCAGCCCCGGCCCGGCCGGGAAGTTGCCGCGCCATGCAGCCACCAACCAGCCGGCCCGATGCCAGAACGCCAAGTCATGAATTTTCCCGAATTCCCGACGCCGGAATTTCAGTGAAAAATCGTGACTTTGACATAATCGCCCCGATCACCCTCACCAAAAATCTCGACCAGTACCGAGTCGGCGTATCCGTTGACCAAAGTATTGCTGGCCGCCGGGTCGATATAGCCATTCATCACCATCCGCTCCATGATGGCGCGATTGTCGATGCTGGCGAAAAACTGGTCCCCGGTATCACCATCATGGCGAATCCCGAAGCGATGATAATTTGCCCGGTCCTGCCGAAGAATTTGCCACGGTTCGGTCAATCTCTGACCTTTGGAATTGTACAGATCCTCAACGCCGATCACCGCGATGTAACGATCCACCAATTCCTGTGCCACGGCTTGCTGCAATGGCAGGAATGCAAGGATCATTGCCAAGAACGTCGCTCTGAATTTCATTTTGTTTCCTTTCGGTTCGGGTGTCAGTGCCCTTGAAATCGCATTCATTCCATCATTCGGGAAAAAAGGATGATCTCGGGGCGAAACTCAAAATGCATGCCATCGTAATGGTGCCACTTTCCGCCCCAGATGAACCCGTATCGCTCGAAGGTCATCACCAGCGCCTCGGGAAATTTGTTCCGATACTCGCCCACATTTCCGACCTGTGCGCCGCTCCATTTCCAGTACTGGCCAAGCTCGGTATTCAGATCGACCGCGATTCCGAAACTGTGCGCGCTCAACCTCGTGGTGCCGCTGATGGTCCGCCAGTTGAAACTTCCGCCGGCCTTTCTGAAAAATTTTGAAAAATCCGGTTCCATCCGGCTCAGATCGGCAAAAACGGCGTCAAGCTGGCAGGCGACATTTCGTTTCTGCGTGACCATGAACCGCGCCCGAAATCCGTCGTTGAAATCCACCCGCGCCAGACTTTTCCGCGCTTCCTTTTTGCCCGCAAAATAGATCGCCCTGAAAAAGGCATCATTTCTGAGACGTCCCGGATCCTGAAACGCGCTTTTTCGTTGTTCCAGATCGAATTCAAGCGGGTATCGATACACGAACTGCTCGGCGATCGTGGCACTTGCCAGCCGCTTCAGCGGCCCGACATCCCTGACCTCGCCGAGCGGCAGTATCACCCCGGATTTCGTGGAGAATTGCTGTCGGTCGGCATCAAAGCTCAGGTCGGGATACGCCGCCAAAACCGCCATGATTTCGGCGGCATGCGGCCCGGCCGGCAAAGCCATGTCAAGATAGTCGATCGGCTCGCAGGCATCTGCCGTGCTGAAATTCGACGTCAGCAACAACAATAACGCACTGGAAAGGAATTTCATGACCAATAGTTTCCCGCAATCTGCATTTGTGTGCGTGGCTTCGAATGGTCGGCCACGCGGCTGAAAATTCCCGTTTGCCTGTAACTCCCGGCGCTGTCAGCCGGTCTGATCGTCGGTCCTGGCATCCGGTGCGTTGCGTTTTACAGACTCGATGCCGTTGTCGCGCCCCGAAGCACTTTCATAACTTTCGCTGGTGCCGATCACCTGACCGTTGGTTGATTTCAGGTTGAACATGTGCTTGCCGGATTTTGTTTCCTTGCGCTCGTACCGGTCGTCATCGGGTGCGTTGGTTTGCACCGAAGCGATGCCGTTTTCGGCGCTGCCGCGCTGTTTGTACCCTTCGCTCGCAAGAATGATCTCGCCGTTGCCCGCTTTCAGTCGAAAGCGAAACTCGCCCGCCTTGTCGTTATAAAGTTCAAACTTGCCGGCCATATCAGCCCCTTTCCGGTTACGCATACACGTACTGCGATGGAATTATCGGCAACATTCCGACCGAAGTCCAACCGAATTTGCCCTGACCGCCCGTCAACCCCGGCACCAAGGGGGGGGGTCCTGATCAGACACCCGATATTTCTGTCTGATCGCGCCTGCAATCCACGGCGCCGCCCGCCCGGCCGCCGCCCCATCGTTGACCGCAGCGTCCCGCGCAATATCACAGACGATCTTGGCCCTTTCAATCCCGGACTTTCTGCGGTATGGCGCACCCCATCTGAGACGTGACGCTCTGACCCCGGCGCATGGCAGGATATGGGGTCGGCGGCAATGGGGCCGCCATGAAAACGGGAGACCCGGGAAGGCCCGGGAGTGCTCCCAGTTAGGAAACGAAATGTTCAACGAAATAAAGAAATCCATCGAATGGGGTGGGGAAACTCTGACGCTTGAGACCGGCAAGATCGCGCGGCAAGCCGATGCCTGCGTGGTTGCTACGCTGGGCGAAACATCGGTGCTGTGCGCCGTGGTGTTCGAAAAGAAACCAAAGGTGGGCTTGGACTTTTTCCCGCTGACCGTCCACTATCAGGAAAAATATTACGCAGCCGGTAAAATCCCCGGCGGTTTCTTCAAGCGCGAGGCACGGCCGACCGAAAAGGAAACCCTGACCGCGCGTCTGATCGACCGCCCGATCCGCCCGCTTTTCGTGCCGGGTTTCAAACACGAAACCCAGGCCATCTGTACGGTGCTGAGCCACGATCTGGAAAATGATCCGGACGTCGTCGCGATGATCGCAACTTCCGCCGCGCTGACATTGTCGGGCGCGCCGTTCCGTGGCCCGATCGGCTGCGCGCGCGTTGGTTTTGTCGACGGCGAATACGTGCTGAACCCCACCGTGGACGACATGCACAAGCTGCGGGAAAATCCCGAGCAACGGCTTGATCTGGTCATCGCCGGCACCAAAGACGCCGTGATGATGGTCGAATCCGAGGCTTACGAGCTTAGCGAAGATGAAATGCTGGGCGCGGTCAACTTTGGCCACGAGGCGATGCAGCCCGTGATCGACCTGATCATCGATCTGGCCGAGGAAGGCGCGAAAGAGCCGTTCGATTTTCAGGCACCCGACTATTCCGACCTTTACGGTCGGGTCGAGGCGGCTGGTGAAAAAGCCATGCGTGCGGCGTTTGCCATCACCGACAAGCAGGACCGCACAGCCGCGGTATCGGCAGCGCGGGACACCATCCGTGAAGCGCTGTCCGAGGAAGACCTCGAAGACGGCAATCTGGGCGCCTGTTTCAAGAAACTGGAAAGCAGCGTCGTTCGCGGCGATATCCTGAAGACCGGCAAACGCATCGATGGCCGCGATCTGGCCACCGTGCGCCCGATCGTTTCCGAGGTTCAGTTGCTGCCCCGCACCCACGGTTCCGCCCTGTTCACACGCGGCGAAACCCAGGCGATGGTGGTGACCACACTTGGCACCGGCGACGACGAACAGATGATCGACGCGTTGAACGGAATGCACCGCGCCAATTTCATGCTGCACTACAATTTCCCGTCCTATTCGGTCGGCGAAGCGGGCCGCATGATGGGCCCGGGGCGTCGCGAAATCGGCCACGGCAAACTGGCGTGGCGGGCGTTGCAGGCGGTTCTGCCGGCAGCGACCGACTTTCCCTATACCTTGCGCGTGGTTTCCGAGATCACGGAAAGCAACGGCTCCAGCTCGATGGCCTCGGTCTGTGGCGGGTCGCTGTCGATGATGGATGCGGGCGTTCCGTTGAAGGCTCCGGTTGCCGGTGTCGCGATGGGTCTGATCCTGGAGGGCGAGGAATTCGCCGTGCTGACCGACATTCTGGGCGACGAGGATCACCTCGGCGACATGGACTTCAAGGTCGCGGGAACTGCGGCAGGCATCACTTCGTTGCAAATGGACATCAAGGTTGCGGGAATCACGCCGGAAATCATGGGCAAGGCTTTGGCGCAAGCCAAGGACGGGCGCATGCATATCCTGGGTGAAATGTCCAAGGCGCTGACCGAAGCGGGCGAATTCTCGGAACACGCGCCGCGCATCGAAACCATGCAGATCAACCCGGACAAAATCCGCGAAGTGATCGGCTCGGGCGGCAAAGTGATCCGCGAGATCGTCGAAGTCTCGGGTGCCAAGGTCGACATCAATGACGAGGGCATCATCAAGATCGCGTCTCCAAATGGCGAAGCGATCCAGAAAGCCTATGACATGATCAACGAGATCGTGGCCGAACCCGAAGCCGGCAAAATCTACACCGGCAAAGTGGTCAAGCTGATGGATTTCGGTGCGTTCGTGAACTTCTTTGGCAAGCGCGACGGTCTGGTCCATGTCAGCCAACTGGCCAACGAACGGGTCAACCACCCCAAAGACGTTCTGACCGAAGGCCAGGAGGTCAAGGTCAAGCTGATGGGCTTTGACGATCGCGGTAAAGTGCGGCTGTCGATGAAAGTTGTCGATCAGGAAACCGGCGAGGAATTCAAGCGCGAAGACGCTTGATTTCGAATGCCATGAATTCAGAAAAGGCCCCCACTTGGTGGGCCTTTTTTAATTTTCGATCGTATCGGCAATACGCAATATTTCAGGAGCAATAAATACCGTCGGGTAGTAACCGGAAACTTCAACTAGAATATTCTGTCCAATCAATTTCTCGATTGTATTTCGCGCGGCTCTATACGTTACACCAAATTCGTTTTGGACATCCCTCACAGTAACAATTGGTGAATCAAAAAGCCTATCTACCAGTGTGACAGCATTTACAGTTCGGGAAACAAAAGAAACTTTCTCTCGGTACAGGGTTTGCAGATTCAGCAAACGATCTATCACCGCTATCGAAGTTTTGGCACTAGCCTCAATTGCGGTTAGAAAAAACGTAATCCACTCACTCCAGTCCCCGTGTGTCGAAACGCGCAGCATCAAGTCAATATACTCGTCTTTCCTTTTTTCAAGCTCGGGGCTGATGTAGAGTAGCGGGCTTTCAAATATTTTTCGCTCAACTGCCATTAGGGATATTAGCATTCGCCCGACGCGCCCGTTACCATCTGAAAACGGGTGAATTGTCTCAAGTTGGTAATGAATCAATGCGAGGTCGATCAGCGGCGGGATTTCGTGCCGGTTTTCTCTGTTAATATACGCCTCCAATTCATCCATGCAGACCGCAGCTTCACGGGGGGGTGGCGGGATGAATCGCGCGTTCTCAATTCCTTTTCGGGCACCTCCGATCGCATTTTGATCGGTTCTGTATTCTCCAGGTGAACGACTCGCACCTCTGTGAGAGCCTACTTCCGACAGTAGGATTTTG
>Ga0114932_10006025_pt1 | contig 10496 bp, 9 predicted proteins | sample 2SBtaG_2_FD_87286 | JGI IMG/M metagenome (GOLD analysis project Ga0114932, IMG submission 87286) | Deep subsurface microbial communities from Kolumbo volcano to uncover new lineages of life (NeLLi) - 2SBTROV12_ACTIVE470 metaG | ecosystem: Environmental > Aquatic > Marine > Volcanic ... | reverse complement strand
GTGTAACGGGCTTTTTTGTTTTATCACACCCCACCCCGTCATCCCGAGCAAGCGTAGCGCGCCGAGGGACCTCCTCAAAGCTGCAGCAGGTCCTTCGACTCACTGCGTTCGCTCAGGATGACGCAAAAAAAAGTCTGACTAATTAATAGCCAGACTTAAAATGTAGTGTCAGTTATTGGGAATTAATACCTGTTGTATCCACCACCATTGCCGCCACGATCGCGGTTGTATCCGCCACCGCCGCCACGGCTTCCGCCGCCGCCATAACCGCCACGGCTTCCACCACCGCCGCCACCAAAGCTTTTCTTTTTAAAGCCGCCTCTCTCGCCTTCAGGACGAGGAGTAGATTCGTTTACAACGATCTTACGACCCAGCACTTCTGTATCGTGCAGTCCGCTGATCGCGCTACGCGCAGCTTCATCATCCGCCATTTCAACAAAACCAAAACCTTTGCTACGGTCGTTGTTGAATTTGTCAGTAACAATCTTAGCGCTTGTTACTTCTCCATAAGGCGCAAAAAGATTTTGCAGGTCTTCGCTGGTCATGTTCCAGTTCAGGTTTCCAACGTAAATGTTCATGTTTGAAAAAAAAATTAAGTGATCAAAAACCAATGAAAAACCAGTAACCAAGAACCCTGAAACATTTACGTAAAAACGTTCTGAGACATGGAAGAACTGTCATTGGACTCCCGAAGGTAGTGTTTTTATGGAAAAAGCAACTTTTTTTTCGTCAGGCTATTTTTTACCCACAAAAAAGCCCCGCCAGCATGACCGGCAGGGCTTGAATTTCAATGTCAAAACAGTGAAATGAGCTTTTATTCGCCCACCACCTCAAAATCGATCTCGGTAACCTGTCCGTTGCCGAAGTCAATAGTAGCTTTGTAAGCGCCCAATTCCTTCACCTCACCTACAATAGAGATACGCTTGCGGTCGATCTCGTAACCTTTCTGGTCACGAATAGCACGTGCGATCTGCAGAGAGGTAACAGTACCGAAGATCTTACCGCTGGTACCGGTTTTAGCGCCAATTTTCACAGGGGCTGCCTTCAATACCTCGATCACTTTGTTGATCTCAGCCAGCATAATGGCTTCTTTCTTGGCTTTTACCTTCAGGCGCTCTTCGAGCTGCTTCAGGTTGGAAGGGTTGGCTTCTACCGCAAATTTCCCGGGAATGAGGAAGTTACGGGCATATCCATTCTTTACTGTTACCAGTTCATTACGGCCGCCCAGGTTGTCCACATCCTGAATTAAGATTACTTGCATATTGATTGTTTAGTTCCCAAGAGCCCAGTTTTTGATCTATGTCTCCAACTGTCCTCAGTCCACCTTCGCCAAGGCTTCGGCAAACAAGTTAGGGAAGGTTACTAATAAAGTTTATTTCAACAGATCGGTTACATAAGGAAGCAGCGCCATCTGACGGGCTTTCTTCACTGCGTCACTTACTTTACGCTGGTACTTCAGCGAGTTACCGGAGAGACGGCGGGGCAACAATTTACCCTGCTCGTTCACGAATTTCTTCAGGAACTCGATGTCTTTGTAATCAACGTATTTGATGCCGTATTTTTTGAAGCGGCAGAATTTCTTCTTGGGCTTCTCCTGCTTGATCGCGGTCAGGTATTTAATCTCGTTCTTTGCCATGATTAAGCCTCCGTTTTTTCAGTTACAGCAAATCCGCCATTTCTTTTCTTGTCGTTGTACTCGACGGCGTATTTATCGAGTCGGGTTACCATGTGGCGCATGATCTGCTCATCGCGCAACATTTGAATTTTCAACTTTTCGTTGAGTTCAGAAGGAGCTGTGTACTCCAGTACCCAATAGATGCCAGTGGTTTTTTTCTGGATCGGGTAAGCCAGTGATTTCAAGCCCCAGGGAGCGCTGTGCACTGTTGCACCGCCATTCTCAGCGATGAAATCAGCGTACTTTTTCTGAGAAGCTTTGAAATCTTCTTCAGACAGTACCGGAGTAAAAATCACCATCAATTCGTAATGGTTCATTACCTGAATTTTTAGTTTATAATTTGGTTTTTCCCAGTGGATCCCGCCAGGGCGGGAAATCTGCCAAAACAGATTTGGGGCTGCAAAAGTAGGAAAAACTTATGAATTCTTCAAGAGTACTATAAACACAGGAAAATGATCGCTATACCCCGCCTGGTAGCTGTTCCCCTCCCAGGTTCTGAGGGGATAGCCCTTGTACCTGCCGCTTTTCTGCATCATATACGGTTTGATGTGTATGTGTTGCCGGTAAAAGAACAACCCCTCCTTTCGGCGCAACCAGGAAGGGGTAAGCAGGATCTGGTCGAACAAACCCCAGCTATCGCGGTGAGCCAGGGTGCCGATCCCTTTCCGGTAGAGCGCCAACCAGGGATTGTACAGTTCATCCGGCGCCAATTTCCGGGGATCCCCCCTGGCCTTCAGTACATCCACTACACTTTTATTGTCGGGATTATCGTTCAGATCACCCATGACCAATATCCTGGCGGCCGGATCAGCTTGCCGGATTAAGGCAAAATGAGCACGACAGGTGGCGGCTGTAGCTTCCCGGGCAGGAGAGCTCCGGGCTTCGCCACCACGCCGGCTCGGCCAGTGATTGACATAAATATGCACAGTTTCCCCGTCGAGCAAACCCCTGACATATAAAATATCGCGTGTAAAAGCAGCATCCTTGCTTTTGCCCGGCAGCATCACTTGCTACGGGATGCTTTCCAGTGGTTTGAAATATTTCGGCTGGTACAACAAAGCCACATCCACTCCGCGGCTGTCTCTTGAATCGTAATGGATGAAACGATACTGCCGTTGCTTTAGCAAACTGTGATTTACCAGGTCTTGCAATACGGTATCGTTCTCTATTTCGGCAACACCCAGTAACGCAACGCCATCGGGAGAATAATCCGTTCCTATTTCCCGGATCACCGTTGCCAACCTGGTGAGTTTATCGGTATAGATCTTCCCATTGTATCTTTTATCACCTGACGGTGTGAACTCATCATCGTTCACAATGGGATTGTCAACCGTATCGTATAGGTTTTCCAGGTTGTAAAACCCCGCAATGTAAACCCTGTATCTATTCAATTGCACAGCAGCGCAACAAAACAACAAGCAAAAGCAAAGAATGATTTTCAACACGTTTGTTTTTTCAATAAAACTATTTCCTGCATGGCGACTGACATTAAGTAGTTACCGCAAATTTTTCCAGTACCAGTCTGGCCGTAGTCAGTGCACTCATTTTTGAATATCAAAATCAATGCACCTTATGCTGAAATATTTGCTCTTCCTGGCCGCTTGCCTGTTATGGGGGAACCTGCGGGCTCAAAAAAAACCTGTGGATACACTGGGCATGATGTCTGTACAAGTGAATGACGCAGATGCCATGCCTGTGCTGTTGATGGATGAAACGGAGGGTAAACAATCCGGACCTTCATATATGGCTCCATTGCTTACCGCTGCGCGGGATCCTTTCTATGCAGCGGCAACTTTTCAATTCAGTGCATTCCGCTTTCGCATCCGGGGTTATGAAGGACATTATTTTCAAACCACTATTAACGGATTATCCATGAACACTCTTGAAGATGGAAATACGCCCTGGTCGCTATGGAGTGGACTAAACGATGTATTTCGAAATGCCGAAGTAGTAGCAGGTTTACGCAACAGTGACCATGTATTTGGTGGTATCGGAGGCTCGCTTGCAATGAATATACGAGCTGCCAGCCAGCGCCGGCGAATGCAGTTCAGTTATGGCATGTCCAACCGCAGCTACACACACCGTTGGATGTTCACTTATCATAGCGGTATGCAAAAAAACGGATGGGCTTTTTCTTTTAGTGGCAGCAGGCGATGGGCAGATGAGGGGCATGCACCCGGAAGTTTTTATGATGGATGGAGCTATTTTATGGGCATCGATAAAAAACTCAGCGAACATCAATCACTCTCGCTGTCTTTTTTCGGTTCCCCTTTGCAATATGGCAGGCAAGCTGCCATATTGATGGAATCCATAGCGCTCCTGGGAACAACCAGGTATAATCCTTATTGGGGTTACCAGGGCAGCCGGAAAAGGAATGCCAATACCAGCATAGCCCACCAGCCTGTGTTATTGCTTACACATGAGATGAAATTGAACCATCACATCAACTGGTTGAATTCTTTTGCATGGATAAGCGGATGCCGCAGCAGCACGGGACTTGATTGGTACAAAGCGGCCGATCCAAGGCCAGATTATTATCGTTACCTGCCTTCTTTCCAATCAGATTCATCGCTGCGTGTGCTTACGGCCGATGCCATCAGGGAGCAAGTATCCCTCCAGCAGATCAACTGGGAAAAATTATACCAGGCAAACAGGGAGTCTGTTGAAACGATCTCTGATGTCAATGGCGTAACGGGAAGGAATGTACAGGGACTACGATCGCGTTATATCATCGAAGAAAGGGTGAATACACAACAGCGGATACATTTCAGCAGCTCACTAACAATGGAAGCCAGTGAGCGCCTTATGTTGAAAGGAGGTATCCAGCTCCAATACCAGGTACAGCATCATTATAAAAAGCTGAATGACCTGCTGGGCGGTGAGTTTTATGTGAACTGGAACCAGTTTGCAGAAAGAGATGCGATACAGAATGCCGATGCTATTCAGTACGATCTGGATCAACCCAACCGGATCATCAGGAAAGGAGATGTGTTTGGATATGATTACAGTTTATTCAGCCGTTCGGGAACAGCATGGATGCAAGCATCTTTTACCGGAAATAAGATCGATGGTTTTACTGCTGTATCACTTACATATACCGGTTACCAGCGCGAAGGACATGTACGCAATGGGTTATTTCCAGGGAACTCTTTTGGTAAATCTGATCTTGTTACATTCAATACCCATGCCGTAAAAGCCGGGTGTACTTATAAGCTAGATGGACGGCGGTATTTCTTTCTGCATGCAGCATTGCTTACCAGGGCGCCGCTTGCTGCCGATTTGTTTATTTCACCGCGCACCAGGGATACCAGGCAGGATGTACCGGTCAATGAACAAGTGCAATCAGCCGAGGCAGGCTATGCATGGAATACACCACTTATCAGGTTCAGGCTAACAAGTTATATCACACGGTCACAAAACGGACTCGACCTTCTTTCATTTTACCACGATGAATACAAAAGCTTTGTGAACTATGCCATCAACAACATCAGCAAACTATACTACGGTGTTGAAATCGGAGGAGAAGCACAACTAAATACGAATTGGTCATTGGCTATTGCGGTCTCATTGGGGCGGCATTATTATAACAGCCGGCAACAGGTATCAGTGAGCCTGGACAATGATGATTATATAGTGGCCAAAGAAGAAATATACATCCGGAATTTCCGGTTGCCCGGATCGCCGCAGGAAGCGTATCACACGGAACTGCGTTATCAGTCGTCCCGCTCTTTCTTTTTTAACCTGGCTGCCAATTACAGCAGGCAGCGCTGGCTCGACATGAACCCGTTTCGCAGAACCTATACTGCGTTACAGGGCGTAACGGAACAAAGTGAACAATGGAACAAGATCATTGGCCAGACTTTGTTGCCACCCGCATTGATCATGAACCTGTTTACAGGTAAGTCATGGTTGCTGCGCACAGCACAAAAAGGCAAATACAGAACATTACAGGGGTATATCAGTGTCAGCAACCTGCTCAACCAAGTTTTTATAACGGGAGGATATGAACAACTCCGGTTCGATATGACAGAGAAGGATGCGGACAGGTTCCCGCCCAAATTTTATTTCAACCAGGGTGTTCTTTTTTCAGCAGGACTCAGTTTTCGTCTCTAACTAAAAATAATTGTATGAAAAGCCCTTACCATCAATTGACAGGTACAACATTGTTGTTGGCTCCCATGGTGCTGTTGGTGATCTTTTGTAATAAAAAATGGGATGAACCATCCGGGTTTACCGGGCCGCAGATCAGTGTTACCATGACCATCAAAGAACTGCGTGAACTGCATGCGCCAGGAGGTTTTGAGCAAATTACTTCCGAACAGGTCATTGCAGGAATTGTAGTGGCAGACGACAGCAAGGATAATTTTTATAAATCTGTGGTGATACAGGATAGCACTGCGGGAATAACCATCAAAATGGATGGGTACTCTTTGTACAACACTTTTCCCGAAGGCAGTAAACTGTTCATCAGGTTACGCGGCCTCTGGCTGGGTGAGTATGGGAAAATGTTGCAATTGGGTGGTAGTGTTAACCGTAAAAATCCCACTTCCCCGGAGCTGGGCGGAATTCCGCAGGCATTATTCAGCAGGTATTTGGTAAGAGGCCAACTGCAACAGACGGTAACGCCTAAAACGGTGCGGATAGATGAACTGTCCGATGCATGGCAAAGTCAGCTCATACGGCTCGAGCAGGTAGAATTTGCTGCATCAGATACTGGGAGACCTTATGCAGATGTGTTGAATAAACAGCCTGTTAACCATGTACTCAAAGCTTGCGGTGGCGGAAGCATTTATGTGCGGACCAGCCCCTATGCCAAATTTGCCGCCTTACATACACCCAGGGGCAATGGGAGTATCACAGGAATTTACACCGTGTATAAAACCGAAAAGCAATTGCTCATCAGGGATACGGGTGATGTGCAAATGAATGAGCTCCGTTGTACTGGAAACGGAACACGCACACTGTTGAGTGAAAATTTTGGATCACAGGTTGCAGATACTGTTGTGCAACTGCCAGGATGGAAACAGATAACGGAAGCGGGCGACAAAAAATTCATAGCGAAAAAAACCGGAGGAAAAACCTATGCCGAATTATCGGCCTTCGCCACCGGCCAACCGCAGGTAACCACCTGGTTGATCAGTCCGCCCCTGAATTTCAGCAGCAGTTCCAATGAACAGCTACAATTCAAAACAAGGGATGGCTACGATAACGGAGCTACGCTGCAAGTATTGGCCTCTACCAATTACGATGGGGGAAATAGTCCCTGGAAAGTTAAATGGACCGTACTTTCTGCCCAGGTTGCCAAAGGGTCTGTTACAAACATAGCTGCCAATTGGGTCAGTTCGGGAAACATCAGTCTGCGCAGCTACCGGGGACAGGTATATATTGCTTTCCGGTATGAAGGTGCCGATCCGCCACAGACGGCCCTTAAAAGGACTACCTTGTTCCAACTCAGCGATATTACCGTTGTGGGAAACTAATGTCATCCTGTCAGCATAGCCTTTTTGGTATTTTCTTTGTTCATTTGCACCGAAAAAACTGATATGCAAAAAGGCCAGATAAGGGTTCAGACGGAGAATATCTTCCCGATCATTAAGAAATTCCTGTATAGTGACCATGAAATATTCCTGCGTGAACTGGTGAGTAATGCTGTGGATGCATCCCAGAAACTGAAAACATTGTCTTCCATCGGGGAGGCAAAAGGAGAACTGGGAGAACTGCGGATCGATGTGGTATTGGATGCCAAAGAAAAAACGCTCAGCATTATCGACCGTGGTGTGGGTATGACGGGCGAAGAAGTAGATAAATACATCAACCAGGTAGCTTTCAGCGGCGCTGAAGAGTTCGTGAATAAATACAAGGACGCTAATATTATTGGGCATTTCGGTTTGGGTTTCTACAGCGCCTTCATGGTGAGCGATAAAGTGGAAATCTATACCAAAAGTTTCAAGGAAGGCAGTGGTGTTTTCTGGAGCTGCGATGGAAGTCCCGAGTTTGAATTGTACAATGTAGATTACAACGAGCGCGGCACCAAGATCGTGCTGCATATCAATGAGGAAAGCGCGGAGTTTCTTGAAGCCGGTCGTATCAAAGGCATACTGGAAAGGTTTTGTAAGTTCCTGCCCATCCCCATTTATTTTTCAGAAGCAGGTGAAAAGAAAGAAGGAGAAGAGAAATCTATCAATAATACCGATCCCATCTGGATCAAAAAGCCTTCGGAACTGGCCAAGGAAGACTATGAAAAATTCTACAGGGAATTGTATCCTTTCGGTGAAACGCCTTTATTCTGGATACACCTCAATGTAGATTATCCATTCAACCTTACCGGCGTATTGTATTTTCCCAAGATCAAGCAGAGCTACGAAATACAGAAAGATAAAATACAACTCTATTGCAACCAGGTATTCGTTACAGATGAAGTAAAAGATATTGTTCCCGAATTCCTGATGTTACTGCATGGCGTGATTGATAGTCCGGATATTCCGCTGAACGTGAGCCGCAGTTACCTGCAAGGCGATCCGAATGTGAAAAAGATCAATGCGCACATTACCAAGAAAGTGGCGGATAAGCTGGAAGAAATATTCCGCAACGAAAGAACATCTTTCGAAGAGAAATGGGAGAGCCTGGGATTGTTTGTGAAGTACGGTATGATGACCGATGATAAGTTCCTGGAAAAAGCCAGCAAATTCCTGGTAATGGAAGACGTTGACGGAAAGTTCTATACACTGGACGAATACAAAACGGCTACCGAAACCCTTCAGAAAAACAAAGAAGGCAAACAGATCATCTTGTATACGACCAACCCGGTTCAGCAGGATGCATACATACAGGCAGCCAAAGAAAAAGGATACCTGGTGGTGAAAATGGAAACCTTGGTGGATGCCGCTTTCATCAATAACATGGAGATGAAATGGGAAAATACCAGTTTCACACGAGTGGATGCAGATATCGTAGACAACCTGATTGACAAACAGGAGAGCAGCAATACCGTATTGAGCAAAGAAGAAGAAGAGCAATTGAAAACGTTGTTCACTTTGCAAATTGCCGATCTGAATGTTACGACAGAAGTAAAGGGACTGAGCACCAACAGCGCGCCTGTAGTGGCTACACGCCCTGAATTCATGCGCCGCATGAAAGATATGGCAGGTGTAGGCGGTGGCGGTATGACTGCGTTCTATGCACAAATGCCCGATGAAGTGACCCTGACAGTGAATGGTAACCATCCTATTTACCAGAAGCTTTTGAAAGAAACCAATGCAGATATACAACAGAAACAAGTGAGAACCCTTGCCGACCTGGCATTGCTTTCGCAAGGATTGCTGAAAGGCAACGACCTTACCAGTTTCATCAACCGTAATGTGGAATTGATGCAAGGAAATTAATTGGCACTGTACAAATAGCTCAATATGCCAATGAGACGATGCAAAATAATGAAAGGCCGTTTACGAAAAGTAAGTGGCCTTTTTGTTAATTTCAATTTATGCAGGAACAGGCAGGCCCATCATCCATACGCTTAAAAGTGAAGCAGGTCATTCGTGAGACAAAGGATACCCGCTCTTTTATTTTAGAGACTATAGGAGATGTGCCCTTGCAATACATGCCAGGCCAGTTCCTTACTTTTCTTTTCAGGCAGAGCGGTGGTGCGGAAGCGAGGCGTAGTTATTCCCTTTCTTCAACACCTTTATTGAACGAGCCACTGATGATCACTGTTAAGCGCACAACAAACGGTGAATACTCCCGAAGACTGGTTGATAAAACGAAAGAAGGCGATGAATTGCTTACGATAGGCGCTTCTGGTTTCTTTACTTTACCAGCAAGGTGGCACCAATACGGGCAACTGATCTTTTTTGCGGCAGGTAGTGGTATTTCACCGGTCTATGCGCTTATCAAGACCGTATTGTACAGCAACGACACACTTCGTGTTGTATTGATTTACAGTAACCGTTCTCCCGAAACCACCATATTCTACGAATCGCTGAAAGCATTGCAGCAGGCTTTTCCGGGAAGGTTTCAGGTGATCTTTTTATTCAGCACGGTTGCCGATCTTTCTAAAGCAAGATTGAATGTAGATCTCCTGCATCGATTGTTTGGTAGTCAACCTACTGAGCAATTGGGAAAGCAATTGTTCTACTTATGTGGTCCCTTTGAATATATGCGCATGATCACCATTGCATTGCAAGGTCACGGTGTGCCGCCGGCCAATATCCGAAAGGAAATATTCAATGTAGAGAAGCCACAGAAAAGGCCTGCCCCTCCCGATACGAAGCCACACCAGGTAAAGCTTTTGCTGGCAGGCAAGGAATATCAATTCGAAGTGCAATACCCTGTTACCATTTTACAAGCAGCCAAATCGTTGCAAATACCTGTTCCTTACAGTTGCGAAAGCGGCCAATGTGGAACCTGTGCTGCTACTTGCCTGGAAGGAAAGGTTTGGATGTGGCACAATGATGTGTTGTTAGACGATGAGGTAGCCAGCGGAAGAACGCTCACTTGTACCGGATATCCAGTAGGAGGAGATGTATTGTTGCATGTAGGAACTTAATGATGTTCCGGGTTGCTTAGATTGAGATCGATGACTTTCAACTGCAAATGCTTCTCCCCATTCCATTCATTTTCATCGATGGTGAAAACTATGTCGACAGGTGCGTTCATCTGCAACAAATGGAATTTGGAAGCCAGGTTGAATCCAATGCCGGTAAAACTGATCCTTTCCTGTTTTACTACAAAGCGGATATGGTGTTCTTTTACAACACGCGAATAACCTGTATCGGTTACGCGACGGGCAATGAATACGGGCCGTGCATTATCGGGCCCGAAAGGC
>Ga0114932_10006023_pt1 | contig 10496 bp, 8 predicted proteins | sample 2SBtaG_2_FD_87286 | JGI IMG/M metagenome (GOLD analysis project Ga0114932, IMG submission 87286) | Deep subsurface microbial communities from Kolumbo volcano to uncover new lineages of life (NeLLi) - 2SBTROV12_ACTIVE470 metaG | ecosystem: Environmental > Aquatic > Marine > Volcanic ... | reverse complement strand
TCACTTCATGCGCGACTGGCGCGAAGACCTGACCGTCCGGATGGACCAGCGCAACATCGACATTCTTGCCGCGTCGCATCGCCTGTTGGATACGACCGAGCCCTACCAGTTGCTTTCGGGCTATCGCAGCCCGCGCACCAATGCCATGCTACGCCGACGCAGCCGCGGCGTTGCAAAAAATTCCCTTCACATCAAGGGGATGGCGGCAGACTTGCGGCTGAATTCTCGTACCGTCGGCCAAGTGGCCCGCGCCGGACTTGCATGTAACTCGGGTGGGATTGGAAAATACTCCCGTTCCAATTTCGTTCACATGGATTGCGGCGCTGTCAGGACATGGGGTCGCTAACTCTTCCTGAGCGACCTCCGACTTATAAACCCGCTGACGACCGGCGGGTTTTTTATGGCCTGCCGTTCCGCTGGCAATGCCCATGGCTGTGGGAATGTTGAGACGGGCGGCGATCACGGAATGGTTTACCTGAACAATACGCGGCGAATGCACCGCCGGCTGAATTCCGGTGACTTCGGGCTGCGGCGCAATGGCCGGATCGGTCCGCCGGGAAGCCGGAACCAATCCATAGCGAAAGATCGGTCCCTGGGTCGGGTGGCATTGGTCCTTCAGGAAACGCCACACATTTCGCGCAACCAACTCAAGTAACGTGATAATTTGATCCATCGGGCAAGAATCCAGTGGGTCGGATCGTTGGAGTCGAACCGCCGCCGTCCCTCACGGCCGGATCGTCCCGTCCCCGACCACCAGATATTTGAACGAGGTCAGTTGCGCCGCCCCCACCGGGCCGCGCGCGTGCATTTTCCCGGTGGCGATGCCGATCTCGGCGCCCATGCCGAATTCGCCGCCATCGGCGAACTGGGTCGAGGCGTTGCGCATCAGGATGGCGCTGTCGAGCCGGGCAAAAAACCGTTCCGCCGTCGCGTCGTCTTCGGTCAGGATCGCATCGGTGTGCTGCGAACCGAATTCGCGGATATGGGCAACCGCACCGTCAACCCCGTCCACCAGCCGGGCGGAAACGATCATGTCCAGATACTCGCGCCCGAAATCATCGGGATCGGCGGCGAGCGTGCCGGGCACGTCGCGCAAGGCGCCGTCAGCACGAACTTCGACACCTGCGGCCATCAGATCGTCCAGAAACGGCGCGCCGTGACGGTCGAAAAACGCCTGATCCACCAACACGCATTCCGCGGCCCCGCAAATGCCGGTGCGCCGGGTCTTGGCGTTCAGCACGACGCTGCGGGCCATTTCGACATCCGCCGCCTTGTCGACGTAGACATGGCAAATTCCTTCAAGATGCGCGAAAACCGGCACCCTCGCCTCGGCCTGGACCCGTCCGACCAGCCCCTTGCCGCCGCGGGGCACGATCACGTCGATGTAATCGATCGCCGTCAGCATGGCACCGACAGCGGCGCGATCGCGCGTCGGCACCAGTTGCACCGCGTCGGCAGGCATGCCCGCCTTGCGCAGCCCGTCGACCAGACAGGCATGAAGGCTGCCCGAGGAATGAAAGCTTTCCGAACCACCGCGCAGGATCACGGCGTTGCCCGCCTTGAGGCACAGCGCCCCGGCATCCGCCGTCACGTTGGGGCGGCTTTCGTAAATGACGCCGATCACCCCCAGCGGCGTTCGCACGCGACGGATATTCAGGCCCGAAGCCATGTCCCATTGCGCCAGCACCTCGCCCACAGGATCGGGTTGTTCGGCAACCGCCCGCAGACTGTCCTGAATGCCGCGAATGCGCGAACCGTCCAGCATCAGCCGGTCCAGCATTGCCGGGCTCAATCCTTTTTGGCGCCCGTATTCCAGGTCGAGCACATTGGCCGCGATGATCTTGTCGCGGCTCTGTGCGACCGCCTCGGCGGCGCCGATGAGGGCGGCGTGCTTGCGCTCGGCGCTGGCGGTGGCCAGTTCCTGCGCGGCACGGCGGGCGCGCAGGCCGATATTGGCCATCATGTCATTGATTTCGCCCTGATTCTTCATATCACCATGTCATCCCTGTGGATCAGCGCTGCCCGGCCGGGATAGCCCAGAATTCCGGCGATTTCACCGCTTTGCCGGCCTTTGATCGCGCGGGCCTCGCCGCTTTCATAACCCGCAAGCCCGAGGCCAAGCGCCACTCCGCCCGGCCCCAGTATAGCGACCGGATCACCGCGCTGGAAATCCCCCGAAACCGCCGTCACCCCCGCCGACAGCAGCGAATTGCCCCGTGCCAACGCCGCCGCCGCGCCGGTATCGACGCCAATTTCTCCCCTGGGCTTCATCGCGGAAATCCATTTCTTGCGCGCGCTTTTCGGGTCGCCCAGTGGCGCGAACCAAGTATGCGGTGCCCCGTTGGCCAGCGCGCTCAGCGGGGCGGTTTCCGCGCCTGCCATGATCACCAGCGCACAGCCCGACGCCGTCGCCGTCTGCGCCGCCATAAGTTTGGTCTTCATACCACCACGCGACGTGTGATGGATCGTATCGCCCGCCATCGCCATGATTTCCGGGGTGATTTTCGCGACGTGATCGATGCGTTTGGCATCGGGGTCGGTGTGGGGATCGCCGGTATAGAGCCCGTCCACATCCGACAGCAGCACGCACAGATCGGCCCCCGCCATCAGCGCCACCTGCGCGGCAAGACGGTCGTTGTCGCCGAACCGGATTTCGTCGGTCGCAACGGTATCGTTTTCGTTGACGATCGGCACGCAGCCCAGTTGCAGGAGCGTCGCCAGCGTCGCCCGCGAATTCAGATAGCGCCGCCGGTTGGTGCTGTCCTCCAGCGTGACCAGAACCTGCGCGGTGGCAATGCCGTGGGGCTCCAGTGCTGCCTGATACGCCCGCGCCAGCCGGATTTGCCCGACCGCGGCGGCGGCCTGGCTTTGCTCAAGCGACAGATCGCCACCGGGCAGGTCCAGAACCCGGCGGCCAAGCGCGATCGAACCGCTGGAGACGAGCAGAATGTCCTGCCCGGCCTTTCGCGCCGCCGCCACGTCGCGCGCCAGCGCTTCGAGCCAGCCAAGTCGCAACTGCCCGCCCACCGCATCCACCAGCAGGGCCGAGCCGATCTTGACAACCAGCCGCCTTGCCTGAGGGATCCCGGTCAGGGGTGCCACGCCGTTTCCTCCAGTTCAGCCCCGGGCTGATTGTCCCGGTGCGCCAATATCTGCGCCCGCGCCGCGCGCAACACCGCATCCGTGCCCTCGTGCGAGACGCCGGACATCGCCAGAACCGGTGATCCGGCCGTTTTTTTCAACGCCGCAAGCCGCTGGTCGCGCGTGGCCGGGTCCAGCGCGTCGATCTTGTTCAGGACGGTGATGCGAGGTTTTTCGGCCAGCGCGCCGCCATATTCTCGGAGTTCACCGAGGATGGTCTGGAAATCCTCGGCCAAGGTTTCCGAGGTGCCGTCCACCAGATGAATCAGCACGGCGCAGCGTTCGACATGGCCCAGAAACCGGTCGCCGATCCCCCTGCCCGCATGGGCGCCCTCGATCAGACCGGGAATGTCGGCCACCACGAATTCCGCACCGTCCACACCGACAACACCCAGATTGGGATGCAGGGTCGTGAAGGGATAATCGGCGATTTTGGGCCGGGCGTTCGATGTCGCGGCAAGAAAGGTCGACTTTCCGACATTCGGCAGGCCCAGCAGACCGGCATCGGCAATCAGTTTGAGGCGCAGCCAAAGCTCTCGTTCCACCAGCGGCTGGCCGGAATTGGCGCGGCGCGGGGCCTGATTGGTGCTTGACTTGAAGTGAAGATTGCCAAATCCGCCATTGCCCCCGGCCGCCAGCAACACCCGCTGACCCAGCCGCGTCAGATCGGCCACAAGGGTCTCCTGATCGTCGTTCAGGACTTCGGTTCCGACGGGGACCTTCAGCGTAATCATCTCGCCATCCCGGCCGGAACGCGCCCGCCCCATGCCGGATTTGCCGTTTTGCGCGAAAAAATGTTGCTGATAGCGAAAATCGATGAGCGTGTTCAGACCGTCCACCGCCTCGACCCAGACATCGCCGCCGCGCCCGCCATTGCCGCCATCGGGTCCACCATATTCGACATTGGCCTCGCGGCGAAAACTGACGCAGCCATTGCCGCCCGCGCCCGAACGAATGGTCACTCTTGCAAGATCAAGGAATTTCATCCGCTTCCGCCTTTCGAGCCCTGCCTAACCCCAAGATCAGGCTTTGGCAACGATTACAATGTCTTGAGATAGGTCCAGGTCGGTACATGCGCGGTGCGAGCCAACGAGAACGCCTCGGCCTCGCCAAGACAGGCAAAGCCGTTGGCCGCCAGCACCCGCGCCGAAACCGGGTTGTCCTGAAATACGCTGGCAACGACCGACCGGTTGGCATGGGGATTGGCCATCAGCAGCGCCGCCAGCGCCGCCGAGGCGAATCCCCGGTTCCAGAAATCCGGTGCCACCCAATAGCCGACCTCGGATTGATCGTGCTCCAGATATTTCAGGGCGATCACCCCGGCCAGCGGCGGCCCGGCGGCCCTTGTCGCGTCGATCGCCCAGACGTCTTCGGCCCGGTCACTGGCGCGCGCGCGCAGAATGAACGCGTCGGCAGCGCCCTCGGGCAGCGGAAACGGGATCGAGGTGGTCATCTGCGCCACCCGCTGATCCCCGGCGAAACGCGCCAGCATCGGCGCATCGCCGGGCGCGAGAGGCCGCAGATCAAACCGCGCTGCGGCGATGACCTCCTGTCTGGGGATTGCTTCAAGTTTCACGTTGAAACTCCTGTAAACAATACATAAACCACGCTGAGAGCCGTCAGCGATGCCAGGGAAACCATTAACGCGCGTTCGTATTTCTGACCCGCCGCGCTTTGCGCCAGTCGCGCGCCGCCCCACGCCCAGAGCGGGTGCAGCACCACCTGACATCCCATCAGGGATATGGCGATGAAAAAGGTCGCCAGCAAGGCATGCGTGCCGGGATCAACGAAACTTGTGAACCCCGTGACGATCATCGCCCAGGCCTTGGGGTTGACCGGATGCACCGCCAGACCGGCGGCGAATCCCGGTGCGCGGGCACTGCCTTGCCCGGGGTTGAGACGCATCAGCGCAATGCGCCACGCCAGCCAGAGGATATAGGCGACCGCGGCCCATTTGAGCAGCCCGAACAGCCACGGCACCTGTGCCGCCAGCCCGATCAGCCCGAACCCGACCGGCCAGATGATCGCCTGTTTGCCCAGCACGACCCCGGCCACGAAGGGCAAGGCCGCGCGCAACCCGAATCGCGCGCCCGTTGCCAGCAACACCATGTTTGCCGGGCCGGGGGTGGCAACCTGGGCGGTGGCAAAGACCAGAAAACCAGCGATTTCCACGGACATTGCGATCTCCCCGAACGCAGGTATCAAAGGAAAAGGGACCGGCGCTTGCTACGCCGATCCCCTTAAGATTTCGTCGCATTCGACGGGTTCGGCTTACTCGGCGGCCTCCGCCACCGGGAGAACCGAAATGAAGGTACGCCCCTTGAGGCCCTTGTGGAATTTCACGCAACCCTCGGCGGTTGCGAAAATCGTATGGTCCCGGCCAAGGCCGACACCTTCGCCCGGCCACCACTTGGTGCCGCGCTGGCGCACGATGATGTTGCCCGGAATGACGGCCTGACCGCCAAATTTCTTGACGCCGAGGCGCCGACCGGCTGAATCGCGACCATTGCGCGAGGAACCGCCTGCTTTTTTATGTGCCATTTCGGTTCTCCTTAGCCTTTGGCCAGTTCTTTGGCCTGTTCGACCCATTCAGGTTTGATCTTGATCGTGCCGATCGCGGCAATGTCATCATCGCCGAGCGCCGCAATCTGCGCATAGCTGGTCAGCCCGGCGGCATTCAGCTTGGTCGCGGCCGCAGGGCCGACGCCGGTCAGCGCGGTCAGGTCGTCCGCCGCGACGGGTGCTGCGGCCTTGGCTGGTTTTTTCGGCTCGGGTTTTTTGGCCGCGGTTTGCTTGGGCGCGGTTTTCTTGGGCGCGGCCACCGCTGCCGGTGCTTCGGCGCCAACGCCGCCAACCGCCGCCGAAACGCCGGATTTTGCCGCACCCTTGGGCAGGATGTCGGTCACCCGCAGCACGGTCAGAAGCTGGCGATGGCCCTTCTTGCGCTGGCTCGAATGTTTGCGGCGGCGTTTCACATAGTGAATCAGCTTGGGCCCCTTGGCCTGATCCAGAATCTCGGCCTGTACGGCGGCGTCGGCCACCAACGGTGCGCCGACGGTAACCTTGTCGCCGCCCAGCATCAGGATATCGTTGAACTGGATCTTGTCGCCCGCGTCGCCCGCAAGCCGTTCGACCTTCAGGACGTCGTTCTTGGCAACTTTATACTGTTTGCCCCCAGTTTTCAGCACAGCAAACATGCCGCGTTTCCTTGTTCTGTCGCGTCTCTGCGGTCCCCGTTGCGGGCGTTTCGCCGGAATTCCGGCACCTCGGACAGCGCGCCCCTTTGGGGACGAGATTGCAAACAACCGGAACCATCCGGCGCAAGGCGGTGCTATCGGGGATTGCGCGCGGATTGTCAAGCCGACGCCGTGCGTTATCTGGGCCGGTGTCCGGCGCGGCGGCGATGGCCGACACGGCGATTGCAAGCGCGCGCGTTCTGCCCGATAAAGCCGCCGACAATGGCTGATCCTGACGGGCAAAATCATGGCGGAATCCGGCACCTCGATCAAAGACACGCTTGTGGCGGCGGACGCGGCGTTGCGCGCCGGGGATGCGTCGCGCGCGCTGGGATTTTATTCGCGGGTTCTGGCGCAGGCGCCGAACCACTCGGCGGCGCGAAAAGCGGTCCAGAAAATGCGCCGCACCGCCGGGTTGGGGGCAAATCTTACCCAGGCCGATGTGGATCAGGTGGTCGCATGGCTGGGCACCGGGGAAATTGAACGCGCGGTCGATCAGACCCGGTTGCTGATTACGCTGGCCCCGCGCGAGGCGCTGTTGCCCAACATTCTGGGGATGGCGCTGGCGCAGCTTGGCCGGTCCTCCGAAGCCATCGCGGCGTTTCGCAACGCCGTGAAGGTCAATCCGCAATACGCCGAGGCGCACAGCAATCTTGGTTCGGCTCTGGTGCAGGTCGATGATCTGGAAAAGGCCCGGTCGCATTTGCAAAAGGCGGTCGCGCTCAATCCGAACCTGCCCGAGGCGCATAACAGCCTGGCAACGGTCTACCGGCACGATCGCCGCTATGGCGAAGCACTGGCCGCAGTCGATGCCGCCCTTGGGCTGCGCCCGGATTATGCCAATGCTTTCAATACCAAAGGCACGATTCTGCTGAAAATGGCACGCGACATCGAGGCTTTGGAATGTTTCGAGAAAGGGTTGCGCTCGGAGCCGAACAACAGCGAAATCCTGCTTAACCGCGGGCTGGCGATGGCCGAAAACGGCGATATGGAGGGTGCCATCCGGGCGCTTGAAGACGCGCTGCCAAAGACCGGTGAACTGGCCAGGACCGAACACGAACTGGGCATTCTGCTGGCCAATGCCGGCCGAAAAGACACGGCGATCCAACATTTCGAGGACGCGATCCACCACGATCCGACCCTGGCCGAAGCGTACCGAAATCTTGCCATCCTGAAGAAATTCGAAGCCGGCGACCCGCTGATCGGGCGGATGAAAGACATCATCGCGGACACCAATTGCCCGGAGGACGCCAAAATGCATCTGGGATTCGCGCTGGGCAAGGCGCTGGAGGATATCGGCGAACCCAAAGCGGCCTTCGAATTCCTGAACGTTGGCAACCGCATAAAACGCAAACTGGTCCTGCCGTATTCCACCGCCGAGGAATCGGCGTTTTTCGATGGCGTTCGCGAAACGTTCACGCCCGCCTTCGCTGCCGGATTGAAACCGGCCGCGAACCCCAGCGACAAACCCATTTTCATCGTTGGCATGAACCGTTCGGGCACCACGCTGGTCGAGCAGATTCTGGCCAGCCACAGTCAGGTTTTCGGGGCGGACGAGCAGACCTATATCGGGGCGTTCGGGCAACAGCATGCCAAGGAACTGGGCAAGTTGCCCGTCGGTCGGTACGGTGAATTGGTTCGGGGTTATCTTGACCTGTTGACGCGCCTTTCAGACGGTCAGGCACGGGTCACCGACAAGATGCCCAACAATTTCCTGTGGATCGGCATGATCGCACCGCTGTTTCCGAACGCGAAAATTATCAACCTGACCCGCGACCCGCGCGACAATTGCCTGTCGATCTACAAGAATTATTTCCGCTCGTCGGGAAACCAATATTCCTATGACCTGACGGAACTGGCGGAATTCTATCTGTTGTACCGCGATTTGATGGATCATTGGCACGCAATGTTTCCGGGGCGGATTTATGAATTGTCTTATGAAAAACTGACCGGAGATCAGGAAAATCAGACCCGGGCGCTGCTGGAATATTGCGATCTGGATTGGGAAGGGTCGGTCATGGACTTCCACAAGACCAGGCGCAACGTCATGACGGCGTCGCTGGGGCAGGTTCGCCAGAAAATGTACCAAAGCTCGGTCCGGTCGTGGAAAAAGTTCGAGACCGAGTTGCAGCCGCTGATCCGCGTGATCGAGGCCGCCGGGCGCTTGCCGGAACAGGAAAGCGGCAAAGGCACCTAGGGGTTCGAACCCTACGGTTCGGCCCACCGGAAAATTGCTATGGATCGGATGAACAACGTCATGAGAAATCACAGCTAGTCGATTTCGATCCCACCCGCACGCAGGGCATCCAACAGCTCGGCCAGATCGCGTTCATATTTCTTCCAGCCCCTGGAAGAAGATTTATAGATCGGCTGACGCGCTTGATAGATGCTCAGGGTTTTCACGTCGCGCATGTTGCCTTGGGTGTTCAGGCAATCATCGTGCCATTCAAGGCCCAGGCCCGCGATCAGTTCGCGGATACGGGCCTCGGGATCGGCGACAAGCTGGTCATAGTCGACCTCGACGATCCGATTTGGGAAAAGTTCGCGCCAGTGGTTCATGAGCCGCGCGTACATGGCGTAATAGTCGCCAAGCTCGGTCTGGTTGTTGGAATAGCGGTGCCCCTTGCCGCTGAAGCGATTCTTGTAGATCGAAAAGCAGTTATCGACCGGATTTCGCGAAACATGCACGATTTTCGCGTTTGGCAGCAGGCTTGCAAGAAATCCAAGCACGACAAACGTGTGTGGCATCTTGTCGGTGACAAATTCGGCGTCCGGATATTCGGTTTTCAGCTTTTCGATGCTAGCCGCCGCCGCCTGCCGCAAGTCGTTGTCATGAAGTTGATCCGGCGGGGCGATGTCGCCGGCATCGTCGGTCACGAGGCGCAGCATCGCGTTGGAAAACGCGCCCAGTTCGCCACCCCCGGCGACCAAAGGGTGATTGGAAATGATCTGCTCGGTCAGGGTCGTGCCCGATCGCGGCAAGCCAAGTATGAAAATCGGCGTGCCATCGGTGTTCGCCAGTGCGGTGATCTTTTTGAAAAAAGCGGCGGAATAGCCGGACCGGACCGCATCGAACTCCGCCCGCACCTTTTCGCCGGAATAAACGAAGGCGCGGCGCAGTTCGGCATTGGCCCGGTCAAGATAGCCGAAGACCCGGTCGTGTTGCCCGGTATCCTCCATGGCTTTGGCCAGTGCGAAGCCGAGGTTCGCGTCGGGCCGCCCGTCGGCCGCCCGGTCCGCGAAAATCTTTTCCGACCGGGCCAGAATCGGATCGTCGATCTGCCATTTCGTGATGGTGCCGTATGGGGCAACCGCGTCGGTATAACCCGGATCATCGGCCAGAACCTTGATCAGCAGATCGCGGGCGCTGTCGAACTCGCCGGCCCGGTTGCGGGCCGTCGCGAGATTGACGGCAATGGGCGCGGAATTTGGTGCCCTGTCATGCGCTTCGGCGAGTCGCTGGCGCTTTTCATCCTCGCGATCCAGATCGCCCAGACATTCCGCCTCCTGAAGGACGCAATATTCAAACCCTTCACCGTCCGGAAAATGTTTTTCGGCGAGGCGAAAGTTGCCAAGCGCCGCTTCGACGTCCCCCAGACCACGCTGTGCCCGGCCAAGGCCAACCAGACATTCGCCCGTGTCGGGTTTCATGCCCAGCGCCTTTTGAAAAAGGCGCGCAGCATCGGCAAACTTGCCGGTCTCCAGCAGGGCCGTTCCCATGTTGATGTTCGCGCCGACATGATCCGGGGCGAGGTCCAGCGCGGTTTCAAGGATCGCCACGGCCTTGTCCCAGTCGGTCCCCTCGATATAGGCCTTGCCCAGATTGTTGAACGCGTCGGGGAAAAAGGGGTCAAGCTCGGTCGCGATGGCGAAATGTTCCCCGGCAGCCGCAAATTCCCCCTTTTGCATCAACAGGATGCCCAGCAGGTTCTGCAGGAACGCCACCTGCGGATGCGCGCCCAGCAATTCGCGTACGCTGCGTTCCGAGGCGGCCAGATTGCCCGCCTGATACTGCGCCACCGCCTGATCGACCATTTCCTGCGGCGCGTCGCCGAGCGAGGTGTTGGATTGCGACGGATCGCGTTCGGCAAGGGCGTTCAACGCGGTCATCTCTGCCAG
>Ga0114932_10006022_pt1 | contig 10501 bp, 10 predicted proteins | sample 2SBtaG_2_FD_87286 | JGI IMG/M metagenome (GOLD analysis project Ga0114932, IMG submission 87286) | Deep subsurface microbial communities from Kolumbo volcano to uncover new lineages of life (NeLLi) - 2SBTROV12_ACTIVE470 metaG | ecosystem: Environmental > Aquatic > Marine > Volcanic ... | reverse complement strand
GTCCTGGAGGGGCTGTTACAGCATCGCGCTGCGCCTCATTGAGGTCATCGAGAAGGCGGGAGACGTCCATTGGCAGTTTGGTACAAGTGATTTGATGAGCGAGGCTTTCAGCGACGGCACAGCAAAGATTGAATGATCTGGTCGGACTGAGTGGTCAGGGTGCTACGCGATGATAGCGGCATAATTTCAACCGCGGGTCCTCTGGCAGATCCGATACAGGCCCCGTTTTCCACAGCATAGGGTCCAACTCGGGAAAGAACACAGCATCCTCAGTCCCAACCGTATCGGGCACCTGTGTTGTATCGACAATGTCGCAATAATCTAGTGCCGCCGCGTAGAGCTGTGCGCCACCGATGAACCAGGTGTCGCCTTCTATAGCGGCGAGTGCTGCTTCTATGTTGTCAAAGCATTCAACATCGGAACGGCGTTGTTGGCTGATAACGATATTGCGCCGCTGCGGTAACGCGCGGTGCGCAAGAGAGTCCCACGTGATTCGACCCATGATGATGGTGCTGCTAAGAGTGATCTGTTTGAATCGCTGCAGATCAGCGGGGTAATGCCACGGCAGTTGCCCGGCAACACCGATCACCCCATTTCTTGCCAGCGCAACAATTGCACCGCGCACGGTTAGACGGCAACCTTGAACTGAATCGCTGGGTGCGGTACATAATCAGACAACGCAAAGGTCGCGAGCAAGTCTTCTGTACTGGCTTCAAACAGCTGTTCGATGTCACTGAGGGAGCGGATGGTGGGGTCGATAGCAAGTGTAGGCAATGGCCTGGGTGAGCGCTCCAATTGTTGTCGAAGACCCGGGACATGGTCGTAATCAGATTTACCCCCATCAGGTTTTGCGGTGTATACGTGTGCATCGATTAGCGTGTGCGCAAAATGGCCCACCGGGATACCAGTCAACCGCGAGAAAAGTTCAAGCAAAAATGCATACCCGGCAATGTTGTAAGGTAACCCGAGCGCGACATCACAACTGCGCTGAGTCAGATGCAAACACAGCGTAGGTTGATTTTGTTTGTCTGTCTGTACATTGAGCACCCAGAACGCGTGACAAGGCGGCAACGCGCTGTCGTGCGCATTGCCTGGTGCCCAGGCCGATACGACCAATCGACGACTGTTTGGATTGCGGCTGATTTCATCTAATACCCAACGAATTTGATCAGCATGGTCCAGCCTGCCCTCGGAGTGAAATGGAAACTGACGCCATAGGTTGCCATAGGCACTGGGGACATAACCTTGATCATCAGCCCACGGGTCCCAAAAGTGGCAACCGTGTCGGCGCAACAGGCCGATGTGTCGTTGACCAGAGAGGAACCAAAGGTTTTCAACGATGATATTCTTCCACGAGATTTCTTTGGTGGTCAGTAACGGAAAGCCATCCCTAAGGTCAATCTCATAATTGATGTTAAAGGTCGATAGCGTATCGATGCCAGTACGACTAACTTTCCGTTCTCCGTGTTGGAGTACGCGTTCAACAATATTTAGGTACTGCTGCAATGGTGCTCCTTTGGCGTCGGGTCAGTTTGACTTTTTGTTTGGTTAGGATGGGTCGATCGAGAAGTAATGCTCGATTGCTTTTCGTGCGACGTATGCCGATTTTACATGCCAGTATTCTCGGTTGATACATAGGCTAGCAAAGGCCAGTTTCTTTTGCCCCCGATGCGCGTACCCGACAAACCAATCATAGCGACCAGGTGGATCAAGACCGGTCAGGGTGCCGGTTTTCCCTCCGACATGGACTTCGCTGTAATTGCCGCGAAAAAAGTTTTTAAAAGATGATTTAGCCGAACCGATGCGAACCGTTGTCTCCATCATTTTTTGTAACTGGTCTGTCGTTTTCGATGTCAGTACCCGTAGGCGGGTCGTGGGGGGCGCTTCATAAAGAATAATACCGTGATCCTCAATCAGGGCATCAACCAAGGTTGGACGCACGCGGTATCCTCCATTGGCAATGGTCGCAGCAATGACAGCACCATGGATGGGATTGAGCGTTGTTTGGCGGGTGTATCCTGCGGCGGTTTTTGCGATCAACCATGGATCGTCGCTCGCCAGTTGAAACGTGCTGTTATCATGAATGAAATCTGATCCGAGGGATTGGTTGAATCCAAACCGCCCAGCATAGGCTAATAGGTGCTCACGGGTTACCAGCTCAATGCCCATTCGTGCAAACACCGTGTTGACTGATTTGGCGAATGATTTTTTTACCGTAAAGTGTCGTGTCCATTGGTTTTTTTTATGATGGAGTATGTTCTTGCGGGAGAGGCTCGTTTCTTTGCCATTGAACGGTAAGACAGTGTCAGCGTGGACTTTGCCCAGCTCGACAGCTGCGGCGGCCGTGATAATTTTGAATACCGATGCCGCTGGGTAACCGCCTCTTAGTGCTAGGTTATGTTCAGGGGTTCCCTCCCGTTGGTGACTGGCGATAGCCAGCAGGTGTCCGGACTCAGGATCAATGGCGACAAAAACACCATAGTCAGGACGATAATGATCCAGGACGGCAGCTGTTGCATTTTGCAGGCTAGCGTCAATCGTGTACTGGATTGATGACGGATGGCGTGTATCTTTGTGGTTAACCCGAATCCTCAAAGGGAAATGGCCGTTTGATAGGGGTGGCGAGATTGTCTGGGATATTAATGTCCGATCCACGCCCCAAATTGACACGCTTTGACGCTCCAGTGAATCCAGTGAGGCTGGCCACCCGAGGGTTCCGATTGCGACTACAAGTGGTACCGCCCAAATGCGGAGCAGCAGACGTTGGATATGATTTACAGGGTTCACGGGAGCCGTTTTAGACGACCGTAAATAGTGATGTCCGTGGCGAATAACAGGGTCATGGCAGCCGAGTTGCTTTGGTCCTTAATTATAGTGCGCTTATTACGCTTTAGTGGGTGCGTTATTTTTGCAGTAACACATCTTTTGCTTTGTTGATCATTGCCGCTAGGTAATCGGATCCCCCGCGATCTGAATGCAATCGCTGAATTAGTCGACGGTGGGCTTGAATAATGACCTTTTGGGGCGCGTCACTGCTGACGCCTAAGATCTCTGCTGCTTCCTGGTGGTTCATTGGGGTTGAAGCGGCAGTATGGACAGTTTCTTCGGCGGTTGTTTCGTCTTGTTTGCGCCAGGATGCGCCCTGAGTGCGATCGAGGTAAGCCTCTAATAGGGCGGCAGATTGGGCATCAGCGGTACGTAATTGGTCTAGCAATACGAGTAACTGATCCAAGGAAAGATCTAACAGTTTCGATCCACTAAATGTCCCTTGGATTACCTCGCCGTTGAGATCACCAGTGTCGTGATCTAGTGTCATACGCAAGAAAGCTGTCTCAACACGCGAATTTTGGCCACTTTGCGGTCGACGCATGGATCGAAACGTGTTCCATGCCCGACGCGCCATCATCGCCCGTTGTAGCCAGGGTAAGGCGGCCCCGATCAACGCGAACAGCCAAGGCAGGCGCCCCGTGATGACCAGCAGCAGCAAGATTGCACTGGCGCCATATAATAGGATCAGCTTCAGCATCTTGGACCGCTGTGCTGCATTGGCGCGCCCCAACCAGCGTGCCAGAGCGATCACTGCGATCAACGCAGTAGCGGCTAAAAGCAGTCGGATCATCGTTTAGGGCTTGGGGGTAAAGGTGTGGGTTAAGCGACGCACTGTGCCGCCGCGGCGGCGAGAAAAATCCTCTAGTGCAACGCGACCACCCACTGCAAAAATAGCGACGGCGCACATGAGATCACGCAGTTGTTCCGCGCTTGAGCTGTCAAAGCGACAATAGGCGCCATGGCTTAATCCAGCCAGCCGTCGAAAAGCACCTTCGGCAACTGGATCATTGCCGTCTTGAAAGAGGAACATAGGCACGCCGAGAATACCCAGTTCACCTGCCATTTTATAGAGAGCATCGGGGTCTTCTTCCATGGCGTCACCGACAAAAACCAGTGCGTGGATGCGGGCGCGTCGAGATTCAGAAAGAGCGTGTTTGAGTACCTGGCCGATTTGAGTTTGTCCTGCGTGGCACCGGATTGCTGTCATATAGTGCAGTAGGTCGCGCGCGTTGCTGGTCCAGGGTGTTGCAGCAAACTCCATAAAGCCGCCATAGTGGGCGAGTTGAACGCTAAGACCGCCGATGGAAACGGTTTCGTTGAACATCTGGCCTTGAATATGGCAAGCGCGATCCCACACGGTTTCACGGCTTGCTGTTGCGTCCATTGCGAACAGCAAGCGACCGTTTTGGTCGGCAACGGGGCCCACCGCGGTTGTCTTTATTGCGTCGATGAATGAATCGACTTCAGACCGGGTGGATGTCTGCGGCAGTTTGTCGCGTGAGCGAGTCACCGTATGCTCTTCAAGACAGCGGTTAGAACCCCGCCATCATAGCACTCGATATGTCGGGTTGGCTTCATTATGGTGAATCGAGCGGTTTGTGTATCAAGGTGTTGCCAGTGCCCGAGTGCCGATTTCAGCAACATCGCGAGAGACCTGGGGAGCGCTTAGCACACGCTGAAGTTGTTCGCGCATTAATTGTTGACGGATAGGCTCATAACGGCGCCAGTGGCTCAACGCGCCAACAAGTCGAGCAGCCAACTGGGGATTAGAGCGATCCAGCCGCATGACTTGATCGGCTAGAAAATGGTACCCCGCGCCATCGATCTGGTGAAAGTTGACGGGATTCGAAAAACTGAAGCCACCAATGAGCGCATATATCTTATTAGGATTATCCGAATCATAAGCAACGTGGCCGGTGAGTTCACGGACCTTTTCAAGTGTATCGGGACGTGTAGAAGTCGCTTGAACACGAAGCCACTTATCGACGACTAGAGGGTAGGATTGCCATTTTTGAAAAAACTCGCCGAGGATTTTTTCCCGGCGCGGGGTATGTGATGAGGCGAGCATACTGAGCGCTGCCAAAGCATCGGTCATATTGTCGGCGTTAGAAAGTTGTTGCGTCGCCAGTGCGAAGACATCATCTGACTCCAGCTTCATCAGGTAAGTAAGGCAAACGTTACGCAGTGCCCGGTTACCTACCGAATGTGAATCCCGACCGTAAGGTGCGGTAGTGGTCAGGGAGTGATACTTTGTGGTGAGTTGTTTTTCCAGATGTTGAGCCAGCGCGTGTTCGGTCGCTGCCCGCGCCCGGTGAAGCAGTACTGGGTCAATCACTGCGAGATCTTCTGCTAGATATGCCTCTTCCGGCAGTGTCAGTGTAAGGGCCTGGAATGCCCGGTCCTCACTCTCTAAGTCTAGCACTTGGCTAAACGCTCGAAGGAACGATTCGCTGATTATGGGTTCACACGAGGCTGTCAGCATATTTAGTGTGTTAAGGATTGCTAGACGCGCCAGGCGCTGGCCGGCATCCCAACGGCAATACGGATCAGAATCGTGGCACATGAGCAGGGACAACGCGCTTTGACCTAACGGATAGTCGAGGATGACTGGCGCAGAAAATCCCCGTAACAAGGAGAGGATAGGCTCACTCGTCACCTCGGAGAATACGAAGTCCTGTTTGGTTTCGGTTAGTTCGAGTAGATGCTGGTGTGCGGTATCGCCGTTGCTAACGAGACGGGCCAGCATCGGGTTACCGTCGCTATGTAATAGCGCTGTTTGCACTGGGATATGAAGCGGCGGTGGCGAGGGGTGGCCAGGGAGTTTGGGTGACTCCTGACTTAGAGTCAGTGTGTATATTTTATCCTGTGTATGGTATCGGCCGTTGGCGGTTACACGAGGTGTCCCAACCTGGTCGTACCAGAGGCTAAACTGGGTGAGATCGGTACCAGTTGCATCTGTCATCGCTGTAAGGAAGTCGTCGGTCGTGACGGCCTCGCCATCATGGCGTTCAAAATACAGGTCACAACCCAGGCGAAAACCGGTGGCACCTATGAGCGTGTGCAACATGCGCACCACTTCCGCACCTTTGATATAGACAGTCAGAGTGTAGAAGTTGTTTATTTCCGCATAAGACAACGGCCGCACGGGGTGGGCCATGGGCCCACTGTCTTCCCGAAACTGGTGGGTTCGAACAAGCGCGGCGTCTTCTATGCGCTTGACTGCAGCCGAGCCGATGTCTGCACTAAATTGCTGGTCTCGAAAAACAGTGAATCCTTCCTTCAGGCTGAGTTGAAACCAATCACGACAGGTGACGCGATTGCCTGACCAGTTGTGAAAGTACTCATGTCCGATGACACCGGCAATGTTATGGTAATCGCGATCCGTCGCCGTCTCAGGTTGGGCGAGGACATATTTTGTATTAAAAATGTTGAGACCTTTGTTCTCCATCGCACCCATATTGAAGTCACTGACTGCAACCACCATGTAAAGGTCAAGATCGTATTCGCGACCGTATTGCACTTCGTCCCAATGCATTGCTTGTTTCAGTGATTCCAGGGCATGTTGGCATTGATCAATGTCACCTTGCCGCGCGTAAAGACGCAGATCAATGTCGCGCCCAGAACGCGTTGTGAACTTGTCCTGAAGGTATTCGAGGTTACCGGCGACGATAGCGAAAAGGTAACTGGGTTTGGGAAATGGATCACGCCACTTAGCCCAGTGCCGCCCACCCCCACAAGTTTCTTGTGCCACCAGATTACCGTTAGATAAAAGCACTGGGTAACATTGTTTATCTGCAGACAGCTCGACGGTGTAGATCGACAGAATGTCGGGGCGGTCGATAGAGTAGGTGATCCTGCGAAATCCCTCAGCTTCGCATTGTGTAAAGAGGCTATGCTGTGACAGGTAAAGTCCACTCAGTGAGGTGTTTTGAGATGGATGGATGCGATTCTCGATACGCAACTTGCACCGATCGGGTAAGCCTTTTATGACTAATCCCCGGTCATGCACCTCTATGTATTTATCAGCCAGCGGGGCTTCATCAACATATAGGGCCGTTAGATGCAATGCCTCGCCATCGAGTTGGAGTGGGCCTCGATCGGGCGTCACTCGTTCGATCGACAATCGGGAGCACACATGGGTTTCCTCCGCCTGCAGATCAAACTGAAGATCCACCTGAGGGATACGGTATGCCGGTGGCTGGTAATCGCGCAGATAGGTCCGGTCGGGTGCACGGTGGCGAGGGGAGAATTTAGTAGTCATCAAGACCCTAACAGCATGATCAGTGTGTGGACCAAGAGAATAGCGCAACCTGACCATAATAGGACCGGATAGCGGCTCGCCGGGGCGGGAAATATCTCGCCGTCGCTAGCGGCACAGGGGATGAAAGTGGTGGGTAAAGGGAGTAGCATGTCACTTGGTGCGGGGATAGACACGACCACCTTGGCACCAGAAAGCGGGACTGAGGTTGCCATTGCTTAACTACCAGTGTTAACCGCTGGACAATGACTGAGGAGAGACAATGGGTGTGGAATTATTCGATACACTGACAAACCGAATTAGCGAACTAAAGTCCGAGCACCGGGCCCTTGATGGCCAACTAGAGGCGCTCTCGGCTGATCCAACCATCGATGATTTACAGGTGCGTCGTCTAAAGAAAAGAAAACTATTCCTTAAAGACAGTATCGCGCATCTCGAAAAACAATTGGTTCCCGACGCGACCGCGTAGCGTTGATGTAAGCCCCGAGATTTCCGATGACTAAACGACCCGTATTTTAATAACGATAGTACTCTGGTTTGTACGGGCCCGAAGCGTCAACGCCGATGTAGTCGGCCTGGTCTTCTCGTAGTGTTGTCAATTCAGCACCAATCTTGCCAAGATGTAAACGAGCCACTTGTTCATCAAGTTTTTTGGGGAGCACGTGTACGCTTTGAGAGTAGCGATCGGGATGTTGCCACAGTTCAATTTGGGCAAGTACCTGATTGGTAAATGAGTTGGACATTACAAAGCTTGGGTGACCAGTGCCGCAGCCAAGATTAACGAGACGGCCCTGTGCAAGAAGGATCAACCGCTTGCCGTCCGGAAAAATAACATGGTCGACTTGGTCTTTGATATTTTCCCAGGGATAGTTTTGCAGGCTGGCAACATCTATTTCATTGTCAAAATGGCCAATGTTGCAGACGATTGCCTGGTTCTTCATCGCTCGAAGGTGATCAGCTGTGATGACGTGGTAGTTGCCGGTGGCAGTGACAAATATATCGGCCTTATCAGCGGCGTAGTCCATAGTGACTACGCGGTAACCTTCCATTGCAGCCTGCATGGCACATATGGGGTCGATTTCGGTTATCCATACATTGGCGCCTAGCCCGCGTAGAGATTGAGCGCTGCCTTTGCCGACGTCACCGTAGCCGGCAACGACGGCAATCTTGCCGGCAACCATGACGTCCGTCGCTCGTTTGATTCCGTCAACTAGTGATTCTCGACAACCGTAAAGATTATCGAACTTAGATTTGGTCACAGAATCATTGACATTAATTGCCGGACAAGGCAGTTCTCCTCGTTCTTGCATCTGGTAAAGGCGATGAACACCGGTCGTGGTTTCTTCTGTGATGCCCTGCAGACTGCCGACAATGCGGCCATAGAATCCGGGATCATTGTCAAGACGTTGCGCGATACTGGCGAACAGCGCCTCTTCTTCTTCGCTGGTGGGTTTCTGAATCAACTTGCGATCAGTAGCTGCGCGGGCACCGAGTGTCACAAGCAAAGTGGCGTCCCCACCATCGTCCAGGATCATGTTGGGGGTTTCATTATCGGGCCATTCCATAATGCGGTGGGTATAGTCCCAGTATTCGGTCAGCGACTCACCCTTGTGCGCAAATACGGGGACACCGCTGGTAGCGATAGCAGCAGCAGCATGGTCCTGGGTAGAGTAGATATTGCATGAAGCCCATCGTACGGCAGCACCCAAAGCAGTTAGCGACTCGATGAGTACAGCGGTCTGGATCGTCATGTGGAGCGACCCGGCGATGCGAGTGCCAGCAAGGGGTTGTGCAGCTTGGTATTCTTCCCTGACCGCCATTAGTCCCGGCATTTCGGTTTCGGCAATGCGAATTTCTTTACGACCCCATTCTGCTAAAGCAAGGTCCGCCACCACATAGTCTGTGCCAGAAACGGTTGCAGCATTCATAGCCAACTCTCCAGAGTAACTAAGCGCAGTTTGCTTATAAGTTCATGTCGTTAGCCGAGCCTGACAGGTATATCCTGTTGCAACGCTCCTCGACAACAACAAGGCTCGCCCACTGGCAAGCTCAAGAAATAACCGCTCGAGTCCGTAATAATCGATCGGTCACAGACCTGCAGCCGATCGCATGATTTCGGCCTTGTCGGTTTTTTCCCAATGAAAATCAGGTTCTTCGCGGCCAAAATGTCCGTACGCTGCACTCTTGCGATAAATCGGTCGCAGTAGATCAAGTTCTCGAATAATGCCTTTAGGGCGTAGATCAAAGTGAGCATGCACCAACTTTTCGATTTCCTCTTCTGGGATCACGGCGGTACCTTGGGTGTTGACCATTAGTGACACCGGTTGGGCAACACCGATGGCATAAGCTACTTGCACTTCACATTGAGTCGCTAATCCTGCCGCAACAATATTTTTGGCCACGTAGCGCATGGCATAAGCGGCTGATCGGTCAACCTTGGACGGATCTTTGCCGGAAAAAGCACCGCCACCGTGGTGAGCGGCGCCGCCATAAGTGTCGACCACAATCTTGCGACCCGTCAGACCACAATCCCCGTGAGGTCCGCCGATGACGAAACTGCCAGTAGGGTTAACCAGATAACGTGTTTTTTCTGTGACCATGTTTTGCGGCAACACGGGTTTTATAATTTCCTCGATCACCGCCTCCGATAGGGTGCCGTGTTCAATGTCTTCCGCATGCTGGGTAGAGAGAACCACAGTATCCACCGAAACTGGTGCACCGTCTTCGTACAGTACCGTGACCTGGCTCTTGGCATCCGGGCGTAGCCAAGGCAAGCGACCGCTGCGACGCACTTCTGCCTGGCGTTCAACGAGGCGGTGGGCATAGGTGATTGCAAATGGCATCAATACGTCGGTTTCGCTGCACGCAAATCCGAACATCAGGCCCTGATCGCCTGCACCTTGTTCTAGGTCAAGTCCTTCGCCTTCGTTGACTCCTTGGGCGATGTTGGGTGATTGCTTGTCCAGCGCCACCATGACGGAGCAGCCCTTGTAATCGTAGCCCATGGCGGATGACGTGTAGCCGATATCCCGAATGGTGTCACGCACGATATCGGCGTAATCTACTTGGGCAGCGGTGGTGATTTCACCCGATACCAAGGCGAGGCCGGTATTGACAAGTGTTTCACAGGCAACCCGCGAAGAGGGATCTTGCATGATCACAGCATCGAGTATCGAATCCGAAATTTGATCAGCCATTTTGTCTGGATGGCCCTCGGAGACTGATTCGGAGGTAAAGAGAAAACTGCGTGTCATGAGGGATTCCGCTATTCAGTAAAGTGGTGTCAACAAAGGCCGCATGGTACCAGAACAAAATGGGTCAGAGGTCATGCAACCCGGATTATCGCTATCCAACCAACAACCTTTTATGTCGTGATTAACTGACCTTTTCTATCGTAATAACCCACCGGTGTTG
>Ga0114932_10006021_pt1 | contig 10502 bp, 13 predicted proteins | sample 2SBtaG_2_FD_87286 | JGI IMG/M metagenome (GOLD analysis project Ga0114932, IMG submission 87286) | Deep subsurface microbial communities from Kolumbo volcano to uncover new lineages of life (NeLLi) - 2SBTROV12_ACTIVE470 metaG | ecosystem: Environmental > Aquatic > Marine > Volcanic ... | reverse complement strand
TCCAGCAGGCGCAGCTTCATGGACTCGTCGATGAAATTGGCGATGGCACTGCGCTAGACGTCGCCGCGGCGTTCCTCGAGCCGGTACTGTCTCTTGCCGCGACCTCGGTGCGGGCCGTCAAAGAGCAGGTCCTCGCCAAGGACCGACGCGCGGAATCCGAGCTGTTTCTCAATCTGTGGGGAGGCGCCGCACACCAGGCCGCGCTGGACCAGTCGCGGTGATGCTGCTGTTGGCCCTGCTTGTGGGCTGCCCACCGCAGCAGGCGTTTGTCGAGGGCACCCCTGAACTCGTGACGTCCGCGCCGGTGCAAGGCAACGATGCCGATGCTGCGGCGACGGACCGGGACGCCCAAGACGGTGAGCCAGTGGAGCCAGGCTTCTGGAAACACGACTCTTTGCCGATCGCGCTCGGCATTCCCAAGGGCTGGGACGGCCATACGGGACCACATGGAAGCAGCCTGCTGCTGGTCCTGCACCACTCCGAGACTGATGTGGGGGTGGAGCTATGGGCGTTCGAGCGCTCGGGTACCAAGGCGTCGCCACGACCCCGTCCGGGCTGCGAGATGCTGTTCAGCGACCAGGGCAGTCACCGCTCGGTTCCGCTGTTTGGCCATGCGACCACCGCCACATGTGTGCCCGCCGATGTGGCCGAGCCGACCATTCAAGGGTGGTACGGCATCGTCGGTGACCGAGAGCTGCACTTCGAAGTGATGTACCCACCGGGAACCATGGTCGTCGGTCGCCAGCTGGTGCAGCCCCTGCTGCAGTCTCTCGAGACCCTGTAGTCCCAGGCTGCGGAGCGCGTCTACTTGTCCTGGCGGCGGCGGAACAGGGCCAGCAGGATGGGGAAGCCAAAGACCGCGATGGGGGATGCTGGCACTCCGGCGCAGCCTCCTCCTCCACAGCCGTCGCCCATGTCGTCGCAGCTGCCGGCTTCGTAGGTGACGGGACCAGCATTGGCGTACATGCCCAAGAAGTCCGCGGATGGGCCAGCATTCTCGACATCGAGGCTGGTCAGGCCAAGCCCCTCGATGGCCGGCAGGCCAAAGCGAATGTCGCTGATGAGGCCACCGATCATTGGACCCACGACCGTGTCGACGAGGTCACCGAACTGATCTTCGAGCTCGGCGGTGTACTCGGGAGCGTACTCGTTGTGCACCACTTTGATGTCCATCTCGGCGGGATCGAGGTCGATGTCAACCAGCAGCTCGCCCGTGGTGTCGTCGAAGTTGATGTCGACGCCGACGTCTGTCTCGAGCTCGCCGCCCAGGACACGGGTTGCTCGGTAGTCGATGTCTCCGTAGAAATCCAAGCCCAGTTCACGCACTGGAATGTCGATGGCGTGAGGGCCGGTCAGGTCCAGCTCGAGCACCTTTTTGGGGCGCGTCTGAATGACGATGGGCTGGGTCTCGGGGAACAGCGGCCCAAAGGCCTCGGCGGACAGCAGCGACAGCAGGGTCGTGTTGATGGGCAAGCCCTCGCCTTCGGTGATGGTCTGGCAGAGCAGGCCGCCCGCCCAGGCGGCGTACAGCCCCTGGTTGACGAAGTCGTCCGCGACGAAGATGCCGACGTCGTAGTCGGAAACGCCGATCGGGGTCTCAATGGTCGGCAGCACACCGCTGGTCTCGATCGATTCGGTGACGCCGTACTCGATGACGCAGGGGTGCATGGGCGTATCAAAGGACCCGGCCATCTCGATGCGCATGCCCGCAGGTTCAATGACCACATCGCTCGGTTCGAGCTTGATGGTCATCGTGGCATCGCCCAGCTCGACTTCTTCTTCGATGTTGGCTGAGCTGAACAGGTCTTCGATGACGGGCTCAATCTCGCTGGAGAGGTCGTCGATGATGTCGTCGATCGCGTCGGCGGCAACGGGAATGAGCTGATCTAAGATCAGGTCGAAGATGTTGATGCCGATGTTCAACCAGTCAAAGAAATCTTCGATGTCATTGAGCACACAGCTTCGGCCGGGCGCCGCTTCGAACTGAAGTTTGTCGCCGGTCATGTTCCAGCTCCACCACAGCAAGCCGGGCGGAATGGTGGCGTCGAGGTAGCGGTCGCCCGCGCCATCGGTCTTGACGTCCATCTGAATCTCGCCGCCGAGCTCGACAGTGACGGGATCGACCCAGGCGTGGCAGGTCTGGCTGATGTCGAAGATGGGGATGCCAGCATCGAGCTCGATGACGATGGGCGAAGCCGGGGTTCCCGGCTCGACGATGGCCTGGGCGTACATCTCGAGTGCATCCCACTTGGGGGTGATGCGGAACTGATCGACGGCCATGCCAATGTCGATGTTGGTGACGGCGAGGCTGTACTCCCACCAGGTCACGCAGCCCACCCACGTGCATGTCTCGCTCTTGTCGCCCATGTAGATGGGATCGACGGGTAGTGCGTCGGGCACAATCTCGGAGGCGAGGCCGCCCAAAGACTCAAAGCCTTCGTCGGTGACATCGAGAGCCAGAGAGGGCGCAATCTCGTCGCCCAGCCCCCAACCCGCCATGGCGGCGATTGGGACGAGCAGTGCGATGGGAATGAGGGTGCGGCGCATTCGAGACCCCAGAGAGCAGGCTGTGGGCCAGGATACAGTCCATTTAGCCCGCAGACAACTGCTTCATCGCGTCGTTCAAGAAGCTCACGCGAGTTGCTGCGTACAGGTGCTTGTCAGGCGCGCGTCCACTGGTGGCCCGGGCGATGTCACTCCAGCGCTGACACGTGCCTTGTAGGTGCATGGCGAGGTGGGGGTCGCCGCCTTCGAGCAATCGCGGGCCGAACTCAAGCTCAAGACCGGTGGCTGCTTCCGTCCCCGGAACAACCCGAATGACCTCGGCAAATCGGCGCGCCTCTGGTGCGAGTCCTTCGGCGTCGATGCGCCATCCGTTGGCCGCGAGCCAGATTCGGAGGGCAGGGGGGTCGTCCTGAGCGTGCAGCACCGCCACACTGGGACGGGGCCCGCGGCCCAGAATGCCCATGATTGTATGGGCGCCCATTCCCGCAATGATGGCGACATCGACGTGGCGGAATGGTGCTAGGCCGTCAGCGATGACCCACTGCACCGGCGTCTTCCCGGCTCGGGTGGGCAAGCGTTCGGTGGCCACAGCCCCCAGCTGTTGGGCTACGTGTCCATGGTCCGCGCCAACATCAATGACCGAGCGCCCGGGCGGCACCAAACGAATCAGCAGTGCCCGTCGTTTGGCTCCCGCTTTCTTCACTGCGTCTGGCCGCGACCGGTGGGAGGAGCCGGTGTGGTGCTCTCGGCGATGGCCTCTCGAGTGAGGCGTGTGGTGGTGCGAAGCCGGTCTAGAGCTGCTGTGTCGGGGGCCGGTACATCGGCAAGCTGCGCCAACATGCCGGCCAGATCGTCGAGTGCGTCGTCGACCCGTTTGGCATCTTGGGTCAGGTCGGCCCGCCGTTGTTGCAGCTTGGAAATATCGGTGATGGTGCGCGCGAGACGGTCGCGCTCGGCCGCGGCTGTGGCGTGATTGCCAGAGCGGGCGGTCAGGGATGCGAGTCGGCTCTCGAGCTGACCAAGGTCGACGCCAGCCAAGGCCGCTCCGGTCGTCTCACCGATCCGACCAAGGTCCTGCAGGTGGCGCTCGACGTCTTTGATCGCACCGCGAAGATCGACCGCTGCCGCTTCGGGGAGATCGAGTGCCGACAGCTGAACGCGCAACTGGGCAAGCCGGTTCCATGGACGGCGCAAGACAGGTTCGACCCGGTGTGCTGTGTCTGCCCGCTCCAGCATGGTGTTTCGTTCGGTTCGACTCGTGAGCCACCGAGCCAACGTCCACAAATTTAGTGCGATGCCCCCACCAGAGATGGCGGCCACCAGCCACCAGCCAAATGAGGCGCTCAGCACCAACAACGGCAGCAGCAATCCGGCCAGAACCACGGCAATCATGGGAGCGAGGAAGCTCGGACCGGTCGCGGCGGTGATTGGCAGGCCCGTCGTTGTGCTCAATTCGGATGCCCGCTCCACCGCGCGGCTGGCTTTCGCAAAGCCCTCGATGACGAATGCGCGGCCCTCCCGGACTGCTTCGTCGACGGCGGCGATCGGCACGCCGGCGACTCCAGCGAGTTGACTGTGGGCCGCCGCCGACAGGCCGCTGAGTTCCGAGTGCTCGACCACGACAGCAGCGACGGCAGTCTGCACGTCTGCGCGTCCACCCACTCTGCCCGGCACACCTGTGGTCAGGCGCACTTCGCCGGGTGACATGGCTCGGGCGGCGGCTCTCGGTCTCAGGTCGGTCATGGGACCCGCGGCTTCGATCAGGTCTGGCAAGGCACCCGCGCGGTCCATTGGCTCTGAAGACAACAGGGTCATGATCGCCGAGTCCAGTTCTGCGGGTACCGCAGCTTGAAACGCGGAGGGAGGGGTGATGACTCCACCAGACCCTGTGGCAGTCGGTGGGCGTCCAGCAGCGAGGGTGTAGAGCACGGCCCCAAGCCCATAGAGTCCGCTGGCGCCATCTGGTTCCCCGCCTGAGAACGCCTCGGGCGCCACGTGAGCGGCGACGGCCGGACTGACCGTCGTGGAAGGACGACCGCGCGGTGCTAGAACCGGATGACCCGCTGCGTTCAGTCCGATGTCCATCGCTGTCAGAGCGCTGCCCGCCGCACCGCCCGCTGCCAGCACCGCGGGGCCAATCCGCGCTCCAATGGCCGCGATGGTGCCCGGACCGAGCAGCTGGCCGACGTCCGCCAGCGTGGCGTCTTCGAGGGGTTCGCGGACCACCACGGGTGTGTCCCCATGCTCCGCGGTGGCATGGGTATTTGCGAGAGCGGGACTCGACACCCTCATCAGCAGTCGGTGCTGGTTGCTGAATCGCGCTCGCGCGGGGCCGTCATGCACACCCGTGGGTCGCAGCACCAGCAACTCCACTGGCCGGCCCGTATCGAGTTGGACGGCCCGGAATCGGCCGATGTGGCGCTCACCGGGGGCTTCAGCAACGATCTGCCAGCGGCCCCCAACGGTGTCTCCGGCGGCTAGCCTGCTGCTGAAATGCTCGCTGCGTTCGTCTTTCAGCGTCCTGCTACCTGCTAGTTGTCCCGGTAGACCAGACGGCACTGTAGCTGGCCCTGTCCGGACTCTTTGGACAGCTGTGGCACGCCGTTTCCGTCGATCTTGATCGAGAACACGACCTCGAAGGCCATGCCTGTGCCATCGAGTGCGTTGCCGCCGCGGACGGCGATGGTGCGTGCAACTTTGCCGATCATGTCGATGCCCTCAAGCAGGCACCGCTGCGGGTTCGGTGTGAAGGCCAGGGCGCTCTTGTTGATGGCGCCAGAGACATAGGTCTCGATTTGAATTTCGTTGGCATTTTCGTCGACGTCGGTTGGGAAGAAGCCCATGGAGCACCTCAGACACAAGGGTGGCGCACACGTCTACCACGGGTGTGTCCTGCTGTGGTATTCACGGGAGGAAGCCGGAGGTTCGATGGGCGCTGCCATTACGCTCGAAGAGATCATCACCTTCCTCTTGGAAGCCCCGATGTTCGGTGACCTCGACGCCAGCGAGCTGTCCGAGATCGTCCACATCATGCAGGTGCAGCGCCTCAATGAGGGGCAGTTCGTCTTTGCCGAAGGCGAAGAGGGCGATGCTTGGTACGTGCTGTTCGAGGGCGAGGCGTCGGTCATCAAGGGCACTGGCGAGGCAGAGGACGTCATTGCCGTGCTCGGTCCCCGCAGCTGCTTCGGCGAGATGGGGATCCTGGACGGTTCGGTCCGCTCCGCATCCATTCGCATGAATGGCTCCGGCACCGCGTTTCGTTTCCCGCGTGCTGACTTCCAAGAGCTGCTGCGCGCCAACAATTTGTCCGCCTTCAAGCTCGTGTACCAAATCGCTTTGGTGCTGGCACGACGCCAACGCCAGACCACCGCCAAGCTCGTCGAACTGCTGCAAAGTGATGCACGGGACGAAGTTCAGCGGGAGCTCCGACCGATTGTCGAAGAGACCTCACCGCACGAGTGAGGGACGCTGAATCTGCTCTGTGGGGTCTAATAGGTCATGTGGACCCTTCTGATTGCTGCCTTCGCTAGCGCTGCGGTGCCTGCGGGCGTCCGACCGGCCCCAGCGCCAATCGACGCGCCAGTGCAGTACGCCGAGTACGCCAAGAGCCAGGGGCTTGAGTCCCGGCTGGCCTGCAATACGCTGTGGCCAGGGCAGGCGTTGATCTGCTTCAAGGTCTTGGACGGAAAGAAACTGCGCTGGGTCACGACGGACGATCTTGCCAAATGGCGAGTCAGCCAGACCCAGCTGCGTGAGGTCATCCAAGAACGGGCTCTCACCCACCTAGAGTCCGGGCCCAAGCCCATGACTGTCGACGGCATGCCTGGTGGCTACTTCCTCGCTGCTGAAGGCGACGGCTGGTCTGCGGCCGGCGTGTTGCTGCCTGGTCCATTGTCACTCAAGCTCGGCATGCCGGTGTTCTTGGCCGCGGTGCCCAGCGAGGGCGTGGCACTGTTCTGGAAACTGGGTGACGCCGAGCTCGACAAGGTGCTGGCCATCGGCGTGACCGAGATGTACGAGAGTGAGGACGGCCCGGTGAGCCCGGTCATCTACCAGTGGGATGGGCTCAAGTGGCAGCCCTTTATCGAGGCCAAGGAACAGCGCCGAGAGCCCGGTAAGCCTCTGTGAAACGACAAAGGGCCTCCGACGAATCGGAGACCCTTTCAGATTTGGAGTGGAGCCGAAGGGGATCGAACCCTCGACCTCTAGAATGCCATTCTAGCGCTCTCCCAATTGAGCTACGGCCCCAAGGTGCCGGCACATAATGCCGGCTCATCTGACCGGCAAGGTCAGTCCGACGTCACGCCGTTCGCCTGGTCCTGCTTGCGGATGCGTTCCTCGAGGTCGTCGATGCGGGACATCGCCTTTCTTAGGGCAGGATGGTCGACTTCACCGGCTTCGACGAGGTGGTACGCCTCTTTGCCCAGGCGCTTCCAAAAATGGTCGCGGTCGCGCTGAAGTTGTCGCGATTCGAGTCGCAGGCGACCTCGGTTGGCCGCCTTTTCCATTTCAAAGCGTCCGCGCTCGACCAGGCGCCGCATGACGGTAGCGAGAGCGTCCGTGATCGGGGGCTGGTCACCAGTCGGTAGGATGTCTTTTCCGTCAGCCATGCATTCCTCGGCTTGGGTCGCGGCGCCGGCGGGTATAACTCGCCCGGCTTGAGTGAGGTGGCTCGATTCAATGCGGCGTGTGTTCGAGGTCTTCTACACACTGGTGGCGACGCCAGCGATCCTGTTGGTCGCCTTCTTGGTCGGCACCTTCGGCGTGTTGCCATTCGCACCTATGCCTCGCGGGCGCCGCGAGCGGTACACCATTCGACCGGCCATGCTCTTCTCACAGGCGGTCACTCGCATTCTGCTCGCAACAGTCGATGTCACAGGCCGTGTACAGCTCAAGGACGAGCGTGGCGCGCTGGTGATCAGCAATCACAGGTCGTGGTTCGACCCGTTGCTGCTCATCGCTCATACCGGCTCCAATGGCCTGTCCAAGTCGATCATCTTCTGGATCCCCTTCGTCGGCTTCTATGGCTGGTTGGCCGGGGCGGTGTTCTTCGACCGCAGCAGTCGAGAGGCCCGCGCCGCTGCGCGTGACGAAGTGCTCATGCTGGTTCGATCCGGTGCTCGGGTGCACATCTTTCCGGAAGGCACCCGAACGCGGGACGGCACCTTGGCAGAGCGGGTCTTCTTGACCTTGATTCGGGATTGCTACGACGCCGGACTGCCCGTCGTGCCATGCGCGGTCATGCACACCGAGCGGGTGTTTCCCATCGACATGCCGGTGCTCTCACCTGGGCGAAGTTGCCGGGTGGACGTGGGCTGTGCGATGTACCCCGAAGACCACGAGTCCGCTGAGGCGTTCGCCATCGCCGCTTGGGATGACGTCAAAGCAAAGGTTCGCGCGCTAGAGCAAGAATCGGACTGAAGAGGGGTGCCCGGGGCGGGGATCGAACCCGCACGCCGCTTTCGCGGCTGGGGATTTTAAGTCCCCTGTGTCTACCAGTTCCACCACCCGGGCGTGCTGCGCTTCTATAAGCCCGCGACCGCCCGTTCGAGTTGTTCACTGGTGATTGCGGTGCGAAAGGTCGATGCGGTGTGCCCGTCGGCGTCGATGACCACCGTGTACGGGATGGCATTGGGCCAATCGGGAACCACCGCCGCCAGCATTGCGGCTTGGTCCGGGATGTCCACAGCCGCATTGTGTGAGGCGACGATGTGCCTGGCGTCGAGGAAACTCTTCACCTTTGTCTGGCGAAACTGGGGCATGTCCGTGTTCACAAGAATCACATCAACGTTCGGATGGGTGGAGGCGAAGTGTTCGATCGCGGGAAGCTCGGCGATGCATGGCGGGCACCAGGTGGCCCAGAAATTCACGACTCGTGGCTGGTCGCTGGGCGCCGTCATGATCTCGCGGAGGGTGTCGGTGCTGACCGCGCTGACAGCGGAGCCCGTGGCCAGATCGGCCGCGATATTCGGCACCACCGGCTTCGGCTCGGTGGCGCAGCCGGCTGTGGTCATCACCAGGACAGCGAGTAGTGGGCGGAGCATGGGCGTATGATGCCAAGCCGCATGAAATGGCTCCTCCCGATGTTGTCGCTGTTTGTCTTCGCAGCCGGATGCCCAAAGGGTCCCGAGGTTGCGGTGACGGATCCGCTCGAAGACACTCTCGCAGGCATCGAAGAGGCGTGGGCATTTCGGGGCGAAGTGGGAAATGGAATTGTCGAGCAGCTGCTCGATGACGCACTCCGACGATTCCCGAATGAGCCCAAGGTGCATTGGAGGCGATCACGGCTCTACGTGAGCGAGGGCATGGCGGCTGCGACCCCGACCGAGGCGGCGCGCCACTACAGCAAGGCCCGTGCGGCCGCCTTGGTCTGTCTCGACGAAGACGGTCGTTTTCAGCAAAAGCGGCGCGAATCGGGCTGGGCTGTGGCACTCACGATGCTGGAGCCGGAGCGCGAGGTCTGCGTTGGATGGGCTGCGTGGTCGTGGGTACGCTGGATGGCGGCACATGGGCGGACCGCGAGCTCGCTTGACCTAGAGCGCATCGATGCGTTGGTGGCCCAGACCGAGGGAAAGCGCTTGGAGGGGGGCCCGACGACGCTGTGGCTGACGGGATTGCTGGCCGCGGTTCGCAGTGACGACAAGCACGACTATGACAAGGCCGTCGTCGACCTTGGCAAGGCTGTCGACATCACCAAGCAGCCGCTTGTGATTCACTCGGACATTGTGTTTGAGATCGCGTTGCCGACGGCTGACGGCGCGCTGTTGGGCGGTCAGCTCAAGGCTTCGTCATCGCTAACTGCAGACACACCAGAGGACCGCCGTGCGATCGAACGCATGGCAGTCCTCAGGAACTGACGCAGAACCGGGTTCGCTGGTGGGCGAACACGGATTCTTAGCGGCGGGGCATGCTCTGGTTGCGTGCGGCGCGGCGAATGGCGCGACGCATGGCCTTGCGGCGACGCTTCTCGGCGAGGCGTTGCTTGAGACGACGCTTCTCACCGGGCTTGAGGTAGAAACTATTCTTCTTGATGTCCTTGCGGATGCCCTCGCGCTCTACCTTGCGGCGGAAACGGCGCAGGGCCTTCTCGAAGGGCTCGTTGTCGCGGACGGTGACGAGAATCACTTAAACCTCTTAGTCGGAACCCAGCGCTTTTAGCTTGCTTGGGCACCGGCTGCAAGGTCGTGGTGATCTAGAACATGATGCCGAGGGTGCCGCCGAAGTAAATGATGTCGTGCAAGCCGCCTTCAACGCGCATTACGACGCGGTTGCCGAAGTTGAATCGAAGTCCCGCATTGATGTCCACCATGGGCAGAATGCTCGGAATTCGCTTCACCTCGTCGGGCGGGTCGCCACGCACATAGCGGTTGTGGGCGCCGAGCGACCCTTCGGGACCCCAGCGGCAGATGGCACCGTCACACTTGGGGTTGTTGCCGACGATTCCGGCGACACCGAGGCCGGCACCAATCAAGAAGGACAGACCGAACTTGCCGTCGGTATTTTCGACTCGCACAAAGGGCAGCTCATGGGCGTAGTCGGCACCCAGGGCCCACATGCCGAGGTTGTCGGCGGGCTCGAGGTAGTCACCATCGTTGTGATTCGGAGGCTCCTCGACGTCGTCCCAATAGCCGTGAGACATCGTGGCCACCGCGTAGTCGAAGTAGAAGATGCCGTTTGGGCCGTCACCCTTCACCACAAACTCGAAGCCCGGCATGAACGCGGTCACATCGGGGCGCGGATTGTTTCCATCGGCCCAGCCCGGATCGCTCTCGTTGTAGAACCAGATGTCCATGATGGAGTCGGGGATCTGCATGGAGCGCATGCGAACACTCATCTCCATGTCGAACTCCCGCTCTGCATCGTCTTGGGCGACGGCGAGTGTGGGAGCTGCGAGGGTCACGATCAGAGCAAGAATGCGGTACATGTCGGTTCTCCACCTTGGATGTGCTACCTGCCTCAAGGGTGCAATGTCAACGCTTGAGCCACAGTACCGGGTG
>Ga0114932_10006020_pt1 | contig 10502 bp, 8 predicted proteins | sample 2SBtaG_2_FD_87286 | JGI IMG/M metagenome (GOLD analysis project Ga0114932, IMG submission 87286) | Deep subsurface microbial communities from Kolumbo volcano to uncover new lineages of life (NeLLi) - 2SBTROV12_ACTIVE470 metaG | ecosystem: Environmental > Aquatic > Marine > Volcanic ... | reverse complement strand
TTTGTTTAGCTATTGCCCAGCTGTCTGCAATTTTTTTGAATGGAGTGCCTGATTTTTTAACACCGCTATGTAAGAATCTGATGCGTGCAGAAATTGTTCGAGTTGCGCGTGGAAAATTTTCATCGTGTCCTATTACGGCAGGATTTCCACCTGATTCAAATTTGCCTAGTGTTTCAGCAAGGCAGCGCGGAAGTCCAGCCTTATCTGCTGCATCACCAAATTGCTTTAATATTTCAGACTTTTTTACATTGGTCATCTTTGGTAATGATTGTCCTGTGAGTGCTTTGTATTCTTCGGAGCTCAGGACCGTTTTATACGGATCACGAGGCACTTGTCCTATGGTGAGTACTTGTAGTGAAAGAATGTCTGGATTGATCGTATACAGAATGAGATATGATCCGAGGAGCATGACAAGTCCCATGGTTGCTCGCTGCAGTTTCTCTTTAGCTTGGCTGACGCGTCCTGATCCACCTGCAGTCATCCACTGAATGCCACCGACCATCATGGTGATGACTGCGATAATAATACCGACACCTATAAGGAATTTGTACATCGCTCCTGTGTATTGCGCGATCCAGGGTACGTTGATTGTTTTGTTCTTATCCTCGCTGAAGGTGTCAGTGAAGGTGAGCCCAGGGATTGGGATATTTAGTGCAGGAGGTGGTTGTTTGGTGAGCGGCTCTTCAGTGCTTGCGGGTGAGGCGGTACTTGATGCAGCAGCTTTTTTTTCCCAAGAGCATGACCATGCTGTAGATTCTGTCTTTTTTTGGTTTTGGACGGCGGCGCATCCTTTTGGTGATTGATCGTTGCTTATGAAGTCGCTTTTGAGTGCGGCTGTGCATGTGCATACTCCGTTTTCGTCACCAAAGGATTCATTTTCGCTTGCGTCGCATTGACCCGTTTGATTTTCTGCGAAGAAGCAGCCTGTTTTATTGGATGTTTCTTGTGTGCGACACGTTGCTTCATCGGGTTGCGGTGAGCAGCTTCCCAGAATAGAGACTTCGTTTTCGTATATAAAACAGTGGCATAAGCCAGCTGCTTGGGTTGTTTGTGGACCTAAAAATAGTCCTGCAAGCGCAATGGTGAATGACGCCAGAGTTCTGAATGTTCTTCTGTGCATGGTGATTGTGGTAGTTGAGATGGCTTAGGGGGACGTGTCTAGATGGTTATTTCTCGAGCGTAACATCACTTATGTATGGAGTGATGTTATTTTAGTTTTATTTTTTCAATTGAACCGCTAAATGTATTTTGGTAATAGAGAAATTGTCCGTCAGTTGTAATACTGAGACTTTGTGCGTTAACTGGTGCTTCGGGAACAGCGAGTTGTGTTTTGAGGCCTGTGTTGATATCTACTTTGTAGAACGTGTCGGCGACGTTGTCTGCGACTTCTGGAGCGAATCCTGCTCCACGCTCGAGGTTATTTGGGACAGCACAGATGATCGATGTCTTGGCTTCGAAAGTGCATTTTTCAGCCCATGTGGTTAGTCCTAGTTCACGACGATTTCCACCAACATCTGTACCGTTCGCATCGACTACCCATATGAGTGGTTTGTAGTCGTTGAGTGAAGAGTGTGTCGAGTAGAGAAGGGATGATCCTTCGTCTGACCATTTTGGTTGAAAGCCGTATCCATCAACGATAAGAGATTTGTAGTTTTCGTTGTTTCGTCCAATGAGATAAATTTCGTTTGCTTCTCCTCCGACTGGTTCTCCTGTTTTCGAGAATGCTACGATGTTGCTGTTGGGGTTCCATGAGGGGATGACTTTATTGGCATTGTCACCAAGTGGTTCGATGCCACGTGCTTGGGATCCGTCTGGGTTTACGGTTAATAACCAGTTTTGTGAACGGTGAATTCCCTCTGCAATAGCGGATATCTTTGTTCCATTTTTTGAAAATTGAAATTTCTCCCAATGTTGGGGGAGTGTGATTTGTGTATCAGTTTCAAAATCATAGACAACATTGAAGCCGTCTGGGTATTCAATGACCGCCTTTTCTTGGTTTGGTGACCATGCGATTGATTCGACATTAAAAAAAGTTTCGTTTGAAAGTAGTTTCTGGTTTCCTTGGTTGTCGATTGTGTAGAATTTGCCGGCTTCAGAGTCGTAGAGTGCGATGCCGTTTCCGTCGGCGGAAGCGGTGAGGCCTATATTTTTGTTATTTGTGACAACTGTTTGGGTGGTAATTCCACCTTGGGCAATGGCTGCTCCAGTAGGTGAGTCAATCGATTCGGCGTCTGGTAGAAATTCGGAAAGTTCGTCGGTGGTAGTAAATTCCGTAGCTTCACCTGAGGTGGGTAATTGACTCGGAACTTCGATGAATATATCTTCTTCTGTTGGCGTGCCTATGAGAGGTTTAAAGAAAAAGAAATATAATGTCGCTCCGATGGCGATTGATGTGGTAATGAATATGGCTGCTAGTAGTATTCTTTTTTTATCCATATTAACAAATAATTTTACCGACTCCGGGGATCGAGCATACCATTGCCATAAATAAGACAACCATTATTATTATACCAAGCGCAGCTCCAAAAAACACCCCCAGTTGTTGAAATGCTGCGTGCGACAGCATTCGTACGCCTTTTTCAGTGAGAATGTCTTTGTCGAGTGATGAGTTGTGTGCGAGAGCGAACTTGTTTGCGTTTAGTTTGTACCATCTCTGTGCTTGTTTTGAGCGAAGTGTCTTTGGAATTTTTACATCTGCTCGTGCTTTTTTGGCATGGTTGAGTTTTAAGATGCCAAAGCTGACAAACGCGCCTGTTGCACCAAAAAGCATAATGAAAAGTGCGATGGGGATAGTGATTAAGTAAAAAAGTAATACAACTCCGCCGGATATCATGCCAAGTGAAAATGGAAATGATATCATCGCCGCTTTTCGCTTCAATTTCATGCTCGCGTTCTTTTGACTCAATTTCTTTTTAAAATCCGCGAGATGTTTTTTTGCTTGAGTCATTTGTGAGAGTTGATCTGCCTCAGCCATCTCTTCCTCTTCTTCTGCATCTTCATCGATCTGCTCGTCGATTGATCCGGTTCCGTACATGCGTGACTGTGCTTGTTCTTGCCCAAGTTTTTTTGTGCGGTTTTCTTCGGTAAAACCTGCAGTTTGAATACGGCTGAGGCCAGGTGCTGGTTGTGTCGCGGTGCGGAGTGTTTCTTTGTTTACGAGTTTTTTTGGTTGTTGTTTTTGAGGTGTGATGGTACGTGAAGCGGCTTGTATTTTGTGCGATGATGCGGCTTTCATTGATTGTATCTTTTGTTGCATGTTTGCTCCTGGTGCCTGTTGGTACTGTTGTGTTGCTTGGGCTGTGTCTTGAGGGGTGATTTGAGGTGGTGCAGTGCTTGATGTTGATGAGGTGGTGTTGGGTGTATTCTTTTTCATCGCCACTTTTTTGAAGGACTGTTCGTTTGGTTGTGGGGTTTCTTGTTTGGGGGTCTGAGTGGCTGATTTCATTACTCCAGCTGAGATGCTCGTCTTAATGTCATCTGCAATTTTTGCAACATCGCTATCAGAAATAGTCCCGCCGGTGACCTGTGAAGTCAGCGCGCCGAGGCTTTTTTTCAACATTGATGTTATTTGTCCCGAGTTATCGGGTGTGGTCTCTCCGGCCATAGAGGAATGGCGGACTCCAATACGAAGTTTTTATGACTGTTATTCTGGAGCCGCAGGCGATAGAATCCAGCGATTGGTTCTGGATCCTATTGCTCGTGCCTCGCTCCAGGATGACACACTAAGATTTTGCTAACTCCTCATCTATCGCAACTGCAATAGAAACGACGTCTTCTTTGTATGCTTGTTCGAGTGTATTTTTTTTCGTTTCGTATTCTTCTGCAGACATCCGTCCTTTGGAATCCTGAAGATCGTTCCGAAGTAATACATATTTTTCGGTCACGAGCGCTACGAATCGTTTGTATTCGATTTTGATGAATTGCGGGTTTCTTTTCTCCTCCATCAGGTAATGAAGGCGATCGAGTTGTTTTGAGATTTTATTCTCTAATTCATCCATATGTGGGGTACCTTGACAATAATGTGAGCGTGTGTTATATTTCGAGCGCTTCAGTATTACTGAGGTTGATCATAGGTTTTGGTGGTAGGTTTTGCTAGAAATACAGAAAATATCATTGAGGTCTGTGAGTAGCGGCGCAACATGCGTCGCTTTTTTTATTTAGGATCTCACTGCTTTTCTTCGTTTCTTTTTTACTTCAACATCTGAGCCTTTTAGTTTCATGGAAACTGCTGTTCCTTGTTCTGGGTCTTCATCAACTAAGAAATTTGATAGTGGATCTTCGATGAGTTCAGAAATAATTTTTCGAACCATGCGTGCTCCTTGGTCGGGAACATGTGAGTTTGAGATGAGACGATCACGAATTTTGTCTCCAATTGAAACTTCAAATCCCATTTTTGCTATGCGAGATTGTACTTCTCTTAGTTCTTTGTCGATGATTTGCTCGAGGTGTTCGCGACCGAGTGGACGGAATACAGCGATTTTATCGATACGATTTAAGAGTTCATCTTTGAATCGCTCTTTGATGTTATTTTTAACAGCTGCTGCTTGCATGAGCGCAGCATCTTCACCTTCACCCTCAGAGCCAAATCCCATGACTCCTTCGCCTGTGTAGCTTCGTGGATCTGCAGCTGCAGTCATGACGATAATGGTGTTTTTAAAGTTGATTTGTTTTCCGCCGGCGTCAGTGACATGGCCATCTTCAAGCAATTGTAATAACAAATTAAGAACATCTGGGTGTGCCTTATCAATCTCATCAAATAGTACGAGTGAGTGTGGTCTTCGTTTTACTTGATCAGTTAACCTGTTTTCTTCTTTGTATCCGACGTATCCAGCTGGCGCACCAATCAATTTTGACATGTTGAAGTTTTCTCGGAATTCAGACATGTCGACGCGCACGTATGCTTGGCCACCGAATACGTGTTCTGCAATAGTTTTCGCCATTTCAGTCTTTCCGACACCCGATGGACCGACAAATAAGAAGCTGGCGAGCGGTCGGTTGGGGTGGGAGAGTCCGAGTCGTGCGCGGCGAATGCTTTGTGCTACTTGCTCAACAACATGATCTTGCCCGATAACGCGTTTTTTGATGATAGCGTCGAGTTCTGCAAGCTTTGATCGATCTGTGTCTTGGAGTTGATCAAGTGGAACTCCGGTCATTTGCGCGACGACACGTCGAATATCGTTTGTCGTAACTGAACCGTGGCTCACTTTTTTGTGTTTCTTCATGCGACGACGTAGTGCGTACTTTTTGTTTTTCAGTTTTGCTTCTCGTTGTTTGAGTCCGAGAGCTTTTTTGAAATCACCACTTTGTAGTGCATCAGCTTTTTTGTTTTCAATTCCACTGAGCTGCTCTTCGGTGTCCATGAACTGTCGTTTTTCTGCAGTTTTGCGTGTGTGCATGCCAACGATTGCTGCTGCTTCATCCAGCACGTCGATTGCTTTGTCTGGGAAGAATCGTTCTGGAATATATCGTTGTGCAAGCTCTACAGTTTCTTCGATTGCTGCATCTTCAATAATGACTTTGTGGAAAAATTCGTATTTGTCTTTGATTCCTTTGAGGATGGCGACTGTTGTTTCCTGGTCTGGTTCGTAGACGTGAATTGGTTGTAGGCGTCGTTCTAATGCAGAGTCAGATTCGATGTGTTTCTTGTATTCGTTTTCTGTAGTTGCTCCGATACATTTGAATACACCACGAGCGAGCGCTGGTTTGAGCATGTTCGCTGCGTCCATTGATCCGTTTGAAGATCCTGCACCGATTATGGTGTGGATTTCATCGATGAAGAGGATGATGTCTTTGTTGTTTGAAATTTCGTCGACGATTTGTTTGATGCGGGCTTCGAATTCTCCTCGATACATGGTTCCAGCAACAACAAGTCCGAGATCCAGAGACAGGATTCTTTTTCCGAGTAATGCATCTGGAACATCTTTCGCCATGATTTTTTTCGCGAGTCCTTCAACGATGGCAGTTTTACCAACCCCGGGATCTCCTAAGAGCAGGGGATTATTTTTGGAGCGACGTGAAAGAATTTGAACCATTCTCTCAACTTCTTTGTCGCGACCAATCATCGGGTCGATATTCTTTTGTGCTTCGACTCCGGTGAGGTCTGTGCAGAAGAAGTCGAGTGCTGGAGTTGTGCTTTCAGGGTTCTTACCTTGGTCGATGACCATTGGTTGCTGCTGTTGTTGCATGCCACCACCCATGCCTTGCTGCGAATTCATACTTTCAAAAGGGGATGGTTCGTTCATGCCAGAACCTTCAACGTAATCGACTGCGTCAGTCATGTCGGGGAATTTTGACGTCGACATGAAAATTGCATTTAAGAAATCCTCAAGCTCGGTTGAGTTGAGTTTTGATTGCTCGAATAGTTTTTTAATTTCAGCGTCGGATACTTGGAGGATGCCAGAGAGGAGATGTTCGGTGCCGACGTATGTGTGCTCGTGAATGGATGCGATTAACACAGCCTTTTCAATAATTTTCTTGGTGTTGTTGTTCAGGTTTGGCATTGAGCCTTGTGTGGCTTTTTTCTTTGCGCGGTCTTTAGCGAGGATGGCTCGAATGCGTCCTGCATCGAAATGAATTTTCTGGAGTAAGTCTGCGCCGATGGAACCTTTTTCAAGAGACAACGCGAGGAGTAGGTGGATGGGTCTGATTTTGACCGCATGTGCTTCAACGGCTAGTGCATATGCACGAGCTAAGACGTTTCGTAAGTGCGTTGTAAACTTGTCGAGGATTTCGTTGTCCATAGAAAATAAAATGCAGGATATTAGTCCTACATTATAGCATGTTTAGTTGTTCGTTGCTTGTGGAGTAACTCGGGTGCGGTACATTCTCTGTTACATCTTACGCAGTTGCGCGATGCGATCGGCGATCGGAGGATGTGTTTGGAATAAGCGTACCAGACCTTTGTCTTTATTTCCGAATGGACTTGAGAGGAAGAGGTGGGCGGTCGCATTGTTTGCACGTTCCATTGGTTTGTTTTGTTTTCCAATTTTTTCGAGTGCGCGCGCAAGTCCTTCTGGATATCGAGTGAGGAGCGATCCGGATGCGTCAGCGAGATATTCGCGTTTGCGAGAAACGGCGAGTTTGATGAGGTTTGCAATGAGGGGGGAGAGGATTGCAAGAACTAATCCAACAATGATAATCCATCCTCCTGCTTTGTTGTCGCGGCTGCGAGATCCAAATAAATGCATGCGCAACATGATGTCAGATAGTAGTGCGACTAATCCAACAAGTACGATCACAACAGTCATGATGCGGATATCGTAATTTTTAACATGTGATAATTCATGCGCCATGACACCTTCGAGTTCTTCGTTTTCTAGTGCGTCGATTGCTCCGGTTGTGACTGCTACAGATGCATGTTCGGGATCTCGGCCTGTAGCAAAGGCATTAATGGCTGGATCAGGGATAATGTATACCTTTGGCATGGGTAATCCTGCGGTGATCGCGAGGTTTTCGACCATGCGATATACGTATGGATTATCGTGTACGCCGATTGGTTTTGCGCCGGCTGTTGCGAGTGCAACTTTATCTCCTTGAAAAAAAGAGAAGAGCGTCATAACAAGTACCACGATAGTGGCCATTGCTAGACCAGCGATAGGATCGCCCATGTATGCGCCGAACACGTATCCGAGTCCGATAACGAATAACGTGAATACAAACATAAGTATCCACGTTTTTTGTTTGTTTGAATCAATCTGTGAGTACATATGTGTAATATACCCCCACCCGGCCCCCCTGAAAGGGGGAGGAGTTCGCTTAGGGTTGTGTTTATCAGGAAGGTATTCCCCTCCTTTTCAAGGAGGGGTTAGGGGAGGTTATTTTGGATAAAAACTAAAGTTCCTTCAATATTGTGTAATACTTCAGTGTTTAAAATTCTTAGAACTGTAATACCATTGTCTTTTAAAAAATCATCACGTTTTGTATCTCGAGCTTGTTCTCCTTTTGTGTAATGAGATTCACCATCAAGCTCTATTGCTAGTTTTAATTGAGCACAATAGAAATCCAATACGTATGGTCCTACGCCGTACTGACGTCTAAATTTGAGATTTTGGAATTGCCTTTTTCGTAATTTATTCCAGAGGATTACTTCTGCTGGTGGCATGTTTTTTCTGAGTGTGCGTCGGAAGTCTTTTTGGTGTGGTTGGTTGAATAGTTTTTTCATGCCGCTTTTCGCGGAGATTAAAATTTTACTTCTACGTTCTTCTTTTCTTCTGCGCTTGCTTCGAAGAATTCAAATGCTTTGAAGTTGAAAGCACCTGCGATGGTGTTGGTAGGGAATACGGTGATTGCGGTGTTGAAGTCGCGTACGTTTCCGTTGTAGAAACGTCGAGCAGCTTGGATTTTGTTTTCTGTGTCTGAAATTTCGTCTTGTAGCTGCATGAAGTTCTGTGATGCTTTCAAATCTGGGTAACTTTCTGAAAGTGCGAATAGATTTTTTAATGCACCAGCCAATGCGTTTTCTGCAACGGCCATTTCTGCGAGTGCTGCTCCTGATGTGTCATGGGTTTGTACAGCTTGTTGTCGTGCTTTCACGACTGCTTCAAGCGTTCCAGCCTCGTGCTTCATGTATCCCTTTACAGCTTCCATGAGGTTGGGAATGAGGTCATATCGGCGTTTGAGTTGTACATCGATGTCAGACCATGCTTCATCTCCTCGCAGTTTGAGTCGTACCAGTTTGTTGTATGTTGCCCAAAGCCATAATAATAGCAAAACAACGAGACCTATGATGATATATAGTGCGAGCATATGTATGGATTATAAGCTGATTAATTGTCGTTATTATTGTAGCAGATGAGTGGGCAGGTGCAAGGGTTGACATAGTTGTCTTTCTCTGTTATATTGGGTGGTTGCTGTGAGTTCTTTACTACAAATAGGGAGAAGATATGAAGAAAGTTTTTTTGGCTATCAGTCTGGTTGGACTGGTTCTGTTGAGTGGTGTGCGTGTGATGGCTTGTATTGCATTTGATCAGAATTGTGAGGGGCAACTCAAGCAAGCTGCAGATGCGAATACGCTTGATCTCGCGCATGAGCGTTTGTCGATTGCGGTCGACTATGCGACAGCAGAGGGACTAACCGAGGGTTATACGTCTATTATGTACAAAACACCCAGTGATGACATTGGGTTTTGGTATAAGAATTTGACGGAGACACAGGCGAAACTTGCTGCGGCAAAAAATCGGGAGTTGAGCGAATCTGAAGAGGCTCAGATTCTTGATAAGGTTCGTGAGACGCTGATTGATCGCGGTGACAACGGAGATGAGGTTACCGCCCCGGGTGGCATTTCGATCTACCCAAATAACCGTTTGATTGACTACTCTTTGTGGGTGTTCGGTATCATGTTCTTTTTCTCAGGTGGATACATACTTGTTATCGGTCCAGTGAAGCGTCGTGGGAATGTACATCTGACCATACGTAGGCGTTAAGACGTCTCAGTTTATGCTCGACTTCGGTCGGGCTTTTTTATTTGCTTTGGTTTGCGCAATTTCATACACTTGAGGTCTATTAGTAAATGGATCCCCGCATGCGCGAGGATGACGCGTTATTATGTCTATTTTTCGAGCATACGATATTAGGGGGTTGTATCCAGAGGAAGTTACGCCAGAGATAGTTAAAAAGATTGGCGCAGCGTTTGTGCAATATACAGGTGCGAAGCGGGTTGCTGTCGGTCGCGATATGCGTCCTTCTGGAGATGTACTGTTTCCGGCTTTGTGTGAGGGGATTGCATCGGCTGGTGCAACTATTATTGATGTGGGGTTGGTTTCAACGCCGCTTTTTTATTTCGCGACGATTAATTATGAGGATCATGATGCAGGGATTATGATTACAGCCTCGCATAATCCGGCGGAGTATAATGGTTTGAAGATGATGCATGGAGATGGTTCGCCGATTGGAGGGAATGCGGGTTTGCCTGAGATTGAGAAGCTGGTGGGTGAGATGGGGGATGTTGCTGCTGCAACGCCTGTTATTGAAACGAAAGAACCTATGTCTGATTATGTTTCGAAAATATTTTCGTTGGTTGCGGCTGATGAGATTGCGTCGTTGCGTGTGGTTGTTGATGCGGGGAACGGGATGGGTGGATATGTTGCGCCTCATTTGTTTAAAAAATTACCGACAGTGATGACGCCGCTGTATTTTGAATTGGATGGTACGTTTCCGAATCATGAAGCGAATCCGATTAAACCAGAGAACATGAAAGATGTGCAGGATATGGTTTTGAAAACGCATGCGGATATTGGTGTTGCGTATGATGGAGATGCGGATCGTGTGGGGTTTGTTGATGAACGCGGTGGTTTGATTAGTGGTGATATTACGACTGCGTTACTCGCGCGTTCTTTGTTGGCGGATCATCCTGGTGGGCGGATTTTGTACGATTTACGAAGTTCTAAATCTGTGTGCGAAACGGTTGAGAAGCATGGTGGTACATGTGATATGACGCGTGTGGGTCATTCCTTTATAAAGAAGCAGATGAAAGATGAGGGTGCGGTGTTTGCGGGTGAAGTATC
>Ga0114932_10006019_pt1 | contig 10502 bp, 6 predicted proteins | sample 2SBtaG_2_FD_87286 | JGI IMG/M metagenome (GOLD analysis project Ga0114932, IMG submission 87286) | Deep subsurface microbial communities from Kolumbo volcano to uncover new lineages of life (NeLLi) - 2SBTROV12_ACTIVE470 metaG | ecosystem: Environmental > Aquatic > Marine > Volcanic ... | reverse complement strand
GTCGAAAATGCGCTCGGCGTTAGCTTCGGCGCGCAGCGCCGGCAGTTCGTCCACCAGTTCCTGCAGGATCGTTTCGAACCGCACTGTGGCGGTGGCGTAGGCGGTATCGCGCGCACCATTTCCTGTGTCCCAAGCCTCGACGATGAGATCAATGGGCCCGTGGTGCAGGTGCAGCCGACGGCCATCGGGGAGCAGGCTGGCCTGGGCCGCCTGCATGTCAGGTATCGGTGGCCGCGGCGAAGCCGCTGCCCGACGGCGGTGAGACGGCACGGCTGCCATCCCCGTATTCGCCGCCGTGTTCGAGGATGTCGGTGATTGAACGGACAACGCTGTCGTGGCCCCCCAAGGCCCGGTAATCATCGCGCGGCACGGTGAACTCCAAGGGCGCAACGATGGCCGGTGTGGGCACATAGCCAAAGGAATTGTCCGGTGTTCTGGCGACGTCCACCATCACCGTAATGCCGCCGCCCGGCCACACGTAGGCCGGCGCGCCGCCGCAGGTGACCTGGGTCTTGAAGGCCTGCACGGAACGCGTCAGCTTGACCGGGTTCTGTGTGACCCCGGCCCTGAGCGAGCCGCCGGCGCCGCCCATGAACAACACCGTGCAGCGCGCCGGCTCGCAGTTTTCGGCGATCAGATCGACGGTCGAATTCAGGGCGTTGGGCAGATCGGCCGGCTCCGGGACCAGATCATCATTCAAAACGTAGTAGGCGAACTGTTCGCCGGTGGTCGACACCATCAACAGGGTCAGGCCTGGCCGGGCGCCCTTTTTGGTGTTCCAATCGTCGAGAATGAGCAGCGGGTTCTGAATGTCCGTGCCGCCCCACCCCAAGCCCGGCTCGGCAACCTGGAAATAGCGCCCCGGCGTCGATCGCCTGCCTTTTACTTTGATCCCTGTCGCCGGCCAATCCAGGACCTTGCCGGCCTGGTGTTCAGAGACGACGCCGGTGATGTGGTCGTCAACGACAACGACCTCGTCCACCAGGCCCCGCCATTGCGAGGCGAACATGCCGATGGTCGCCGATCCGCAGCCGACCCGCATGCGGTGTTCGGGGGTGCCATCCACGATGGGTCCCTTGTCGGCTGCGACAACGATGGACGACCCGCCATCGATGGAAAGCTCGACGGCTTCCTTATTGCACAGCTCCATCAGCGCCTTGCAGGTGGCCAGACCTTCCGCCTTGGAACCGCCGGTCAGGTGATTGACGCCGCCCAGCGACAGCATTTGCGATCCGTATTCGCCGGTGGTGACGTGGCCGACGACCTCGCCCCGGGCCCTGACGGGGGCCGCTTCATGGCCGACGTGGCGGTCCGTGTCGATCTTTATCTTCACCCCGCAATATGAGAAAATTGCTTCCGAGACGACGGTGACGAAATCGGCGCCCTCGACTTCGCGGCTGACGATGAACGGCGCCGGCTTGTAATCGGGGTAGGTGGTGCCGGCGCCGATGGCGGTGACGAAGACCTCGTCGCCGCCGAGCACGCGGCCGTCCCAATCGGGCTTCATGAAGGGCACCACTTCGCCGCCGGCCGAAATCGTCCGGTCCAGGATGGTCAAGGGATCGCAACGCACGATCTTGCCGTTTTCATTGGCGTAGCGGTCGCACGCTCCGGCGTTGCCGTCGGCGATGTAACACATCACCGGGCAGGCGTCGCAGCGAATCTTTTCAGGTTTTTTGGCAACGTCGCTCATGGTGTTTCCTCCGCTTCCTTGATGGCTGCCAAGACCCGGTGCGGCAGGGCCGGCAGGCGGCGGATGCGGGCCCCGGTGGCGTGGCGGATGGCGTTTAGAATCGCCGGCGCCGTTGGGATCAGCACGTGCTCGCCCAGGCCCTTGGCGCCCATGGGGCCTTCCGGGTCGTTCTTTTCAATGAGGATCGACTGGATTTTCGGCATATCGCCGACCGTCGGGATCAGATAGTTGTGAAGGTTCTCGGTCCGTTCGGGCAGGTACTCCTCCATCAGTGCCATGCCCAGGCCCTGGGCGATGCCGCCCTCGATCTGACCCTCAGCCAAAACGGGATTGATTGTTCGGCCCAGGTCGTGGGCGGCGGTGATGCGCAAGACCCTGACCGTGCCCAGTTTTCGGTCGACCTCGATTTCCGCCAGATGGGCGCCGTAGCCATAGACCGCATAGGGTTTGCCCTGGCCGTTTTCATCCAACGGCGTGGTCGGCGGATCGTAGGTTTCTTCAGCCGAGAGAACGTATCCATGTGCATCGGCGGGCAGGGTGGTGAGAATGATCTCGCGGCTGGCTTCGCCGTCGGAAATAGCCAGCCTTGAGCCATCCAGTGTGATTGCTGATTCCGGCCCCATGTTCGATTGACGCAGGATGGTTTCGCGAAGCGCCCGGCCCGCCAGGGCGGCGGCGTTGCCGGTGACGACGGTTTGCCGCGACCCGGACGTTTTGCCGCAATCGGGCGTCAGGGCCGTGTCGCCGCCGATGAATTCGAACTGGTCCAGGGGCAATCCCAGGGCATCGGCGCAGATTTGCGGGATCACCGTGTTCGACCCCTGGCCAATGTCGACGGCGCCTTGATGCAGAACCAGGCGCCCGTCGGCGGTAATACCGAGGCGGATGGTCGATGGGTTCGACATGGCCGTGTTGCCGCAGCCGTACCAGCACGACGCCACGCCGGCACCGCGTTTGAGGACCTCGGAGGTGGCGTTGAAGGCCTCGGCCGCCGCCAGGGCGTCACGCCATCGCGGCTCCAGGGCGTCGAGACTTTCAAGGATGCCGACGCTCTCCATCTGCTGGCCGCAAACGGACCGGTCGCCGTCCTTCAGGGCATTCAATTGCCGGAAGGCCAGCCGGTCCAATCCGGCGGCATTCGCCAGATCGTCGTAGAGGGTCTCTTGCAACAGCGCCGCCTGAGGCACGCCGAAGCCCCGGAAGGCGCCGGCGACGGGGCCGTTGGTGTGGATGGCGCGGCCAACGGCAGCATAGTCGGGCGTCAGATAAGGGCCCGAGGCATGCACCGGCACGCGATTGGCGACCGTCGGGCCCCAACTGGCGTAAGCGCCGGTGTTGAAGTCGCCGGAAAATTCCATGCCGGTGACTTTACCGTCCGCGTCGATGCCGATGCGGGCCTGCATGCGGGCCGGGTGGCGTTTCGTTGAGGCCTGCAGGGATTCTTGGCGGCTGAAGACCATGCGGCAGGGCCGGCCGGTCTTCAGGGCGACCAGCCCCAACAGCGGTTGCAAGGTGACATCCAGTTTGGAGCCGAAACCGCCGCCCGTCGCCGTCGGGATGATCCGCACCTTCTCCGGTGCCAGGCCCAGCACGGTGGCGACATCGCTGCGGTTCATATACGGCGCCTGGGTGCAGACCTGAATGACCAAGGTGTCGCCGTCGATCCAGGCGGCGCCGGCCTCGGGCTCGATGTAGGCGTGCTCCACATAGGCGGTTTCAAATTGACCCTCCGCCACATGGGCGGCATGGGAAAGCGCTTGCGCCGCGTCGCCGGTGACCACCCGGCCGCTGGTCAGGACGTTGTCGGCAATGGCCGAGTGGACCGGGGTGCCGGCCAAGGCTGATGGCACATCTAAAGCCGCATCCTCCGGCTGCCAGGTAATCGGGAAGTCGCCAAGATCAAGGCTGGCCATGACCACCGCGTCTCCGGCGATGACGGCCACCGCTTCGCCGCGGAAACGGGCCCGTCCGTCGGCCAGGGCCGGCTGGTCGGCGAAGGGCGGGATGACGCCGAAACAATTGTCGCCGGGAATTTCGGCGGCGGTCAGCACGGTTTCGATCCCCGGGTGCGCCGCCTGCCAGGCGTTCAGGTCACCAAATTCGAAGGCCGCCCGGTAATGCGGGGATCGCACGGCGCGGACCGTCAGCGCGCCTGCCGGCACATGGTCGGCGCCGAAAATCTCGGCGCCGGAAACTTTTGGAACACCGTCCAGGCGCTCCAGGCGGCTGCCAACGGCGAACCCCGCGACGGGCGCCGGCGCGGCGGGCGGCAGCGTTGCCGCATCGCAGACGGCAGTGATGATCTTCTGATACCCGGTGCAGCGGCAGAGAACACCGCCCAACGCCTCCTCCGCCTGATCCCGGGTGGGTGATGGGTTGCGTGTCAACAGCGCCGTCGCCGCCATCAGCATGCCCGGCGTGCAGATACCGCATTGGGCGGCGCCGTGGCGCAGGAACGATACCTGTAAAGCGCTCAAGCCATCGTCGCCGGACAACCCCTCAACCGTCGTGACGTGACGCTCGGCAGCCTGTGCGACTGGGGTCAGACAGGCGCAGACCGGCTCACCGTCCAGGAGAACGGTACATGCGCCGCAGTCGCCAGCATCACAGCCGACTTTGGTGCCGGTCAGGCGTAACTCGTCGCGCAGCACCTCGCTCAAGCGGCGTGCCGGCGGTGACGTGATGCCAACGGTCTGGCCGTTAATCGTCGCGGTGATGGCCACGGTGTCATCCTTCATGCGGCGGCCTCCTTCGGGTCGTGTAGAAGGCTACGGACAACACGGCGCACCAGTTCCGCCGCCGCCGTCGAACGGTAAGCCGCATCGGACCGGACATCGGCAATGGGGGCCAGGGGAGCGCCGACCATCGTATCGGTGATCATGGCTGCGGCATCGGGGCCTGCCGGCTGACCGATCAAGGCCGTTTCGATGTCGGGCAGGCGCTGGGCGACGGCGCTGCAGGCGCCGACCGACAAGGCCGCATGGGCAATGGTGTCGTCTTCGATGACAAGGCGCGCCGCGACCATGGCGATGGAGATGACCAGATACTTGCGCGCACCCAGCTTCAAAAACGTCGAACTGCCACGGCCGGCGCGCCGCGGGATATGAAGGGCGCTCAGCAATTCATCCTTGCCCAAGGCCGTTTGCCGCGGACCCTTGATGAAGTCGCCAAGGGGCAAGGTCCGGCAGCCGGCTTGCGAGGTTAATTCCACCTCTGCATCCAGGGTTAACAGGCAGGGCACCCCGTCCGCAGCCGGCGACGCGTTGCAGAGATTGCCGCCCAATGTGCCGGCGTTCTGGATCTGCATGGAACCGACTTCGCGGGCCGCCAGCTTCAGGCCGTCGAAGGCCGCCGGCAGGCCAGCACGCAGGACATCGGTCCAGGTAGTCGCCGCGCCGAAGCGCCAGCCTTCATCCGTTTCCTCAATGCCGCGAAGCGCGTCGATGGCGGTGATGTCGAGGACTGGCCCGGATAGGGCCGGCCGGTCCGTGCCCGGAAACAGGTCCGTGCAGCCGGCCGCGATGCGGCCGTCGTTTTCCGCCAGCCAGGCGACGGCGTCGGTCAGGGTCGTGGGACGGAAATAGGACACGCAATGAAAACTTTCGGTAACGACCGGGTTGACAAATTTGTTTGTATACAAATAAATTTTGCAATGAGAAACGATTGCTGTCAACATTGATTTAGACGATCTCTGAAAGATTTCGAAAATCCAGATAAGAAGGTGAGACGCGTGCCCAAGACGTCTGAGAAAAAACAGCCGGCACCGGAGCCGGGAAACGGCCCAGGAAATGGCCCAGGGAACAGCCCCGAGAATGACACGGGCTACCAACTGACCGAGCAGGTCGGCTTCATCCTGCGTCAGGTCTCTCAGCGCCATGTCACCATCTTCGCCGATCTGATGCCGGACCTGACGCCGACCCAGTTCGCCGCCTTATCAAAGCTGTGTGAGTTGAAAACCGTTTCCCAGAATGAGCTCGGCCGGCGGACCTCCATGGACGCGGCGACCATCAAGGGAGTCATCGACCGATTGAAAAAGCGGGGCCTGGTGAACTCCCGGCCCGATCCGCGCGACCAACGCCGCCTGATCCTGACGCCCAGCGCCGCCGGCCAGCGTCTGTTCGATGATCTGGTCGAACGTGCCCACCGGATCACCGCCAAAACGTTGGCACCTCTAAAATCCAAAGAACAGACGCAATTGCTGCGCCTGTTGTCCAAGTTAACCTGAGCGGGAAGCGATCATGAAGGATGCATCTGAGGGTCAGCCGAGGGGCCAAATCGTCGGCGTCGATGTCGGCGGTACGTTTACGGACCTGGTCATGCTGGACCAATCCAGCGGCCAGGTGCGCCTGGCCAAGGTGCCCAGCACCATGGACAATCAGGCCTTTGGGGTTCTGACTGCGCTTGACGAAGCGGGTGCCGATTTTCCGACCGTCGATCTGATCATCCACGGCACCACGACCACCACCAACGCCGTCCTGGAACGCAAGCTTTCGAAGACCGGCCTGATTACCACGGAAGGGTTCCGCGATATCCTGGAACTGGGCCGGCGCACCCGGCCCCAGGCCTATGGCATGACCGGCACCTTCACGCCGGTCATTCCCCGCGATTTGCGCCTCGAAGTGGCGGAACGCATGGACGCGGCTGGCGAGGTGGTGACGCCGTTGGACGAAGCCGCGGTCCGCGAACAAGCCCAAAGGCTACGGGATGCGGGCTGCGAATCCGTGGTTGTTCATTTCCTGCACGCCTACGCCAACCCGGCCCATGAGCTGCGCGCCGCCGATATTGTCCGCCAGGTCTGGCCCAGCGACCACGTCACCATGGGCCACGCCCTTTTGTCGGAAAGCCGCGAATTTGAGCGCGGTGTCACCGCCGCCGTCAACGCCGCCGTGCAGCCCCTGTTGGAGCGCTATATCCGGCGCCTGATAGACGAGCTGGCCTCCAAGGGCTATGGCGGTGAGGTTCTGGTGATGAACGGCAACGGTGGCATGGTGTCCTCAAAGGTCGTCGCCCGGGAGGCCGCGAAGACGGTCATGTCGGGCCCGGCCTCGGGGGTCATGGCGGCTGCCTACACCGGGCGCCGGGCAAGGATCGAAAACCTTTTGACCTATGACATGGGCGGCACGTCAACGGACGTGGCGCTGATCTTGGGCGCCGAACCCGCCGTGTCGAACGAAATCGACGTCGAATACGCCATGCCCATCCACGTGCCCATGGTCGACGTGCGCACGGTCGGTGCCGGCGGCGGCTCCATTGCGCGGGTCAACGCCGGCGGTCTGTTGGAGGTCGGCCCGCAAAGCGCCGGCGCCAACCCGGGGCCCATCTGTTACGGCAACGGCGGCATCCAGCCGACCATCTCGGACGCCAATCTCTTGTTGGGCCGGCTCAATCCGGCCGGCTTCAAATCCATGGCCGCATCGTCGGCGACCGATCACGTGGCGGAGATATTCGGGCGCGAATTGGGCGAACCCTTGGGCCTGGACGCCGTCGGAGCGGCGGCGGCGGTGATCCGCATGGCCAACACCAAAATGGCCGGTGCCATCCGCATGGTGTCGCTGTCATTGGGCATGGATCCCCGCGACTTCGCCTTGTTCGCCTTCGGTGGCGCCGGGCCTTTGCATGCGGTGTCCCTGGCGCGCGAGATGGGTGTGCCGCGTGTCGTCATCCCGTGCCGGCCGGGAATCACCAATGCCTTGGGCTGTGTCGTCGCCGACCTGCGTCATGACTTCGTCAACACGGTCAACAAACCCTTGGAGGCCGCCGATATCGATGAAGTCCATGCCTTGTTTGCCAACCAGACGGCGGAGGGCGAACGCCTGATCGCCAAGGAGCCGGTCGAGGTCCAAGACGTCAAACGCCTCTATAGTGTCGACATGCAGTTCGTCGGCCAGACGCATCTGTTGCGGGTCAACCTAGACAGTCCGACGCCCGGCCGTGACGACCTGCGGCGTTTGTTCGAAGATGCCTACTACAACCGTTTTCGGGTCGATCTGGCTGACATTCATGCCAATCTGGTCAACGTCAACGCCTCGGTAATCGGCCAGCGCGCCGAGATGGATCTATCCACCCTGATTGACCCCGCCGGGCGCAAGAACAGCGTCGAAGAGGCCCTGAGCGGCCACCGCCAGGTGGTCTTCGACGGCGGGCCACGAGAGACGCCGGTCTACTGGCGCGATCACCTGCCCATGGACATGGAACTATCCGGCCCGGCAATCATCGAACAGATGGATTGCACCACGTTGGTGGAGCCCGGCGATATCGCCCGGGGCGATGAAGACGGCAACATCATCATCGAGATCGGAGGCCTATCATGAGCGGAACGCAGGGCATGAACCTTGACCCCATCACCTTGAGCGTTATCCAGGCCGGCCTGCAGCAGGTCTGCGATGAAATGGATTTGAGCTTTTCCCGGGCCGCCTTCTCACCGGTCATCGCCGAGGCCAACGACCGTTCCGACGGAATCTACGCCGCCGATGACGGCGCCCTCATCGCGCAAGGGGCGCAGGGCCTGCCGGTTTTTGTCGGCACCATGCAGTATTCGACCCGTACCCTGATTGAGATGATCGCGGCGGGCAAGGCGCCGGCGCCGAAGCCCAACGATATCTACATCGTCAACGATCCCTACCTGGGCGGGACGCATTTGATGGACGTTCGCTTCGCCCGGCCCTTCTACCGAAACGGCGAGATTTTCTGCTGGCTGTCGAACACCGGTCATTGGCCGGACACGGGCGGTTCCGTGCCGGGCGGCTTTTCTGCATCGGCGACGGCGGTAGAACAGGAAGGCCTGCGGCTGCCGCCGGTGCGCCTCTTTAAGGAAGGCGTGTTGGATGAGGAGATTTTCGCCATCATTTCGTCGAACATCCGCATTGCCGACCAACGCATTGGCGACGTCAAGGCCCAGGCCGCCGCGTTGATGGTTGGCGAGGACCGGCTGAACCTGTTGATGGACCGCTACGGCGACGACACAGTGCGCGCCGCCATCGCCGAACTGCGCACCCGGGCCTCGGCGCAAATGCGGGCCTTCATTTCCCAGATGGACGACGGCGTCTATGAAAGTACCGCCTATGTGGACAGCGACGGGGTCGTCAACGAACCCCTGAAGATCGCGCTGGCCATCACCAAGGCCGGTGACGAACTGACCTTTGATTTCGACGGCTCCAGCCCGCCCTGCCTGGGGCCCATGAACTCGGTCCTGGCAACGACACTGAGCTCCGTCTATCTGGCCATGCGTCACATTTTCCCGGAAGTGCCGATCAGTGCCGGGGCGTTTGAACCCCTGAACGTCATCCGCCCGGAAGGCACCTTTCTCGACGCTGTCTATCCTCGCCCCGTGTCGGGGTGCGCGGCGGAGGTTTCGCAGCGCATCGCCGAAGCCGTGTTCGCCGCCTTGGCGGAAGCCTTGCCAGATCGTGTGACGGCGGCCCCGGCCGGGACCAGCGGGAACTTCGCGCTGGGCGGCAACGACCCGGCGCGGTCGCGCGACTACGTCATGTACCAGATTTCCGGCGGCGGTTACGGCGGCAACGCCGGCCACGATGGCCTGTCCAACGGGTGCTCCACCATCGGCATCTCCAAGGCGCCGCCCGTGGAAATCATGGAACAGGCCTTTCCCGTGCTGTACCGCAAATACGCGCTCCGCGATGGTTCCGGCGGCGCCGGCGAGAGGCGCGGCGGCTTCGGACTGGAATATGACGTCGAGCTCAGGCGCGGCGAGGCCCGGGCCAGCTTCGTCATGGACCACGGCCGCTTCGGCCCGCAGGGTGCCCTGGGCGGCGAAGACGGTGCCCCCAATCAGGTGACGGTTTGGCAAGCCGGTGAGCCCTACACCCCCGAACATCTGTCCAAGGAACAAGACATCCCCTTGGGTCCCGGCGACCGGGTGCACGTGTGTACGCCGGGCGGCGGCGGCTACGGCGATCCGTTTACGCGTGATCCCGAGGCGGTGTTGGAAGATGTGCGCCTGGAGCGCTATACGGCGGCGCAAGCCAAGCAGATGTTTGGCGTAGTCATTAGTGGCGAGCCGTTGATGGTTGATGAGCGCGAGACAGGCCGTCTCCGTAATGCCGTTTGAGATGGATGAGTCTCAGACAGACTGTCTCCGCAGTTCCCGGGTCGAACCGACTGCAATCTGAACGCCGTCATACCCGAGAACGCGCAAAGGTGGGGGCACGCCAGAAGTGCGGCGGGTTTATGATTTCGGAGACCAGCCACCTAGCGTCAATTTGAACGTACGGAGCCGCAAAAAAATTTGAGCCACGATCAAGATTGCAAAGCCTTGACGAATTTGGACAATTGTCCTAATTGTTTCGCAAGGGCTTGGAAGGCATCATCCATGAGTGGCAAGGCAACCCGCGATCAAATTGTCGAAGCGGCCGACCGGTTGTTCTATCAGCATGGCTATGAACATACGTCGTTTGCCGACATCGCCCATGTGGTGCGCATATCGCGCGGCAATTTTTATTATCACTTCAAGACCAAGGACGACATTCTCGACGCCGTGATCACGGCGCGGCTGGCCGATACGCGTGTGATGCTGGATCAATGGGAAGGCGGTGGCCAAAGCCCCGCCGAGCGCATTCGCAGCTTCATCCATATTCTGATCATGAACCGGGCCGACATTGAGAATTATGGCTGTCCCGTGGGGACGTTGAATACGGAACTGGCGAAGCTCGGTCACGCCGCCCAGGCCGAGGCGAAGACGATCTTCACCCTGTTCCGGATCTGGCTGCGCCGGCAGTTCACCCTCTTGGGCCGCAAGAAAGATGCCGACAGGTTGGCCATGCATCTGCTGGCCCAGAGCCAGGGCGTCGCG
>Ga0114932_10006017_pt1 | contig 10506 bp, 9 predicted proteins | sample 2SBtaG_2_FD_87286 | JGI IMG/M metagenome (GOLD analysis project Ga0114932, IMG submission 87286) | Deep subsurface microbial communities from Kolumbo volcano to uncover new lineages of life (NeLLi) - 2SBTROV12_ACTIVE470 metaG | ecosystem: Environmental > Aquatic > Marine > Volcanic ... | reverse complement strand
TGGCCGCAACAATGGCTTCACGCATGTCATTGGACCATGATCGGTAAGCTTCGGCATTGCACAGCAAGACCGCCGCCCCGAAAAAGTGCGACGACAGGGTAATATGGCGGTGTTTTTCGTGGATGCCGAAATTATAGGTATTGGTCAGGGGGTTTTCCTGGGCGGTGACGGAACCGTCTTCAATGCCGGCAATCAGGTCTTTGACGTCCAAGGGCACAGGGTCGAAACCAAGTGTGCGGAAGACCTCTTGGTGGAGATCGCTGAACAGGGTGCGAATGCGTAATCCCTGGCAATCGGCGGGCCGGCGGATCGGCCTGACACCATTGGAAAAATGCCGAAACCCGTTGTCCCAGAAGGCCAAAAGCCGATAGCCCGTATTCGCCGCAATCAGTTCGGCCAGATGCGCCCCCAGAGGCCCATCAAGAACGCCGTAGGTTTTCTGCCTGTCGACGAAGGTGAACGGCAGATCCAGCAGCGCCATCTCCGGCACCCGTTCAGCCAGATAGCTGGCGGAGAAATAACAGAGATCGAGACGGCCATCTTCGACCATATCCAGCAAGTCCTTGGCCATGTGGCCCTGGTCGATAACGTTCGCGGTCAGATTAAAGTTGACGGCGTCGCCCAGGGCGCCGGTCAGATGACGGCCGAAAGCTTCGGCGCTCCGTGTGTGGACCGAAGCTGGCCCCTGATACCCGCCGAACCGGATACGCGCGGCTTCGGGATCCGTCATTTCTTTGTATCCGTTCGGCTTGTCGATAACCCCGGCCGGTCACGCAATCTGGCCATTAATGAGGCCTGATCGGAAAATGGTTCCGCCTCCATGGGCCAGCGGTTGATCAGCGGCCGCATGAAATCGGGATGAAACAAGCCGCGCATCTCGTGTTGAAACTTAAAAATGGCGGCGCCCGTATCGGGCTCCAAAATCTGATTGAAGAAGAACGTCTGTTCCAAGGCGTCACCCATGTGGCTGCCGTGAGAGATTAACGTGTCGCGCAGCGCGTTATAGCGGGTTGTGTAGAGGGCGACATGAAAACTGTGGGTCTCATAGGATTCACACAGACGTTCACGGTACCGCAACTGCTGGTAAGCCCCGACCGTAACCACGGCGGTCGGTTCTCCCTCAAGCTCGTCGACCTCCGCCGGGCAGTCCATGATCTGACGGTAAAACGCGGCAATCGCATCAACGCTTCCGGGCGGCACCGGAACGTCCACGTAGGCAATCCCAAGCGGCCGCAGGAATGGCAGGGTTCCAACAGCGTGAAGGTTCAACGCAATGCCGAAAGGGCTGATCACCGAAAGGGAACCGCCGTGTTCAGTCATCTGGTAGGGCGTGGCATCGAACTTTCCGAGGGACTGCAGCCGTTGCAGCCGATCCCTGATCCCATCCAAGTCCGGGACAACCAGGCCAATTTGACCCGCAAAGGGCGGCGTCGGGTGGCCTCGCCGGGACAGATGAAACTGCTGCAAGCCGACATTGACGCCCATGTTTGTTTCGTCGGCGCGTTTATAGGGATCTCGGGTTAACCCAAGCCCTGCCATGAAGAAGACGGTCGCCATGTCATGGTCATCGACCTCAAAGTTGACATGTTCCAGGTGGATGAGGTTACCGGCTTCGGGAAACGACGGATCGGCCATCAGGCGCCTTCCTCCATTGTTGTCCGAACCGAAACCCGGCCAGCTTAATCGGCTCTCGCCCTTTTAGGCGACCTTGCCCAGCGTCGCCGGGTCGCCGTTCAGCGGCAGGCTGACCGGTTCACCCCGTTCGGCGGAGAGATCGGCGGCGATGTAGACCGACATCACCTGGCGGGCCTGTTCGGGGGTCACCAAGACGGGTGTGTCGTTGGCCACGGCAGCGACAAAATGATTGGTCTCCGCCTCCATGGGGCCCGCATAGACATGATTGACCTTTTCGCCGGGCATGGACGACATGGGGAAATCGATGCCGCCGTCCATGCGTGAGCGAATGACGTCCTTGTGGGTATCGTCGATCAAAAGGGCGCCTTCGGAGCCGACAATCTCAATCCAGGTGGTCGAAAAATTCGGATATGCCGGTGGGAAAATCCACCCCGCCCCGATGGTGAACACCGTACCGTCATCCATGGTGATCATGATCCACTGGCAGTCCTCGACCCCATGGGTCGGGCGCATCACCTTGTTGACGACTTGCGAATAGACTTTCACCGGCTTCGCCGGCTCCAGGCACCAGAGCACAAAATCGATGTCGTGGGTGGCCTCCATGGCGGCCGGCGACAGCTTGATCCGCCCGCCGATCTTGTTGCCCAGGCTGCGGGTGATATGGCGGCTGACCAGGGCGCTGACCGGGGTGCCCAGCGAGCCGTCTTCGAAACTGCGCTTCACGTAGGCATATTTCGGGTTGAAGCGCTGGGAATAGCCGATCGTGAACTTCAGGTTCCTTTCCGCCGCCAGGGCGACCAGTTCGTCGGCCTCGGCCAACGTCAGGGCCAGCGGTTTTTCCATGAACACGTGCTTGCCGGCCAGCATGCTTTCCTTGGCCATCGGGTAGTGGGTTGTTTCCGGGGTTGCCGAAACGACAATGGCATCAATGGACTCGTTGGCCAGCAGTTCACGGTAATCGCCGGTCGCCGTCGCGGGGTTTGTCTGAGCTTTCACTTCCGCCAGGCGGTCCGGGTCGATCTCGGCGATGTGCAGCTCATCCACATAGGGATTGGCAGCACTGGTGACGGCCCGGATGCCGCCGCACCAACCGGTGCCGATGATGCCCATATTGAAACGATTCATAGTGTGATTTCCCAACCTAGCTTTTCGCCGCAAAGCCGGCGCAAGCAATTACATGCGACAACCAAGGTCTCTTGATCCTGTCTCAAGCCCCAGAAGTTACCCGCAACGAACCTATGATGAAAAATTCATTATCCGCCTTCAGGTATACAGATATTTCATATTGAGCGCGTGGCTATCCGCCCGGTGGTGACCGGCTGGCGACAAGCTCGGTGGCTGACAATGCATGACGGTGCTCTTTAGTCGTCTCCGCCGGCAGCCGCCACGGCCTCAATAGCCTGCAACACTTTCGGCGGCGACAGGGGCAGCGCGCTCATGGTCGTACCGACGGCATTTTCCACCGCATTGGTGACGGCCGCGGGGGCCGGCACCAGGGGCGGCTCACCGACGCCGCGTACCCCGTAGGGATGGTTGGGGTTCGGCACCTCGACCAGCACCGCATCGATCATCGGCACGTCGGAGGCGACCGGCATGCGGTAATCCAAAAAGCCGGTGTTCAACAGGCGTGCGTTTTCGTCGTAAATATACTCCTCGTTCAGGGCCCAGCCGATCCCCTGCACGGCGCCGCCCTGGATTTGCCCTTCCACGTAATCGGGCGAGATTGCCCGGCCGACGTCCTGCACCACGGTGTAGCGCTTCGGTGAGACGAAGCCGGTTTCCGGATCAACCTCGACGTCGACCATTTGCGCGGAGAAGGCAGCCCCGGCGCCGCCGGCGTTGATTTCGGAATGACCGGCGATGGGGCCGCCCATCTTGGTCGCCATGCCGGCCAGTTCCTTGAGGCTCAAGGCCTTGATGCCGTCGCCAGCCGATGGTGCCGGCACGGCCTGGCCGGCCTCCCAACTGATGTCTTCAACGGCGATCTCCCATTTTTTCGCCGCCAGCGCGCATAGCTTGTCGATCACCTCACGGGTCGCGTAGACCACGGCCATGCCGGTGGCATAGGTGGTCCGGCTGCCGGCCGTCAGATGGCTGTAGGGCAGCGATCCCGTGTCGGCGACAATCGGCTTGATCAGTTCGATATCAATGCCCAGTTCCTCCGCAGCCATGGCCCGCATGGACGACCGTGAACCGCCGATATCGGGGTTACCGGTAGCAACGCTCAGCGTGCCGTCGTCTTGAAGAATGCATGTGACGCTACTCAGGCCGCCGCCGTGCATCCAGTACCCCAAGGCGACGCCGCGGCCCTGGTTCGGTCCCAGTGGCGCCGAATAGTGATCGTGCTTTTTCAGGGTTTCGAGCACGTCAATCAGGCCAATGCGGCCGTATTTCGTCCCCATCAGGCTTTCATCGCCGTCGCTGACGGCGTTTTTCAGGCGCAGGTCGATGGCGTCCATGCCCAACCGCTGGGCCAGTTCATTGATCGCCCCTTCGGCGGCGAAACACGCCATCGGCGCACCCGGTGCGCGGTATGCCGCCACCTTCGGCCGGTTGACGCATACGTCGTAGCTGTCGACCTTGATATTGGGGATCGTATAGGACGAGAAAAACGTTTCCACGGCGCGGCCGATGGGCGAGCCCTTGAAGGCGCCGGCCTGGTAATGAACGGACGCCTCCGCAGCGGTAATGGTACCGTCCTTCTTGGCGCCCATGCGGATATGGGTATGGCTGCCCATGGTCGGGCCCGAGGCCCGGAAAACCTCCGAACGCGTCATCACCATGCGCACCGGCCGGCCGGTCATTTGCGACAGCCGGATCGCCACGGGCTCGCCGTAGACGGTGTTTTTGCCGCCAAAGCCGCCGCCGATTTCGGATGCCGTCACCCGGATCATCGCCATATCCATTTTCAACAATCTGGCGCACAGCATGCGGATGACGAAATGTCCCTGGGTCGTCGTCCACATTTCGATGGCGCCGTCTTCCGACGCCGTGGCGATGCAGGCCAGCGGTTCGATATACCCCTGGTGCACGGGCTCGGATGTGAACTCGCGCTCAACAATGACGTCGGCTTCGGCGAAGCCTTTTCCGATGTCGCCACGCGCCCCCGAAATCACCCGGAACACGTTCGACGGTTTCTCCGGTTCCGGCTCAACACCGAAGGTGTATTGGTGGTCGTGCAGAACCGGCGCGTCCGGCCCCGCCGCCACCAGCGGATCGAGAACATGGGGCAGAACCTCGTAGTCGACTTCAATCAACTTCACGGCCTGGCGCGCGATCGCCTCGCTGGTTGCCGCCACGGCGGCCACGGCATGGCCGTCATAGAGCACCTTTTCACGCGCCATGACGTTGCGCGAGATATCATGCAAATCGTTGATGATCGGCGGATAGGGCGGTTCCGACAGGGGATGGTCGGGAATTGCGGCGCTGGTGATCACCGCCTTGACACCCGTCAGGGCTTCGGCCTTTGAGGTATCGATGGAGAGAATTTTTGCGTGCGCGTGCGGACTGCGCAGGATTTTCGCATGCAGCATGCCCGGCACGATCATGTCGTCGCCGTAGCGGGCCCGGCCGGTGACCTTGTCGACACCGTCGGGCCGCCGCGTGCGCTTGCCAACCCATTTGTAGTTGGTCCTGGTTTCGTTGTTCATGATCCGCTCGCCCTCATTTCCGCCGCCGCGTCGAGCACGGCCCGCACAATCTTGTCATAGCCGGTACATCGGCAAAGGTTGCCGGCCAGACCGAAGCGGACTTCCGTTTCGGTGGGGTCCGGGTTCTTCTCCAAGAATGCCTTCGCCATGTTGAGAATACCCGGCGTGCACACACCGCATTGCAGGGCCGCATGGTCGAGGAATTTTTGCTGCAGAGGATGCATGTCGCCGCCCTTGGCCATGCCCTCGACGGTCTCAACCTCCGCGCCGGCAACTTCCACGCCCAGAACCAGGCAGGCATTTACCGGGCGGCCGTTGTAGATCACCGTGCAGGCCCCGCAATCGCCGGTGCCGCATCCGTTTTTAGTGCCCGTCATCTGCAATTCGCCGCGCAGGACATCCAAAAGCGTTTGTTCCGCCGTGCAGGTGAAATCGACCTCGTCGCCGTTGACGGTTGCCGTGATCAAATGTTTTTTCATCGGTTTGCCTCCGCGCGCTGCCAAGCGATTTTCGCCGCCCGGCCGGCCAAGACACCGGCGACCTTGGTGCGGAAATCGATGGTGCCGCGTTTGTCGTCAATGGGTGAGCAGGTGTCGCTGGCGGCACTGACCAGAGCGTCCAGCACCTGTTCATCAAGCCGGTTGCCAACCAGGATGTCGGCGGCCGCTTTAACCAACCGCACGGTCGGCGCCACCGCGCCAAGGGCCAGGCGGGCCTGGGCACAGGTGCCGTCCCCGGCCAAGGTCAGCGAGACCCCGGCGCCGACCACGGCAATGTCCATTTCCGTACGCGGGATGAACCGCAGGTAGGCATCGCCGGACCCGGCCGGCGGTTTCGGCAGCACCAATGAGACCACGAACTCACCCGCCGCCAGGGCCGTCTGTCCCGGACCCGTCAGTAATTCCGACACCGGTAACTCCCGGCTGCCGTCGGGGCCGGCAATGACCGCCCGCGCCGCTGCCGCGACCAGGGCCGGAACGCTGTCCGCCGCCGGCGATGCGTTGCAGAGATTGCCGCCGATGGTGGCGCGGCCCTGCACCTGTTCCGAGCCAATCAGTTCCACGGCTTCCACGACACCGGGCCAAAGCGTCTTAAGGGCCTCATGTTCCCCCAGTTCGGCGCCGGTCACCGCGGCGCCGATCCGCACATCATCGGCGCCGATGGAAATCTGCCGCGCTTCATCGATCTTCTTGATATCGACCAACAGGGTCGGTTCAATCATTTCTTCTTTCATCTGCACCAGGAGGTCCGTGCCTCCGGCGAATATCCTGGTGCCGGCGTCGCCGCCGGCCAACAGGGCGACGGCGGCTTCCACTGTTTCAGGTGCTTGGTAAATGAGTTGGCTCACGGTTCTAAAGGCTCCCTCTGGCGAAACGGCGTAAATTTCCTGGTTGGACGTCATGGCTCGCGCAAAATCGCCGGTCACATTAACCGCATACGTTCGGTATAGAAACGATCAATTCCGGCGTCGCCGCAACGATGCCATCGACCCTACCCGCTGAAGGAATTATCGGGCCGATTGGGCTGTTCGCCCTATCCCACCTTGACCAACAATCCGCCATCCACGGGCAGCAACGCCCCGGTGATGTAGGCGGCTTCGTCGGAGGCCAGGAACAAGGCGGCGTTGGCCACGTCCCAGGCCGTTCCCATGCGCCCACCCAGCGGCACCTGGGCGTCGCGTTCGGCGCGCACCACGGCGCGTTCGACGCCGTGTTCCCGGGCCCGGCGCTCAATGGCCATGGGGGTATCCATGAGGCCCGGCAAAATGGCGTTGACCCGCACCCCGAACGACGCGTTTTCGAACGCCATGTGCTGGGTCATGGTGTTGATGGCGCCCTTCGACGTTTTGTAGGTGATGGTCTGGCGGCCGGCCAGGGACGAGGTTGATGAAATGTTGATGATGGCCCCCGATCCCTGGCCGCGCATCACTGGCAGGACATGCTTGCAGGTCATGAACATGCCTTTCAGGTTCATCTCCATCAGTTCGTCCCACATGTCTATGGGCATCTCGGTGGTGTCACGATCGCCGCGTGAGCGGCCCACATTGTTGTGCAGGATATCAATGCGCCCGCAGCGCTCGACGCAGGTGTCGGCAATTTTGCGGCAGTCCTCCTCAACCGTGATGTCGGCGGCCAGCACCGAGGCGCGGCCGCCTTCGGCCTCGATCATAGTCAGCGTATCCGAGGCCCAATCCTCGTTGACGTCGACGACCAGAACCTCGGCGCCTTCCTGGGCGAAACGCAGCGCCGTGGCGCGGCCGTTGCCGGGCGTCTCGCCGGGCTGCTGGCCGGCGCCGACGACGATGGCGGTTTTTCCTGCAAGTCTCATGGGCCGATCCCTTCATTTTCCGGTGACGAAGTCATGCCGACATTGCCACGCCTTGACACCACATGGATAGTGTCATCGGACAAGAACGGGAGAAACACATGAGCAGCGAGACATTCGACGCCGGCATGAAGACCCGCCGCGAGGTTCTTGGTGACGAACACGTCGACCGGTCCCTGGCCCAGGCCGATGAGCTGACCCGGCCGCTTCAGGATCTGGTGGTGGAATATGGCTGGGGCGCCGTGTTGGCCCGGCCCGGTCTCGACCGCCGCACCCGCAGCCTGATCAACATCGGCATGCTGACCGCCTTGAACCGGCCGCACGAACTGAGCGTGCATCTGAAAGGCGCCATCAACAACGGCTGTTCGCGCGACGAAATCGTCGAGGCGGCCCTGCAGACCGCCGTCTATTGCGGCATGCCGGCGGCGCTCGACACGATGCGCCACGTCAAACAACTGTTTGATGATCTGGACAAGGCGGGCTGATGGTTCAACTTTCCGTTCTTGATCAGTCGACCGCGGCCATGGGCCAGCCGGAAGATCAGGCCATCCGCGACACCATCGAACTGGCCGGCCTTTGCGAAGCACTGGGGTATCGCCGGTTTTGGGTGTCTGAGCATCACAATCATCCGACCATCCTGGGCACGGCGCCGGAAATTGTCATGGCCGCCATCGGCCAGGCAACGACAAGCATCCGGATCGGCAGCGCCGGCGTCATGCTGCCCCATTACGCGCCCCTGAAAGTGGCCGAGCAGTTTCGGGTCTTAGACGCCATTGCACCGGGGCGCATCGATCTGGGCCTTGGCCGGGCGCCGGGGTCCGACGGCATGACGGCACACGCCCTCAACCCCAACGCCCAGCAGGACGCCGAACATTTTCCCGCCAACGTCCGTGATCTTTCCGCCTGGGTATCCGGTCAACCGCTGATCGACGGACATCCGTTCGGCGAACTGACGGCGCACCCCAGAAGCGCCACGTCGCCGGAAATTTGGATGCTGGGCACATCGGATTACGGCGCCCAGGTGGCGGCGCATTTCGGCATTCCCTATTGTTTCGCGCATTTCATCACCGATGGGCGCGGCGTTGAGAGGGCCCTGGAGATTTACCGGGAAACCTATAAACCCAGCGAACGCCACCCGAGGCCGCAGGCCAACGTCTGTGTCTGGGCCCTGGCGGCGGAATCCGATGCCGAAGCGGAACGGCTGTTCTCATCGCGCGCGCATTGGAAACTGGCCCGCGAACGCGGCGACCTCCGCGCCGTCGAGGCGCCCGAGGCCATTGCCGACTACCCCTACACCGATGGCGAGCGCCTGCGCATGGCGCAATTGAAGGAGACGGCGCTTTACGGATCGGCGGCGCGGGTCGCCTCGGATTTACAAACACTTGCCGACGGCTACGGGATCGATGAAATCGTCGTCCTGACCTGGACCTTCGACCAGGCGGACCGGCGGCGATCCTATGAGCTGTTGGCGGCGGCCTCCGACCTTGCCGGGCAGCCCTAATCGAACGCCGCCAGTTTGCCGGTCAACAGGGACGATCAGCATTTGAAACGCCGCCGGCTGGGACTCGCGCCGCGCCGTCTGCTAAAGATGACCTGACCGGTCGCGCCAAGGAATTTCACCATCACACCGGTCTCATCGATACGGAGCGCCGAGCTGGTTGAGCGGGCGGCCGGCGGCAGCGGAGCGGAAAAACGTGAGCTTTGAAAAGCCTTATGAAGGTCTGAAGGTTGTCGATCTGAGCCAGGGCGTGGCCGGGCCCTATTGCGCCATGCTGTTGGCGCGCCACGGCGCCGAGGTCATCAAGGTCGAACCGCTGGACGGCGATTGGGCCCGCCAACTGGTCCCCGCCTACGGTGATAACACGGCCTTTTCCGTGACCGCCAACCTGGGCAAGCGGGGCATCGCCGTCGATTTGAAAACCGATGCCGGACGCGAAATCGTGGAGCGGCTGTTGCCCGACGCCGACGTGTTCCTGGAAGGCTTCCGGCCGGGCGTCATCGACCGCCTGGGGTTCTCCTACGACCGGCTGGCGGAGATCAACACAACGCTGATCTATGTCTCCGTCTCGGGCTTCGGCCAAACCGGCCCTTTGCGCGACAAGCCGGCCATGGATCCGGTGTTGCAGGCGTTCACCGGGTTTCTTTCGGAAAACAAGGGCCCCGACGAAATTCCGCACCGCTCTCCGGTGATCATCAACGACATGGCGACGGCGCTTTACGCGCATCAGGCCGTGGCGGCGGCGCTCTATGCGCGGCGTGATGAGGCGCGCGGCCGGCGCATCGATATCTCGCTCATGGCGGCGGCCGCCAACCTGCAGTCCGTGCGGCTAATGAGCGGCTACCGCGACGGCATGTTCAAGTCCAGCATGGTGCCCAATGGAACCTTCGCCACCAGCGACGGCTGGATTCAAATTCTGGTTCTCAAGGATGGCGATTTTCTCAGTTTCTGCGATGCGCTGGCACAACCCTTATGGGCCGATGATCCACGGTTCAAAACGGCCGCTGACCGGCTCGCCAATGGTGATCAGCTGATCGAGCTGATCCGCGAAGTGATGGCGGCCAAGCCGTCCGAATACTGGCGCCGGCGCCTGACCGAGGCGGGCCTGCAAAATGAGGTCGTGCAAACCTACCGGCAATTCGTCGACCATCCCCACGTCACCGAAAGCGGGCTCATCTCCCGACTGGTGCAGCCCGGTGCCGATGATCCCTGGGCCGTGCCGAACGTTCCCGGCACACCGCGGATGGAGCCCGGCGCCCCCGATGCCATTGCCCCCCGGGTCGGCCAGCACACCCGCGAGGTCATGTTGGAATTGGGCTACACGGCTGGCGAAGTGGACCGCCTGGCGTCACAGGCAGTGGTCGGCGTTTAGCGGCATCGGCGAAAGCCGGCGCCGTC
>Ga0114932_10006006_pt1 | contig 10521 bp, 13 predicted proteins | sample 2SBtaG_2_FD_87286 | JGI IMG/M metagenome (GOLD analysis project Ga0114932, IMG submission 87286) | Deep subsurface microbial communities from Kolumbo volcano to uncover new lineages of life (NeLLi) - 2SBTROV12_ACTIVE470 metaG | ecosystem: Environmental > Aquatic > Marine > Volcanic ... | reverse complement strand
GATTAAATAGTGCCTTGAAGTTACATTAGATACTGTTCTGGACAGAGCATTAATCACTTCAACGTTACTGCAGTTCCTTAAGCAACATCAAAGAGGTTCCAGACGAAACTTTGTTTACTTCAACTTTACTGCAGTTCCGTAAGCTAACATCTCGCTTGCTCCTTGCATTACCATGGATGTTGAGAATCTGACGCTGACTATTGCGTCGGCTTTTAGGTCGACTGCTTCATTGATCATTCTATTAAATGCTTCCTTTCTTGCAGTGTCTGTCATGCGGGTGTAGGATTTGATTTCTCCTCCAACAATTGTTTTAAAACCAGCCATTATATCTCTTCCAACATGACGGGAGCGAATTGTATTCCCTTTAACTATTCCTAAATGCTTTGAGATTGTTCTTCCAGTTATAGTGGGTGTTGTAGAAATTAATAATTTTTTTACCATATTTATTTATCCCTCCTTTTTTCTATTAAGTCTTCTTCTTTGTAGAAAAAAATTAGTGCGATTCCCAATAATGTAGGGATCGAAGCTATCATTATAGAAGAAGTTTTAAAAAAAATACTAACACCTATTATTACCCCTGAGATTCCGATTAAGATATTTTCTCTACCCATCATATTTTTTGGAGAAAGTGATTAATAAATGTTATTCTTTAGAAAGGAAGGTAGAATATTGTGGTTGGGATTAGGAGGGCTCCCATGAGAAAACCTCTCCTGACATTTAATTCTATTGAGACTAGTCCGAGAATTGTCGAGATTATAAAAGTTAAGAATCCTAAAAATCCTGTGGAAAAAAGAATTAAGGAAGTTAGGAAGATTAGAATTATTATAGAAACTTTTGGATAATTTATCTTGTGGATTTTTCTTGCTAAGGATTTTGATAAGAAGAGGGTCAAAGGGATTGCGAAAGCTGAAGATATTAAAAGGATTAAAATTATTAGGGTGAGCTGTGACTCTCCGACTCCAATTTGTGAGAGGGCATTTGCAGCTCCTGTCCGGGATTTTTGAAGGACTATCAAAGTTATAAATGAAATCGCCATGATTAAAGTATTGATAGAACCTAAGAGTATGAGAAATTGTTCTTTGTTTAATCTGCCAGATATTTCGGAACCTATTATTGCTGCTTGGCTACTTCCAAGTCCTGGAAAAAGGGCACATATTGGAGAGACTAGGGTAGTTGCAATTGTTGGCCTTATTATTTCTTTTTTAGATATATACATTCTTCCAATTTTTTGTTCGGGGATAATTGATTTTTGTCTGATAGAGTAGATTAATGTAGAGGAGCCAAAAAGTCCTGTTAGGAGTGGAAGAAGGGGCTGATTTAAAGGGAGGTTGAGGGAAGCTAGGCCTAAAAATCCTGCGAGTAAGAAGATTATAGTGGAGTTTACTTTTGACTCTTTCTCGTTGGAAATTAAAAATATTGAAATCCAGATTAAGAACCAGCCCATCATTCTTGAAATAAATGGATAAATTTTGGAAATTCCAAAAATAAAAAGAGGGATTATGAACGTCAAAGATATTATTGCAATCGTAGATCCGAGAACTGTGAGTTTTAGAGCTTCATGACCCAGGCCCTTTAATAAAAATTTATGCCCTGGAAGGGAAGAGAGTCCGGTGTCCTCATCAGGTGCTCCGAAAAATATTGAGGGAATGAAATCTATGAAGGTATGGGTTATTGCCATTGAGATTATAAAAGTTAAGAGAATTTCCAGAGGGAGTAAAGTGAGAAGGGAAGACGTAAAAATTATTGCTGCAATTAGATTGATATGGATTCCTGGAATCAGGCCAGTTATTGTTCCTGAAAGAATCCCCAGGATTAAAGTTAGAATTAGATAGGGTAGTGTAAGGTCCATCAGAGTATTTTAGTAAAGTTTATAATGCAGAGTGTATTGGGTAAATCAATGAAAAAGAGTATTATAATCATTTGTATGCTTTTGAGTTTTAGTATTTTTTCTAGTTTTGTTTATGCAGAAGAGCATTTTAGTGAAGAAGGTTCTGGGTTTGAGGGAGAAGGTTCTGGTTTTGTCGATGAAGATTCTGAAGATGGCGTTTTAGAGGAGATTTATGAGGAGTATGCAGGAGATGATTATGAGATTGAGGGGGGGATAGCACCAGATAGTCCTATCGCTTTTTTAGATTTTGACTTTGGCCCTTCACATGAAATTGCTGCGGAGAAGGCTGCTGAGATTGCAGGTATGATTGAAAGGGGTGCAGATGAAGAAGATATAAGAAAAGCATTTGAGAAGTACGAAGAACATATGGGAGAATTTTTGGCAAATGCTGATCCCGCACAGAGGGAAGATTTTAGGAGGAATACTGCCGCAATTCATAGACAGTTCGAAGATTTGGGAGAAAATGGGGAAGAATATTTTGAGGATATAGGGGGAGATTTGGAAGAGTCTGCAACTGCTGTTGAGATTTCTGGAAAGATTTTGGAATTATGTAATTCTCTTGCAGAATTAGACCCTTCAGAATATGCGAGGGTTTGTATTACTGATGAGGATGATGCAGATTGGCATAAGAAATTAGATAGAGACCTTACTGCTGGACAAGAACAAGAGGCTCGAAAATTTGCAGAAATTATGTCTCAGTGTTTCAGGACTTCGGGACAAGATTGTGCCTGTGAAGAAATTCCATTTCCTGCGTTTGCAAATGCCTGTAGTGAGGCTGCACCTCTTGCTGTTGCTTGTGAGATAGATGACGATGAAGATGCTTGTGAAGCTTTAGATGATTTGGAGATGCCAGAATTACCGGACCATTTACAAGATGTTTTTGATGAACTTGAAGAGGTTGCAGAAGATAGGTTTGAATTACATATGCCTAGGGAATGTCAGGAAGCTGGTGTAGATACCCCTGAAGAATGTAGGAAGATTATGATTACAACTCATGCTCCTGAAGAATGTAGAGAAGCTCTTTTGGCAGCAGATGTTCAAAATGAGAGGGAAGGAAGGGAAATTTGTGAAGGAATTATGTTTAGGGAGAATCGACCTGAGGGGTGCGAAGGTGTTGAAGACCCTCGAGATTGTGCAGAGCGTTTTAGGGAGGAGTTTGATAGAAGAGGTCCAAATCGGGGTCCAGGGTTTGGTGGAGATTGTAGGAGTATTGAAAATTCGGAAGACAGATTGAAGTGCTATGACGGGGTTTTAGAGGGACATGGAGATTTTGATGATAGGAGTTTTGAAGATAGATTTAGAGAGGTAAAAGCTGAAGAAAGACAGTGTGCGGAGAAATGTTCTAGCCAAGGAAAGGCCTGGGACTTTTCAAATGGATGCTCTTGTTTTGATGAGGGAAGGGAAGATTATGGAGGATTTTATAAGGATGATTATAGGGATTATGATAATGGATTTGACTGCGCGGCCGCTTCTTGTCAAGAAGGTTATGATTGTGTGCAAGGGGTTGGATGCGTCCTTCCAGGAGATTATCCTTACCCAAATAAGTATCCTCCGTTAGATGATGACTATGACCCTTCACTTGGATATCAAGATGATGATGGGAATTATTATCAAGATGTAGAATACCAGAGAGGAGACTCTCCAGATGATTATGATAGTGATGGGTACCTTTATTGTAATGAAGGGTATGAAAGTGATGGAAGTGGGGGATGTATTCCTTTTGGTACTGGAGATTACGGGTTTGATGACTCTGACAGTGATGTTTATTCCAGTCCCCCTGTAGATGATGGTTCCAGTTACGATGAGAGTTATGATAGTAGTGGAGATGGGTCCTATGATTCCGGGAGTAGTGATTCTTATGACGATTCGAGTGGTTCAGACTCGGGCTCAACAGATAGCGGTTCTTCTGATTCTGGCTCAGGCGGAGACTCAGGAGGTTCTGATGCTCCCATTACTGGTGGAGCGATTACAGGAAATGTGATTGGGGGAAATAGATTTTTGAACTATTATTTTAATTGGTAATTTTTTCTAGTCTATTTACAATAATTTGCTTATCTCCGTTGTAAATTTCTTCTCTCCCCCAATATTCTATCTGGTCTCCTTCCTTTAGGTTTATTGGCTTGTTATCGAAGATAATTAGATTCTCAAAAGTATCTTTTAGTGAAATAGTTATTTTATTATTTGAATAAGAAATTTCTTCTATTGTTCCAGTTCTTTTTTGAGAGAGTGCCTGTGCCAAAATGAGGAGGGAGAGGATACCCATGATTAAGAGGATGAAAAGGATTTTTTTGGCCCTCATTTTAATTTGAATTCTATAGTGTCCTTGTCTTTTAGGGCATGTTCTAGGCCTACAGACTGTCCTCCAAATTTAGATGAAGGTCCCCAAATTCTTGTTTGTTTTATTTTTTTGGACATTCCTTTTAGAATTTTTTCAGCTACATCTTTGATAGTAGAAGATTTCTTTAGTATCATCGGCTCTTTTGTTGCCTCTTTTTTTGGTTCCTTGGTATAGACTCTAACTATTGGGAAGGTTTTGAAAATCTTTTCTTTTAATTTCCCTAGTTCTAATTTTGAAGATTTTTTTGATAAGAAGATATAATCATATTTTTTGAATTTGGATTTTAGGTTGGCCTCTATCTTTCTTTTATATTTTTCTTCTAATAGGTCTGATTTATTATATACTAGGATTTTTTTTGCAGGAGCACGATATAAAAATTCCTCTGCTTCTTTTATTTGGTCGAGATTATCTATTATTAAGAGGATTGTATCTGTTGAATTGACTAGACTTTTATCATGGTGAGGAAATGAGGGTATGTCTATTATTTGTATTTTTGCGTCTTCGAATTTGAAAGTTCCAAGTTTTGGTTTAGGGGTCGTGAATGGATGGGGAGATATTTTTGGATTTAGTCCTGTGAGAGTTTTGAAGATTGTTGACTTCCCTGTATTTGGAAAACCTGCTAATACGCATTGCATGTCCGCTTTTTTTATTCCTTGGCTTGTAGATTTTCCAGACCTCTTTTGTTTTTCTACATTCTCCTTTAATTTTTTTAATCTATTTGTTAGATTTTTAAGCATATTCTCTGAAGATTTGTGTTTTGGACACTCCTTTATCATAATCTCTAAACATGCAATCCTTTCATTGTCAGTTGTTGCTTCATGGAATTCTTGCTCTGCCCTTTGGTAGAAAGGAGATTGATTTGTGGACGCCATAATCTTATTAAATGGATTTGGTTTAATAAGTTTATGAAAAAGAGTGTAAAGTGTTTAGTATTCCTTTTTGTGTTTTTAATAGGGACGGCAATGGGGGCAGAAAACAATGGTTCAAATGAGGTAAAAGATTTTTCAGAAGATTTTGGAGAAAAAGAGTTGAATATAAAATTTTATTTTGCACTTGGCGTTTTAGGTGTAGGACTTTTGATTTTACTTTATATTTTTTATTCAATTCTTAAAAGACCTAAAAATCGATGGGAATAGTTGTTAACACAAGGCTCTTAAATTGATTTTTTGTTAATTAGTTATGAAATTAGCAGTTTTATTCTCGGGAGGAAAAGACTCTACCTTTGCAGCTTTGCTTGCAAAAAAAGAAGGATATGAAATTTCTTGTCTTGTGAGCCTGGTCTCAGAAAATAAAGAGAGTTACATGTTCCATACCCCCTCTATTGAAAAGGTTAAAAATCAAGCAGAAGTTATGGGAGTTCCATTAATTTTACAAAAGACTATGGGGGAGAAGGAGATTGAGCTGAAAGATTTAAAAGCTGCATTGTTGGAGGCGAAGAAGGAGTTTGGAATTGAGGGCGTGGTGACTGGCGCAGTGGAATCAGTTTATCAGGCAAGTAGGGTGCAAAAAATTTGCCAGGAACTTGGATTGACTAGTTTTAACCCTCTTTGGCAAAAAGATCAGTTTGAATTATTGGAAGAGCTGATAAAGGAAGATTTTGAGGTAATAGTTGTAGGGGTTTTTGCATATCCTTTTGAAAAAGAATTTTTAGGGAGAAAAATTGATAAAAAATTTATTGAAGAGATGAAGTTAATGGAGAAGAAATATAAAATTAACCCTGCAGGAGAAGGAGGAGAGTTTGAAAGTTTCGTTCTAAATTGCCCCCTGTTTAAGAAGGGTTTAGAGATTGAAGGGCACGAAGATTTTGGAGAAGGACATTCTTGGAGGAGGGAGATTAGGATAAAATGATTTTGATTGTAAATCTTTGCAATGAGCGGTTGCATTACTTTGAGTTTGTGAAACCAATTGAAGATATCTTGGATAGGGAAGGGAGAGGGTTTTTTACAAAGAGTTATAGGGAGGTTGTGAAAGAAGATTTAGAAAAAGCGAAGAGAGTTATAATTTGTGGGACTAGCTTAGAAGACGATAGTTTCTTGGATGATTTGAAGAAATTTTCTTGGATTGCAGATAATGGTTTTAATAAGCCTCTTCTCGGGATTTGTGGAGGTTTTCAAGTTATAGGGTTGGTTTTTGGAGGAGTCTTGGGAAAGAAAACAGAAGTTGGGTTTTTTAAGGAAAAATTTCTGAAAAATTTCTTAGGGCTTGAAAGAGAACAAGAAGTTTATCACCTTCATAACAATTTCATTAAATTTTCGAAAGATTTTGAGAGATTTACAGAGTCTGGAATGGCTCAGGCTGTTAAGCATAGGTCTAAGGAAATTTACGGGGTTTTATTTCATCCAGAGGTCCGTCAGAAAAATTTGATTTTGGAGTTTGCGAGATTATGAACCTCCTTGAAGAAGTTAAAAAGAAAAGAGAAGGCAGTTCTTCTGAAAAGTCCTCTCGTTTTTTGTTAGATAAGGTCAAACAAAAAAGGGAATTCTCAAAGTTGCCAGATTCTATTGTGAGGAAGGCTCTTGAGAAATCTTCAGGGGACGTAAAAGATGCCCGGGCCTTGCTTAGAAAATATTTTGGAGTTTTTTTAACTAATAAAGTTTTGAGAGGTAAACTTTCTGGAGAAGAGATTTTAAAGGCACATATTTCTAGTAAGAAAAGAGATTATGGAGATTTCTATGGGAGAATCTTTGAAGGTGTTGAAGATATTAAGAGCATTATAGATTTGGGAGCAGGAGTAAACGGATTTTCCTATAATTCTCTTCAAGAGGTTGTGGGGGAAGTAGACTATCTTGCAGTTGAAGCTTCTGGACAATTGGTTTCCCAGATTAATGATTATTTTGAAAAGGAAGGGCTTAAAGGTAGTGCAGTTTGTGGGGATTTATTCGATATCGAAGGTGTTTTGAAAATTTTGAAGGAACAGAAAAAGCCAAGGGTTGTTTTTATGTTTCAAATTATCGATGCTTTAGAGAATTTGGAAAAGGATTTTTCTAAAGATTTTATTTTGGAGGTTTCTAAAGGGTGCGAGAAAATTGTTTTGACATTGCCTTTGGTGAGTTTGGGTGGCCGGAAGAAGTTTGAAGTTTCGAGGAAATGGCTTGCGGATTTTTTGGAGAAGAATTTTTTGATTGAAAAGGATTTTGAGATGTTTGGGGAGCGGGTTATTTGCTTTCGCAAATGATTTATTCATATCTCTCTTGTCCTATACTGGGAGGGGTTGTTTTTAGGAAGAAATAAAAAGGGCTTTGCTTAGATTTTTTTATGAAATTTAATAAAAAGGTTTTGGATAACGGTTTGACGATTCTTCATGAAGAGAGAGAAGTCCCTGTAACTACTGTGATGCTTTCTGTAAAATATGGTTCGGCTTATGAGAGCGAAGAAGAAAAAGGGATGGCGCATTTTATGGAACATTTGTGTTTTAAAGGAACTGAGAAAAGGGATGTTAATCAGATTGCAGGAGAGGTTGAGAAGGTGGGAGGAATTTTGAATGCATTTACTAGTGAAGAAATTACGGCTTACCACGTTAGGCTTCCTTCAGAACATTTAGGTGTGGCTACAGATGTAATCTTTGATATTTTCTTTAATGCATCCTTTCCTGAAGAAGAAGTCAAAAAGGAGGCGAATGTTATTTGTGAAGAGATTAAAATGTATAAGGATAATCCTCGTGCCCATGTTCTTGAAATGATTAAAAATTCTCTTTATGAAAAACCTTTTGGAATGTTTATTGCAGGGAGTGAAGAAGGCGTTCGTGGGATGAGCCGTAAAATGTTGTTTGAGAAACATCGTCAGATGTACACTCCAGAGAATGCAGTGCTTACAGTTGTAGGAAATAATAGTTTTGAAGAAGTTGTTAAATTAGCCGAAAAATTTGTCGTGGAGAGAAAAGGAGATTCACACAAAATCCCTGATATAAATAAGAAAATAGAAAAAGATTCAGAGAGTAGAGATAATCTGACCCAATCAAATATGGCACTTGGATTTCACTTCCCAAAAATGGATGAGAAAGGCCGTTATTCTTCTGAAGTTTTTTCGGCCATATTGGGCCAAGGTATGTCAAGCAAGTTATTTAGGGAAGTTCGTGAGAAAAGAGGGTTAGTTTATTCTGTTAAAACGGAGTTAGATTTGGGGAAGAATTATGGTTATTTGGTTATCTTCGCCGGAACAGATCCTGGGAAGGTAGACGAGGTTGAGAAAGTTTGCTTAGAAGAGTTTTCTAAGATGAAAGAGGTTACTGAAGAGGAATTGATGGCTGCAAAAATTCAAGTCATTGGAAATAGGCACGTTGAAGAAGAGAGCTCAAGTGATGTCGCAGTAGGATTAGTTTTGGAGGAATTTTCTGGAAATGCAGAAGAATATTATGAATACTCTAAAAGGATTAATGAAGTGACATTAGAGGACGTTAAGGAGTTTGCAAAAATGACAGAGTTTGCGAGATTTAGTTTAGGGCCTTAAGTTTTTTAGATAAATTTATAAACTATTTATGGCTTGATAAGTTATGGGTGATAATAAAGATAAGATGCTTTCAGCATTTGTTATTGCTGTTGGTTTTTGGATTATGAATATATCTCATACTTCCGGGGCTTCTTTATGGGGAAATATTACATTTTTAGTTTCTGGGATTGGGTTTTTATTTTTACTAGTTACTAGTTTTAATACTGTAAGAAATGGTAAGAAAAATGAAAAAAATCTTGGATGGACATTTCTTATTTTTGCATTAGCTTCGGCTTATTCTTACCTTCAGATGTATTTGTAAGGATTTTTTAATCGTTAGGTTTGTGTTTCTCAACCCTTTTCGCTAAAAGTATTAATTGATTTGCAGTATCTTCTTCAGATTCTGTGAAGATTATCGGGATTTCTAATTCTAGGGCTATTTTTAGGAGGTTTGCTTTAATGACGTTTGGATGGATTTTTGTTTTTAGGGGAAGGAGATTATTTTCAAATAAGAGGGCTGGGTTTTCATGTTTTTCTTTTAAATTTTTTAGTTGAGTTTCTAATCTCCCTGAAAGAAGGGAGCCTGCAAAATCATGGATTGTTTTTCTCTCAATTCTGTAAGGACCTATTTCGTAGTCGCCTTCAGTTAGGGTTTGGAATGACCAATTTGCTTTTTTAGATTCTAGATTTGTTGGAATGAGGCTTTGTTTCTCCCGAGTATCTACAACTATTTTGCAAGAGGGATTTGGACATTTTTGCTCTTTTTTTGAGAGAGATTTTTTTGAGAAGATGTTTTCTATTTGTTTTTTCATTTAAATAATTCCTTTTGCCGTTCCCCTTCCTCAAAATCTTTCTTTATATTGTCTATTGCGGTGTGCATTCTTTTTTCTTTATGGTGGGCAGCATAGTGATAAACTTGGTCTCGAGTGTTTTTTGTGATGAGAATCTTTAGGGCTCCGGGGGCAAGCCTGGCAGTTCTTCCAGCCCTTTGAATTTTCCTAATTGCTGAAGGAACAGGCTCATAGAAAATTACTTCACTTACTTCTGGGATGTCAAGGCCTTCCTCTGCGATAGAAGTGGCTACAAGAACATTAATTTCTCCTTTTTTGAATTTCTCAATCATTGCTTTTTGTTCTTTTTGTTTTAAGCCAGTTGTCTTCCCCTTCCCATGCTCTTTTATTGCTTGGCCTACAAAATTATCTGCAGAAATTCCTTCTATTTTATTTAAAATTTCTGAAATTTTTCTAACGGTTTCTCTGAATTGTGCAAAAATTATTATTTTTGAATTTGAATCTTTTTTTAATTGTTCTTTTATTATTTTTTGAATAGTTCCTAGCTTTGGATGTTCAATTGAGAGGGTTGTTGCTAAAGAATAGGCTTTCGCGAATAGAGGGTCTTTGGTTAATTTTTGAACCCCTTTTGACTTTTTCTCTGCTGCTTGCTGGAAGAGATCTTTCATGTAGGCAATGAATGAAGAAAGGGTTTGTGTTTCAAGAAGTTCCAATGCATGAGAAATTTTTAAGGCCTGGGCACAAGCAGAGACGGCGAGCATCTTATTCATATCCTTTTTTCTTTTTATCTCGGTCATTAGTTTGCCCTGAGTTTTTAGAAGCATGGTTTTTGAAGCGAATCCAAATAAAACTTTTCTATTTTTTAGTTCTGCTACTTTTCTATTATAAATTTCAGTTAAGAGGAATCTAATGTCTTCGAACTCAGGAGGGAAATCAATTTCAATTTTTTCAAATTCTAATTCCTGGAGGTAAGGTTTTACATCAGGACTATCCCTTGTTCTAATTTCTACTGCCTTAATCCCCAAATTCTCGCAAACTTGTGTAATTGTTTCTTTGTCTGAGCCAGGAGATGCTGTGAG
>Ga0114932_10006002_pt1 | contig 10525 bp, 13 predicted proteins | sample 2SBtaG_2_FD_87286 | JGI IMG/M metagenome (GOLD analysis project Ga0114932, IMG submission 87286) | Deep subsurface microbial communities from Kolumbo volcano to uncover new lineages of life (NeLLi) - 2SBTROV12_ACTIVE470 metaG | ecosystem: Environmental > Aquatic > Marine > Volcanic ... | reverse complement strand
TACCAACACTTTCAAGTTTTAATTGGTCCTTATGCTTATCCAAAGATTTTTTTAATGCAGATGCAATCTCATCAGTTCTTAATTTACTCATTTTTCCTCCTAATTACCTGCAAGCGATTTTTTGATTTTCCTTAATGAGCCTTGGACGCTTGCATCAACCATGTATCTTCCCATGCGCAATTTGAAACCACCAATCAAACCTTTAACAGTTTTTTGTTCCAAAACAACCTTGCAGTCAAGTTTTTTGCCAAGATCTTTTTCAAAACCAGTTAAAAGTTTTTTTGGAATTTCATTTGTCAATTCCAAAATACCTCTTTTTATACCTTCATGCTCATCAACTAACTCTTCATAACTTTGAGCTATTTGATCAAAGTATTCAATCTTTCCATTTTTAACAATTATGTTTAAAAATAAAGAAAAATCTTTATCAGCTTTCAAATCTTTACAAATTGAATTCAAAAGACTGTTTTTTTCATCTAAAGAAACTGAGGGGTGTTTTAAAACTTTAATCAAACCTGGTTCATGTTTTAAAAAAACAGAAAATGAATTGAACCAATTTTTTGATTCAGCCAATCCAGTTTCAGAATCAGACCAGATTCTCCAAGCTCCTTTAGCGTAAGCAGCACCGATTGATAGACCTTCAAGCCTCAAGAGAGCTACTTACCTCCTCCATTAATTTTTCAATTAACTTTTCATCATTTTTATCCAACTTCTCTGTAAGAAACTTTTCACTAACATTAACAATCAGATCAGCGGCATCTTTTTTAATCTCCCTTCTGATCCTTTCTCTCATGTCTTCAATTTCCTTTTGCATTTTGACCTTCGTTGCCTCGGATGCCATCTCTGCTTTCTTTTGCATCTCAGCAACTATCGAATCGCCTTTTTTTATTGCTTCAGAAATTTTTTCGTTTACCTCTGTTTCTAATTTAGAAATTCTCTCCTCATACTCTGACTTTAAAGATTCCATCTCGTTGCGATTTTGTTCGGCTTGATCAATATCGCCTTGAATCTTTGTTCTCCTCTCTTCAAGAATTTTAGAGATGGGCGAGGCTAAAAACTTAGCAAACGCCCACCACACTAAACCAAAAGCACCAGCTTCTACAGCTATCTGTTGCCAACTGACCTCCATTATTAACTGATTTTACCCATCAATAATATAGCCAAAAGAAGACCGAAAATACCTAAAGCTTCAGGGAAAGCCAAAGCAATGATTAATTTTCCTCCAATTGAGTCAGAAACCTCAGGCTGTCTAGCCATTCCATCCCAAGCAGCGGAAATAGCTTTACCCTGCCCTATAGCAGCAGCAGCGGCTGGGATAGCAAAAGCTAAAGCTACAGCTATCATATTAACATCAACATTATCACCAAAAATCATAATTAACCTCCTATAAATTAATTGTCATGATCGTGCTCTTCATCATGATGATGAGAGCAAAAGCCTGATATATAAACTGATACCAGGGCTGTAAAGACTATTGCTTGAATAACAGAAGCAAGAATATGCAACAATACAACCGGCAGTTGTAGTGGTAACGGTATCCAAATCTTTACAGCTAAATCTGCAAGAAGAACAACAAAAACAGCAAGAACAACATCTCCTCCATAAATATTTCCATACAGCCTTAAAGCAAGAGAAACCATTCGTGCGAATTGTGCTGTAATTTCCAAAGGCAACAACAACATAGCCCCTATTGCTTTAGCTAGATTGTCTCCAGGTTTAGGCTCCCCCATCCAATGATGGATAATATGCTTCAATCCCGATTCTTTTAAACCTATAACAAGACTACAGATAACCCCAACAACAGCAAAAGCCAATGTTGTATTTATATCTGCTGTTGGAGAATGAAAACCTGGGATAACGCCCCAAAGATTCAACGTTAAAATGAAAGTAAAATATGCTCCCAATAATCCAAAATACTTTCTTACAACATACTCTCCACCAAATGCTGAAAAAAAATCAGTCAGGCTTTCAACCCAGAATTCTGCAATCAATTGAATTTTTCCGGGAATGAAACTAATTTTTTGTCCACCTTTTTTAAATAAAGCAATGAGAATTCCACTGACAATAAAAGTATTGAAAGCCATAGTCATATTTATTTCTCCCATCGGTGTAGAAGATCCTGGACCAGAACACTTCCAAAAAGAAGGCATCCAAGGCTGCTCCTCAACATAAGTGTGAACAGTACCTCCTTCTGGACCAATCCCTTTCCAATTAAAAAAATTCAATAAAGCATAATCTGGATGTTCACAGCCATGATGAGAATCGTGGCTGTCTCCATGGGCATCGTGAGAATTCTCTGCATGAGAATCATGCGATTTTTCTTCAGGCTTCAATTCAAAAAAAATCATAAATTAAGAGATGTGTATCTAAGTTCAAAATCATAAATCGATATCCTGAAAAATTGAAATTTTTTTTAAGGTTTCTGGGACTTTTTTACCATTTTTATCAATCCAAAAATAGAACCTGCAACAAAAAATAAAGCGGCATCTTTTTTAGTTAGCAAATTTTGATAAAAAACTATCAAAAAACATGAAATTAAAAAATGAAAAAATGATATGGATTTCACAAAAGCTTGATTTATTTTTTTTAGATTTTTTTTAACAAGCTTGTCTATCAAGATCCAAGAATAAAAAATAAAAAAACCTAAGAGAAAAGAGAATAGAAATTCTTCAGGCCATGTTTTAGAAAAATCAGTCTGAACTAAAAAAAAAATATAAGCCATTATCAAAATTAAGAATTCAACCTATTGTGAACCCTTAATAACACCCTGCTTGCAGCACCTAAGCCAAATAAAAAACCAACAAGAAGGCCTACAGGTTCTGAATCATTTGCCTTGTCGTAAAGTTGTCCAAAATAAACGCCTACGCATATGCATATAGCAATCGATAACCCCAAACTAGAATCTTCAGCAATTTTTGAATACTTTCCAGATTTTTTAATTATTTGCTTCTCCACCAATGAAGCAAATCTTCTAGAGTTTGGTCGAGGGAGATTTTTGGTTCCCATTTTGTTCTAGTTTTAAAATTACTACAATCCCCCAGCAACAATGGGACATCGCTTGGCCTGTCCAATTCGGGATTTTTCACAATTTTTGGATTGATTGAAGATAAACCAATTAACTTATCTAGCAAAAGAGAAATTGAAATTGCTTTTCCGGTACATATGTTATAAACCTCTCCAGCCTTCCCTCTTTCAACAGCAAGTTTATAACCAGCAACAACATCTCTAACATCAGTAAAATCTCTTTCAGCATCAAGGTTGCCCACTTTTATTACTGGATCAGCCCCTCTTTCTATATCTACAATTTGCTTAGCAAAAGCACTTGCAACAAACTCTTCGCCTCTTCGTGGACCAGTGTGATTAAAAGCCCTAGTCCTAACAACCTTCATTCCATACGATTGAAAATACTGATAACCCAAAAAATCTTGTGCAACCTTGCTGACTGCATAAGGGGAAAGCGGCCTTAAAGGATTGTCTTCTTTTATTGGAGTTTCTTCAGGATGAACAAGGCCATATTCCTCAGAAGAACATGCAATCTGTATAACGGGAGAAATATCTAAATCTCTAACCGCTTCAAAAAGATTAACCTGTCCTGTAATGTTTGTATTAATCGTATCTGCTGGAGCTCTCCATGAAGTCGGTACAAAAGATTGAGCAGCTAAATGAAAAATCCAATCAGGATTTGCCTCTCTTAATATGGTTCTCAAGCTAGTTGAATCTTGTAGATCTCCTTCAAGGAGGTTTATAGAGTCTTTTACATCTTCTAAATGGTGCAAAGGAGACCTTCTCCTTATCAACCCAAAAACCTCAACACCTTCATTCAACAAAAATTCAGCAAGGTGACTTCCTGCAAAACCACTAATTCCAGTTATTAAAGCTCTCATTGTTTCAACCTTTATTCTATATTTTGAAATTCCAAATCTTGAAAATCTGAAAAAATCGAAATTAACCTATTGTATTTTGAAGTTCTTTCTCCTCTAGCTGGAGCTCCAGTTTTTATGTATTTTGAACCTGTTCCCACTGCCAAATCAGAAATGAAATCATCTTCTGTCTCTCCGGACCTATGGCTAACTGACCAATCCCAACCAACAGATTTAACTTTCTTGATCGCATTAATAGTTTCTGTAACAGTTCCTACCTGGTTCAATTTAACCAACAACGTATTACATAACTTCTTTTTTATTGCCATCTCTATTTTTTCAACCTGCGTAACTAACAAGTCATCTCCAACAATGTTGATTCGATTTCCTAATCTTGAATTCATATGAACCCAACCATCAAGATCCTCTTCCCCAATTCCATCTTCAATAGAAATTATTGGATATTTCCCAATCCAATCCTCGTAAATTGAAGTTAACTTTTCTGGAGAAATAAGATCACCTTCCCATTGATACATTGAAAATCCCTTGGGTGAATTTAACTTTTCATTAAGCAATTCTGAACTTGCAACATCCAAGGCTAAAAACATATTTTTTCCAAGATTGTATTCAGAGTTAGAGATAGATTCTGCAAGAAGGTCTAATGCTGAAAGGTTGCTATTGAGATTTGGAGCAAAACCACCCTCGTCACCTAGGGCAATTGACATATTCTTTTTTGTGATTAACGATTTTAGTTCATGATAAATCTCAACTCCAGCCCTTAAAGAGTTTATGAAATCTCCTTTTACCCAAGGGACGACCATAAACTCTTGAACGTCTAAATTATTATTAGCATGAGCTCCTCCGTTTAAAACGTTCATGGTTGGAATAGGTAAGGAAGGCTTTAAATTACTAATTGACGAGATCCATTCAAACAATTCAACATTTTCAAGAGAGGCGCCAGCTCTACACATTGCCATTGAAAGTGGCAATAAACAATTTGCTCCAAATTTTGATTTTTGAAAAGTGCCATCAAGTTGGATCAGAATATCGTCTATTCCTTTTTGGTCTCTTGGATCCATGTTTAAAACTTCCGGAATAACAACCTCTTCAAGATCTTTTAAAACATTACCCACCCCTTTTCCTTGCCATGCAGATCCGCCATCTCTTTTTTCTAAAGCTTCATAAATACCAGTTGAAGCCCCTGAAGGAGCATTGGCGCCAACACAAAAACCGTTACTTAAAAAAAGTTCGACTCTAACAGTAGGAAACCCTCGACTATCGAGGATTAACCTTGATTTATAAGTTTTTATTTGTTTGGCCATTCGATCCTTAAACCTCTTGAAATTGCTTCAATTGCTTTTTCCTTGTATATTGGATTTGAAGATTTATGTTGTATTAAAGCACTTCGACAATATTGATGAGCATATGTTTCTGGAATATTCTCAGGTGAAGAAAGTTTTGTTCCTTTTCTCCATTCTTTCCACATAAAATTCAAAACCTCTTCATTTTTTTCACACCATTGTTTAACCTCAAAATCATTTACTCCAACATATAAATTTATGATTTCCTCATACATTAATCTTTTATTAAAATGAATAACTATATCAACCCAAGAAAGATTGTTTCTTTTTAAAAAATCAATTAAATTTTTATTATTTTCGAAATTTGACCTTGCCCAGTTTATTGCAGCTGATTCTGATAAAGCATAATTAGATTTTGAATCTCTTAAAAAACCCTCTCGAGCAGACAATGTTTCCAAAAAAATATCTTGAATTAGATCTTCATAACCTGCATCATTCTTTTTTAAACCTGCTTCACGTGCAAGAAGAAAATCTGGTCTTGAGAAAAAGTCACTTTCTGTAAAAACAAAATGATTGACTTTAAAGAGGTAATCATCATCCTTGTATGCACATCCGTTTAAAAAAAAGAACACAAGAAAAAAATAGACAACCTTCAAGGTTTGCTTAAATGGTTCCAGGTAGAGCTTCCACAGGCCTGTCTTCTGGACTCATAAGAAATTCTTCAACCTGCCCAGATCTTAAAACAACAAAACCCAAAGTATCCTGCGGATGGCTATCACGAATCAAACCAGCAAGTTCCAAAGGAGTAGAAACGATTTCCTCGCTTGTGTTTTCTTCACCGTTGTAGAGCCTTCTCACCCTCGTTAAACCAAGAATAATATCTCCTCTAGATAAACCTTGTCTAGAAGCAGGGGAATTGGGATCTACATCCTGAACCATTACCCCTGATTTCCCTAAATACTCTTCAGGGATATTTGCATAAATCGCTAAAGTATCATCTAAAGGCCTTAAGCTAACACCAACCCAAGAATGGAAAACCTCTTCACCTTGCATCATTTTGTAAACAGTATCCCAAACGATGTTTGATGGTATCGCAAAATTCAAGTCCAAAACACTGGTCATTAAATATTGAGGAGTACCTAAATTCTCTTGAACAGAAAAAGACATTAATCCAATAATCTTTCCTTTCAAATCAATAAGAGGTCCACCTCTATTGAAAGTGAAATTATGAGCATCAGTTTGAATCATATTTGGCATTAGATACCCATTGACCATCCAGTAATCTCTTAAAGCAGAAACTATCCCTCTTGTAGCTGCTTGCTGGTTTGGCAAAGGTCGACCAACAGCTATAACAGTCTGCCCCTGAACCAACTTATCAGAGTCTGCAAAAGAAGCTGCCTTGAATAAAGTCTCAGAATTATCAACTTTTATCAAAGCAACATCATTGAATCTATCAGATCCAACCAATGATGCACTGTATCTGACACCTTCAATTGTCACGTTTATCCTTAAAGCATCCTCCATGTTTTTTGCCGTTGTAACAATGAATCCATCTGGAGAGATAACAACTCCCGGAAAACCATTTATCCCTACTGTCCTTGTGAACGTTCCAGACAGGCTAATGCCATATCTATTTTCAATCACCTCAATTGAAGCTAGAGAAGGATCAATAATCTCAAGAGCTTTTACGGTTGGAAGTTGAGATGTGTCTAAGTCAAACGTCTGAACTTCTTTTGCAAAAAGAGAACCTGTGTAAAAAAAACTTAAAAAAAGAATAAGAAAAACTTTTAAAATTCTCATAAAGTTCCTCCAGCAAACTCACCAGCACCTGGTTGTTCTCCTAGCAACAAAGGAACGTTGAATATCTGTCCACCTCTGTCAACTGAAAGGATTACCTTAACTCCCTTGTCTAATGAACGTATCCAGAATCTGGCTTCAAAAGCATCCTTTGGCATTTTCATTTCACTCTTTGTAATTTTTCCATCTGCATTTACATCCCATGCAATTTCGAGAACTTTATCCCCTTTTCTCAAGCCAGCTTGATCAGAAGGGCTGTTAGGGTAAATATCATGTATTTCAAAAGGGGTTTTTACCTTGTTTCTAGCTTGCTTAACAAAGGTATCTGAAGCACGGTCATAACCTTCTCTTCCAGTAAAGGCTCCGCCGCCGCCCAAAGGGTTTCTCCCCTGTATCCCAATGTCATCAGACCATTCAAGTGTCATTCTGTCCATAAAAACATAAAGCCCCAACCATGGGTAAATAACACGTCCATGTTCTATAGTGTCAAATAAAGTTTTAGAGGCATCATTGGAAACTATCGCCATATTCTGCCCTTCAAGCATTGAAGATCCAGCAAAATTAACACCTACCTGAAAACCACTTTCGTCAAAAAGAGGACCTCCGGAGTTTCCACCATTTATAGTGGCATCAGTGTCAAAAGTGTGTGAAAGCTCCATTCCATAATCCCAAACAGTTGATGTTCCTCCGATAGCCCCATTGCCTCCAAGCATCCTGTTAACCAATTGCGGAGAAAGAACTCTGTCTCTAACAGAACCCGCAGTTACAGTGTTTTTCAAAAGAAAATCTTTGTACATCGTGAAATTGGACTGATCTCCAGGGTTTCCAATCGCATAAACCTGCTCTCCAGGAACAACCTCATCAGAATTTCCGAATTCTACATATGGCCAAACGGTTCCTTCTTCTCCAGGTTCAGGAACAATTTGAAGAATTGCAACATCTATTTTGCAATTATTAAAAAGGAGTTTAGCATCTTGTACTGAACCATCATTGAGCCTTATAAAAGCCCACCTCTGCTTTCCCCAACCCATAACGTGACAATTGGTCACTATATGACCTTCAGGAGTAACTATAGAGCCAGATCCACCGCCCAACACAAAGCCTGATTTATCACCAGCAAAATCTCCTCCACCAGAAGTAACTGTCACTGTAGATTCAACACTTGTTGAAACACTCTCTACCCAAGCAGGATCGTCATCACTAAACACAAATGCAAAAAACGAAACTACAAACAAAAACAAAAAACTATTTTTCAAATTCATAAATTTATACCTCATTTAAAACCAACTCTCGTCTTTAAAATCTATAACCTTCCTAACTGCCTTGAAATCAAAATCCAAAAAAGATCCATTCCTGTAAATGGTAACAACATGACCTCTCATAAAGGGATTTTCCTGATCAATCCAGGATCCAAAAATAGACCAGAATCCTTCATTTGTTAATACATCAATACCATCAAGAGAAGTAATAATATCTCCAGTTCTTAGCCCACTTCTCCAACCAGATCCAACTTCAGAAAGTCCCGGAACATATAAACCGTTTCCAAGATATCCAGTTTTTAATCTAATTTCTTCAGGAATGCCGACAGGGTCCAAGCCCCATTCGACATGAAGGTACCTTCCATTTGTTATCAATTCTGGAAGAATTATCTTCATCACATCAACTGGAAGACCAAAATTCAAAAATAAATTTTCACTATTTCTTTGCTGGAATGTTGGCATCCCAATAACCTCACCCCTTAGAGAAAGCAGAGCTCCTCCCTGCTGTCCCCCATTTAAAGCAGCATCAAACTGGAAGAAAGTAGAGAGGCCTCCTCCAAGCTTATTCCCTGCTAATGTTTTTGCAGAAACGATTCCCTTGGAAGTGTTACAACAAACTCCCTCTGGGTTTGGAGACATGACCATAACAGACTCTCCAACAGAATAGACATTTTCAGACAATTTTAAAGCTGGAATTTGTGGTCTTTTTATCTCTAATTGAAGAACAGCCAAATCTGTAGGAACATCGTAGCCAATAACCTTTGCTTCAACTTGCCTTCCATCATTAAAAAGTATCCCTATATGTTTAGCATCCCTTATATTTGCAGCAGTGGTAAGAATTAGGCCTTCCTCAGAATCGTAGATAAAACCACTTCCTATTTCCGTATTGCTCACATCGCCGTAAACAGAAGGAGACATTTTGGATTTAACAACCTTTATGCCTACTATGCTGTTTCTTGAGTTTCGATAAATTTCCTCAAAACGACTTCTTTCAAAATCTCCCAAATCAGCATCGGAAAAAGATGCTAAAAAGAGACAAAATAACATTTTTAATACTTTCATAAAATTCTTCCTGGTCCTCCTGGTGGAATTATGGGTGGGATTCCGGGTAACCCTGGATCTCCAGGCAAGCCTGGATCAATAGGGTTATTAGAACCATCCTCTTCCTCCTTTTCTTTATCATCCTCTTCATCAAGCCCAAATCCGACAAACTCACAAACCTCAGTAGCATCCCTTCTGCCGATTATCTCAAGCCTATTCACAACATCCCTTATTTCAGGAACCAACTTTGCCAATCGTTCAGCCTCTCTTTTTTGCCCTTGAGTCTCTATTGTTCCTTCTAATATTGCAACCCTGTTTTCAACACGTGGCTTTATAACGCCATGGTTTCCATTATCTTTATCATTTAGTTGCAACTGCAAACAAACATCAGAGGAAAGTTGTACTAAAAGAGCAGCTTCAAGAGTTTTGTCTATTGCTTCTTTTGTCTTTTCTAAAGGAGCAATTTTTGTCTGTTCTGCAACAGTTTTTCCAACTCCAAGATTCATCAAGCAAGCTTGAAGAGAAAATAAAGAAAAAATTAATATAAAAAACTTCATAGTTTACAACCTAAGGATTATAAATTATTCTTATATAAAATTCTATGAATTTTAGATATTTACTGAACTAACGAATAATCAAGAACACTAGCGCTAACATATGCTGGTGAAATCATCTCAGTATGGAAGCCATAAATCATAGCTCCAACAAAAATAACCCACATGAATCTTGAAAACAGAATAGCAGTATATGACTGTGATGTGGAAAGCCTGTAGAGCTGTCCAAAGCCCAAAATAGATATTCTGCAAAGCATCACTGAAGCAAAAATAATTAAAAGTATTCCCAGAGATGAAGAAAACCCTTGCGTGAAAGAGACTAACAAAAGCCCCATTCCGAAAAAACAACTATAAGGTGCCAAAAGACCTGAAGCAAAGAATGTAGGAGTAAATCTCAAATCACTCTTTACCACTAGAGATCCTAGATAATTACACAATGAATTTGTAAACCAAAGAACAAGAACAATCGCAGGAAACCACTGTATAAACATGTCAACATGTTGTCTAAAAAAGTTAATAAGATTTTGAGCAGTTCCGGCTAAAACAATATACCCCTTTTCAGGATCATTTCCAACATTGGAAAAAATTGTTAATTTGTTCATTTCTAACTGTGCAGAAACAAATGTAGCATTAATGGCTGAAAGAAGAATCCCTCTAAATGATGCTGCAAAACCAACAAAAAGGAAAGAGGAACACAAGACTAAAGCCAAGGG
>Ga0114932_10006001_pt1 | contig 10526 bp, 8 predicted proteins | sample 2SBtaG_2_FD_87286 | JGI IMG/M metagenome (GOLD analysis project Ga0114932, IMG submission 87286) | Deep subsurface microbial communities from Kolumbo volcano to uncover new lineages of life (NeLLi) - 2SBTROV12_ACTIVE470 metaG | ecosystem: Environmental > Aquatic > Marine > Volcanic ... | reverse complement strand
GGGCGATGCTTGCCCATCAACACGGTGGCGATCTGGGTCGCCAGTCGACCCACGATGTGGCCAGAAGCGTCAACGACAAACCAGCTGTGGGTCACCGTCTCATTTCGAGCCATTGTCGAACTTGGGGGACCAATCGAAACCGGAGACACTGTGCTGCTCTCGATATTACTGAGTGAGACAACCCGAAAGCACCACGGGGCACATGCGGGTGGGGAAACATCCCAGCGTAGCGAACCGGGTTCCCCGCATCAACGCCCAGACTGGAACTCAGCGGCCCTGGGCAGGCATCCCGCTGTGGGATGCAAAACACGGGGCAACCCCCGGCATCCGGAACCACCAGCCGCCAATCTCCGTACCGGCCCCAGGTTGCTGTCGCCGATGCCGGAGCATGCGGCGGGGTCAGGCGACCGGGGTGGCCCTCCGTGTTGGCTCCGACTGGTGTGAATCCGGATGAGTCGGAGGTGTGACCGACGGTCCGAGGATGTCCCCACACCCGGGCGGACAGTTCCGTGGAACTCCCCGCGTCGGGAGATTCGAGTCAGGTGTGAGACCGGCGAACCGGGTCAGAACGACCACAACCCGAATGGGAATGGGAACACCCTACTCCCTCTCGCGGGAAATTCAACCAACCCAAACCCGTAATTAATTTCACGGGCCGGAAAAACAAGATCACGCTGACGCCGGCAGCCGGCGGGGACATCAGAGGCTGCCCTTGGACGACGGGATCCCCTGCTGGCGAGGGTCAACCGAAACCGCCTCACGCAACGCCCGCGCCGTCCCCTTGAACAACGCCTCGGCGATGTGGTGAGAATTGTCGCCGTGGTGCAGCACCTGGTGCAGGTTGATTCGCGAATTGGCCGACACGGCCTGCCAGAACACCTCGACCAACTGCGTGTCGAACTCACCAATCTTCTCGGTCGGATAGGTCACGCTCTGCACGAACCACGCACGGCCCGAGAGGTCCACGGCGGCCGTCACCAGGGTCTCCTCCATCGGCAACACCACGCTGCCATAGCGGCGGATCCCCACCTTCTCGCCCAGCGCCTCACACAAAGCCATCCCCAGGCAGATCCCCACGTCCTCGACCGTGTGGTGGCCATCCACCTCCAGGTCACCATCGGCGTGCACCTCGAGATCGAACAATCCGTGTCGCGCCAACAGCGTCAACATGTGATCAAAAAATCCGATCCCCGTTTGCACCGTCGACGCACCGCTGCCGTCCAATTCCAGCGCCAACCGGATATCAGTCTCGTGCGTCTTCCGCGAAATCTCGGCTCGTCGGCCCATCGTCTGGCTCCCTGTCGATCACCACTCCATCATAAGACCGCCGCGTCACTCGGCAATCATCGACACCGGGTTCAACCCGCCGAAGACGGCGGCCACGCTTGTGGGCCCGCACAACCCCTACGACCCGACGTGGTCCAGTGCCTCGAGAAACCGATCCACTTGCTCGTCGGTCCCCACGGTAATCCGCAGGCCCTCGCGGACCGGATCACACTCCGGGAAAACCATGTAACGAACAAGCACCCGCTGTGCCTTCAAAGCCTCGAACCGGCGTCGGTGCTCGCCGTCGGGATGTGTGGCCCAGACAAAGTTGGCCTGGCTGGGAACAACATCGAAGCCGCGCGAGACCAACGCCTCGACCAGTCGCTGCCGGGTCTGGCGAATGCGAGCGGCGTTTGCCTGCATCCAGTCGGTATCCTCCAACGCCGCCACGCCGGCAGCCAGCGACAACGTGTCGCAGTTGTAGCTGTCCTTGACCTTTCTCATCGCCGCGACAACGTCAGGATGTGCTACCCCAAATCCCAGTCGCAGCCCCGCCAGGCTGTATGACTTGCTCAGGGTTCGCGTCACAACCATCCGCCCTGCAGCCGAATCGGACTTCAGCAGTTGGCCACCATGCGGCTCATCGCAAAAATCGCCGTAGGCCTCATCCAGTACCAACACGCCCCGATCGGGCAGCAACCCCAGGAGGTCCTCGTCGGGAAACCGGTTTCCCGAAGGTGAATTCGGGTTCGGTACGAACAGCAATCGACACTCCTGCAACTGCCGCCGGGCCTCCTCCATCGGCCACGACCAGTCGTCCCTCAACACGATCCGTTCAACCTCGGCCCCCTGGATCTCGCCCAGCGTCTCGTACAACACGTAACTGGGATAGGGGTACGCGATCCGCTGTCCCGGATCGACAAACGTCCGCAGCAGGATGGTCAGGATCTCATCGCTCCCGTTACCCGGGATGATCCACTCGGGATCGACATCAAACAGCCGGGCCGCCACACGGCAGAATTCTCGACCAAGCGGATCCGGGTAGAAGTTCAACCGGCCCTCGGCCGCCCGGCCAATCGCCTCGATCACCCGCGGTGAGGGCGGGTAGGGATTCTCGTTGGTGTTCAACTTGACCCACCCATCCTCCTGCGGCTGTTCGCCGGGAACATACCCGGCCATCCGGTCGACGCTCGGTCGAAATTGCACGCGACGGGCAGACGGGTCGTGGGACATGATGCCGCTGTAATTCAACAGGGGTGTGGCTGGGGTGTGGCTGGCCAGAACGCGATTCTCGGGACCATTCCGACCCCCGTCAACCACTCGAGGTACACGTTCCGATGACCAGTCTGCTTGATTCCCCGAAGGGGTGGCGCGAGGATAAAACCTGCAAGCGAAGTAATCCGAACAGGTCGGGAGCGGAAACTGATGAGTCGTCACGTCAGCCGGTTAGTCACCGGCGTCCTGCTCACGATGATCACGGTCCCGGCCGAGTCGGCCGACCCGTTGCCAGCGGGCACGCACGACCGGGTCCAGGTGGCGGCTCCCACCCGCCTCGACTGGGTTTTTACGATTTCCAACCAGAGTCCTGCCGAGCCGCCGTCCGACTGGACCCGGGGATACACCTCGACCAAACAGACCTATCGGCTGATGGTGCCCGACGGCATCCCCCGGACTCTCCCTGACGGCAAACTGCTACCCCTGGTCCTGTTCGTTTCGCCCGGAGATGGTCCGGGAGGATTCGGCGCTTTCGCAGCCACCGCGGCAAAGCACGGGGTCCTGGTGGCCAGCCCACGGGGAGCGGGGAACCGCTGTCCGTTCCCACGCCGGGTCAACATCGTTCTCGATGTCCTCGATGATCTCCGCCAACGATTTCCAATCGATCCCGACCGCACCTACCTGGCTGGATTCTCCGGTGGTGGACGGGTCGCCTGCACGATCGGATTCGCCTTGCCCGAACTCTTCGGAGGTGTGATCAGTTTTTGCGCCGCCGGTGACCTGAGAAATGAATCGTGGCTGCGACACCGGGTGCAGGACCGTCTGAGCGTTGCACTGGTGACTGGTGAGACCGATTTCAATCGGGGTGAGGTCGAACGGTTTCGAGGTCCCCTGCTGAAGGAAATCGGCGTGCGGACCAGGGTTTGGGTCGAACCACGAACCGGCCACGCCGTGCCGGCCACACCCGTGCCACAGGTTTTCGAATGGCTCGAACAGGATCGACCTCGACGGGAAAAACTGGCCAACGACTGGCCAGCATCTCGAGCAGCCTCCCGTGTTGCTTCCACCCGCCAGGCCAGTGCCCGGGCCCTGCTGGCCGAGGCCAACAAGCGACTCACACAACCCGACCTGGTCTACTCGGGCCTGATGCAACTCAAGGGCATCCGTGTCCGCTGGACCGGACTGCCGGAAGCACGGCTGGCCGAGAAAACCCTGCTGGAGCACGACGCACGCGACAAGCGGCCATGGGAAAAACAGGACATCGCCGAACAACGACGTTACCTGGTGGCACAGGCCCGAGGAATCGACGCCTACGGCAGTGGACCGTTGGCCAAGCAATACGCGGCCGGACGAGCCGACATGCTCAAGTTCGCCATCACGCTCTGGGGTCGCATCCTCCAGGACGGCCAGGACACCGACGCTGTCGACCAGGCTCGAAAGAGAATCCCGATCCTCCGCAAGAAACTGGCCGAGCTCGACGCCGACGGCAAGAAGAAAACGCCGGAGGACCAATGATGACCACCAGCCTGGTCCGGTCTCAGACCCCGGACAAACTCCGGCTGGACGCCGCGCTACAGCTCCCACAAGCTGGCCTGGACCACGGCGACGACTGGCCGGCAGACCTGGTGATCCTGGTTCACGGCACCGCAGGAAACTTCTACGCCCCGGGAATCCTCGAACACGTCTCCAAAGCAGTGGTCGCCTCGGGCACACCGGCATTGCGAATCAACACGCGAGGCCACGATGGACTGGTCGGAGTCCGTGGCGGTGCCGCACTCGAGAACATAGATGACTGCCGGTTGGATTTGGCCACCTGGTTTTCATGGGCCCGGGACAATGGCAGGCAACGGATCATCCTGGTCGGCCACAGCATGGGTGGAATCAAGTCGATCTATGCGGCAGCAGCGGCGGCCATCGACCCGGTGGCGATCGTCGCGATCTCGCCACCCCGGTTCTGCCACCAGATGTTCCAGGACCACCCTGCAGCCGGTGCCTTCCGGGAGGATTTCGCCCGGGCAACGGAGTTGCTGGCCAACGGCCACGGCGACGAACTGATACAGGTGCGGCAACCCTTGCCGATGTGGATTCGAGCCAGCGGCTACGTCGAGAAATACGGTCCCGAAGACCAATTTGACCTCGTCGGCCAGTTGCCGCGAGTCACGTGCCCGGTGCTGGTCCTTGTCGGTGACCAGACTGTCGAACACTCACCAGCCTTCAACAGTCTCCCCGAGGACCTCGCCGGATTGGACCTGCCCGATGACCGTCTTGGAATCGAGGTGATCCCGGGCGGAGACATGCACTACACCAATGATCCCGATGAACCGATTCGACGTACCGTCGACTGGCTGGCCCACCGGTGAGCGGTGTAGTCACCGACCTGTTCGACGAGGTTTCTTGAACGCACTCGACCAATCCGTTCCAATCGCTGCACCGACCACCGTTGCGATCCAAAGACCTCCTCATGTACCAACTCCGCTGCGCCGCATCGCTCTCGGCCTTTGGGTCACAACTGAAACTGGCGTTGAAACGGGCGGCCGCCAGCCCGGCCACCGGAGTGCTGATCGATACGCGGTACATGGTCAAGCCGATCGATTTTTCCGCCAGTGCCATCCGGCACCTCCGCAAGCACCTCGATGAACTCGGCCTCGTGTTGGCCGCGACCACATTTCCCACCCGCCGCGGATTCTCGGATCAACGAGACCTCCAACCGCGGATTGAGGCGGTCCGCGGCGCACTGCAATTCGCCCGAGACCTGGGAACCGACGTGGTCACACTGAACATCGGCACGATTCCGGCCGTTGAAGCCGATCAAACCGGCCCCGGCGAACGGGATCTGCTGGTCGACGTCCTCAACGACCTGGTACGACACGGCAACCACGTCGGAGCGGTCCCCGTGGTCAGCGTCTCCGCCAGTGATCTCCAGGCACTCCAGGATCTGCTCGCCGACATCGTCGCCGGACCAATCGGTGTCGACTTCGATCCTGCCGCGTGGACCGGACAGGGATCAGATCCCGTCTCGACCTTCCGCGAGTTGTACAGAGTGGTTCGACACGTGTGGGTCCGGGACGCGGTCCGTTCTTCAGACGGGACACACAGGGAGGTGCCCGTCGGACGTGGCGAGGTGGCCTGGGACGAAATGCTCGCGGTGTTGGCCGAGGCTGAATACAACGGTTGGGTGACCGCCGGTGCCTCGGGGGGAACGGATCCCGCCAGCGATGCCGTCGGTGCCCTGTCGATGTTGCAATCAATTACGATGGGTTAGTCACGGCAGACAAACACGGAGGTGGGAGCCAGGATGCCGACAACGGCACGACACGATGCGAACGAGTCAGCGCGAACCGTCTCGGAACTGACCCGCGAGATCAAGGACCAACTCGAGAATCACTATCCCGACGTGTGGGTCACCGGTGAGATCTCCAACTGCCGCCCCGCGCGCTCCGGCCACGTCTACCTCACTCTCAAGGACGACCAGTCCCAGATCTCGGCAGTCATCTGGCGAAACACCGCCTCGCGACTCCCATTCGAACTCACCGACGGACTCGAGGTCGTCGCTCGCGGTGGAGTCGAGGTCTACCTGCCACGTGGACAATACCAGTTAGTCATCCGGCAACTGACTCCCCGGGGCGTCGGTGCCCTCGAACTGGCCTTCCGCCAGTTGCAGGAACAACTGGCCAACGAGGGCCTCTTCGACGCCGATCGCAAGCAACCGATCCCCCGCTTCCCGCGTCGGATTGCCCTGGTCACCAGTCCCACCGGAGCCGCGGTCCGTGACATGCTGCAGGTGATCACCCGGCGATGGCCGGCAGTCGACATCGTGCTGCTACCGGTACGCGTCCAGGGAGCCGGTGCCGCCGAGGAGATCGCCGGGGCGATCGGGCTGGTGCCAAGCCTGCCCCAGGTCGACGTGGTGATCGCCGGTCGCGGTGGTGGCAGCCTGGAAGATCTCTGGGCGTTCAACGAGGAGATCGTGGCCCGTGCCATCGCCGACTGTCCCATCCCGATCGTCAGCGCGGTCGGCCACGAAATCGATGTCAGCATCGCCGATCTGGTTGCCGACGTGCGAGCCCTGACACCCAGTGAGGCGGGTGAACTGGTCGTCCCTCACCAGGATGAACTCAAAGTCTCGCTGCAAGGTGCCCGCACGCGGCTGGTCGCGGCACTCAACCAGCAGGCCCAACGAGCCCGTGCCCGCCTGGAATCGTTCGCATCGCGACCCGTCCTGGTCCGTCCCCACGGTCGGATTCGTGAACTCGCCGGGCGTGTCGATGAACTGCAACGACGCATGGATCGGGCGGCCCGCAACAGGACCCGGGTGAGCCGAGATCAACTCGGCGTCGCCGCTGCTGCCCTGCAGGCGCTCAGCCCCCTGGAGGTTCTCGGTCGAGGCTACTCGGTGACCCGGACAACCGAAGGACACGTTGTCCGAACAGCTGACGAACTGAAGCCCGGAGACCAGATCATCACCACGCTCGCCAGCGGCAGCGTGAGCAGTCGGGTCGAATCGGCCCAGGACAACGCCCCCGGTTAGAAACCGGGGCCAGGCACCCAGAACAGGAAACCGATTATGGCCAAGGACAAAACGACCACCGAAGACGCTTCCCAGGTCTCTTTCGAGACGGCGCTCGAAGACCTGCAGGGCATTGTCGAATCGCTCGAATCCGGATCGCTGGGTCTCGAGGATTCACTCGCACGATTCGAAGAGGGAATCGGATTGTTGAAGACCTGCAACGACGTGCTCCAACGAGCGGAACAGCGGATCGAAACCCTGACCGGTGTTGACGCCGACGGCAACCCGACAACCGAACCCTTTGAGAACGAGGCCACGATTGACAGGGAGTCCGATGCCGGCACCGAAGCCGAAGCAGACGAGTCATCGCTGTTCTAACGATTGGGCCCGGGCAACCGAATCATCCCGGTACGCCCCTCCACAATCACCAGTTCTCCGCCAGCCTCCACGTTCCGCAACACCGTCGAGACTCCCGAGGGCCAATCGACCCGCAGCGTTGCGACCCGTTGCCGATTGCCCAACCCGATAATCAACTGCCGCTGGTTGGAGGCCATGTAGCCGTCACCAGCCGTCAGATGGTGAACGCGTTGCCAGTCACCATCGGTGACCGTCACCCGCGAGCCGATCGCGTCACGCGAGGTCGCCGTGGCCACCAGCCGGACCACCACACCGTTCCCGGTCTCAACTGTCCGGTTGGCCAACAGTGCCGCAGGTTGTTCCAGGTGGGTGACCACAAAATCGTCCCGCCCGTCCCGGTTGAAGTCCACACGGGCCAGGCCGCGACCCAGCAATTCCCGTTGGAAGTACTTGCCCAGCCCATCGGCGGCCAGATCGACAAAACGTCCACCACCGCTGTTGCGAAAACACTGCGGACTCATCCGGTAAGGCTGATTCAGCTTGGTGAGATCATCAACATGTCCGTTGGCGACGACCAGGTCGGTTTCTCCGTCCAAATCGGCATCGAGGAACTGCGTACCAAACCCCAGCTTCCTCCACCCCGGTTCCCGCAACCCGGCCCGGCGGGTCTCGTCGATGAAAACCAGTTCTCCGACCTGGCGATACAACGCGTTGGATTCTTCGAAGTAATTCGTCACGAACAAATCCAGCCGGCCATCGCCATCCGCGTCCCCGGCCGCCACACCCATGCAGGCCTGTGATCGCCCGTCCCGGTTGACCGCCAGCCCTCGCACCATCGCACGTTGTTCAAACAACGCCTTGCCCGGTCCACTCGGACTGCCGACCCGGGTGAACAGAAAATTCGGCACCGAGTCATTGGCAACAAACACCTCGATTTGGTCCGGCCGTGAGAATCCACCGACGACAATTCCCAGGCCCTTGCCTCTGGGAACAGCGAACCCCCCGGTCCGTGTCGCGTCCACGAACCCACCCGCACCATCACCCTTCCACCAACGATCCGATGCGGCGGTGAACTCGTGTGGGTGACACGCCATCTTCACACCGTTCGACTCACAAATCGTCGAGAACAACCGTGCTCCCTCCAGGTAGTTGACGTCGTACAGGTCCACATGGCCGTCACCGTCAATGTCAGCCACAAGGCAACTGGTCGTCCAGCCTGTCTTGGGAAACGGAATTCCGGCGGTGAGATCCTCGAACGTGCCGTCCCCGTTGTTGTGGTACAGCCGGTTGCACCCGATATTGGCGACGTAAAGGTCCGGCCACCCGTCATTGTCGAAGTCGCCGACGGACGCGCCCTGACTGAACCCACCATCTCCGAGGCCGGAGGTATCGGTCACGTCGACAAAAGTTCCGTCACCGTTATTGCGATACAGTCGATCGTGATAATCCGGATCGCCTCCCTCGATCACCGGCCACGGACAGCCCTGGGTGAAATACAGGTCCGGCCAACCATCACGGTCGAAATCGAGTACCGCGACTCCACCGCCGGTGTATTCGAACATCAACGATCCCTCGGTCGCCGGGTCGGGACTGTTGAAATACGTGAAGTCGACCCCCGCAGCCGACGCGCGGTCTTCAAAACGAATCGTCCCGGATGCAGCGGTTCCCGGACGGGCCACCACCCGGGAGGAATCGATGTGGCCGAAATCAGGTCTTGGGAGAGCCGAGAGGTCAACATCCCGGGACGGAAGTTCCCCGGGCAATGTCTGGGGCGATTCGGGAGCCGCGGCCAGCCGACGCTTGACGCGGGTGACCATCTCGACAGACCAGGTGGCCTGCGGTTCATGCTCCTGTGCCTCCCGCGCCCACGCGAACGCTTCCCACAATCGCCCCATCTGTTCGCATTGTTCGGCCGCACGACGCAACAGGCTTGTGTCGGACCATTCCGAATCAAAACCCAATCGGGTCTCGATCAAGCCGAGTGTCTGCTCGAACGCCTCCAACCTGATCGCCCGGTCGCGAAATGGCACCGCGTCGTCAGGCCGACCAAGTTTCGAGAGAACCTGTGCCAGCTGGTAGTTGGCCGAACGGAGATCGGGCTCCAGGACAATCGCTTCCCACAGGCAACGGGCCGCCTCACGATCACGACCGGTCAACCGGGCCCAGCGTGCATCGGCCAGCCAGATCCCGGGATGCTGCAATAGACGGTCGTCGGTCAGCAATTTCCGTCGCGAGACGTAATTCTCGGCAACTGACGCGCCACCCTGTTCCAGCAGAGTCCAAAGCACCCGTGCCTGCACCTCGCCCATCCCCGACCACTCACTCGCCACCGCTTCAAACCGGGCCAGGGCTCCGGAAAAATCCCGTCGCTGGAGGTCGATCAATCCCAGTCCCAGGTTGGCCAACTGCTCGTTGGGATCCTGCTTCACACAGGCCTCCAGCATGGTGGGATCGGCCAACACGTTCTCAAATTCCCCCAGCAACACGAGATGCCGTTTCGAGAACAATCCCCGCCGCAACAATCGCAACAATGGACGACGCGCCTCCCAGCGGCGTCCGGAAATTGTCAGGATGAAAGCCAGGTGGTCGTTGGCCATCGCATGCTCGGGTTCGACTCCCACTCTCTCTTCCAGCCTCGCGGCCAGCCGTGACAACGATCTCAGGCTGTCCATCTGGTCACCCGGTCCCAACATCCCGGTGATCCGCTCGGGGCGTTCGGCATCGGGCAACCCGCACAGGTACTCGACAGCGCGATCGTAGTCATCGCGTTCCATCGACAACTCGCCGGCCAGCTTCCGGGCCTGGTGTTCCTCGGGCGACCGGGCCAGCACACGATCGGCAAGTTCCAGTGCCTCGTCCAACTTGCGCAAACGGCGGGCACGACGCGCCCGGTTCAACAGTTCCTGGTCAGATTCGCCCCCCCCGCGCACCCACCACCAGCCAGCCGCCACCAGGGCCATCACGACCACCAACCCGGCCAGTCTCCAGGCAAACACTCCCCGTGATGCGACTGTCATGTGCTAGGGTCCCGCTCGATCGGCCGACGCTTCACCACCAGTGAATGTCACCGACTGCCACCGCGTCTCGAGAATGTCGGGCGAGCCCTCGCGACACTCGATCAGCCGGTCGATACCCACGGCGGTGAATCGATCCGTCTTGCCCGAGGTTGGCCAATGGATCT
>Ga0114932_10006000_pt1 | contig 10530 bp, 7 predicted proteins | sample 2SBtaG_2_FD_87286 | JGI IMG/M metagenome (GOLD analysis project Ga0114932, IMG submission 87286) | Deep subsurface microbial communities from Kolumbo volcano to uncover new lineages of life (NeLLi) - 2SBTROV12_ACTIVE470 metaG | ecosystem: Environmental > Aquatic > Marine > Volcanic ... | reverse complement strand
GATTTTATCTCCACCATAGTATCTGTATATCCTACTGCTTCTTCAATGGTTAAATTTGGATAATTCCTGTCAAACCAACTTTTGTATGTTGGCTCTGAATAATATCTTTCAATATAATGAGAGGGGTTTTTACTTGAATCAACAAAAACTGGATTATTTGATTTACTATTAGTCTGAATTGACTCTGATTTTTCTATGGGCTGATTTTTAATCAATTGTTCTTTTTGAGTCATTTGACTCTCTCCACCATTATTGACATCCTTTACGTTATTAATTGGGATTTTATCTAGTGACATAGTAAATTCCGTTGATATTCCTTTTGTCATATTTAGAATAAATCCATTTGCAGAATAAATTCCATATTCAGTAAATCTATCTTTAATGATGATACTTTTTTCAAAAGTATTGTCATGATTAATGGTTGCTTGAGTTAACAAAACAAACTTGTCATTTAGATCTCTGATTACTATTGTTACTAAACCTGATGATCCTTCTTCAACGGTTCCTGAAAAAATAACTTGTTCATTTTTTAAAAATATACTGTCATTTACATTTAAACTAGAAAGTTCTGCAAATACAGGATTCACAAATAATCCTAGTAAAACAAAAATTCCTAGAGAATAAGATCCATACCTAATCTTGTTCAATAAAATAAAATATAATTTTTTTAATTTAAGATAAACGTAGTATTCATCTGAGGTAATTATACGAAATAGTTAAATGGTAATTTTATTTTATTGCTTTGAATTATTATTCACTAATAGTTTTTCAGATTTTTTTGGAATTTTAAAAAAGAACGTAGTTTTAACATCTTCTTTACTTTCAACCCAAATTTTGCCTCCTAATCCCTCGATAATACCTTTACAAATTGCTAAACCTAATCCACTACCTCCTTTTTTCCTCTTTGATGATGTATCTACTTGATAGAATTTTTTAAAAAGCTCTTTTTTATTTTCATCTGAAATTCCTAAACCATTGTCTTCAACAAAAAATTCTACATCCTCTGATCCGTTTTTCATTCCAATAATTACGCATCCTGTATTTGGAGAAACGTAATCTATTGCATTTTTAATCAAGTTGGAAAATACTTGATTTAGCCTATCTCTATCACTGAAAATTTGAATATCTTCGTTAAAATTTGCAGTGATTTCAATATTTTTTTCAATTGCTATTGGATCAAATTCTTTAATCAATCCATGCAGTAATTCTGAAACATTGATGTTTTCTTGATTGAAAACTAATTTCCCTAAATCTAATTTTTGTGTTGTTAAAATATCCCCAATTAATTTTTCTAGCTTTATCGTTGAAGTGTAAATCTCATCAACTGCATCTTTTTGCCCATCATTTAATTTTCCAAGCAATTCTTCTTTTTGTAACATCTGAACATAGCCTAAGATTGGAACTAGTGGAGTTTTTAATTCATGTGAAACCATTGATGAAAATTCAACTTTTTTTCTATCCATATCTTTTAATTTTTGTACATATTCATTTTGCACTTTGATTGTTTTTTCAACTTTTTCACCCATGCTTACAAAATTTTCATTCAATTCAAAAATTTCTTTTACATTTGTTTTAATTTGGTTTTCATTTGACAATTTATTTGATTTTGAAAAATCTGACATGTTTTTTGCTAATTTTTGAATTGGTTTGGTGATGCTTGTTGAGATGTGTACCGTTCCCAACAGAGTCCCTGTCGCTACAAATACTGAAAATATCAGTAATATCATTCCGGTTGATTCTTCTACAGAAGTTAAAAAATTTACAATGCCCATATAGAAAATAATGAAACTAGATACTCCTGATACAATGAACAATGTATTTTTTATCGGAAGCATTTTGTTGTACTCCTAAATATTACAAATTTGCAATTTCGATGAGTTTTGAATGTAAAATATCTATGTCTATTGGTTTTAGAATATATGATGTAACTCCTCTAGTAACAAGTTCATCTAATTCTTCTTGAGTAATTGTGGATGCAGTAAAAACAATTATTTTGTGATCTTTTAATTCATTATTTTCTTCTAAATCCTTGATTACTGAATATCCATCAAATTCAGGCATTGCTAAATCTAACAGTACTACATCGTGTCTTTTTTCTTTAATAATGGACAACCCTTCTTTCCCATCATTTGCAATAGTACATTTGTGTTCTTTTAATTCTAAGAATGTTGTTAACATTTTTGTAATTTGTTCATTGTCATCTATGATTAATATGTCCAAATTTTTCAATTCTTCTTTTTGTGAATTTTTTAGTTTGTCTGTTTTACTCATTTCTTATTGTCCCCAGTTTCTAATATTTTAAAATTTTCTTGAAGATAACTTAAAATCATTTTTTCTTGTTCAATTTCTCTTAATCTATGTTCATAAGTTATTTCAGAACCTAGCAGTGATTCTGCATCTGTTTCATCAATGTGATGAGATTTTTTCCACATTAAACTAAACAATGATCTTAATGTTGTTACAAATGCTTGAGAGTCTGTCCACACTGCTAACGTATCTTTTACTTTGTTATTACTGATAAAGAAAATAACTTCACTGTCATCTTTAATTATGAAACAAAAATCTTCTCTATTCTTGTCTTCAATTTTTTTAACTTTCTTTGATGAAACACTTTCAAAAATGTGTGGTGTATCTGGTGTATGATCTGTTAATATTCTAAGTTCCGATTTTGTTTTATTTAATAATTCTGTAAATTCTGTAAAGTAAAATCTCTTAAAGTCTGCCTCTGTTCCTAACACCAAAATATTTTCTTTAGATTCTTTAATCATTTGTTCCAACTTTACTAAAATAGAATTTCTTCCTTGTAATGACTGGAATTTGTTATCTTGTACTGTATCCTCATTTTCACCATATTTTGGAATTATGTTCCAAAGTTTGATAAGCGATGCTTTTCCTGCATCTAGTTCGTTAATTCTGTTTTTTTCATTATTTAACAAAATTTCTAATGATTCCTCTAGCCCTACCGCATTGAATTTTGTAGGTTTTCCAAAGACTGAAAAAATCACTCCTTTTTGTTGTAATGTTGATAACAGATGATATGTTTCTGTTCTTGGAATTTTTAATGCCTTTGAAATTTCTGAGGCTGTTTTCACACCAATTTTACTCAAAAATAGATACACCTTAGCCTGATTTGGTGTAAGATCATATCTGACGAGCATGCGGTTTAATTCATGAATAGGGTTTTCAGTTTGAAATAATCCTTCCTCAACCGTCTCAGTAACTGTCATTGAATTTGTTATATTGAATTATGACATAAGCGGGTGTGTGTTATTGCATGTTACAGATCATTTTTGACAACTAAAACTATGTACCTAGTAGTTTACTTAGGATAATATCTCCATAAAATAACTGAATGATAAATCCACCTGTAATTAATAGCAAATAGGGTATTCCTGGGGTAATCCATGTATTTGGTGTTGTACAATATTCTTGATTTTCTGCATGGTGAATCGTAAGATCAAATTTCTTGTTTCTTCCATCATTCCTTTCAATTCTAAATCCGAATTTTGGATTTTTAGCCTTATATCCCATTAATGATGCAAATATTTTTTTAATTGTAGTGTCTTCAAACCCTTCAAAAATATTGTCGCCCTTGATATGTGCTATAACATTCCTAGATGCATTAATTAAAAATGGAATTATAAATAACATTGCTGCATTTGATAATGTCGTAAATGGGGATACTGGATTTTCACTAAATGTGGCCATTGGTGCAATCACTGCTAATGCAATCAAAGCAAACGCATCTGCTCCTCCAAACAAACCAATCCTCCACACTAAAATTACAAATGGTGCTATTATCAAAGCAAATCCTATGGATATTAAATTTGAAATTAGTTCTGAACTTATGAATACTAGTAAAAATCCTGCTGCTGCAAAGCCTATCCAATAATAATCATGGATTTCCCTTTTCCATACATCTATGATTGAACCTACAAGTAACATTGTTAATGCAATGCCAATCCCTATGATGTTGTAATCTGTCAATCCTTCAATCATTTACATCTTGTCTGTTTTTAATTAAATCTGAAATTAGTTAAGAGAAAACACATCATTTTTTATAAATTCTTTTCATAATATTTGTTAACGATTCCTGATATCTGAAACCTTTTCTTTAATTTCTTCAATTTTATCCCCAAAATTCAATTTTTCTCCTAATGGGATTTTCTCTGTGATCATTTCTAATTTGTCCATTTTCTTTAACATGAATAGCGAACCGCCTATGGCTACTGGGATTATTATTAAAATTATTGTATTCATATCCATTGGTAACTCTAGCCCTGAATCTTCTTCAACTGGTTGTACTGAAGATGCTTCAACTGGCATGTTTAGAATAGTTGCAGATTTAGACAAACTAGAAGAACTTAAACCATTTCCTGAAACCGTTGCAGTTATTGAAATTGTTTCTTGATCATTTGCCATGATGTTCATGATTGCTAGGCCTTCCGAATTTGTCATTTCATCAAATTGCATTATTTCTCCTCCTTGAACTTCCCATTCGACATTAAAACCATCTAATGCTGTTTGAATTTCTGGAATACTTACTGATAATTTAGCTTCCAGTCTTTCATTCCAATTCATTCCACCTTTTAGATCTAGCGCTAACACTGGGGTGATATCTATAACATTGATGTCATGTTTTGTTAAAGACATGTCTTCAGTGAGTATGGCAAGTTCTATAGTTCCTTCATTAATTGCTTCAAGTTCAAACATTGTAAAATATTCTCCACTTTTAATTGTCAACTCTTGTGGTATTTTTATTATTTCTTCATCGTTTGAAACAAGTTTTATTTTAACATCGTCTTTTGCATAGACTGGATTATTTGATGAATCCAATAATTGTATTGTGGATAGTGTGTTAGATTTAGCTAAAATGTTTTCTGGGGATGAAATATGAATTTTTGATGGATCTGTAGTATGACTAACAATTTCTGTTTGTCCTCCAAACCCTCCCATTTGATATGATAAAGTAGTAGTTCCTACATCGTTTGAGAACATATTCATTATTGCATATTCTTGATTACCTTCTACTGAAACATAATCTGTTTCAACAAACTCATTAGCTGAAAATGTTAGTATTGAATCTTCGATGAATGGACTGACTCCCAATCTAGGATCTTTATCTTCCTCGTTATCTATTTCTAATATCTCTTCAACTACAACTTCATCTTCAAAATCTGTCATATATGCAATTGCTGGGAATTCTTTGTCAGCTAATATCATTGGAATGAGTGGCTCCACTGTTAATCCCATGTCTTCTTCTATAGGTCCTATTGGATTGCCTGTTACAGTTTTTACTCCTTCATTATCTGTAATTGAAAACACTGTTTCATCCTCCGTTGTAATTGATCCAGTTTCACCAAAAACAATTACGGCGTTACTAGCAGTTTTCATAACTGGATTGATTGGGTTTACAACATCTGTATTAGATGAAGAAAATGTAATGGTATGATCTATTTTTGCCTGAACAGGGACTGTGATTGTTTCAAATACTCTACTTGAAGCCGATTCTCCACTTGCCCCATCCACATCTCTAGATACCTCAATACTTGTTTCATAATACGTTACAGCAATAATTTCTTGTTTTCCAGTAGTTAAAAATGGCAATACTTTGGTAATTGATGGACCATCTCCCTCTAGCGAACCTATTTGATCATGAGCAATCGTTATAGTACTTTGACTGGTGAGGTAATTTTCTACTGAAACAAATATGTTAAAATCTTGTTCTACTGCTTCACTCATATCTCCAAGATTTAATCTGGGTGTAAATTCAGTAAAAGTGGAATAACTGCCTTTTTTAATTAGTAATTCTTTTTTTGCAAAATTAATTTCTTCAAAATCATGACTTGTATTTACAGATACATCTGGATTTTCTACACTTAAACTAAAATGGATATCTTCTTCTGCAAGAACTGGAATTCCTTCGGAATCTAATAGTTGAACTATTGCATATCCTTGTGTTCCACTATAGCTATTGTAAGTTTCAGGAAATGTATACAGTTGTAATTTTAATGGTGCATCAGGCTCTAAAACACTTACTAAACTGCTAATTTTTTGCATATTTTCTATTTCGGCAAAAATTATTGCATCCCCTGATCCCACTATTTCAAACTCTGTCATTGCATAGTATTCTCCACTAGGAATTACTATTTCAGATTCTTTAATTTCTATCACATCTTTATTTGGAGTATCAAGAATGATTGTTCTGTCTTCTAAAGCAATGGTTGGAATTCCTCCTGTTGTTGCTAACTCTACAAAAACATGACCGTATCTTGGCCCATCTACTGGAAATTCATTTGGAGTTATTTTCATTAGTATTTGTGTGGGATAATTATTATTGTTGAAAACTTCTAGAGTTACTTCTTTAGATGAAAAACCTTGTGCAGCTAATGCAATAGATGTTATTCCAGGATTTTTTGCTTTAACTAAAATGTTTTTTGTGTATTTATCATTTCCATCTTCAATTCCTAAAATCTCTATAATGGAATTATCTGAACTTATTGCTTTTAAATTAGAAATTTGCTTTGGTACCATCATATCATTTGATGTTACAAAAACTTGCAATTTGCCTTCTGTATTCTCTAATAGTTTTTCTGGATGAAATTGATATCCAAATTCTGAAGTAGTCTGAGCATGTACGGGTATAACGCTTACACTAAAAATAATTCCTAGTAATAGAATAATCCCCCTTAACATGTAATTTTATTATAAAATTTTGTTATATTGAACAGTATGAAACATTACGATACATACAGTTATCCGCCAAAAATTGACGAGACACTGAAAATCTTCATTTGAATAATCACAATTGCGCCTATGGAAATTCCTACTAAAAATATAGAATACATAAAGCCGCCAGAATATGATCCTGTAGTAATTTTACCTAAAAATAGCCCTGATATCCATGATTGTACTAAAATGGCTATTCCTAGTAATTCAAATCTTGATTTAGATTCCAACTCTAATGCTGTTCTTTTCACTTCATTTTCTTCTAATTGAGAACCTAAACTAGTGATTGATTCTATTACTAATAAAGTTGTAAATCCTGTGATTGCAATTAACATAAAACCTACCATTACATACGGTTTCAATTTTTCTCGCTTTTCTTTTTCAATGTTGTTCATTTTTTCTGCAACTCCTGCAAGTGTATTTAGGGTATTCACATTACCTCCTCCTGCTGAAATTATTTCAAATAATACTTTGAAATTTATCAATATTTGAAAATCATTAATTTCTTTTTTAATGAATCCAAAAATATCATCTAATGTCATTCCCCATTCTAATTTATTTGCAATTCCATTTGCAACAGGATTGAATAATCCATAATCTTTTCTTTTAGTTGAACGAATAACACATTTTTCTGGACCCAACCCTGCTTTCCTTGCTTCAGCTACATCTCGCATGATCTGAGTTGTTCCAGATTGAGCATCAAGTGAAAATTGATATTTGTTTTTGAATTTCAATGCTGGCCAAATGGCAGATACGATTAAAGCTGCACCTAAAATATAGAGATTATAATCTGGTAGTAGACTCATAGGGTTTAATGCAGCAGCAGCCAAAATTCCTGGAATTCCAAATGCCAATATTTTTTTCCAATCTAATTCTTGAACTTTTGATTTATTCAATTTATGTGCTATAACTAAAAACAAACTTGATACCGCAGGTGGCATTATGATGACTAAGTACAGAGGGTCTATGTCATTAGGACCTGGGGTTGAGCCTACTCCGTCAGTTGATGTTGCAGTGATAATTATGTACACTGCCAACACGACAACTTGCATTGTCATATATGTCTCAATTACAGTTTCAACTTTTTTTGCTAATTCCGATTGCTGTGCCTCATACAATTCAAAAGCTGAATTCATTTTTGTTGTGAGATAATTAACTACATCTCCACCACTTTGAATGGCTGAAACCCAACCATTCAAAAAATCCCCAAAAGATGAACCTCTTTCATCAGTTTCAGTCATTACTATTAGTGGATCTTTGCCTAGCAAATCAATCCTTTTCAAAATCTTCATTGACTCTAATCTCACATTTGGTAACAGTTCCATGTCTTTGATTTTTAAAAATATCGTATATGGTCCAAAACCACTTGTAGCTAACAATGTTACAATTGTGATAAAAAAAGGCAATTCTGCTTCAATTTTTTTATTTGCTTTCTTTTTTTTATCTGCCTCTTCGTGTTTTTTAATAAAAGACATGCTATACTCCGTACTCTATCTTTTTCATTATTTGTTCTGGATCTCTATAGTATTTTCCTACAAATTCTGCAACTTTATCGTATGCTCTGACTCCTGTTTGTACCAAATATTTTAGAATAATTTTTCTCTTCTCATATTCTTCTAAAATTTCGTCCATTGTTCTTCCGGTTTGAGTAGAAATTCTTTCTAACATCTCACTATTTTCTAATTGGGGCATAAAATAATCTGTTTTTGGATCCCATTTGAAAGCATTATGATAAGAATCTGAACTTTTAATCTCCTGTACTGATATTGCTCTTCTAGTACTTTTTCCATCAATACCTTTTACTCTTCTAATTACAATAGCACAATTCATCAATGCCATATATGCTGCTGGTATATCCATTGGTTTTTGTTGTAATCTTTTACTTGCGGATTCTAAACTATCTGCGTGCATAGTACATAAACCTCCGTGACCTGTTGCCATTGCTTGGAACATTACATATGCTTCTGAACCCCTAATTTCTCCTACTACAATGTAATCTGGTCTGTGTCTAACTCCTGATTTAATCAAATCATATAATCCAATCTCTCCTTCTCCACTATTTCCAAATCCTACTCTTGAAACTAAACTAAACCAATTTTGATGTTTAATGTTAATTTCAGCTACATCTTCAACTGAAAAAATTTTGTAATCTGGATTTACTAAACCTGTAATTGCATTTAGAATTGTTGTTTTTCCACTTCCTGTTGACCCAATTACCATAATTGACATTTTAGCTTCCATTAACATCCATAGATATGCTGCAATATCGACATTAATTGTATCAAATGAAATTAAATCTACAACAGAATAAGGATCTTTTTTGAATTTTCTTATAGTAAAACTAGTTCCTTTTGGCGTAATTTCTTTTTGATATAATACAGATATTCTGTGATTGCCTTGTAATGCTAAATCTGAAATGGGATGTGCAGAACTAATGTGTTTGCCTGCTCTAAAAACAATTCTTGATACAAATGAATTTAATTTCTCATCTTCAAATGTTATGTTACAAGGTATACTGTCATATTTTCTATGCCATACGTATATTGGAGTTAAAATTCCACTGCAACTGACATCTTCTATGTTTGGGTCATTCATGACAGGATCAATGTTTCCAAATCCATCGATATCTCTTTCAAGATAATACTTTACTTTTTCAATACTTGCAAGAGGTTGTTCTTGAAACAGTTTTTCATTTTCTTTTAAAACTTTATTTACAAATGACATGAATCCAAAATCTTTTTCAATATTTTCTGGCGAATCTAAATTTTCTTCAATTAATCTGTATAATTGATTATACACAATTTCTTCAGAGGGGTTAAGTTTAGTTTCATCTACTTGATATGAAATACTTCCCGTTTCTAGATCTTGAATGATGTTTGCATAACTAAACGGTGCTTTTAATGGGTATTTTTCTAATACTTTAGAGCCTTTGGGAGTTTCATTGTTTAGTTCACTTAAAAATTCACTTTTTAGGAATGTTTCTAAACCTTGTTCTTCTTTCTTTTTGCCCATGATATTCAATTATTTGTATTGATTTTTTGTTATATTGAACAGTATGAAACATTTTGATACATACAATTTTTGACTAGAATTAATAAAAAGATGTTATTGGATAATTTTAAAAAAATTCCCTTATCCTAGGATTATGGAGTGTATGTTATTCCTTCTACGGTTACGCTTTGTGGTGCGCCTGCTTTACCTGCAAATATGTTGACTGTAGTTTGTGCACCTGAGTCTAATGATGTAAGTGTACCATTAGTCAATTTGAAGTAAATTGCTGCTGATGATCCTGGTGACAAACCAATTGGTCCTGTTGCGGCATCTGCACAGACTGATGATACATCTGTCTTTTCTGCACTCAGACCAACTTCAATAACTGTATCTGTTGCACATGTTGTATCATCATACAAACCTCCTTTCAAATCAGTTTCAGACCATCCTGTGTGGTTTAATGCTAGTTGGAATGTTGTTGCATTAATTGTTGTGTCTGCATACCATTGTGAAAATGGTACATCTGATCCTCTGACTGAAATTTTATCTACTGACAAAACTTTGTCACCGGTGTTTCTGATTTTTGCTGCACCCCAAGCTAATCCGTTTGAATCTGTACCGTGTACCCACATTTTAACTCCTGATACGGTAATTGCTTCTGATTGGGTACCGCCTTGGAAAAGACTAGTACCATACAAAACAACACCTGAACCAAGTACAACTGATGACACCAAGATGATGACAGTTGTGAGCACTGTACTGATTGCACGTTTTTTGCTTAGTTTGGTTTTCATTTTATTATTTCCAGTT
>Ga0114932_10005999_pt1 | contig 10531 bp, 9 predicted proteins | sample 2SBtaG_2_FD_87286 | JGI IMG/M metagenome (GOLD analysis project Ga0114932, IMG submission 87286) | Deep subsurface microbial communities from Kolumbo volcano to uncover new lineages of life (NeLLi) - 2SBTROV12_ACTIVE470 metaG | ecosystem: Environmental > Aquatic > Marine > Volcanic ... | reverse complement strand
TTCTGTATTATCTGATGCTATCCGAAGAGCCAGAAGTGGATTGAAAGACCCTAGCCGTCCAATAGGTTCCTTCGTTTTTGTGGGTCCAACTGGTGTAGGCAAAACTTACTTAGCAAAAGCTCTGGCAGAATATCTTTTTGATGACCCTGAAGCATTGATAAGACTTGATATGTCTGAATATCAAGAATCACATACAATCTCACGTCTCATAGGAGCACCTCCTGGATATGTAGGATACGATCAAGCAGGTGAATTAACAGAATCTGTAAGAAGAAGACCTTATCAAGTCATACTATTTGATGAGATAGAAAAGGCACACCCTGATATTTTCAATACGCTGCTACAGGTAATGGACGATGGTCGATTGACAGATGCACGGGGTCGCACAGTAAACTTTCGAAACACAGTAATTATCCTTACTTCTAATTTAGGGACATCACAACGTCAAGAAAGCATCGGATTTCGACGTACGACATCAGATAGTGATCATGACTCTATGGTTCTCTCTATAGAAAATGCTCTTAAAAGTGCATTTCGACCTGAATTCATTAACCGTATTGACGATATAGTGGTCTTTGAACCCTTAACAGAACCTGAAATAGCAAAAATTGCTGATCTCATAATAGATGAAGTAAAAGCTCGATTATTAGAAAGAAGTGTAACCTTTGCTATATCTGAAATAGCAAAAAATGAACTTGTTCGAGAAGGTTATGATCCAAATTTTGGAGCCAGACCTTTGAGAAGGATTGTTGAAAGACGAATTGAAAATCCTCTCGCAAAACGAGTACTATCCGGAGAATTTTTAGAAGGCGATCAAATTAATGTCGATTATTTAGATGATAATTTTACTTTTACTCGTGAACCCGGCGAGATCGATATCGAATCAGTAGAAGTAGAACCTATAGAAATATAAAATTTGCTGAAGCAAATTCTCAAGTGAATTAATCTGACATACATTATACGAAAGGCCATCATATGTCGCATTGGAGAGAATCAATAAATTCATGGGGTGGAATTCCAGTAGCCATTGCATTTGTTGCGATCGTCGGTTTCATTGTTGCCGTCATCATGTTCAGTATAAGCGGGACAAATGAAGAATCATACAAAGCAAAGACATATCCGAATGCGGAAGGTCGAGTACTAGGAATATCTGGAGCACCCGTACGAATTATTGAATTCGTTGATTTTCAATGCTCACACTGTAAAAATTTTCACGACGACATAGCACCAAGAATAATAGAGGATTTTGTTTCTTCTGGAATCGCGACACTGGAATTCAGACATCTTGCATTCCTGGGCCCAGAATCAATATTAGCTGCAACTGCAGCAGAGTGTGCTCTAGAACAGGAACATTATTGGAATTACAGCGATCTACTATTTTTTAAACAAAACCCCAATAACAAATCAACATTTTCTACTACAAATTTAAAGAAATATGCACGTGAATTGGAGAATCATTACCCTAATTTTGATGTAATACAATTTGATTCATGTTTGAATTCTCTAGAAAAAAGAGACCTTGTAATCAATATGAGTGAAGATGCTCTCAGATTAGGTTTTTCATCTACTCCTAGCTTTTTGATCAATGGAATCCCTTTCAGTAATAGTGGACAATATGAGACATTTCGTACTGCAATAGAAAGTGCAGCAAAAAAATAAATTTATTCAAATAAGAACACTGTTCGGAACCTAATATAAGAAGTATCATAACGCTGTAATAATGAAAGTATATAATGACAAATATCACTGAAAGTAGAGTAGAAACGTTGAATTTTAATTCTGAAACGAAAACATTGGATATTACATTTAATAATTTAAATATCCTTTCTACTGGTGGAGTAGATGTATTAGTACTCAATTTAAATGAATGGAATAACGATATCCCATTCTATTTAGAGATTGACCAACGCCTTTTTGCATTACAACCATCTAATACTCATCTTGTTTCTGGACATGGAGCACAACTCCCAAATTGGATTACAAATGAAGAATTAGAGGGTCGATTGACCATACTTGTGGAACGAAATGAAAGATATTTGGTGTACATTCATGACACCCTGGCAATAGAAGAAGATGATGATGATGAGACTATAGTGGAAGAAAGTACTGAAGAAACGTCAGAATAAAGTACATTTTTACAAGCAGAAAATCAGATGCCACTCCCGTAACAAAGATTTCATTACCAAACTATCGAGCGGAGAGGAAAGCATAACAATTGCATCCTCGTCATTATCACGATAGTACCTCGGCAATTCTCCAATTTTTTTAAATCCAAACCTCTTATATAAATTTTGTGCAGCAAAATTGGATTTTCTAACCTCAAGGACTATTGACTGCATATCGGCTGATCTTGCTAATCCAAAACAATTGATTAGTAATATAGAACCAATGCCAATTTTTTGAAACATAGGTAAAACAGCTAACGTAACTAAATGCAATTGATCTTTCATAAACCAAACACCTGCAAACCCTAATAGTTGATTTTGCTGTTCATCATCAACTATTTCCGCGACCAGATATTCGGAAAATCCATTCACCAATTCTTCTTCAAATGTTCTGCGTGACCAGAAATCTGTATTATAGGCTTCGTGTTCAACATCTCGAACATGATCTAAGTCAAATTCTGTCATTAAGCGAACATTTATTTTTATATTACTTTGTAAAGATTGAAACATTGTTCTTGATACCTTCAACTATGAGAACGACAATAAATACAAAACTTTCCTAGACTATTTACAGTAATACAAAATAACATTGCTGTGGAGGACATCATGAGTCAACGTTCAGGGCCTTTATCATCAAGTCATACAGAAGAAGATCATCCTGAACAAACTCTCAGGCCAAGAAATCTTTCAGATTATTTCGGACAAGAAAGAATTAAGGAAAGCTTAAAAATTTCAATTGCAGCAGCGAAAAAAAGAGAGGAAGCGCTAGATCATGTATTATTTCACGGACCACCAGGGTTAGGAAAAACAACATTAGCAATGATCCTTGCTTCAGAAATGGGTGTCTCAATTCGTATTACATCAGGACCTGCAATAGAACGAACAGGCGATCTTGCTTCACTGCTTACGAGCCTTCAGCCTGGAGATCTGTTGTTCATAGACGAGATCCATCGTCTACCTTTATCAGTCGAAGAAGTGCTCTATCCTGCCATGGAAGATTTTGCTGTAGATCTCATTTTAGGCAAAGGACCAAAAGCACGAGATGTTCGACTCAAGCTCAACTCGTTTACGCTTGTTGGAGCCACGACAAGATATGCACTAATATCACAACCTTTGCGTGATCGATTCGGTTCAGCATATCGTTTAGATTTTTATGATGAGTTAGCTTTGTCCAAAATTATAAACAGATCTGCCAATGTACTAAATTGTAAAATTGATGATGCTGGAGTAATCGAAATCGCCAAAAGATCGAGAGGAACAGCACGTGTCGCAAATCGACTATTAAGAAGAGTACGAGATTATGCAGAAGTAAAATCAGATGGGAATATTACTGCCGAAATTGCCATTGCATCTCTCGCACAATTAGAGATAGACAACTTAGGGCTCGATCAAATGGACAGAGAATTAATTAAAGTCATGGCAGAACGTTTTAACGGTGGTCCTGTTGGTCTGGATACATTATCAGCAGCTATATCTGAAGAGTCAGACACCATAATGGACGTTTACGAGCCTTATTTACTAAAACTAGGATTCATACATCGCACCCCCAGAGGGCGAACTCTCACTAGATATGCATATGAACACATGGGCATCGAACCGAATAACAATGAATTACAACAGCAGTTAATTTAGGTAATCGATATTTAGAATTATCTTGCACGTATAATCGAATATGTAACTCGTCCTACTGCAACCAATCTATCCTTTTCATCTTTCACATCGACTTGGACAAAAGAGAATGCACGACTTTGTCTTAAAAGAATAGGCTTGGCTACAATATGCCCTTTTGCAGGGCCCAAAAATGTAACATTCAGATCAATAGTAGCTTGACCAGCCCAAGTGGCATCATCTTCTTGCTTCAATGTTGATGTCATCGCACCTGCGGCTGCATCTATAAGAGAGCCAATAGCACCACCATGTATTATTTCTGGCAAACGTGTACCCAATTCAGGGCGCATTGAAAGTCCTAATCTAATATCACCTTGCACAGCACTTTCAACTTCAATACCGAGTAAACTCCAGTAGGCAATACTCTCTGGTGCAATCAAGTCAAACAATTTAGAATCAATATTTTTTTCTATCATATCTGCTTAGCTACTTTCTTATTTTTAGCCACTTCTCAACAAAAATAACTTTATCGAAAAAAAGCAATTTTATATTCATCATTCTTTCCGTTTATTGTGTCAATTAGCATTCGCAAATGTCATCTTGTAGAGATCAGCATATGCACCATCAAGTTGCATTAATTCATCATGATTACCAATTTCTACAATTTTACCTAACTGCATCATAACAATACGATCAGCATTACGAATTGTAGAAAGCCTATGCGCGATCACAAAAGATGTTCTACCTTGCAACATTGTTTCCAAAGCACGCTGTATAAGTTTTTCTGTTTGCGTATCAACATTTGCAGTTGCTTCATCAAGGATTAATATTCGAGGGTCTGCAACTAAAGCTCTTGCAAAAGCAATAAGCTGACGCTGACCTACTGATACATTACGACCGCGTTCATGCAAAATAGTCGAATAATCTGCAGGTAATTGAGAAATAAAGTCATCAGCTCCAACAGCCTTCGCAGCAATCTCAACTTCCTCGTCAGTGGCATTTAAGCGTCCATACCGAATATTTTCTCTTATACTTCCTGAAAATAAATATGGCTCTTGTAAAACCACACTCATTCGAGACGTTAAGGAAGCTCTTTGAATAGAACGAAGATCATGATCATCAATCAATATTTCACCTTGTTGTATATCATAAGAACGATTCACTAAGGCAGTTACAGAAGTTTTCCCAGCACCTGTATGACCTACAAGAGCAATAGTTTCGCCTGCGGAAACATGCAAATCAAATTTTTCAAGAACTGGAATACCGGCAATATAACTGAAATCTACATCACAAAAATCAACTCTTCCCTCGATATCAGCTAATACAATAGCTTCTGGGGGATCAACAATTTCAGGTTGAGTATCGAGTACTTCAAAAATTCTGTGTGCCCCTGCCATCGCTCTTTGCAACATGGTATATTGCAAAACAATGTCACGGACTGGATTGAAAAAACGTTGAATATAAAGTGTAAAGCCTAATGCCAATCCAGCAGCCGCTGGCGCATCTATAACACCATTAAAAGCTCTATAACCTATAACAAATAAAACTAAACAAGTAGCAGTTGCAGATAATATTTCAACTACAGGCATCACAGATGCTTGTAGTACTGCAGCTTTTAGATTCATAACTTTATTTTGATTATTTAATTTTTCAAAATCATCAAAATTCTTTGGTTCCCGAACCATCGATTGTACGACGCGAACACCTGAAACGTTTTCATTAATATTTGCATTAACTATCGCTATTGCTTGGCGAACTCGAATAAAAGCTCTGGCAGCAAATCTTTGCCAAAACAACATAAAGAAAAATAAAATAGGAACAACGATTAGAGCCAAAATAGCTAATACAGGATCGAGTGCAGCAACTAGAACGATAATAATAATCAGACCAATAATATCTGCTAAAACATTCAAAAACCCTGACGTCATCAGCTCCTGAAGAGTAACGACATCACTGGTAACTCTGGACATTAAACGTCCAACTTCTTCCCTATCATAAAAGCTAAGCGAAAGTTTATTTAAGTGAGCAAACATATCGCTACGCAAATCACGCAACATATGATGGCCAACATAACCAGTGAATAATCTTTGTGCCATTGCAGCAAAAAACATAACAACAGCAAGTACCACCACCACAATTCCAAAGAATTGAGTATCGGCAACTGCACGATCAAAAGACTCTGGAGTACCTTCGATTATTGCGCTTCCAATACGTTCGATTGCTAAAGCCATAATAAATGGTGGTGCATAAGATGCTGCGGAAAAAATAATCATGGAAATAATTGCACCGAAAGCTTTCCATTTATGCGGAGTAATAAATGGTAGAAGACGTTTAATTAACCCTAAATCATATACTTTCCCGAGCTCATCATAATCCCAACCATCAATACCTCGGCGGTTGATCATATCAACCTGTGAACCACGGCCACGTCTCTGATTAGGTGTGTTACCTTGGCTCCAACCACCTGCACCGCCACCAGCCCAATAAGCCATTAGCTGATCCTCGTTTCATCTTCTAAAACCATGGCAGATTCTTCCTGATCCCGTAATTCGAGATCATATATTTGTCTATAAAAACCCATGCCATCCAATAAGGTCTGATGCGTACCTTGTTCGACAATTCTGCCGTCTCTCATAACTAAAATTTGATCTGCTTCCATAACAGTTCTTAATCTTTGCGCAATGACAAAAGTTGTCCTGCCTTTCATAACAGTTTGCAAAGCTTCCTGAATACGAAACTCCGTGCTCATATCAACTGCAGCAGTTGAATCATCCAAAATTAATATTTCCGGATCGAGTAACAATGCACGAGCAATAGCTACTCTTTGACGTTGACCACCAGACAAAGTTGACCCACGTTCACCTACCCATGTGTCGTAACCGTCCGGCTGAGTCATAATAAAATCATGAATACAGGCAGCCTTAGCAGCTGCGATTACCTCTTCATCTGTAGCGTCCGGACGACCGTATCGAATATTATCTTTTATGCTTGCAATAAACAGGAAGACATCTTGCTGAACTATACCTATCGATTTACGTAGCGAGTCAAGAGTGATATCGCGTATATCTTGATCGTCTATAGTAATTTGACCATTATTCGGATCATAAAAGCGTGGAATTAAATTAACGATTGAAGTTTTTCCTGATCCTGTAGGACCAAGTAATGCAATCGTTTGTCCTGGCTTCGCATCAATATCTACATTCGTAAGAACACCTTGATCTTCATCATATTCGAAAGAGACGTTATTAAATCTAACATTACCTCGACTTATTCTAAGATCTTTAGCATCAGGTACTTCTTCAACAGGTGATGGAAGGTCAAGAATTGCGAATACACGAGTTCCTGCAGAATGTGCTCGAGCATATATATTAATTATAAAACCAAGACTACGAACCGGTACTTGCATTAGTGTTAAATATAATTGGAAAGCAGTTAATTCACCTACAGTCATATTTCCAGCGCGAATTTCTATAACACCTAACCAAAAAACAACAGCTAAAGACAATAACCACATACCTTGCAAAAAAGGCTCATTAAAAGCTTGAAATTTTGCAGTTCTGTAAGATTCATTGAAAAGTTGTTGGACTTTTTCATCAAATTTTTGCTGCTCAAATTGTGCGCGGGAAAAGGCTTTGACCACTCGTTGACCACTTAAGTTCTCTTGAAGAACATTCGCCATTTCACCTTGTAATTCTTGAATACGTAACCATATAGGCCTTAACTTGAGTGACACAAATCCTGCTTGAATACCTACAAAGGGAACAAATATTAGAGCAATTAAACCAACACGTAAATTTGTTGCGATCATCAAGCTGTAAGTTATCGATACCAAAACAATTACAAAAATTAGTCGGATAACACCAACATTAACAAACATCCTTACGCCTTCAACATCTTGTGTCGCACGAGACATTATTTGCCCTATTTCAGCTTTGTCATGATAAGCGTATGAAAGTCTTTGAAGTCTTTCATAGATATCATTTCGCAAATCATAAGCAATAGTTTGACCAAGGCGTTCAGCTAGATAGGTCTGTGCATATACAAATGCTCCTCGAGCAACAGCTACGACAGCTATAAGAGCCAAAGCTATAAGAAGTGTCGAAGCATTACCGTCAATACGAGTAGTTTCTTCACCTGTTAAATTAGTCGAAGTTGCTATTCCCAAACCAGAATCAATTGCGTATCCAGCTAACCAAGGTGCAGCTATCGTAAAAACTCCTGCACATAACAATGATAAAAGTGAATAAAAAAACAATTGTGGATGCCTTAAAGCTCTCAACACAATTCGAATCAAAATATTTTTTTCTAATCTTTGAATACTGCTCACAAAACCCCAACAACCTACACGTCCAACAATTAAAGATTCATACAGTCTAAACGACTAATTTTTTATGCGATAAATTAATTATTCAATCTAATTATTTATTAGATATGGCATCGAACTTAGATAATAGTGCATTTCTTGTGGAAATAGACATTGGATGTATTTGTAAACCTAATTTTAGAGATTCATCTATCCGAATATCTATATAAGTTAACGCTGCTTTCTCTAACGAATCGCTGGCAATATCGAAAACTATTTGTAAATCTGGATTTTTTGCTATTTTGTTCGGTTCAACCTTGTCAGCAATGAACATCGCCCAAGATTCCAAAGAAAATTCGGGATGGCCGGTAGTATGCCACTTAATAGTCTCCAGAACTTGAGAATCCTTAATTCCAAACCTTTCCTTAAGTTCTATAGCCGCAAGAGGGCCATGAAGCAATACCGGACTATTAAGTTCGACTGGATCTACATCTAGATCCATATTGTGAGCTTTGTGCAATAATTCTTTTTCAGACAACGCGCGAAAAAGATCGTGGCCTTGCGCGGCCAGTTTAATTTCTGAAACATTTAGATCATATTTTTCACCAAAAGCACCGGCAAGTTTAACTACACGATCTATATGTGCAAGCATCTTAGCCGGTACTTCGGCAGACATACATTCACGCAAACGAATATGATCCATTACGACAACATCTAAATAGTTACATCATCGAACGCAAACGACGTACACGTTCTTCAGTAGAAGGGTGTGTAGAAAAGAAGCCACGAGATAATCCACCAAAAGGGTTCGCAATATATAAATGTGCAGTAGCCTTGGAAACTTCTCGAGGAGAACGATTAACGCCCATCTCAATTTTTTCTAGAGCAGATGCCAGAGCAAGCGGATCATTAACAAAATTAGCTCCATCATGATCAGCTTCAAATTCACGAGAACGACTTATAGCAGATTGAATAATCCCTGCAGCAAGAGGAGCCATCAAGGCTACTACTATTGAAGCCATGGCATTTCGTCTACCACCAAACCACAAAGCCATCCACGATATCATTGATATGGCGCTAGCAATTGAGGCAACGATTGAAGATATCAGAATATCTCGATTGCTAACATGTGCTAATTCGTGGCCAAGTACTGCACGCAATTCACGTGCCGAAAGCATTTGCTGAATGCCAGTAGTTACTGCTACTGCAGCATGTTTAGGATTACGCCCCGTTGCAAAAGCGTTAGGCTGCGGAGTATCCATAATATAAACTCGAGGCATGGGCATATTTGCTAGTGAAGAAACTTCTTCAATCAAGTTAAACAAATGAGGATCATCCTTTTTTTCAATTTCGACTGCCTTGGATGATCTCAAAACAATGTCTGCAGATTTCCAATATGATCCCAAATTCATGGCTAAAGCAATAAATCCAAATATGATTACTCCACCCGAACCACCAACTGCACCACCAACTGCAATAAGCAATCCACTAATTGCTGCTAGAAGGATAACTGTTTTGAAATTATTCATACTTTCCCTTAAGTAATTTAACCGCAATGGATAGGACAATATAATTCTATCACTCAAGTAACAAAAATTTGTGAATAATGAAGAAATTAACACAATAAAAAATCGGGACTGGCTAATAACCAGTCCCGATTTTTTTTATTGTATAATACCTTTTAAATTCCTAATTGTTGTGCAACGAGTTCGCGATGATAATCAGCATCACCAAAAGATAATTCAGCTCTTTTTTGACGTCTAAAATACAACTGAATCTTATAGTCTTTAGTAAATCCAATACCACCGTGAATTTGTTGACCATGAGCAACGACACGACGTGTTGCGTCAGAACACCATGCCTTCGCCATGTTCACAGATATTTGTGTATCATCATCTGGTTGACCAGTCGAAATTGCCCATGCAGCTTTGTACATAATGAATCGAGATCCATCAACATCGGTAACCATATCAGCACACTTATGCTGTATCGCCTGGAATGAACCAATTGGGCGTCCAAACTGAACGCGTTCTTTAGCATAATCAACAGAGATTTCAAAATCCATCTGTGCTAAACCAACCATGTAAGCACATTCGCCAACAGTATAACGATGAATGACGGGGCCTAAAGCTTCCCAACCTTCACCTTCAATTCCCAGTAATTGACCCTGCGCATTGTTAAGCTTGACTTCTGCCTGCTTATCACGAGCAATAGTTTGCAATTGGGTAATATCTACACCATCTTGATCGGTAGCAACAATTCCTAATGTCACACCTTTTTCAGACCGCCCAGCTACTATCATGTAATCTGCAACATTAGCATCTGGAACAAACAACTTAACCCCATTGAATGTTACATCGTTACCATTTACTGAAGCTTCACACTGTACGCCTTCTTCGTCGAAACGTGCGGAAGGCTCCGTAAGTGCAAGAGTGAAAATTACATCACCACTAGC
>Ga0114932_10005998_pt1 | contig 10531 bp, 4 predicted proteins | sample 2SBtaG_2_FD_87286 | JGI IMG/M metagenome (GOLD analysis project Ga0114932, IMG submission 87286) | Deep subsurface microbial communities from Kolumbo volcano to uncover new lineages of life (NeLLi) - 2SBTROV12_ACTIVE470 metaG | ecosystem: Environmental > Aquatic > Marine > Volcanic ... | reverse complement strand
TAAGGTTAAAGTAGTAGATAGAGATTTTTTACAAGGTGTTCTTTTAGAATTACCTACTGGTAAAGCTGATGTATCATCAAATGCAAGAGCAAAACTTACAGAATTTCTAAATGCATTACCATCTAAGTTTGGTTCATTCCAAAGACAAATGGGAGAGTTTGTTAAAAATGGTAATCATGATATGGCAATTAGATGGTTAACAACTGCTGGTGTATTAAGTAATGAAGGTAAAAGAAAAGGTGAGTACAAGGTTCATGTAGATAAGTTTAATGAAGCTTTTGCTAGACAATTCCAAAAAGATATGAACCAGTTTGGTATCACTCCAGAATACGCAGATAGATTATACGCTGAGGAAGCTAAAGCTGCTAGAGATAGATTTATAACTGAAACAGATGGTACTAGTTATACTAAAAATATAACCTTACAAGAATTTTATAAAAGATATAGATTTGATTTTGAGACTAATGATTTAACAAAACTAGAATCAAAAGAAGCTCAAGCTGAATTTGACCATTTAATGTATCAACCTCCACAACCAATTGTAGAAGGTCGAGAGGTACAACCTAGAAGAATGCTTAAAAAAGATGCAGTTAATGATATGGTTGGTAGAATGTTTGTTCAAAAGGATAATGCTTGGGTTAAATTTTCAGAGTTAAGTACAACAGCACAAAATAAAATGAAGCCCAGAGTTATTAGAGATATTGTTGGGTTGCTTTCTACTCAAAGAGCTCAGGAACAAGTTCGTGTACTTAAAATGGAAAATGGAAGATTAGAACAATCATTTGAAGTGCAACAAGTAAATAAACTAAGTAAATACTTAGGTGAAAAATTAGATATGCCATTCTTTAATATAGACCCATTTGCTGTAGTCTATGAAAATGTAGATGGAAGATATATTAGAACAAGAATAGAAAATATATATAGAACAAGTGAAAATTTAAGTAGAGGTGCTAGGGAAAAGTTAGATGGGTTAAGGACTGAGTTTGAAGGTTTATTATCTAATGCTAAAGAATTGCATGGAGAAAAAACAATTGGAGAAAATGGAGAACAAGGTGTTAAGGTAATGGTTTTGGCTCCAGGCTTAAATCCAATTGGCTTTCAGATGAAAGATTTGACACGGACAGAAAACAATAGAGTACACAAAGAATTTAAAAAGTTAGTTGATTCCTATGGTGCTAATGAAAATCTTAGTGAAACTGTTAGAGAAAAAATCAGAGAAGTTAATCAAAGAATGCAAAATCCAGAAGTTATTACAACAACTGATGAGTATGAATATGCATTGAGAAGATTAGTTATGAAAGATATGTTGACTGGTTCTGATGGTAATAAGTTTTTCTTAGACTTTATGAATGGTGCAAATGCAGAAAAGACATTAAATCGTATTAAGTTGTACAATACAAAGAAATTTGTAAGAGCTGATGATGCATTTTTAAGAGATGTTGCTGAAGGATATAGAGATATAGGTGATACTAAAACTGACCAAGCAATTAGAAGAATTATCCTTAATAAAGGATTCGGTGTTGCTATGTGGAATGATAGTCAATATTCAACAGTTAGAGCTGAGGTAGAAAGAATTACAAAAAGAGAAGGAATAGAATGGAATTGGGATACTCATATTGGTACAGCTCATGAAGGTACTTCTGCTTTTGATAGTATATCATTTATATCTAGACCAATGATGAGATATGTACATGCTGTTATTGGTCATAATCCTAATTCAGTTAATCCAGTAAAACCAATTATATCATCATCTGGTACTGGAGCTCCATTATTATATGGTAAAACATTATTCGTTCATTCTCCTGCTCTTGAAGGAATGTTTAAACAAAATCCCAATTTAGATATAATAACTACTGAATCAGCATCTAAAGTATATAACCCAGGTGCTACAAAAAATGGTCTTGATACAAGAATGATTAATAAAGATTGGACAAGGTTAACTGGAGAAGCAAGACCAGGTATGACATTAGGTCAGAATAAAATAAGGCAAATTCCTATTGATGCTTTAGGATTGTTACCATCTAAAGATGCAAATATATCTAATGCTAAAGAAGGACAAAGTAATTATAATTTTGAAACTAATGCAGAAGCAGGTAGAACATATAGGGATAACTTCCAACCAGATTTAACTGCAAATCTAGAAAGAATGTCTTTTATAGCAAAAGACCCAATAAGAATTAGAGAATGGGTATTACAAGGTAAAGGAGATGAAGCCCTTGCACCAAACATGGCAGCGGGAGAAGGATTGGCTAACATTAATAACCTTGTTTACTTTGCTTCTTTATCTAAGTTTGCTAATCCTATGAGCTTTAGTGAAAATATGGTACAGAATAAAATGTTTGGTTCTTATATCAATAGTATTGTAAATAATAAGTACTCCGTTACGAACCAGTTTGACCAAGCAAATGCTCATAGATATGGTGGACAAGCATTTATGATTCAAGTGCCAGAAGCAGGAGGTAGATTAAAGCCAACTCTAGTTGACAGCAATACTGGTGAGATTAAAATGAGAGGTGAAGTTATGTTACCTGCTCATGAAGCTAATATGAATATAGATGTATTAGCGGCTCAAGGTTATGAAATGAGATTTGTGAGAGGTAAAGAAGTATTATCAGGTGAGAAAGTTTTTGGTAAATTATGGAAAGATATTTCTGTAGAAGCTAATCTTGGGACTATACATGATGCATTAGCGTATGAAATATCACAAGGAGCTATTCCAAAAGGTACACAAATAGGAATCGTTACTAATAGGAAACCCCGTACTAGACCTAATGATATGTCTATTCTAGGATTAAAAGGATTCTTAAAAGATTCTTATGGTAATGCAATTGCTTTAAATAGTTTAGATGTTGTTAATGTATATGAAGGAGATTATGATGCTGATAAAGCTGATTATCTATTTGCAGCTAGAAGAAATACATACAATCATGTAAAAAGAGCATCTCAATTTTTTGTACAAGGTGTTGACCCTGTATCTTTACAAAGCCCATCAACATTTCATTTTGGTATGACACCTGGCGAAGAAAACTCATCTATAAGAACTATGGCTGCTAATGCAGAATTATATAAAGCATCTATTGGTATAGTACAGAAAGTACCAAGAATATTAGGATACTTATCCAAATTAGGAACTCTTGATAAAAGCACAGAAGGATTTAAACGTACTAGAGCAGATGGAACAGAGTATCAACCTAAAGTATTATTAAGAAGTGGGGATTTTAAAATTGCAATAGATTATGAAAATCTTGATTTCTTTTCTAGAGCAGCTCTTGAAACACAATATATTATTGATGGTAAAGGTAGATTAAATGAAAATATAGCGAATGATATATCTACTTGGAGAAGGGATTTTTTATTCCCAAGATTTAATGAATCTGTAGCTGCTGGTGATATTGCTCAAAATAACAGAGTTGGATTTGTAAATGAAATGAGAACTAGTGGTAATAGTAATGGTAAACGTGTTAGAATATTTAGAAAGTTTGATAAAGATGGTAATGAAGTAGGATTAAATAGATTAGATAGAGCTATGATTAATGAAATGGTAAATGAATATTCTAATTTATTAAACTCTACTGGTAATTCATTGTTTGAAAAAACAGGGAATCAACGTTCACCACAATATAGAGATGTGGTAGAAGCTGCTGATGGATTCTCTAATTTTAATAAGGATATTAGTACTAGTTTATATTATAAAATGAGAAGAAAAAGAATAGACCCTTCAGACCCTAATAGTAAAAAATGGTTTGAAGATGCAGATTTCAATGCTCGATTTGGTGTAGTAGAAAAGACCTATGATAAAATGACTAAGTGGGGTAAACCAACAGGAGAACAAGGTAAGTATTTTATATCTACAAAAAGAGTAACACCAAATGAAGTATTTGAGAATGGTGTAGAGTTTGCTGAAGGTAAAAGAGGTGCTGTAATAGATAGAATTGCATGGCAAATAAAAGATGCTGACCCATTTAATCAATTAAATACTCATAATGTTACAGGAGAAGCAAGGGGATTGATGGATAGATGGTATAGTTCTTTGGTTGGTACAGAAGCAGATATGACAAATAGAACAAATGAATTGATACATGGTATAAGAAAAAGAAGTAAAGGAGATGAAATAGCGGGGGAAATTATTTATTCTGCTCAAGCTATTAATAAGAAGATTGGATTTATTGGTAATCTTAAAAGGAAGATTGCTATGATTGGTAATAATAAAGCTATGACTTATAAATCTAAGCAAATTGCAATTGAAAAATTGAATGGCGTTATTAAAGAGCTTGAAGGTGAAATTGGCGGATACATGACAGAGAAATATAAAAAGTCAAGGAAATTTAAAGATTTAAAAAAGATAGAATATGTATCTGTTAATGAAAAACAAGTACAAGAAGGTGTAATTCAATATGCAACGATGAATCAAATCCAAAATATACTTCCTTTCTCTGGAAAAGATTGGGGATTATCAGCAAGCGCTAAAAAAGATTTAGCTGATATTAAAAAAATCAGAAGTATGTTTTATGGTAATAAAGATAATTTATCAGATGTAATGAGATTTGGCCCAGATAAAACAACTATAGATTCAAAAACAATAGAGTTTTTAGAAAGAATGCCTACTCTATCTAAGTTTACAGAAGTTGAAACATCTCTAATTGAACAAGGTATTAGACGACATGGAATAAGATTCTTATATTCATTTATGTCCCCTACTCCTAATCCTAATGCAATAGGAGTATTTGAAGGTAGACCTGTATCAGTACCTTATGGTGCAACTAGTAGATATAGAAAAGGATTGAATATACTTACTAGAATTGCTCAAACAAGTGAAAACAATAGACCAGACATGCACGGTATGCAAGAGTTTTTACATAAAACTGCTGAAGGAATAGAATTAAAAGGAACAGCTAAAGATTTATTACGAATTAATCAAATGGTAGAAGCCCATTTTAATAGATTCTTTACTCGCAAATTTAATATGAAAGATTTTATTGGTGACGCTGCAGCTGTTGAACTAGGAGATGGTATTAAGTTTAAAATTGACCATTTCAAATTACCAGATTTTAATGAAAGTTTGACAGGTCTTCGTGGTATTCAATGGAGTAGAAATAAAAAAAGAATTGGTAATGGTTTAAATTTAATGAATGACCATTTGATAGATTTTTATCGTGATATAATGAAGTTGTCTGGTAAAGAAAAAGACTTTGATTCTTATTTACTTAAAATGAATGAACTTCAAGGTAATATGATTGGTATGAATGTTATAGACCCTATGGAATATCTTGGTATGAGAATGACAATGGAAGCAGAAGTTAAGAATATTGCTAAAGATATAATTACAGGTGGTATCATGGCTGATAGAAGTAATCCTAATGTTAAAAAAATTCTATCAAATCCAGTTTACGCTCTGATGGGGGGACAGTCATACTTTAAAGGGTTGACCCTAGAGGCGTCACAGCCAGCAAATGTAAATAGATTAAAAGAAATGACAAAAGTATTCAAAGATTTAGAATCTCATTCAAAAGAATTAAATTTTGAATCTAGAAATGCAAGGGAAAGAATCGAACAAGAACGTATAAAATTAAAAGAGGTGTGTAAGGTATGAGCGGATTAAGTTGTTCATTAACTTCTGGTACATATAAAAAAGTATTAGATGAAATAGTTGATTGGTCTAAAAAAGCAACCAATAGAAATATGTTTAAAGACCCATACGAAGCTGCTATTAAAGTATTAGAAACTGAAATGCAAGTAAAATTTGAACAAACTAAACATATCCCTATTACAGATGGTCAATTAGGTTCATTTAAAGCAAGATTAAAAGAATTAAGTAGAAATGTAGAAAATGGTAGTTTAGATAATAAATGGGCTCAAACATTTTGGCTACCATCATCTGCTCAAGGCAAAAAAGAACCTGTTATAGGCTCTTTTCTTAGACAAATGCAACAATCTTCTTTTATGTTTAAAAATAATGAATTCCATAATAAAAATACATTAAGTGAGATAGGTAAAAATCTTAAAGAAGAAGCAGGTATTAGAGGATTAAGTGCTAAAATAGGTGCTAGAAGAGCTGATAGGGAATATAAAAAATTAGACCAAGAATTAAAAGATTCTATTGCCGCTTGGAAGAATGGTGAAAAAGGTGCTCACGATAGAATGATTCAAGTTAGAAAAAATATGGATGAATTAGTTAATGATTCTTATTTAAAAGTTGCTGATGATATGGTATCAATTATAGAAGGTAAATTTGAGGGTGGTGTTCCAATCTCAGGATTTCCAAAATTAGCTATGGATAAATACAAAGCTATGAAACCAAAAGACCAAGCTTTAGTTGATGCTGGTAAAAAGACAATTAAATTAACTGATAGTGATATTGCAAGAGTAATGACCCAAGCTGGAAAAGAACCTTCTCCTCAAATGTTTAAAGCATTAAAAGGGTATCAAGAATTAACAGATAATCTTTATAGAACATTAAGAAATGCTGTAAATAAAAGAACTGATGCTATTATAATGAGATTGCAATTAAATGGCAAAGAAATGGACGCTGCTGAAATAAAAAAGATTAAAGATAAGATGAATGCTAAATTAATGCCAAACTATGAAATAGGATATTTTCCTCATTATACTAGAGATTTAAATGTCAATTTTATGGATGGAGCTATGGGTCATTTAGAATCTATGCATTCGGCAGTTGACCCATATAAAAAATCTGGTAAAAAACCTATCAGACAAATTGTAAATGATATGAATGGATATATAGATGGACATACTAAAAGGAGGGCAAGGGACTTAGAGAGTGGTGAATTTGACTATAATTATAGTAGAAATCTTTTTAGTTCCTTAGAAAACTATATATTCGATGTTAATAGATTTAACTATACATCATTTATGGATGCACATTATATAGAATCTCTATCCGCTGTAGAGAAAATATATAAAAAAGATAGAAATACTAAAGGATATGCAGAATCATTAACTAATTATATTACTGATATGCATTTAGCAGCTAATGGAGATGCATCAGTTAGCCCTAGTACAAGAAGCGTTATGAGAACATTATTAGGATTTGAGTTTGTTTCTAAACTAGGAATGAATCCTAGAGGTGCTTTTAGAAATGCTACTCAGAGATTGTTAGACTATGTTACATGGGGGCCAACACAAATTAGAAAAATGAAACAACAAATGGATACTATTGGAGTAGGTGAAGCTGCAATTGAACAAGTGTTAAGAGATTCTGGATTGTTATTTAAAGAATCATCTCCTCAAGTTTTAGAAACTGCTATGCAAGGCCCGGCTTCTATGTTCAAAACTATTTCATTTAATAATGAAACTGGTAAATTTGAATCATATAAAAAACCAAGATTAGAAAAACTTGCAGATGCTATGGGTGCTATTGCTAGTAAATCTTCTTTTTTACATAGAAAAGCAGAGAACTCTAATAGAAAACATACATTTAAATTGGGATATACCCAAATGTATAGATGGTTAGATACTCCACAATATAGAAATTCTTTAAAAGATAGAGGTGTTAAAGAAGGTAATATTAATAAAGCTATAGAAAGAGCATCTAAAAATTATGCAATAAATATGGTTGTAATGAACCATTTTGATTATGCTGATTATGCTAAGTCAAAAGCATTAAGAACAAAAGCTGGTAGATTTTTGGGGCAATTCCAACATTATAGTTTTGAATTTTTGGAAAGAAATTTAAAAATAATGAGAGCAGCTAAACATGATGTATTAGCAGGTAAACTTTTACCAGGTCAAGATGCTCAAGGATTAGCACAAGCATATAGAATGGGTTTAATATATTTCTTAGCTCCAGTAGTCGCCTCAGCTATGACTGGGATAAATTTTGATAACATCGTAGAACACGATACTGGTACAAGATTAAATCAGTTAGCTGTTGCGTTGACTGGTGATGAAGAAGAAGTAAGAGATGCTTTTTATGGTAAAGGGCCACTTCTTGCAACATTTGGTGGGCCTCTTGTATCAGATGCATTAGATATAGGTCAAATGTTAGATTTAATAGATTTAGATGATGATTCTATTCTATCTATTATTACTGGTATGGATGAGTATGACCCTTCTTCTCAATCTACAGACCTTACTAGAAAATTAAGAATATTAAATACATTTCTAGGTAGAGCTGTTGAAAGACATATTCCACAAATGCGAGAAGGTAGAATTGGATGGGCTGTACAACAAGAATTTGGATTATACCCTACTAAAGAAGCCAGAGAAACTCAGAAAGAAGCTGATAAGATGAGAGCTAAGATTTTACCTGCAGATATAGAGAAAGCCCTAAGGCAATTGGAGAAAAGACAGTAGGACTTGGACGAGAAAAGAAACAAAAACGCCCAAGACCCTTAACTTCCTACTGCCTAATATTATGATTCTGGAAAGTGTGCTTTCTGGTCAATATTCTTTGCAAATTCTATTATTCCTTTAAGTATAAGATGTGATATAAATTCTTTATCTTCTGTTGTTGATTGTTCTGCTAGTTCTATCATTTTTAAATTTGCTTCTAACATACTTTTTAATGCTGAGTAATATGCGCTATCGTTCATTTGCTCTACCCCATATTGCCATACATATTGCATCAGATGTATATAATGTTGCTTTCTCGTAAAAGCATTTTGCTATCTGTTTCAACTCTTTTTTCCTCTCTCTTTTTTCTTTTGGTAATTGAAAGTCTTCTTGCCATTTTCTTGGCAATATTAACTCGTAATTAACATTATTATATTCTAATATACCCATCCATGCGCCGTAATTAGTACCAAATTTAAATGCTGAACTTCTACCATCAGTAGGGAAAGCATGAACTTTTTCTAATATACATAAATGGGTATCTTTTTTTATTGACTTAATTAATTGCGCCATTTCCTTAAATGTTGGCGGGCATTTATAAGCTTCCATTTTATTATTCTCTAATACTGCAATTCCTCCAGACTTGCCTGGGTCAATCGCTATATATTTTTTTTCCGAAAGCTCTTTTTTCGGCTTTATCTTTTTGGTATCTCTTTGTTTGCGTTGCTTTCGTACCATAATGTTCTCTTATTGCGCATTTTTTACATATCTTCAATACGACTTTAGAAAGTGGGGCTGTGTATTCATGCCAATCAGAATAACTATAAGCCCCACACATTTGACAATTATCTTTTTCTGGTTTCAATAACCTCTTTATCTTTGGTATCATCAAATGCTAATTCTCTGCTTGTATAGAATTTACACTTATTCCCGTTAAATCCCACCATGTAACTTCCTACATTACCATATCGTGCTTTTGCAGATATTATTTTACTTTCATACCTGTCATAAGCAGAGCTATCAAAGTTGTATCCATAGAATACAAACATAGCAGTTTCAGCAGTTTGTTCTATAACACCACTCTCTGAATAATCACTCATTCTAGGTTCTGGATTAATACGTCTATCCATTTCCCTGTTTAATTGACTAAGCAAGAAAGCACTAGCATTTTCACTTTTACATATCCATTTATATTCTTGCATTATCTTTTCAATCTCAAACCTTCTACCTTCATTAGCTCCATCTGCTTGTATTAATTGAATATAATCATCAATGATTACATCAGGTTTATGCTTTGCTATCTCAGACATTGTTTCACTTAAAGAACGAATATGGTCATACATCTTTAGGTTCTTATATTTTTCTTTTATTGCTTCCATTTGCAATTCCATAAGAACTTCTGATTTAGGCCCGTAATTATTTCTTCTTACATCTGCATATAATAATTCATCGTTTTCTAGTACACACATCTTCTTAATCATTTCTGTGTTACTCATTTCACGATTAAATAGCATTACATTTAATCCCTGTTCGATTAAACTCTTTAATACATTCATCATCAAAGTAGTTTTACCATGACCAGGTCTACCACCAAGTACCGTTATTTCCTTCCTAGTCATTCCTCCTGCTGGATAATCTAAAACTTCCATACCAAACGGTATTATATTATTTCCTTCTTTGATATTAACCTTTGCTTCATCTACAATGTCTTCAATAGACATTACTCTAGAAGGTTGTATTTGTTTAAGTTCTTCAATTAACCTAGTGTGTTCATCTAATATTAATTGTACATCTTCACCTTCATCAAAGCTTACATTATACAATTTATTAGCACTTTTTGCAGTTTCTCTTTGAATATATTTTTCCCAAATAATCCTTGCATATTCTTCTACGTTAGCAGTTGATGGTACTTTTTCTGGCAATCCAGTCAGGTAATATCCTGAAAAACTATTGCCATTATATAGTGATTTAGATTTTTCCATAACAGTTATTATATCTATAGGACTATTTTCCTTATATAAAGATACAATTACATTCCATATCTTTTTATTATCTTCTCTATAAAATGCTTCATTAACTCTAATCCATGGTGATACTTTTTCATATATTGGTCTGCCTTCAAGTAGTATTGCACCAAGTAAAGATTCTTCTGCTTCAAAACTTTTGGGATTTGGTTTTATTTTATTCATTAAAACATCTCCATTTGTGGTGGTTCACATTCATAATTTGTTATTACAAG
>Ga0114932_10005997_pt1 | contig 10533 bp, 24 predicted proteins | sample 2SBtaG_2_FD_87286 | JGI IMG/M metagenome (GOLD analysis project Ga0114932, IMG submission 87286) | Deep subsurface microbial communities from Kolumbo volcano to uncover new lineages of life (NeLLi) - 2SBTROV12_ACTIVE470 metaG | ecosystem: Environmental > Aquatic > Marine > Volcanic ... | reverse complement strand
GTTGTTAATATAAAAATCATTTTTACTTTCGCCTTCTCTGTCAATCAAAGTAACATAGTCGCCAAAATAAAATAAAAAGGTTTGTACCAATCTATCGTAATTAGATTCTGTCATTTGATTCGTCAATTTACGAATGCTACTTTTTGTATAACCTAAATCTTTTGCCATTGTTCTGGCAGTGGCAATTAGATTCATTGCATTACCGGCAGGGCCGTCAATGTATATTTCTCTTGTATAATTCATGATATCGCCCTTTCTAAAGATTACTAATATTGTAATTACCCAATTCTTTTTCTGATTCTTCATTTTGACCAGTAAAAAAGAAATCATCATGACCTCTTTGAATTGTACTATTATAACCACTTAACCATTGTTCGATATAAGTGTTGATATCTGAAACATCATAAAATAATGTATCTTTGTCATCTTCGGTAATTTTAAACTCACCCTTAGATAACTTTTTGGCAATCTTTGATTTATTATCTTGTACAAGTTGTATCAAGTCAATCAAACCATCTTCTAGTTCTGTAAGACCGTCAAACATGCATGTAAGACCGTCAAAACGACTCTCTAGTTTACTATACTTGACATATTCTCCATTCAAGTCAACATTCTTTTTTTCTAGCTTACGATAAGCGTTTTCTGTAATTGCGTCTAAAACTTTTTGGTTTTTTCTTCTTAGTGTAAAATTAAAATTCATTTTTATCTCTCTCTCTTCATTGTTAAAATTATATTGTACTATGCTTTATCAGCATTGTCAAGGGTGCTTTGCAAAAAAATGCAAACATTATTTCACCTTTTTATAGATGTAAATGCCTTCCTCTTTATCATAAAGAGGAATCTGAACATTTTCATGCTCATCTAAATCTTGTACTAAAGACATTAAATCATCTAATGCACTTTCAACGCCATGACCTTTATCGTCATTAGCACTATCAACCGCAGTTTGAATAATATCTTGTATTTCGTTTACTGTATAACCAGCTTTCATTCTACTCATAATATAGTCCTTTCTTAAAATGGTAGTTTATATTCTTTTTCAGTAACAGACACGATTTTGTCTTCGCCTGTGTACTCAAAAATCTTATTGTTATTCTTAACATACACCTTATATTCTTCTGGTGTGAACTTTTTACTAGCATAATGGGGATAACCCAAATTTCTAAATCCTAAATAATTCTTTTTCATATTTTTCTCTCTTTCTTTCTTGATTATGTCTTTATTATACTATGCTATTATAGCGTTGTCAAGGGTGGTTTGCAAATAATTATTAAACTTCTTCTAATCTCTAGGGTCGCTGAACTTAGAACCCCATTGAGTTCCAGTTCTTCTAGAGTTAAAAAAGTTTATATCACTTCCAGATACTTGTCTTTGGTTATCTACTAACAACTCACTAAAAGTAGGTCTCTTTACAGTAAGTCCAACTATCTTAGCAGTCTTAGGTCTAACCTTATTCCAATCAGACTTCCACTCATCTTCCTGAACTCTTAAAGCAGTTGAATCAAAAGTTTCTATATCAGAATCATTAACAAATCCAGTCAAAGTTTCTATCAAAGCCAATGCTTCTTTTTTATTTAAATTTATTGAATTAAAGAACTTATCAGATACATCAAATTCTTTTCTGTTATCTCTAGCAGTAGTTATTTGAACTCTACTACCATCAAAACCAGCAAATCTTGTTACACCTACTGTATTTCTTGCGTTTTTGTTTATTTTTAAATCTGTTGACATAGTTTTCTCTCTTTCTTTCTTGATTATGTCTTTATTATACTATGCTATTATAGCAGTGTCAAGGGTGCTTTGCAAAAAAAATGCAAAATAATTTGGTTTTTTTGGATTATTTTTTGTCTAGGTCATCAAAAGACCATAGAATGAGGACTGTCATTGCACATATAAATGCAACGAATAACCAGAAGTACACTAGAGATACTCCTGTAACTTGATACTGTATAGAGATTCAGAGTCAAACCACTCTAAAATCTGACCCTTGCCAGACTTAGGTATTTGTATTTCAATAAACCACTTTTTAACATCTTGGTCCCAACCGTGATATATTAAATATTCGTTGATGGGACGCTTTGAGTTGAGTTTATCTCTTGGCATTTTTCACAATTACAATGATAACATTTCCCTCTTCTTTTACCACAGTGTGGAAGTTCTCCACAACTCTGACACCAATCTACTGGCTTAATCTTTACAATTACATTTTTCTTTATAATCGCCGACCGCAGCTTTGATAGCATCTTCTGCCAAAACAGAACAATGTATCTTAACTGGCGGTAAAGCCAAACTCTTCGCAATCTCTGTATTCTTAATTTTATTTGCTGTGTCAACATGCTGACCTTTAACAAGTTCTGTTATTAAACTAGAACTAGCTATTGCACTTCCACAACCGAATGTTTTAAACTTTGCATCTGATATTACTCCTTCGTCATTGACTTCAATTTGTAATTTCATGACATCACCACAAGCAGGGGCACCTACTAATCCTGTACCTACATTTTTTTTATTTTTATCTAACGAACCCACATTTCTTGGATTTTCGTAGTGGTCTATGAGTTCTTTGCTATACGCCATGTAAGTTTTCCTTTCTAATTAAATGATGAATCTTCATCATCATCTTCGTCCCAATCATCTTCTTCCTCTTCTTGTATTGGGGGTGGTACATACTCTCTTTTTATCTTATCGTCTATATATTTATTATATCTTGTAACTACACAACCACTACATATCGTATTTACTATTGCAAGTATCATGATATAAGTCAAGTAACCAAAACATAAAAAAGCACATAATTTTGTGCTCCAATGCATCTTATCTCTATCAGACACTAAAACTTTCACCACACCCACAACTTGATTTTGTGAGTGGGTTATTAATTTTTAAAAAACTACCTGATAGTTCTGTCGTATAGTCTATTTCACTACCCATAATGTACATCTCGCAAACCTTATCTATAGCAAGAACAACATTATCTTGTATTGGCAATATAGTGAAAGAATTATCGTAACTATCAAGATAATCCCACTTATAACTGAATCCAGCACATCCACCTCCATCTACACCAAAAGATATAATTTCTTTATTATTCTTTTGTGCCACTTTAAATAAATAATCTTTCGCTGCTTGGGTTATTGTTATCATTTCATTACTTCTTTCTTTGTGAAATTTTTCTAGTCATCTTTACCTCTAACTTCTTAGCTTTCTTTTTCTTACCTTTAGAATATGATTTGAGAATTTTTAACCAGACTTTTTTAAACCCTTGATAAATATGTTTCATTTACTTTATCTTTATTTCTTTTTTGCTAACCATTTTCCCTCCAAGTAAGGATTGTTTACTGGATTATTTTTCCAGAAGTCTTCATTACCATAAAAATAAGTCATAGTAATTTACCTAACCATTTAAGTCCATATAATATAACTACAGCAGATAGAACACCTGTAATACCTTGTTCTATCCACCCTAAAGTTGCAAGAGCAATCAATAAGGCATAAAATACATAAGTTTTCCAATTCCACACATAGTAAAACCAACCATGTTCTTCTTTTGTTGGCCCGAAATCTAATTTAGGTTCTTTATTTTTCACTTACTTCTCCAATCTCTAAAATCGCCTCTTGGTTGAATTGTTTCTTTTTCACATACATGGTCGCTATGTGTTGTAATAACAAACTCATCACTTTCAGACTTATGGTCTTGACATCTATAATGACATTTAACTGCATCTTCGCCAAAAAAAGGTTCTACATTATATTCTTTAGTCAATCTACAAGTAACAAAATATTGATTTCTTTCATCATATAAATGTCCTTTACCTGTCCATCTATAATCTACTTTGCCGATTGCTGAACTCGCCCAAAACATCAACAACCAAAAACCAGTCATTAACGCTAATCTTATCATTCATAATACTCCATGGTTACTCCGTTTTTTGTCTTCGTAATCTTCTTTGCAGTACCATCACCAATCACTTCTTCTTTGACTCTTACTTTGTTTTTATTTTTCTTTCTATTAATATTTCTTCTTCTATTTTGTACTTCTCTAATACTTATATTAGCAGCAATGACTAAAAGTACTGCTAATGGGTCAAAGACAAATACAAGTATCAGTATGACAATTCTAACGGCATTGTCTAAGAAATTTAATGCATCATCACCATATATCAGTGCAGAAATATATTTTAGTGGTCCGACTTCTACCTCAAAACTTTTTATTTGTAAATCATATTCTGATTTTGTATCTAGATATACATCTATTTGTTGTTGTGATTTATTAACCAAGTCGGTTAAACTATTTCTTTCATCTTCTTGTTCTTCTCTTTTATTTAAACCTTTTGATACTGCACCAAGTTCAACATATCTATCTAATGCATTATCTAGTTGCTCTAATTGCTTTTCAGCTCTTACAATGTTTTTCTTTTCTGACTCAATTCTATTTTCAAGTCTTTCAACTTTAATATATAACTCATCTGTACCTGTTCCAGCATCAATGTGAGATTTAGATAAGTACCCAAAAATACCCATTGATGTAATAAACATTGAAACTACAACTGCAGTCGTTAAATAATATTTTAAAAGTTTAGGAACAGTTTTCCAATTTTGATATAACCAAGAAGCAGTAATAAGTTTTCCAACTTCTAATACAATACCCATGATAGCAATAGACGCAGCAGATGCTGAGAAAATTGCCATCAATCCAACAATACTATAATAAGCGGCGACTGCACTTATTGAAAGTGCGATACCAAGTGTGATTAATGCTAAAATCAATGTAGTCTTTTCACTTTTCTATAAAACTTTGCAAGACAAGTGTCCCAATATCTTTTCATATCTTGGTCTCGACAATTATGCAAAGCTTGTTGGGCATTTTTTATCAAACGATAATAGTCCCAATTATTATTTCTTATCTGGTCCATTTTCACAAACTTGATTAAATAATACATAAGGTTCTCCCACTGGTGGAAATAACTTTAAAGCAGGATTTGTGATTTCAGTATCTTTACCAACATACTTCCATTCACATGGTCCGTAAAGTTCTATTGCTTTGTTCTTATGATAAAAGAACTCTGCCTCACCTATAACAAATAAGTTAGACATGAGTGTGAATATTGTGCTTACTGCGAATAATACCATTTTAGTACCCCATTATGTTTTTGTTCTCAAGGCCTTTTTTGTCCTTGTAGTCTTTGGTTATATAGTGTAATAGTTGTTCTATAACATATTGTTCTTCTTTAGAGCCATAGTTTAATGTGTCTTTGTGTATGGACTCTAACCAGTTTCTTATATTATAGACGGTTACACCATTGAACATATTCTTACTTTTAAATTTTAACATAATTCATCGTCCGTATATTTCGTTTGGTGTCCGTTCTTTTTATAAGCATCCATTATCTTTCTCATAGCTGCACCATGATGATTTTGCATGTTCATAAATTTATTTAGTATTGTATTCTCTGGGTCTGCTTTATATACTTCAACCATTAATGATTCTTGTATATGCCAATCCATTTTTGTTTTAATACTTTGCATTATATAACCTGCCCTTCTCTTGGACCAGCAACAATCTTCCACTTAGTCCATTTTTCTTGATATTCACCATAAGTATTTGAAACCCAATCACCATGTTCTAGATAGTGTTTCATTTCTCTAATATATGCTCTAGCATATTTTGCCTTTGCTGCTTCTTTTACTCTTAATTTAGATTCAACAGATGCTCTTCTTGACTGTCTTTCTGAATCAGAAGCAACTTCTTTTTGAGTCTTAATCCATTGTTTTACTTTTTTAAATGAAAACATATGGTCATCTGGTTTAGATAACACATTTGGGTGAATGTTTTTATATTCAGGTGGATTTTCTTTTAGTCTTTTTTCTCTAGCAAGAGCAAGTATTTTAACTCTGTGTAATTTTTGTTCTTGAGTCAATTTCTTTCTGGCCATATAACCTCTCTAATTAAATTAATATTAATTATATAATATCAGGTATTAATAGATTGTCAACGCTATCTTTTTTGACCAAGTATTTTTTTCATGTCAAGTTGCTGTTGAATCCAAGTTGTTGCAATATAATTTGTTACTTTTTTAGTGGCAAGTTTTCTAACCACTTTAAAAACTTTATTAAACACATCTTCATCTGCTTTATTATTATCAACAATAATAAAATTTCTACCACCAAAAAAGTTTTGAAACTTACCAATGTTTTTTTGAACACCATTCCAAGAATCTTTTACAATGTTAGCTGGTAACTTTCTTGCTCTTTTATTATTTCTATCTAAAGCAGTGTCTAAAGAAGTATTCACAAATATCATATAAGTTTCGTACCCAAGATTTCTTAGACCTGTTGCTTGACTAGATATTCTATCATATTCTTTTCCAGTGCCATCAATAATAAGTCCTAAACGACCAGCAATAAAATTTGATTGTTGTCTATTAGTAATGGCCTTTGCCTTTGCACGAATTACATCTCTTTCTTTTGCTTTATCAGAAGACATATTTCTAAAGTCAAGTGGAAAGTCTGCATCTTTGAGTAGTCTTTCAAAGGTGTTATCAGAGTTTACAATTCTAAGTCCTAAACCACCAGTTGTTTTTCTGACAACAAAAGACTTTCCACTACCTGGCCCACCAGCTAGAAAGAATGCTTTAAATATATTAGGGTCATATACCCCTTCTTGCAATTTTAGAAATGTTTTCATTCGCCGCTTTCCCTAGGAACTCTCTCGTTTTCGCCGTGTATAAATCCTCAACATATTTAGTAATCTTTGTGAGAGATACTTTTCTGTCTTGTCTTTGAAAATTAAATTGTCTTATTTTACGATTGTTCTTATTTCGCATGAGATAGTCCTTTCGTTTTACAATTTTCATACTATACATTGATTGTTCCACCTGTTCCTGTTGGCATTTTTGGTAAGTCATTAGGATAAATTTTAGAAACACTATCTTTAATAACTGTAATACCAACTCTATGTTTCGCTTCACCACCTTTTTTAAATAGATGTCTTAATTCAGAAATAATATATCTTCCAGAGAGTCTTTCATCATAAAGTTCACCACCATCAGTTTGCGATTTTGGCATACTTAATGTGATAATATCACCGACCTCTAAACCTGTATTACCTACGGCTTGTAAACTTATTCTAGTGCCATTATTTAATTGTGAAATTTTTGAGAATCTTTTTAGAAACTGTTCTTTTGGATTTGATTTACCATACGGTGTTCTGTGATTAGGATATGTTGATGTGGCATATTGATTTCCCTCAGAAGAACTTGATTGAACTGCTACCAAAGAATCTGAATAATCAGAAACTTTGTTGTTATTACTATCTAAAACGCTATCAACAGGAAACAATGGATATCCTTTTTTACCACCTAAGTTTTCTATATCTACTGCATTTTTAAATTCATCTTTATATGAAAATGTTTTTACACTATATGATTTATTATAAATGTCATGAACTATAAGTTTTGATGCATAGAAACCAGTTTTAATATTTGTTAATATATCATTATTACTTAGTATTTGATTATCTTCTACCTGACCTAAATTTGTTTCTTGTGGATTGACACCATCTTTTTCAAAGAACCCACCTTCACCAGGTGTATAATCAAATACAGAAGGTCTTTCAAACAACCCCTCTAGACTTCTAAAATTATATCCTCTAATTGTTTCATAGAACAAATAAGAGGTTGTATTGTACTTAGAATATGCTCTTTGAGAAATCATATTAATTGCATCAAATGGGTGCATGTTAGGAACGATTAAAGAAAATGCACCTTGAGTATCTTCTATTTGTAATCTTTTTTTAGAGTTTAAGTAATTATTATCTCTAAATATTTTTTTAATCATATCAGAATACCCACCAGTATAACTTTGAGATATTCTTTTTCTTAGATTTAAAAACATTTCATTTGTTGTAAGTCTTAATGAGATTGTTCTAGCTTGACCCACATCTACAACTTGAAGTATTTTATATACCACAAAAGTGTGTTTTGTAAAATCAATTTTACCTTGATTTGTATTGTCTGGAGTACCAATTTTAAGTTTTATATATTCGTTACCCACGATTGGATATAATGAGATAGCATCTTTATCGTCTATAAAAGAAATATCAGCATGAATACTATTTGACATGAGTTCTTCATAGACATTTACTTCAGTTAATATTTCTGTTAAATCAACAGTAGGGCCGGCGTGAGTTATTAATTTACATTCTTGTACTTCAAATTCACCAGCATACTGCATGCCTTGTTCTTTTGTCATTAAGTTTCAACACCTTCATCTATGAGGTCTTCAAATTCTTGTACAAATTGTGATAGATAATCACTTTTTAAAAGTCTAATTTGACTATACAATAATTGCTGTGCTTCTTCATATGCTCTATTTGTAACAGTTGTAGCAGTTGCTGAATGACCTGTGTTATCTGTACCAATATTAATTGTCTTAGTAGTATCACCAGAAGTCTGTTCTATTTCATAATGATGAACGCCATCGGGATTACTATATTTGTCTGCAACAAAAGCTTCAAATTGTGGCACTGTCATTGGCCATTGATGAAACCTATCTACAACATCATTGACTAATAAAATAACCCAATGTAGAGTCGCATCACCATAATATTTAAATGCAATATCTTCTGGTTTTTCACCGAATCCTACTTGATAGTAATCAAAAACTTTTGTATTAGCCGCGGCTGATGCATGTAATTTTACTCTTTTTAAAATATGAGTATATACAGACAATTCACCATTTGCTTTAATATCATAAAATAATTTTGGAAATTTTGAAAAATATGACATTAGTAACCTCTCTTCGCATGGTCTTTCGTAATGAGTTCAAGTTCTTTAAATGACAAAGAAATCTCTGATTCAACTGGTGGCGTATGCCCCTCATCATCTGGGATATGAGCAGAGAATCTAGCACCACCATATTTTACTGACATATTTTCTAATACACAAGTCGATATTTTATTTAAATATGGATTCTGACCCTTACCACCAATCCATTGATATTCAATATCAAAAGTATCTGGTGTAATAAAGTTTCTAGATTTCCCAAGATTACCTTCAACTTCTGGTAACATATGAAATTTAAAGATATTAATAATTTCTCTTATTGTTTTTGCCTCTTCTTGACTCTTCGGTAAAAATTTAAAAGTGTATGAAAATGACCTATGTTGAACACCTGTAAACATTATTTCCATTCTATTAGAAATTACTTTACCAGTTCTTGCAAAGTCTAATGTTCTTGAACCAGGTGCGAATTGTTCAGCTGCATTTTGACTACCTTCTCTTACTAAACTTGGAACTTCACCCATGAATGCTTTACCTTTATTATCTGCACCCATGACAGTTGAAACAGTTGTTGCAACTTTACCTATATCTTGACCTTCATATGTTGATGCATATGTAACATCAACACTTGCTGGCATATACAATGCAATTAACATATTTGTTCTTGTTGTTGGTGCTCTATCATAAGTAAATATTTTATTTGGTGAATTATCTGTTTTAGTATCACTAACTGTTGCTGCTCTTTTCTGTGGACCACTCATGAATGATGATGTTGTGGCAGTGCTTTCACTTTGTTGTTCACCATTTTCTGTGGCAATGACTCTACCTCCAGGCGTTTTGACACTTTCATCATATCTTAATTTACCCACATCTTGTGTGTTTACATAAAACATAACAAAATGACCTTGATTTGGTGTACCACCTAAATCTAAAGGGTATTGATAAACTGTCTTTTTAGGGTTTTCACCAGAAACTGAAGGTTGACCACCGAATGGGTCTGATAATGAATTTGTTTTTAATCCTTGTCTTCCATTTAAGAATGAACCAAATTTTTGACTCATGGCACCTGAAATGAATTTGGTACTGAAAACCATATTAATGTCCTTTAAAGTTTACATATATATTTATATGAGTTACAAAGGTCGTTATATTCCTACTAACCCTAAAAAGTATAAGGGTAATCCTAGTACTATTTATTACAGAAGTTTGTGGGAGCGTAAATTTATGGTGTACTGTGATAAAAATTCTAAGATTCTCGAATGGGGTTCTGAAGAAATTATCATACCTTATGTTCTACCGACAGATGGCAGAGTTCATAGATATTTTCCAGATTTCTATATAAAAGTTAGAAAAAAAGATGGTTCAACTAGAAAAATGATTATTGAAGTTAAACCTAAAAAATACACTATACCACCAGAGCAAAAACCAAAAAGAAAAACTAAATCATGGGTATCAGATATTTATGAATGGGGAAGAAACTCAGCTAAATGGAAATATGCTCAAGAATATTGTAAAGACAGAGATTGGGACTTTATGATATTAACAGAAGACCACCTCATGCCGAAGTATAAATAATACTATATGAGTATCTTTAAGGACATAAGACAAGCGATAAAAACTGGTGAAGAACCTTTTCAATGGTATCGTAATCGTATTAAAGAATTTGGTGCACCCTCTCAAAGAGAATTATTAAGAGATGGTAGATTAGCAGGTAGATATCATATTGGTCGTTTAAATATGTTTGTCTATGACC
>Ga0114932_10005994_pt1 | contig 10540 bp, 9 predicted proteins | sample 2SBtaG_2_FD_87286 | JGI IMG/M metagenome (GOLD analysis project Ga0114932, IMG submission 87286) | Deep subsurface microbial communities from Kolumbo volcano to uncover new lineages of life (NeLLi) - 2SBTROV12_ACTIVE470 metaG | ecosystem: Environmental > Aquatic > Marine > Volcanic ... | reverse complement strand
GAGCTAGGGCTAGTGCAAATTCCCCATTGGGCCCGCCACGTCCTTGGTGATTTACAGTAACCGTTGTCTCCCCACCGGATAAAAGCACACACGGAGCTCGTAAGGGTAAAGATTTTTCTATTATCTTTCTAACTATTGCAGCTTGCTCTGTACCAGCTACCCGAGCTTCACCCGTAATGTTGGAGCTCAAGATGTGGGCTTCTATCCCAGCCTCCGCAAAGGTCTTCGCGGCAGCCTCTAGGCTTGTTTGGTTTGTTGCTACGACCTTCATTGCAACGCGATTCTCTGGAAATGCTCCGGGTTTAGGGGTGTCACTTATCTGCCCTAACATCCCTAGCTCAAAGTGCTTTCGAGCACCTCGAGATACGATGTGGTATCGATCCAATATCTCTAACGCATCACTATAGGTACTTGGGTCAGGAACGGTGGGACCTGAGGCAATGACACTCGGTTCGTCTCCAACCACATCTGAGATTGCTAACGTCATTATTTTCGCAGGATACGCGGCTTCAGCGAGTCGACCACCTTTAACTAAGGAAAGATGTTTGCGGACACAATTAATCTCAGAGATGTCCGCGCCGCAGTTTAGCAAGTTTTTAGTCAATTTACTTTTTTCTTGAAACGTTATGCCGGTCGGCGCCACCAAAAGCGCTGATCCTCCACCGGAAACAAGAAACAATACTAAATCTTGTCTAGACAGACCTTGTAGAGTATCAAGAAGCTCTTTTGTAGCTTTTTGGCCAGCTTTATCTGGCACAGGATGCCCGGCCTCTATCACTTTAATCTTTTCAGTTGGGAGTGCATGTCCATAACGAGTAACAACTACCCCTTCCAAAGGAGCTTCGTAGTGCCTTTCAACAACCTGGGCCATAGAGGCAGCGGCCTTGCCAGCACCTATCACTATGAGCCTCCCGTCAGGGTAAGGAGGAAGGTGACCTGGCAAAACCCGAGAAGGTAAAGCTGCCGCTACAGCTGCTTCAAAAGCTTTCTTAAGAAATATTATTGGGGTTCCAGCTTCCAACTAAGCATCCCCATTCTTTAGTTGCAAAAGCGTCTAAAGTTAAGACGCCAATCCGTCTTAGGTCCTATTTAGTTCCTAAACTAGATCTGGCCTCAAGGCACTAGCATCGCCCAAATATATGTGCTTTATTTCATCCTGCCTCTTCGTTGTGTTCACCTGGATCATTATTCTAATCACACGTGGGATCGAACCAATCACTGGGATCTCTTGAAAACAAAGAAGTGGGACTAAGCTCAATCCCAGATGACGGGCTGCTTCAGCCGGAAAGGCGGAAACTAGGTCAGGAGTGCTCGTGAAAAATATAGCTGCAATCACCCCATAATCATCTAGGTTATTTGCTTCAAGCATCGCAGAAAGAAGTTCCTCAGTCGAGACAAGGATACCCTCTTTTTCGTCTTCCTCGACCGAGGTAGCGCCTCGGATTCCTCGTAGCCAGTAGCTTTCCATACACTGGAGTTTATCAGAGCTTCAACAACCCGACTGGCTCCCCAGGCGAATTTGAAATAGGAGACTAACTATTTGGACGAATAAGTTCCGAAAGGTAGTCGCGTGACTCGGAACCTTGTAGAGCTTTCTCCATATTTTCTAGGAGCGCATAATCTCAGGAATATCTGTGGAGTAACAACTATTGCCGAAGGTATTTGTGACTCTAAGCTTCCTTGATTAAGGGCCTATCATCAAGCACATTATCCGGCACCGTTTCGATAGCGGCCAATAACACTTCAGTTCCTGCTTGGACCTTGCAAAATCCCTCACTGAGAGTCCTCCTCCAACTTCTTGCGCCTTTACATCCTTTCATCAAGCCGATAAGGTGCCGGCAAATTCGCCTAAGCTCTTGACCTTGCTCTAACCACATTTCCGCGTAAGCAATTGTTCCTTCAATAACCTCCCGCCGACTCGGAGAGGACTTAGTAGAAGCGTAAAACTCTTGATCAACCGTAGCAAATAAAAATGGATCCTGGTAAACAGCTCTCCCAATCATTACACCGTCTACGTTTTCCAAATGTTTCCGTATTTGATCTATTTTCATAACTCCACCATTGATGTCGATAGTTAACTGGGGATATTCACTTTTAAGTCGGTAAACATCTTCATATCGAAGGGGCGGTATTTCCCTGTTCTCCTTAGGGCTTAAACCTGAAAGCCACGCCTTCCTGGCATGTATCGAAAATCGTTGCGCTCCTGATTCCGCAACAATCTGCACAAAATGAGCGAGATCTTTATAATGGTCTTTATCGTCTACGCCAATCCTATGTTTAACCGTAACTGGAATATTCACTGCATTACGCATGGCTTGAACGCCTTCAGCCACCTTTTCAGGAATCTTCATTAAGCAGGCCCCAAAATTAGCCTCTTGTACACGGTTGCTAGGACAACCAACATTAAGATTAACTTCGTCATAACCCAATCCTTCAGCAATGGTAGCGCACTCTGCTAAAGCACGGGGATCGTCACCGCCCAGCTGCAACGCGAGCGGCTTTTCTTGAGCACTAAAACCGAGAAGAAGCTGGCGATTACCGTGCAGTATGGCCGAAGTTGTAATCATCTCAGAGTATAGGAGGGCATTTGAACTGATTAGACGCATAAAAGCCCGGAAGTGCCGATCTGTCCGATCCATCATCGGAGCAACGCTAACCGGCCTCCTTTCCAAATTTCCCACTTTTTGATTCTTCACGATGGAGGGACTCTAACTGGGTGCCTAAAGGCGATATCCTCCCACTCTCCTTCTTCAATAAGGCCAAGATCCGGATTTAGGTCTCTAAACCAGGTAACAATACTTTGCACTAGATCTTCCGGCGTAGAAGCAGCCGAAGTGATTCCTACGCTCCTCGAATCTCTGAACCAACTCTCCTTAAGTCCTTCAGGGCCTTCTACCCGATAAGCCCTATTTGTTAGGCTTTCAGCCAACTCAAATAGCCGCATCCCGTTTGAACTATAATCACTCGTAACTACAAGGAAGAGATCCACATTAGGCGCGATAGCCTTAACGGCATCCTGACGATTTTTGGTGGCAAAACAAAGATCGTCTCTGGGCGGTACAACCAATTTTGGGAATCGACGGCGAAGAACTTCTACTGTTCGGAGCGTATCATCAACCGATAAGGTAGTTTGAGTCAATACAGCTACCCGGTTTGGGTCTGGCACCTCAACAGTGTAGGGATCTGCTAGGTCAGGATCGTACTTGCGGTTCCCTAAGACACTAACCATAGTGGTTGCTTCGGGTGCTTCCCCTAGCGTGCCTATAACTTCCTGATGATGCGAAGAGTCGCCTATCAAAAGGATCTGATATCCCAAACGGGCGTATTTTTTGGCCTCGCTATGAACCTTCGTAACCAACGGGCAGGTTGCATCAATCGTAGTAAGCCCTAATTGGCTGGCCTTCTCCCTAACGGATGGACTAACGCCATGCGCACTAAAAACTACAGTGGAATCCAGTTGATTACCTTGATCCTCAAGCCTGTTCCGAATCCCTTGTAGCTCTTCTAGATCTTCTACAAAATGAAGTGCATGGTCACGCTCTAACCGACCAACGACGGTATCGTTATGAACGATAGCGTGATACACAGATATATCACCTGCCCCGCTAAGATCATTCTCTTCAGCAGCGTTTTCTACGGCCTTGATAGCCATTACCACGCCGGCACAAAACCCACGAGGCCTAGCCAAATAAATACGCTCGATCATAGACATATGATAACCGCGGTCATGCCTTCCCTAGCAACAGGCAAAATCTTTACTGTTAGGAAGGGTAATCGTCGTTTGAAATGAAAGGTTCTGTAACAATCAACACGATAAAGCTTTTTTCTAAAACTGGTTTACCCCCCCCCAGGCTTACTAAACACGTGAATTGGCAGAACAAGACTTCCTAACCTTTGGCCTCTGTAGGCATAAACCCCAGCCTCGTGACCTTCTTAACCTCTTCATATGTTTTTTGTGTAGGCTAAATGTTCCTTGACCGCCCCTCATCCCCATGATAGACTCGCAGCCGTTTTCGGCTGAACAAGGGCGATTAGCTCAGTCGGTTAGAGCGCGTCGCTGATAACGACGAGGTCGGTGGTTCAAATCCACCATCGCCCACCAAAATCCTGCACCTTACCAGAACGTTACTTTCTTGTTTCGATAGTCATTTAATATTCACCTCTGGAAACAATGGTTCATCTGAACACTAGTCGCCTTGCACCGAGTTTCAGGTTGATCTTCAGGGTCTCTTTTCCCCGCTGAACAGTTAGCTTTACTTCCTGACCGACGTTTCTGCGCCGCAGGACCTCGACTAAGGAATGAAAATTGGGCGTCCCCTCTTTATCTACAGCAACAATTACGTCGGCTTCAATCCGAGTGCCTACCCGCCGGCCAGAATCAAAGATCGGATAACTCTGGATACCTCTTAGTCCAGCTACTGCGGCTGGGCCACCATTGGCAATATTACCAATCACCGTCCCAGGCTCTCGCCCTAGATCAAGCTCTTTATCTCTGAGAGGCTCATAATCGAAACCAGCCCAGCTAAATCCGATTACGGGAATATCTCGGGCTAATCCCAAAAACAATGCTTCAACTATCTTCCCGTCCTTCAATAGAGGAACCGCATAAGATGCAAAGTCTCTGGGTAATTGACGACCTAGCAAGAATGGGGGAATAAATCCGCTTCCCTCTGAACTCATTTCTTTCGGGTTAAAGCTAATGTAACTTACTACCCCAATAACGCGACCATTACCATTTAGGACTGGGCCGCCAGAGTCACCAGGTCCGAGAGAGGCGGTAAGCTCTATCGTGCCGTCTGCAAATGTCGCCTCTGGCGCCCCAACCCCCAGACGAGTTACTTGTCCACTACGATCTTCCAAATACTCGCCCCTACTGTTTCCAATTGTCACAATTTCTTGGCCCGGTCGCGGCGGGTCAAGAGCTAGTTGAAGGTAAGGTACTGGCTTTTGGGTATCAGTTTTAAGCATAGCAAGATCAACATAAGCATCAAAGCCAATTAGCTTTAGGGCGTATTCTTCACCACTAGACGCTATCCCCACATATTCTACAGGCCAATTGTTGATTCGCTGAGACTCTACAACGTGATAAGCAGTCATTACATGGCCAGCTTCACTTACAAAAAACCCGCTACCAATGCCTATCGGGGTTGGCGTAGTTTTTTGTCCTTTAAACCGGGCTTCGATACGTAAAGTAGCAGCCCGGGACTCTTGGAATACTAACGCGAACTTCCCGCTGGCCTCAATTACGGGTGGCGGTATTTCATTAACCTTTACCGCTGCGGGTTTAGACTGCGAATCATCCACAATCATCGCCGCAACACCTAGGAGGGCAAAAAGAAGGAGATGACCTCGACCAATATTGTGCTCTGGAAATCGAGACTTAAAATTTATTGGCACATTTATCATTATCCGGCTTAAAGAGTTAACAGACTGCCGGTTAAGCAACAATCTACTCCACCGCCTTAATTAATTTAGATGGCACCCCGAACCGTACTCGCGGTTATCATCGTCTTCATGACATCAAATGAACAATTAAACATTGAGTCCAATTACCATGAGAAACTTACTGAAATCGCTAATTTCCTTTTAGGCTGGCAAGGCCCTATTGTCCTTGCGACTCATGTAGACCCTGATGGCGACGCGGTCGGAAGTACCTTAACGCTCAACCGCGCCCTAAAGATTATGGGCAAATCGACAATAGTTAGCCTTGTAGTACCAAACTTTCTGGAATTTCTGCCCCAACCGAATGAATTGGTTCCCCAAATAGATTTCTCACTAGCCGAATCTCTACTCATTACACTTGACGCTGCAACAGCGTCACGAGTAGCCGGCGTAACTATGGAATCAGCCAAAATGACCATCAACATTGATCATCACGGAACCAACGAATTATTCGGCGACTATTCCTTAATAGACCCTAACAAAGCCGCTACCGCTTTGATAATCAAAGACTTAGTTGAACACCTTGGGGTGCCCTGGAACCAAGATCTGTCAATACCATGCCTCACCGGTATTCTTACTGATACCGGCTTCCTTACTTTTGCTAATACCTCCCCAGATGCCTTACAAGCCGTAGCTGCACTTCTCTCGACGGGCCTGAACTATGCTGAACTTACCGATAGACTGCAATGGCGCCCCAAGGAATACTATGTTCTCCTCGCACAAGTCATGTCCACAGTGGATTTCGCTTTGGATGACAGAGTGATTCTTGCCCACGTTACAGATCAAATGCGGAGTGGTCCAGGCGGAGCTTTACTAGATTCAGAAGATTTTATTGGACTAATACGTTACGCAGAGGGTACTTCGATTGCAGTGCTCCTAAAAGAGCGGGGAACCACCACAAAAGTAAGTATCCGTACGCGTGACGGTGTTTCAGCTCAGAAAATATGCGTAAGCCTTGGTGGCGGTGGCCATATCGTAGCAGCAGGGGCCACTGTAGACGCTGACATTGGCGCAACTCAAGATCTTGTATTACAGGCAATAGCAGAAGAACTAGAAGAAGCACCACCAAACAACAAGCAATGAAGGTCACTTAGGTCACGCCAAATGCGGTACCCCTAAAGAGTAGTCGAACCAATGCGTTACACTAAAAAACATGGACGCAGAGGGTTTTAAAGAAGGAATTCCTTGCCCAAATTGTGGAAGCAAGCAGACAATAACTTTTTATTTCGCAGAAGGATTCACAGAGCTGGAATGTGAATCTTGCTATTTCCGGTCCGATTGGAAGGACGCTGCAAGGTTACAACAAGACCTCGGAGACCTCCTCACATCAGATGCAAGCATAAATATGCCAGGAAATATCAAGCCTTTAAAGGCTTGATATTTCCTGGCATATTGCCTCAACTAGCGCCACAAACCCCAAATCTGAAAGATTAATCTTTTAGTGAAGGTCACGTAACCAGCAGTAACTATCACAGCTAATTGATTCCATCAATGAGCGTAAGAAACAACTAGCACCTATCAAGATTTACACAATCATTCGACCGCAATAAGCTAAACCCCATGTTAAGGACACCGACACAAAGTAATCCTAATTCGGTTCGATGATTAACCTATTAATTAACATCAGCTTAAATAATTAGGTCAGGATTAGGATATTTGCAAATAACCTAGACGTGGTTATGCGTTCACGAAACCAACCCTGTAAAAATAACCCTATATGGCCCGGCATTAGTCTCTAGATTTTTTGCCACCCCCTATATAGGATTGACCGTAATTACTCGAATTTGGATGGACCGATTTTTTCCGGTCCATCCATTTGTAGTTTGCCTCTTCCTGCCGATCCATAAACACATCAGGATTTCTCAATCAGCGAGATTGGTATGCTGAACTCGTGACTTTGGATGAACTTGAACGCCTTGCTTCGCAGAAACCACAAGCCCTCTCCGATTTAAGCGAGAATCAAGTATTTGGCGAAGGCAATCCGAATGCTGACCTCATGTTGATCGGTGAAGGGCCTGGCCAAGAAGAAGATCAAAGTGGCCGCCCCTTTGTAGGTAGGGCTGGCCAACTTCTCGATAAGATTATTTCGAGTGTAGGAATCACCCGGGACAATATTTATATAACTAATATCGTCAAATTTAGGCCGCCCAAGAACCGTAACCCCAAGCCCGCCGAGATTGCGGCTAGCACACCTGTCTTGATGGAACAGATCAACCTTATCCAACCACAGGTTATTGCAACACTCGGTAATGTTCCTACTCGATATTTCCTTCAGACCTTGGATGGAATTACGAAAACTCACGGTAAATGGTACTCATGGAACCAAATTCCTATTTTCCCCCTTTTTCACCCAGCTTATTTACTAAGGAACCCCCGTCGTGACCAAGGGGGTCCCAAATGGCAAATGTGGGAGGATATGAAGGCCCTCAAAAAACATTTGGATACCCTTGGACCCAAATCTTTAGAAGATGCTTTATAAAGTGCAGCTTCTCTCAAAAAGAATTTACTTTAATAATTTCCGGTTATTTAATCCTAGGAAGAGAAAATGTTAGACAATGATTTTTGGCGTCATAAAGGAGGCTTACAAAATTGAGAGCCCTCGTACAAAGAGTCTCACGAGCAGAGGTAAAAGTAAACGGAGACACATTAAGCCAAATAGATAAAGGCTTGTTGGTGTTTTTAGGTATTGGCCTCTGCGACAGCGCGAGAGATGCTCAGGCACTCGCAAAAAAAATCATAAGGGCTCGCCTCTTTCCTGACGGAGGGGGACGGATGAACTTTGACCTGAAAACCGCTAACGGATAGATGCTTGTAGCTAGTCAATTCACCCTCTTCGCAGAGCTAAAACGTGGCAATCGACCAGGATTCTCCGGAGCTGCTCCTTCCGAGATTGCTGAGCCTCTGTATAAAGAATTTATTGCTCAGGCTTCTGCTGAGGACGCCTCGGTTGCCACAGGGGTCTTCGGAGCTGAGATGGAAATTGAGTTAGTAAATATGGGGCCAGTGACTCTTTGGTACGACACCAATGAACTGTAAATTTTCATGCTTCTCTTGGCTAACTAGATTGGCAATAAGAACCGGGATTGTTTATTGATCAAATCAGTCCGAATTCATATCGACTAAACTAACTCATGGCCAATAATTTCTTGCAGCTCATTCAATTACTATCAATACCCTTCTGGGTATCCATGATTCTTTTCCCGCGTAACAAGCTCACACAAAACCTTGTCACTAGCTATTGGCCTTTTATCGCCTTTGGATGTATTTACTTTCTTGTAATAGCCTCAGCTATTTCTACCAACCTTGGGGGATTTAATCTCAGTTTTGAAGGGCTTAAATCTGTTCTCTCAAGTGACTGGGGCGTGGTAGTTGCTTGGACACATTTCATAACATTGGACTTATTCGCCGGTGTTTGGATATTTCGAGACGCTAAATACTGGAGGATCCAGTCTGGTTTTTACCTCATTCTGACAATGTTTGCAGGTCCTCTCGGTTTAGGCCTCTATCTCCTATCCCGCCAACGTAAAATGCGGAATGATCCTGCCCAAACGCTAAACTGAGTCTTTACACTTCAATCATCTGACTTCGTCCAATAAGCTAAATAAGGCTCTGGTTCCTAACTGCGGGTAAAGCAGATGCCCCCTCAAAAGCGTTAACTTCTTCGATAAATCGGTGGAACAGGTACCCAGCATCATGAGGACCTGGGCTTGCTTCTGGATGGTATTGAACACTAAATACTGGATAACGTGTATGAGCCATTCCCTCGAGAGTGCCATCATTTAGATTTATATGTGTCGCTTGGAATTGCTTACTAGGTAAGGTATCAATATCAACAGCGTAGTTGTGATTCTGGCTAGTTATCTCAACAGCACCCGTAATGACATTTTTGACTGGCGTGTTGGCGCCATGATGACCATACTTTAATTTGAACTTACGACCTCCAACAGCTAACCCCAGTAACTGATGTCCGAGGCAAATCCCATATGTCGGCAGCAGTCCTAGAAGCTGCCACACAGTGTCGTGAGCATAAGTCGGCCCATCGGGATCGCCAGGACCGTTTGAAAGAACCAAGCCATAAGGGTTAAGAGCCATAATTTGAGCTGGGGTAGTCTGTGCTGGAACTACTATTACCTCTGCTCCCGCTAACTCAAGTTTATAAACGATCGAGTGTTTGATACCAAAATCTATAACAACCACCCTAGGATTCTCTCTAAAGGTTGGCCGAGCGTACGGAAGAGCAGTTGTCACCTCCGGAGTCATATCCCTCCCGTCTATGTCCTCATGCTCTTTGGCTTGACGAACCAACGCTCTCTCTGATTCGGCGTTCGTCTCACCATGAATAATTGCGCCTTTAATCACGCCACCACTACGTAAACGCCGGGTAAGAGCTCGTGTGTCTATACCTTCAATACCTACAATCTTATGCTGTTCCATAAAGCTTTGTAGATCCTGATTCGACCTGTAATTACTGGCAGTTCTACTAAACTCACGAACAATAAATCCTTTAGCGTATGGCCTGTTTGATTCCATATCGTAAACAGATACTCCGTAATTTCCGATGTGCGGATACGTCATGGTAACAATTTGCCCGTTATAGCTAGGATCGGTAAGAATCTCTTGATACCCCGTCATAGAAGTGTTGAAAATCACTTCACCAACCGTCCTACCGGAATAGCCAAACGCAAAGCCTTTATATATTGTTCCGTCTTCAAGAGCCAAAACCGCAGCTGGTTTGTTGAACATCTTCATTAGACGTACTTTACCACGTATCCTGCCCTAATTATGGCTCGTATTTCTATCTCTAGCACCTACTCTAGGAATCAAATTTTTCGTTCTTTGCGACTGTACGGCAGGGCACCTCAGCGCCTTTGATAACTTCACAATCCGTTAACTCAGAGTGCGCCCCAACTTGGGCTAAGTCTCCAACTGAGGTTGTACCTAACAACTTGACTTTCGCACCAAGTTCAACAGCACGCCCAATGCTAACCGTGTCATCGATCGTAATTGACTTGGTATCCGCAAAGGTAACCCCCCTTTTTAACCATCGCTGCCTGATCCGGTGCCTTAAAACTTTCTCAGCCTCAACCAGTTGACTTCG
>Ga0114932_10005993_pt1 | contig 10541 bp, 18 predicted proteins | sample 2SBtaG_2_FD_87286 | JGI IMG/M metagenome (GOLD analysis project Ga0114932, IMG submission 87286) | Deep subsurface microbial communities from Kolumbo volcano to uncover new lineages of life (NeLLi) - 2SBTROV12_ACTIVE470 metaG | ecosystem: Environmental > Aquatic > Marine > Volcanic ... | reverse complement strand
GCGCTAGCTCACGCCCTCATCCGCGATCGCAAACTTGACGATGGCGTTGAAACGCTCCATGTCGACGAGCTGCAATCGGATTTGCATACCAAAGGTTCGAGAGATGGTTATAAATTACCAGAAACAGTAAAAAAACAAGAAATCGATAAAGTAGATAAATTTTTAGAAGGAACAGGTCTGTCGGTAAAACAACCAGAAAGTTTAAAAGGTGAAATTGATATAGACTTCGCTGACCGCGTAATATTTGTAAATGATGGCGATGAATTTTTAGGTGCTTTTCCTATGTCACAAGTAGAGGGTTTAGCAAATGAACTTAAAAAAAATAGAACAGCAAACTTCGGCTCTAAAACTAAAGATACTATAGTAAAAAATCTAGGACCACAAAAAATTTATGAGTTAGAAAAACTTGTAAAACCTTTAGATATGAGCTCAAGAGCCGTCCCCAACTACCCCTTCAAAGACGATTGGTATGTCATGTCACTCAAGCAATTAATCAAAGATGCCATCGACGAAGGCAAAGACGCTATCTCGGTTTCTGGTTCGGCACCCATCAAAGCAAGGTATACCGACCAATACAGCAAGTTTTATGAGTCGCTATACGACCAAAAAATACCGTCAGCGATGAAAAAACTGGCCAACAAATACGGCGGTAAGTTTGAGAAAGGTAGTTTGGATTATGATGATACTTTTGATGTTCTTGTCGGAGACAATCGTGACATAAGGGCATTGGAAAATTTTGTCAATCGCTATGATAACTTCGACGAAAACTTGCCGATAGATGAGATTTTAGAAAAAACTCTAGTTCCAAATCTTGAGAGCAACATCATCCGCATCACCCCAGAAATGCGAGCTAAAATAGCCGAAGAAGGCTTACCTTCTTTTGCTTTTGGTGGCGCAGTTGAAACACCCATGCGTTTGACCATGCCAGAAGATGTCAATATTTTTGCCGATGCTCAGTTTACGCAACCCAAAACTTTGACCGAAAAAATTGCAAGTGGCATGACCGACTTGGCTTTTGGTCGAATCACTAAAGACGATTTCTTTCGTGACAACGTGGTACGCAATGTCTTAGCAGAACTCGACCTACCTGCTATTGTTCAAAACAATCTACTGCGCAGCGAAGACGCGCAAAATTTTGCTTTGAATACTTTGCAACAAGCCATCGGTAGCCCGGTGGATGTGACAGCTTTGGGCGACGACCGTTTTGCCTTAGATTACAGTCACAGACTAGGTCCAGGTATTTTAAGTCTGGCAGGCGAACTTGGTAGCGACGAGCCTAGTGCTCGTGTCAGTTACGACTCTAAGGATTTTATGATTAGTCCTAGCACGACAGCGCGGTTTGCTGCCAGTTTGGACAAAGACCGTGGCAAAGACTTTTCAGCTGAGGTGACTTATCAGCCAGATCCTAAGACTTTTGTCGAAGGCCAAGCCATCTTTGGTGAAGGCGTCTCGCCAGAATATCGCCTCAACTTTGGTCGTCGGTTTTAATGCCCACTTACAATAAATTTTATTATCGACCGCTGCCAGAGTATTTAATGCTGGGCGCTAGTAGTATCGAAGGCACTGGCGTTTTTGCGACTGCCGAGCTCGAAGGCGATTTTGATTTGGGCATGACGCACTTGAAAGTGCCGATTCTCAATGGTTATGTGCGCACCCCTTTGGGCGGTTTTGTCAATCACACCGACGAGGCCAACTGTTATTTGGTGGAAAAATTAGATTGGGACGACTACCGGGTGTTTCATCTCTACACCATGCGGCCGATAAAAAAGGGTGAAGAACTCACCCTTAATTATCATCTCGACGAAGCTTAGTAGTTGAAACTCTCGTATTCTACGAGCTCCCCGTCTTGATAAATTTTATACGGTATGCCTTCCTCCTGGCATTTGATTTTGCGTTTGATGATTAAACTATCGTAGTTTTTATCTCGGCATTGCACCGTCATCACAAAAGCTGTTTCGCCAGCTAAAGTTAGTTCTTGTTCAAATCTCACCATTTTGCCACTCCTCAAAACCAGCATCTAAAAACAATTTGTTTTGCTTTAGATACTCAGCTCTGCTTAACACATTGGACTCTCCCCAACGCTTTTTTTCTAATTTGTATTCCTGAAACATGTGATCTTCAAAGATTTCTCGCTCGGAACGAGTATCTATCCAACTCTCATGGTTTTTAGCCATGTCTTTCAGCTTCATAGTGCCTCCAAAGCAGCTCGTTGTTCGCCTTCGTAATGCTCTAAGTAATTATCCTTGTATTCGCGGATAATACCAAGATGCTCTGGACCCGCATCGTAGGCGTAATCCAAATAGCGTTTCATCATTTTTACCATGGTGGCAGCATCGACGTGTTGCCAGTTTGACCTAAATAATTGATCGAGTAGATCCCAATATTTATTTTGATACATTAGCTTTTCTCCTTTGTTTAGCTTGTTTATTACGGCGCAGTCTTTCCTCGCGTAATTCTGGTTCAATCTCGTGCATAATCTCAGCTTTGATTATCTCTCGTTCATCTGGCGTTAGCTCATCGATTAGCACAATATCAGCCTCTGTTGGTACCCAAGTCTGAAAAAATTGTTTCTTTTGATCCTGCCACTCCCAAGCCACCTCCCGGTTGAGCTCGGTTGAGTTGATAATAAAGTAAATGTTGTTGCTTTCAGTTTTCATCTATAACTCCTTTTTTCTTGGCAAAGTTTTTGGCACGACGATACGAGTCAAAGTTTTTGTCTGGATAGCCTGTGACTAGCCACACACGTTTGCCTTGGTTGTTTTGGTCTTGATAAATCTTAGTCATCTAATTGTGAAATTCTTTGTTTTAATAGAGTTACAAGTTTTGTTATTGCACTCTTTTTTCGCTGTTTAACAAACACTCTTTCCGGGTAATTTGGACCGTAATAATAATCCATTCCTTTATGGATTTTATTACTATGCCATGTACCATCTGTATAACGAGCTTCTGGTAAATCTTCTATAATACACTTTTCAATATAGCAATCACTTTCATAAGTATACGGTGCTAAATCTATAACCTCTAAACAGTTTTTTGACTCAACAATATCTACATTACATTTGCCATAATGTCCTTCATGCCATTTACCACTCTCAGAAAAAATACTTGTTGCAGGAGTAAGTCTCTTACGATCATCTAATCTAGCTAAGTTGCTACACTCATCACTACAATACAATGTTTGATTGCCCGTAAGTTCATTATCACAAACCACACATTTATATTTTTTATTTTCTTTTTTAAGTCTAGCTAATTCTTTATCTAATTTAGCAATACGCTTTTTGTGCAGCGCTTGTTCTTTTAACAATATTTTTTCTTGTCTTCTTTTGTGCCTTTCTAATTTTTCCTTACTAGCTTCATATCGTTTTTCTTCTTCACGACATTTAGGCGTACAATATTTACGTTTATGACCGCCAAAATTATCTCCGCACCACTCACACTCATACGGTCTATCGCTTTTATCTTCTAGTAATGGGTATTGCAGTACAAAATTAGTCATCTGTTGCGTTTAATTTTAAAAAGTACATCTGATTAGCAAAATCTTCTGCTTGTTTTTGCGTCAAGCCTCTTGCCAAGCCTTCGGCTACCAAGCTTTCTAAATATTCCTGGCGTTCCTCGTTAGTCATCGGTTGGTTTGGTTACTGAGGCCACACTTTTTAAGAGTCGCTCTGGCAAGACTTTCTCGGCATCGCATTGGTCACAACACCGAGAATCTATGTCGGTCAGCTCGCACAATGGCCAAGGATTATTACCCCAACCGTAAAAGCGTTCGCCACACAAAGAGCAGATGTAGATTCGTTCAGCCATTTTGTTTAATTTTATAATTATGCAAAAGATATTTAATAGTCTGTGAGTGAGTTGGTTCAAAACCAGTTTCCTCTTTTATCTTTTTTTTGGCTTCTTTAAGTTTTGGTAACAAATCACTATCGATTGTTATATTAATTTGATTTTGTTTTTTAGTCATAACCTCTCCTTATTTATATATATAATTCGTGGTCAATTATGCACTCATCAACGTAAGACTTTGCATCTGCTAAAGTCCTAGTCAAAATATATTTTGGTGTCGTACCTTCAAACTGAACATTTAGTCCAACCTCAGGACAAGCTCTTGAAAGTAAAAATGTTTTTATAAAATCGCTACACTCTATAGTCCAAACTTTGCGACCCATTGTATGTAACTTTTCTATTTTATAACCTTTATAGTTCATAATTTTCTCCTTTATATTTCCGAGTTAATTAATTTTTTAGTTTCGTGAAGTATTATTAAAGTTTCTTCAAAGTCAGTAGATTTTTTTAGAAAATCTATTTGTTTGACAAGATGTGGTAAAAACCATTTTCTTTTTGCTCTAAATTCAACCTCTAACAAAATATTGTCAATTAACCTCTGCACCTTTTCTATAAAAGAAATGTTTAGGCGTTCTTTTGCAATCCACCTAATATGACCTATAAGTTCTTTAGCTAATTGGTCGTTGCTAAGATTTTTTAAATGTCCAGTTCTCATAATTTTCTCCGTATTAATTAAAATTAAAATATCTCACCCCTCAATCATACCTATCCTACAAATTATTGCAACTATTTATACAAACTTGCAAACAAATTAATTTAGCCCTAGAATACTGTTATGATTTACGGAGCGATATATGAAACCAATTAAACAGATCAATAATGTCTACGGCTACATCCGGGTTTCAACCCACGAGCAAGTAGCCAATGGCAGTTCCTTAGAGAACCAGAAGCAACTCATCACAGAGTTTGTCCAAGAAAAATACAACCGACCCGTTGATAAATTTTTCATCGACGCTGGTGTGAGTGGCACCATCGGTATTACCGAACGTCCAGCTTCCAAAGAGCTGACCGATACCATTGATGCTCACGACGTTATTGTTGCTACTCGCCTCGATAGACTTTCCAGATCCAGTGGCGATTTACTCAACACCATACCTGTGTTGGAAGACACTGGCATTACCTTGTATTTCTGTCAGCAGTTTGGTGACGTACCGATTGTCTATCCAAAGGTCAAAGACGCAACTGGACTTAGGTCCAAGTTTGATATGAACGAGATGGCCAACCGCATCATGTTGATGGTCTTGTCAGCTGTTTCCGAAATCGAACACGGTGCTATCAAAGATCGCCTCGCCGACGGTAAAGTGGTTTGGGCAGAGAGAGGTTATTCGATAGGTGGACACACACCATTTGGTTATGAGAAAGCTTTTGAAAAGGTCGGTAATAAAATGCACACCAAATTGATACCGATAGAGGAAGAACAAGCCGTTTTGAAAACCATTTACAACTGTCGAAAGCGTGGCTTAGGAGCTCGTCGGATTGCCAAACAAGTCAGCAACCGTCATCCCGGTTACGAGAACTTTTCAGTCAACAAGGTAGCAAAGATTATCAATCGTAAGTTTCAAGGCTTACCAGAATCAATTTAACAAGGAGCATATTATGAGCGAACAACAAACACATCTTGACATGGCAGATGTTGAGGATTTTTTAAACGATTACGATTATTGGGGTGGCGACGGTTGGATTGCTGAAATTCTAAATGGCAATATAGATTTAGAGTTAATGCGAAAAGCTATTCAAAGTCATGCCAAAGGCGATTCGGCAGAGTGTCAAATGTATGTCGATGATATGTTCAAAGAAAAATGGTGGGATAAAGCAGCAACGTGAAAGTTCTTAGTCTATTTGACGGCATGAGCTGTTGTCGTTTGGCCTTAGAAAAACTCGATATTTCTGTCGAAAAATACTACGCCAGCGAAATCGACAAATACGCAATAGAAGTCACTCAAGCTAATTATCCAGACACCGACCAATTAGGCGATGTCACGGCTTGGGAAACTTGGGAGCTTGATTGGGCAAGCATAGATTTAGTGACAGGTGGTTTTCCGTGTCAAGCTTGGTCGTTGGCTGGTAAACAACTCGGCGATAAAGACGAGCGTGGCAAACTTTTTTGGACGATGCTTGAGGTCATGGCTAAAGTTATGGCGCACAACCCCAAAGCGTTTTACTTAATGGAAAACGTCAAGATGAAAAAAGAGTTTGAATCATACATCACTCATCACACCGAACAAGCTCTGCCGAATGTCTACAAATATCTGATTAATTCAGCTTTGGTTAGTGCTCAGTCCAGACAAAGATACTATTGGACAAATATTCCAGGAGTTGAGCAACCAGAGGATAGAGGTATTGTCTTGCGTGATATTTTGGAGCATGAAACCGATGAGTCACATTTTGTTGGTGCAGATTTACACAAAAATTATCAAGGCGGTAAGCAGCTCAACCCAACTTATAAAAGTCAAGCCAACACCATACACGATAGTGCTGATAAATCGGGTACTCTTGCAGCTGGTACGCATGGCTATGCTAATGGTTATGTAGAAAACCCTACAGCAGATTTAGTCGGCAAAGGTGGTAAAAAAATGTTGAAAGAAGACATCCAAAAAGCTACCGCTTTGTTGGCAAGAGATTATAAAGGTTGGAATACCTATGGTATGACCGGGGTGAGAACCAAACCCAAACAAGTTGGTAAAGTAAAAGATGGTGGGCAAGGCAATCGCATTTATTCTACAGATGGCAAGTCTTCTACTTTATCTGCTCAATCAGGCGGCACAGCAGGTAATGGCAACACACTAATAGAAACCAAACCCAAACAAGTTGGCATAGCAGCCGACATCAACGGTCACGACGTACTCAAGCGAGTATATTCGTCAGAGGGCAAATCGCCTACCCTCAATAGTATGGGCGGTGGCAATCGTGAGCCTAAAGTTGTGAGTGGTGCTCTACGAGCAAGATCTAAAAACCAAGACGGCAAAAATGTGGGTTGGAAAGAAACCAAACCAGAACAAATGTTAGAACTACGCAAAGATGAAAAAGCCAACAGCGTTTCAAGTGTTAGCAAAGATAGTTTGGTGGTTAATGAAGAACTCACTTGGCGTAAACTCACACCTTTAGAATGTGAACGCTTACAAACCGTGCCAGACGACTACACCGCTGGTGTCTCCAACACGCAAAGGTACAAAATGCTCGGCAACGGTTGGACGGTCGATGTCATCGCCCACATCTTTATTTTCATGCAACGCGCTCACAACGGCGAACATTTAGTCACCAAAGGTCAGCAGTCGTTAGATTTCTAACAAGATTCGGTTATAATCTTTTTATGACCGATACAGAAAAAGTCCAAGCAGCTCTTACCCGGATTGACTACATCTTGGCTTACAAATTTATTACCATACCCGTCAAAGCCGAACTCGAAGCGGCCAAGTCTGACCTAGAAAGCGTTTCTGGAGTTAGTTAGTGGCTAATATCACAGGTTGGGGTCGTGGCACTTGGGGACAAGGCACTTGGGGTGAGCCCATTGCCGTGGAGCTCGGCTCTTTAGCGATTACCTCTGGCCTTGGTAGTTTAACCACTCGACACAGCATACAAGTCGCCCTCGGCACTCAAGCGATTACTTCAAGCTTAGGCTCAACCACACAAATTGCCAAAGCCAATACCACGGTTACGACTTTAGCGATTACTTCGGGCTTAGGCTCTACAACTCAAATAGCGAAAGCCAATGTCGGTTTGACTACTTTGGTGACAACCTCGGCTTTGGGCAGTGTCATCATTCACGAAAACGAAGTTATCAACGCACCTACCTTTGTTATTACCTCTGGTTTGGGCACGCCCACCGTGGTCGCCAAAGCCAATGCAATTACGGTAGGTGTCAGCCTCACAGCTAGTCCTGGTGCAATTTTTGTCTGGGGTGAGATTGATGATGCACAAACGCCAAGTTACTCAGAGATTGCAACAAGTCAAAGTCCAAACTATACTTCTATTAAAGGTGGTCGTGACGCAGCCTAGTAAAGAATAATATATAATCAAGCAACTGGAGATTATAGATGGCAAGCACTTATGTAAACGATTTAAGATTAAATGAACTAGCAACAGGAGACGCTAGTGGTACCTGGGGTACCATAACCAATACCAATTTAGAACTCGTCGCCGAAGCTTTTAGTTTTGGCACCGAAGGCATCACGACCAACGCCGACACGCACACTTCCACCATCGCTGATGGTGCTACCGATCCAGTGCGTAGTATGTATGTCAAATACACTGGCACCCTAGATTCCGCTTGCACCATTACCATAGCGCCGAATACCGTCTCTAAGCTCTGGTTCATAGAAAATGGCACAAGCGGTTCCCAGAACATTATCATCTCCCAAGGCACTGGAGCCAATGTCACCATACCAGCTGGCGATACCAAAGTATTGTATTCCGATGGCGCGGGTTCTGGTGCTGCTGTCGTCGATGCTTTTGCGAGTCTTTCTACCGTAGATCTAAAAGTACAAGACGATTTAACAGTTACCGATGATGCCTCAGTAGGTGGTGATTTAACTGTAACAGGTGCTTTAACTGCAAATGGAACAATCAAATTAGACGGAAACCACCCAACAGCTACAGGTAACGTAGCTTTAGGAGATACCGCATTAGATTCATTAACGACAGGAACTAATAATACAGCGATTGGTGACAAAGCTGGTACAGCAATAAGCACAGGAGTACAAAACACCGCAGTAGGCTATCAAGCTGGTGATGCAATATCTACAGGTAACTATAATGCTTTATTAGGTGCTAATGCAGGTGGAGCATTAACAACAGGTGCACAAAATGTTGCAATCGGACAAGGTGCTTTACAGACAGCAACTACTGGAGATTTAAATACAGCTTGTGGTGATAGTGCCTTATCTAATAATACTACAGCTTCTAACAACACAGCAGTAGGTGCAAGTGCTTTAGCAGCAAATACTACGAATAATAATAATACCGCAGTTGGCTCACAGGCTCTCACAGCAAACACCACTGGAGGAGAAAACACTGCTGTAGGTACGGATGCTTTAAAAGCAAACACCACAGCTAATTTTATTACAGCAGTGGGTTATGCTGCTTTAACAGCAAACACTACAGGGTCACAAAATGTGGCTGTTGGTAATAACGCTTTAGTAACTAATACTACAGCTGCTGATAATACTGCAATAGGTCATTTTGCATTAAAACTTAATACAACAGGTAATAATAACACCGCAGTTGGTTCACAAGCTTTTGAAGCAAATACAACAGGTTCTGTAAACACCGCAGTTGGTTCACAAGCAGCACAAGCAAATACAACAGGTTCTGATAATGCGGTTTTAGGGTATCAAGCTTTTTATACAAATACTACGGGTGGAGCAAATACTGCTATGGGTAGAGGAGCATTGTTTGCTAACACAACCGCATCTAACAACACTGCTATGGGTTACTTGGCTTTAGCAGCAAACACCACAGGAACAAACAATGCTGCATTAGGTAAAAGCTCATTACCAGCTAACACAACAGGGTCTCAAAACACAGCACTTGGTACAGCTGCTTTAGAAAATGCTACTACCGCAGATGATAACACTGCAGTTGGTTTTGCAGCTTTAAATGTAACTACTACTGGAGTTTCTAATACAGCGGTTGGTAGAGATGCTCTTGGTGCTAACACTACAGCTAGTGCCAATACGGCAGTTGGTAAAAGTGCAGGAGCTTCGGTAACTACTGGAGCTAATAATGTTCTTATTGGAGTCGAAGCAGGATATCACGATGTAGCCACAACTACTGGAGCTCAGGTAACTATAGTCGGTAACTATGCAAATATGGATGCAGCTGGTAGCAGTAACTCAAATGTCTTTGGCTACAATGCTACAGGTACAACTGGGACTACAACTTTAGGAGTAAATACAAGTTTAATAAGAGCAACGCATGGGAATACAACATGGTCCACTGTTTCTGATGAAAGAGTTAAAAAAGATATAACAGATGCAACGGCTGGACTATCTTTTATTAACGATTTAAGACCAGTAACTTTTAAATATAAACAGGAAGGTAATTTACCTAAAGAGTTTATTGGTTATAAAGAAGGTTCTACGAAAACATTTAAAAATGAATTTATTAATCATGGTTTTATAGCACAAGAAGTTAAAGAAGCTATTGATAATCATCCTGAACTAAAAAATGGTTTTAGTATGTGGACTGAGCTAGATACAGGTGAACAAGAGGTTGGAGAAGCAGCAGTAATACCAGTATTAGTAAAAGCAATACAAGAATTATCAACAAAAGTTGATGAATTAGAAAATAAATTAAACTAAGGAGTAAAAAATGGCAGTAACAAAAGCTATAACAAAATGTACCCCATACGTTAATAGCAACAGCAAAGTTGATAAATGGGCTATAGAAATGAAATATGAAAACGGTAGTGAAGGTGATGCAACCTATTACACTTCTACTTTTAACACTACAGTAAACCAAACTGATACGGACCCCGAAGGCAACACTACAACAAACTTTACGTTAAAAGCTAAAAGTAGCTGGTCTAACGCAGATTTAGTAGCTATCTGTCCTGTTTCACACTGGGATACAGTATTTGCTAGTCAAGTAGATTCAGTTATAACGAATCCGCCAGTAGCAAGTACACCAGACCAAGCATTTAGCGTACCTAGTTAATGGCAGAAGTAACTGTACATAATATGCCTTCTGTTTTTGTTATG
>Ga0114932_10005991_pt1 | contig 10542 bp, 11 predicted proteins | sample 2SBtaG_2_FD_87286 | JGI IMG/M metagenome (GOLD analysis project Ga0114932, IMG submission 87286) | Deep subsurface microbial communities from Kolumbo volcano to uncover new lineages of life (NeLLi) - 2SBTROV12_ACTIVE470 metaG | ecosystem: Environmental > Aquatic > Marine > Volcanic ... | reverse complement strand
CATGCCCAGGTTGCTGATGGTGAAGGTGTTGCCGGTGTATTCCTCGGGCTTGAGCTGTCCGGACTTGGCCCGTCCAGCCAGCTCGCGGATCTCGGCGCCGATGGTCTGCATGTCTTTGGCGTCGCAGTTGCGCACGATTGGCGTGATGAGGCCGTCGGGCAGGGCCACGGCGATGCCGATGTCGATGGACCCGTGCCGGGTGATGGACTGGTCACTCCAGCTGGCGTTGGCCCGCGGGAATTCCCGAAGCGCCTTGGCGGCGCACTTGGTGAAGATGGTGTTGTAGGACACCTTGACGTCTGCGGCCTTGAGCTGCTTTCGGAAGGCCACCATGCCGGCCACATCGAGGTCGACAGTCAGGAAGAAGACTGGAATCTCGGAGTGGCTCTCGAGCAGGCGCTTGGCGATGGTCTTGCGCATGGGGCTGTTGCGCACGACTTCGTCGGCGGGGGGCGGACCGGCTGTCTGGCCACCGCCGCGAGGAGCACCCTCGACGTCGGCCTTGACGATGCGTCCGCCGGGGCCGGAGCCGTTGAGGCGGTGCAGGTTGACGCCCAGGTCACCGGCGAGCTTGCGGGCCAGGGGAGAGGCAAGCACGCGGCCGGGCTCGACATTGGCCGCACCGATGTCACCGGGGGGCTCCAGTACCGAGTCGTCGACGACCGCACCCATCCATTCGGTGGGCTTGAGGCCGATGGCCTTGGTCGGGGCTGCACGCTTGGCGGCCACTGGAGCGGGGGTTGCGGCGGCCTCGGGGGCTGCCTGCGCGGGGGCATCGTCGGCGGCCGGAGCGGCGTCAGCAGCTGCCTTGGTCTTCTCGAATTCGGCGAGCAGGGCGGCGATGTCGTCGTCCTTGGACTCGCCAAAGATGGCGATCGGGTAGCCCGGAGGCACCTCGTCGCCCTCGGCGATGAGGTGCTTGATCATGACCCCGTCGTCGAAGATCTCGGCTTCCATCGTCGCTTTGTCGGTGCCGATCTCGGCGATGACTGCGGATGACTCGAAGGCGTCGCCTTCGGGAATGCGCCAGGCAACGAGGCTGCCGACTTCCATGGTCGGGCTGATGGCGGGCATGACATAGAACTGGGCCATTTTCCTACCTGGACACTGTCGCGCGCGCGGCTTCGACGATGCGCTGCACAGAAGGCAGCACCATCTTCTCGAGATGCGGAGCGTAGGGCTGGTTGAGGTCTCGGTTGCAGATGCGCAGCACCGGCGCGTCCAGCGCGTCGAAACACGCCTCTTGCACGCGGCAGGCGATCTCGGCGGCGACGCCGGCAAAGGGGTAGCCCTCTTGCACGACGACGGCGCGATGGGTCTTTGCGATGCACTCGAAGATCATCTTCTGGTCGAGCGGGCGGATGGTTCGCAGGTCCAGGACCTGGGCGCTGATGCCCTCTTTGGCCAACGCGTCGGCGGCCTCGAGGCAGTTGTAGACCTGTTTATTCCAGGTGATCAGCGTCACATCGGTGCCATCTCGCTTGAGGTCGGCCACGCCCAGCGGGATGAGGAACTCTTCGTCCTCGACCTCGCCCTTGGCGCCGTAGACCATCTCGGACTCCATGAACACGATGGGGTTGTTGTCCCGAATCGAGCTCTTGAGCAGTCCGTAGGCATCGCGTGGAATGGCGGTCGAGACGACCTTGACCCCGGGGAAGTGCGCAAAGATGCTCTCGAGAGCCATCGAGTGCTGCGAACCGAGGCCCTCGGCGGCGCCATTGGGTCCGCGGAACACGATGGGCACGTTGTACTGGCCGCCGGTCATTTGGTAGATCTTGGCCGCGTTGTTGATGATTTGGTCGAAGGCGACGAGCGCAAAGTTCCAAGTCATCAGCTCAACGATGGGCCGCAATCCCGCCATGCTGGCACCAATGGCGATGCCGCAAAAACCGTTCTCGGCGATGGGCGTGTCCAGGATTCGCTGTTCACCGAACTCGGCGAGCATGCCCTGGCTGACCTTGTAGGCGCCGTCGTAGTAGGCGACCTCTTCGCCCATGAGGAACACGTCCTCATCGCGACGCATCTCTTCGACCATGGCCCGTCGAATGGCTTCGCGCAGCTGCATTTCGGCCATCAGGCACCTCCGTCATTGGGCGCGTAGATGTAGTTGTACAAGTTGGTCGGATCAGAGTCGGGGTCTTTGTCCGCCGTCTCGTAGGCCTCTTTGGCCTCGGCCTTGATGGCGGTCTTGATCTCTTTGAGCACGTCTTCGCTGACGCCGAACTTTTCTTTGAGCGTGGCGGCCGCGAGATCGAGCGCGTCGTGCTTCTTCTTCTCGTCGAGCTCGCCCTTGGCGCGGTACTTGGCAGGGTCGCTCATGGAGTGCCCTCGGTACCTATAGGTGATGGCCTCGAGCAGCACCGGACCCTTGCCCGACCGGGCGTGGTCGGCCGCTTTGAGCACGTTCTGGTAGACCTCGGCGACATCGAATCCGTGGAACTGCCACTTGGTCATGCCCACACCATCGGCGCGGTGCGACAGGTCGGTGAGGTAGCTCTGGCGGTCCAGGCTGGTGCCCATCGCATAGAAGTTGTTCTCGATCAGGAAGATGACGGGCAGCTTCCACAGCTGTGCGAGCGCCAACGCCTCAAAGAAGGCCCCTTGCTGGGTCGCGCCATCGCCGAGGTAGACGAGGCTGATGTCGTCGGTCCCCTTGTATTTGGCGGCGAACGCGGCACCGGCGGCCAACGGAACATGCCCACCGACGATGCCGTAGCCTCCCCAGAAGTGCAGGTCCTTGTCGACCATGTGCATCGAGCCGCCAACGCCGCGGGTCATGCCCGTTTCTTTGGCGAACAGCTCGGCAAAGACCTCTCGGGGCTTTGCTCCGCGGGCCATGATTTGGCCGTGTTCACGGTAGGTGGCCACGACGACATCTTTCTTGCGAAGTGCCGCAGAAGCGCCGACAGCGACTGCTTCCTGGCCGATGTACAGGTGGCAAAAACCGACAATTTTTCGAAGGGTGTAGGCCTTGGCGGCTAGCTCCTCGGTTCGACGGATGAGCGCCATCTGCCGATACCAATCGAGGAGCATCTCTTTGGTCACACCTTCGAGGTGCGAATCGGACATGCAGTGTTCTCCGGATCGAAGTCCGGGAGTCTAATGCATGGGGGGCTGAATGGGGGCTCAGCTAAAACGCGCACCCAAGACAGCTCAGTCCCAGGTGGTCGGCAGCGCTGTGAACTGCATGGCGGAACTGACGCCACGCCGCCCGTCGCCCAGATCGACATCAGACACACCCTCGTTGGCTGCCAGATTGCGAACCGTGGTCATGATCGCTTCCTTGGACAGGTTGATGACACCATCGCCGTCGGTGTCCACACCCTCTTCGGGAATCAGGGGCTCAATGATGTCCTCGACCAAGATGTCAGCGGGAATCGCGCCGCCGATGATGCCTTCGCATTCGTTTGCCCAGATGGTGCCCTGGACATGCGCCAGCTCAAACGGCAGGTCGACAAAGGGCTGGGGCGGAGGCAGCAGCAACATCGAGATGGTCATCTCGCCTGGGCCGACCTTGAACGCTCGCTCGTCGCTGAAGTCGCCGCGCAGTCGGCTGATGGGGTAGCCGCTGCTGTCGTAGCCACGGGCTGCGGGGCTGACCGCGCCGTTGAAGTCCGCTTCGCCCGGGTACCAATCCATGATCAGCTCGCCCTGGTAGTGCTTGGCCTGGATGAGGTAGATGAGGTCGCCGGACAAGATCGTGTCGGCCAAGATGGCGTTTAGGTTTTCGCGCGACAGGTCGAAGTCGGGCATCGCGAGATCGATGAGCTTGAGCGCGTTGGGCAGGTTGTTCTCGGGTGTGCCGTCGCCGTTTACGTCGATGCCGTCGCTCTCGGCGTTGATCGACAAGGAGCTGACCTTGTACTTGCCGTCGCTGTAGGTCGAAGGAAATCCGGGATCGGTGTCTTCGGTATCCCCCACATCGGTGTCGTCGGTCTCTTGGGGATCGGTCTCGCCCGGATACAAGGTCTCACCCGCGCATCCAGAGAGCAGCAGGGGCAGCAGGAACAACGCGCGCATGTCGGGGAACTCCGGGGCCGTGGATGCAAGGTTTAGCTCAGGTTGCGGCCATCCGCTCGTCGGATAGCCGGGCACTCTCTCGGAGTCCCTACATGAGCCTGCTCGAACTGCTCAAGGCCGGCAACGTTGCCGACTTCAACGCCACGCGCAGCCAACGAAATCGGCTGGACCTCTACGCTTGCGAGCTTGAGAACGCCGTTCTCGTTGGCGTCGACTTGAGCGGAGCCAACGTCGCCAAGTCCGATCTCACCGGTGCGGACCTGACCGACTCCAACTTGTACAAGACCGATCTGGTCGGCATCGACGGCGAGAACATCAAGCTCGTCGGCAGTCTCGCCCACAAAGTCCGCCTGAACGAGGCCTACATGGATGGCGGCGATTTCTCGGACGGAGACTTCACAAAAGCGAACTTCAGCGAGGCTGTGGTCACGGGCAGCAAGGGCGACGGCATCCGCCTGATGGGCGCTCGACTCAAGGCCATCGACGCACGCAAGGCTGTGTGGACTGACGCCGACCTGTCCGAGTCCTCGATGTACCAAGCCAACTTCGAGGGCGCCGATCTGCGTCGTGCTGACATGACCGAGGCATCGGGTGCCGAGGCGAACTTCAGCGGCGCACAGCTCGACAACATCCTGGCCACGGGCGCCAAGCTGCCCGAGTGCAAGATGGTGGGAACGACCCTGACTGGCGCGCGCATGGACGGAGTCAATCTATCTGCCGCCGACCTGACCAATGCCGACCTGACCGCAGCCGATCTGTCCCGCGCGAACCTGACCGGTGCCATTCTGGCTGGGGCCAAGCTTGCGGGCGCGTGCTTCGCCGACGCTTGCCTAGACGACGTCGACCTGGCAGGTGTTGACCTCGCCGATGTCGACATGACGGGCATCGATCCCAAGGCTCTGGGGCTGACCGACGACCAGATTGCCTCGCTGTCGGCCTTTGGCGCCGATGTCGACCCGGACGCCCCCCTGCGGGTGACCGATGTGGCCACAGCCGTGCTCGGCGAGGTGGCGCTCAGCATGTGGGTGAACGCCGACGGAGACGAGAAGTCGTCGGTCCGGTGGGCGCTGACCACGCAAAAGAAGGACACCATCACCGGTGTGCTGCCGTTGTCCGCCGAGGGTGTGCTCGCGCATGCCGCGGTGGTGTTCGAGGGCGCGTTCATGCTGCTGGTCTTCCAAGACCGCCCCGGCGGCACGTCCCTGGTCAGCTACCCGGTGTCCCTCGAGGGCGTTCCCGGCGCATCGACTGTCGTGCCCTTGGGCTACGCGCCGTCGGTCCAGCCCGCGGTCCAGTCCGACGGCAAGTCCGTGTGGATCTGGGGAATCAATCGCCGTGGACCGACCCTGGTCATCCACAAGAACGGCGAAGAGGGCTTTGCCCCGGTGCACTTCGAGAAGGTCGCCACCGCCCGCGGCATCTACGGCCACACCCACCCGGTCATGGCCAGCAAGGGCGGCGCACTCATGCCCCTGGGCAAGAAGGGGGTCTTGGGCCCGCTTCGCACGCCCGATGCCTTCAAGGGCGGCATGGCGACCGCCGTGCCCGCCGGTGACCGCATCCTGTGCATCTGGAACACTCCGGCTCGCGGGGACCGCGAACCCGGGGGTCTTCGCTTTGCCTACCTCGCCAAGCGCGGCACTCCAGAGATCGAGATCTTGACGGTCGAGGCGGGCGTCACCTCGCTTCAGGCCGTTCCCGAGCCCGGTCAGCCCGGTGCGGTGCGCGTGGCCTGGGCCGAGACGGTCATTGGCCAGCCCGCCACGGTCTTCCACGTCGTCATTCCCGGCGGCGCCATGAAGCAGGTCAAGCTGCCAGCTGGCATCGACGTCGATGAGGTCCGCTTCGCACGCGCTGCCGGCGGAGCGGGAGCCCTCGCCATCACGACCCTCGAAGAGGGCCTCGTGGTCGTCGGACTCGACAACAAGCTCTACGGTCGCGTCGGCGAATAGACGACTCAAGGAGGGGCGAGCTTCGTCTCGCCCTCAACAACTCAAGGAGGGGCGAGCTTCGTCTCGCCCTCAACAACTCAAGGAGGGGCGAGCTTCGTCTCGCCTCAACAACTCAAGGAGGGGCGAGCTTCGTCTCGCCCTCAACAACTCGAGGAGGGGCGAGCTTCGTCTCGCCTCAACGACTCAAGGAGGGGCGAGCTTCGTCTCGCCTCAAGGAGGGGCGAGCTTCGTCTCGCCCTTCAGATCAGAAACTCACGCTGGCAAAGGTGAACGCGAAGCACATCTCTTCGTCGGTGCGTTCGCCATTGACGATGGGGCTGGTGTTCGGATTGTCGAATGAGCACTTCATGGTCAGCTTGTCGCCGGCACTCACGACGATGGGCTCGTCGAACATGTAGGTGAGCTGGTTGTCGAAGTCCCACATGTTGGGCAGGGGCTCGCCTTCGGGCACCGCACCCTCGGGCTTGCTGGCGACCACGCACTCCTCCTCGCCGCTGTTGGGCGAGTCGGGTCCGTACTCGATCCAGGCCTTGTAGCTCTTTCCCGCCCAGTGCATGTGCGGGAAGGTGCCGTGGATGGTGACTTGGTAGGGCAGAGCGTTTGCCGGCAGCGTGAGCGAGTCCTGGATTTCGTGATCGAAGGTGTTCGGCGGAATCTGGAATCCGAGCGGCCCCAGCGGCAGCATGTAGACCTCGATGGGCGCCTCGGTCGTGGTGCGGAATCGGAATCCGCTCTGGTCGGCGACGTCTTCTTGGGTGCCGTTGTCGTAGTAGTGCATCTGCACCACGATGAGGTCGTCTGGATCGACGCGGACGCCGTAGCCGGGGTCGAACTCGATGGGGAAGGCACCGGGCGCCCAGCCCGACAGCATTCCGTCGCCGGTGCTGGCGTTCTCGATGCAGTTTGCGCCCAGATTCGGGTCGTAGTTGGCGGGAAGCGTATCGGCCTTGATCTTGTAGGTGACGATGTGATGCACCAGCTCGTGTGCGTCGACCACCGGCGACATGGCCGTGATCCAGAAGGTCTCGTCGCGGCCGTGTTCGAGCGCGAAGCAGCGGTACTCGTTGCCCGGGTTGGCCGCGTCGTTGAATGGCGGGTTGTAGGCGGTGGGGAAGCGCACCTCCATGTCGTATTCCTGCAGCTCGTATTTGAGCTCGGGCACGGCGACCCGGTCCTCGACCTTGCCGACCTTTCGCTTGTCGACCGGTACAGCTGCCCATTCGGCGAGGACGGAAATGGCCGAGTCGGGCATGCTGATGCGCTCGCTGCCGATGTAGTCGTGGCAGTCGGGGTCGGCGACGAGCGGCGGCATGGTGCCGTCTGCCGTGCGGACCGCCATGCGCTCCCCGAGTACGATCGCCACCTCGGGGTCGGTCAAGTCATCCACTCCGGGGCCCGCGCCGCTGTGGCACTGCGCGCAGTGCGTGTCACGACCTCGGATACCTCGGGGGTGTAGGTGATCTTGCCCTCTCCGCAGGCGGTGAGGGTCACGAGGATCGATACGGGCAACAAGCGCATGGGCTCTCCTGGCGCGCCCTTGATAACTGCACATGCATGCGACCCGCGACCGTCATCGCCACCATCCTGCTCACTGGCTGCGCACCGGTGACCATCGATCTGGTGCTTCCCGAAGATTGGGAGCGGGTGCCCGATGCCGAGGACCCGTTCACGGACCTGCGTCCCGACGAGCGCAGCTGCGACGAAGCGGGTGTTCGAGTCGAAGAGGGGGTGCTTGAGGTCGACACGCTGCTGTGTTCCTGGGCCACTTTCCGGGCGCCGCTGCCCGTCGATCTAGCGCGCAACGACGAAGTCACGGGCCTGGTGTTCCACGGTCCGCTCGCGTCGGTCGAGCCAAGTGAGGCCGTCATCATCATGGCGGTGGGCGATGTGCGAGTGCTCAACCAGACCGTAAACATCCCGTCGCCAACCGCACTCTATGAACCCGCCCTGGTGTTGGAGCAGGAGGTGAGCGGCGATGCTTGGCTGCACATCCACAACCACGGGGGCAACGACTGGCGCTGGACCAACCTGCGCGTGACCAGCTCGCGGGCAGCGGTGCGCGCACTGGCGGATTGAACCGTTAGCTTCCGGTTCCGGAGACGATGTGGTTCTTGTTTGGCTGGGAGTAGCGTTGGCCCTGGGCCAGCAGGCGAGTGAGGCGCCCACCGATGTGGCGCTGAGCGAGGCTCGGTACGTGCACCCCGGCTCACCGGACTACCCAGCGCCGCTGTTTGGCCTGCCGGTGCCGACCCTGCGCTGCGTCTCGACCTTTGTGATCGGCACCGATGGGGCGCCGCTGCGGGTTGAGAGCCCCGGCTGTCCGCGACAATTCCACGCTGCAGTGACCGATTCGATGCACGAGTTCTTGTGGGAGCCCTACCTGATCGACGGGGTGCCCACCGTCATTCAGCTCGATCTCGGCTTCACCTTTCCATCCGGCACCGGTGCAACAGTCGCTGACTTCGAGCGCGAGGAGCACCGTGTCGACGCCCGATTGAGGGGGCGCAGAGTGGTCGGGTTGACGGGATGGGGCCTGACGACCGCGAGCAGCGCTGTCGCCTAAAGTGTGGCCTTTGGTGCTCTCGATGCGCCCAACTGGCCCCAGGGTGCTGGATTTCCGATCGGCGTGGGCTTGGCCCTGAATTTGCTCGGCGGTGTCTTGTTCGCCGATGCGGTGTCAGCGCGTCGCCAGCGGCAGGCATGGCGAGAGCTCCACGCCGAATACGCCGCGTCCCCCGACCTGTTTGTGGTGCGGCGCGGTGTCGACCCGATTCCTGATGAGCCGCCTGCCGACCGCAAGCTCGAGGCCTTTGTGCAGGGGTGCACCTCGGGCTGCGTCGCTGAAGATGCGGACGAGGCCCAGTGCACCTCGATGTGCAGCTGCATCTCGCAGCGTCTGCTGGTGGGCCGCTCATCAGCGGACGTGAGCGAGCTCGTGCGGGCGGTCAACCGCGAAGACCCCGAAGCCATGGAGACGGTGCGGGCGGTCGCACTGTCCTGTGTTGAGCCGGCTACAGAACGACCGTGAGGAAGACGATGGCGACGCCCAGGCAGATGGCCATGCCCGCGGCGGCGTCCTGCCAACCCCAGGGCTGAGGCACCAACTCGCGCTGCGGAGCAAAGCTGCGCGCTGCGGCAGGGACGATGCTGGGGCCTTCGATGTCCTGCAGCCATACGTCGTTGCGCATGGTCGTGCTGTCGTGCTCGACCGGCAGGTGAGTGCGCTCAACGCTCTCGATGAGGTCGCCGAACACCTCTTCGGTGGGGTCTTCGACTCCGTCCACGACCCACTCAGCCACAGTGTGCTCTGTGAGCCCGGGAGACATCAGCGTCTGGGGCTCGGGCACGTCGTAGAGATTTTGTCGCCACTGGGTCATCGGTGCCTCCGATTGGCGGCCCCTTAACCCCCGGCGCCGGCGTGCCGATGAGAATGTTGGAGGTCGCCATGGACCAAGACGCCGTCGATACCGATATCTGGGCCGCTCTTCGCGAAGATGCCGATGCGTTGTTCTGTGCCGAAGAGACTGAAATTTCGGCAGAGCTCGGCACCGCGGACACCCCCACAGACATCACTCCGGAGCGTCGCATCACCGAGCCCTTTATTCAGCCCGCGGGCTGGTATGCACCGGCCGTGGTGCGGTTCAAGTGCCCTGAACCCGTGCCGTCGGTCTATGAAAAGTTGGCCGCGGCGATGTCCGGCTTCGCGCTCGCGATGATGGCCGGGGGCGTTGCCATGTGGAGCCAGCCGATCTGGCCTGTGTAGCGAGCAGCTACAGCCCGAAGACGCGCTCGGTGTTGCCGCCTAGAAACAGGCTCTTGGCCTCGTCATCGAGTCCGAGTTCGTCGACTCCCTGCAGGGCCTGGGCGGGCGCAATCATCGGGTGGTTGCTGCCCCACAGGACCTTTGTGCGTCCGCGTCCGCGCATGAACTCGACCAGATTTGGCGGGTAGCGCTTGGGCTTGTAGGCCGAGGTGTCGATGTAGACGTTCTCGTACTTGCGGGCCATCGCAATCATCTCTTCGGTCCACGGATAGCCGATGTGGCCGCCGACAATGACCAGCTCGGGGAACTCGGCGGCGACCCGGTCGAGGTACGGCATCGGCCGCCCTGGCTCGGATGCCATCAACGGGCCCGCATGGCCGACCTGCAGACAGAACGGGATGCCCAGATCGATGCACGCGGCGTAGATCGGGTAGTAGCGGCGGTCGTCCGGAGGCAGCTGCCAGAGCCAGGGCAGCTGACGCACGGCCTTGAAACCGTATTCCTCTACGCAGCGGCGCAGCTCGCGAACCGCGGCCATCGGCTTGTGCAGGTCGACGCTGGCCACGCCAACAAATCGGTCGGGGTGTTGGCTCACCCACTTGGCGACGTCCTCGTTCGAGATCAGGGCGCCCTTGGGTCCGTGCCAAGCACAGAGCATGGCCCGCTGCACACCGGCCGCGTCCATTTGGGACAGCGTGAACTCCAGAGGAATTTCGTCGGGAATGTCCGACAGGCCCATCCAGCGGCGAATGGCCGCGAACATGTCGTCGGCAATGAAGCCTGCGGTTGGGTGCTGAAGCCATGCGT
>Ga0114932_10005987_pt1 | contig 10549 bp, 7 predicted proteins | sample 2SBtaG_2_FD_87286 | JGI IMG/M metagenome (GOLD analysis project Ga0114932, IMG submission 87286) | Deep subsurface microbial communities from Kolumbo volcano to uncover new lineages of life (NeLLi) - 2SBTROV12_ACTIVE470 metaG | ecosystem: Environmental > Aquatic > Marine > Volcanic ... | reverse complement strand
TCTATCTTTTTTTGGACTTTCAAAATTTGAAGCTGGTATATTTCCCTGGTAGCTCATTTCTCTCCTTATGTGCTTATGCTATCTACATAGCTTACTAAAACATCTATTGCTGTTGCTGTATCTGCGTATGCCTTCAAAACATCTGAATTTTGAATAACAATTTTAGAGCCAGAGTCGATCAGTTCTAAACTTCCTCCACTTGGGATTGGCGCTGTTTTAATTACGTTATAATCTGTTCCACCACTTGATATTATTACAGTTACATTAGCTGAGTTTGTTGTTTTGTTTACACATCGAATAGAGATCAAAGCATCATCAGAGTTACTTGTAACCAATGTTGTTGGCGAACCAGATGAGTTTGATATAGAAGATGCGTAAGATCGTTCAAAATCTTGGGCCATTAGTTTTTCTCCTTAAGCTATAATGCGATTGACATTGCAACTGCAAACCCTGCACCTGCTTTGTTATCTATTTGCGTTTGAATGTCGCTTGACACGTTTGCCAAGTAACCAAATTCTGTATTGGAGACTGACGTATCAGCTCCTATTTTTGTTGCAGCTATTCTGTTTACATCAATCGTAACAGTACCACTTGAAGTAATTGGATTTGTTCCACCAATAGTAAATTCTGATGCAGATTGACCGAGAGTCACGGCTGTCACTGTTCCAGTATTGCTAGGAGTCACCTGGGTGTAAACAATATTAGTAGAACCTATTGAGCCTGAATTATCAGTTGTGCAAAGAAAAATTTTATCATTATTAGTAGACCCTTGATTGACAACAATCATACCTCCACTAAGTTCATCTAAAGTATCGTGTTCTGGGTCTCTTGATGCTGCACCTGCTGAACTTGCAACAGCTAAATATAAACCATTTTCAGTAGCAGTTGATTGATCTTTCAATAAAACTCGCATACCTTCTGTCAGGGTTACACCATCAATGCTATCTCCTGCTTCGAGAGCATTAGAAATATTTACATTGGCAGTTGAAGCACAATCAGCAACAGTTCTATTACGAAGACCTGCTATTGCATTATCAACATACTGTTTATTTGAAACATCTAAATTATTTGAAGGATTTGAAATACCTGTAATTGAACCACCTGTTACTGCAACATTATTAGATGCTTGGGTTGAAATTGTTCCAAGACCTAAATTTGTTCTTGCAGTTGAAGCTGCGGCAACATCAGATAAGTTATTACTAGCAGTTAATTTTCCAGTTAATTGTGTTTGTGCATTTGAAGATAAAGAATTAATATATTGGAATTCTGTGTTTGATACTGAACCATCAGCAATTTTAGCAGCATCTACTCCACTAGCAACTTGTGCATTAGAAATAGTTCCTGTTAAAGAAGATGTTGGGTAAGAAGTTGCATCAGATAAATCAAAAGCAGGAGTTGTGTCAGAAGCTCCAAGAGAAACTGATACTCCACCAAAATTTACTGAACTATTAGATAAAGCACTATTACCAATATTAGAAAGGGTATTGTTTGAAGCATCTATTGTTTTGTTTGTTAATGTTTGCGTTCCTGTTTTAGTGACAACAGTAGAGTCAATAGCATAAGTAACAGTAGTGCCAGTAGCAGAAGTATCAATACCTGTGCCACCAGTTAATGTTAAACTTTCACTATCAAGATCAATGTCAATATTACCAGAGTCAGTTGTTATGTCTAAATCTTGCGCTGTAACTTGTGAATCAACATATGCCTTTATACTTTCTGAAGAAGCAACTTTCGAAGAACTTGCAGAAGAAAAATTATCATCATCTTGAAAAGCTGTACCACTAACCCCTGTGTTTAAAACAGGAGAAGTTAAAGTTTTATTTGTTAGAGTTTCTGAACCTGCTAATGTTGCAAAATCATTATCAGTTAAAGCAGTATTAAATTGAGCTGTAGTTCCTGTTACTGTATTACTTCCTAAAGCAACAGATTTATTTGTTAAAGTTTGTGTTCCACTATCAGAATATGCTTTTACTGATTGTTGCGAAGGAGGAAGAGTGGCAGAGTTAGTACCCATAGCATCTTCATCAATCACACTTACACTAGGATTAGCATAAGGAGAACCTACATAAACATCAACTGTTGAGTCTGAAGAGTGTAAGCTTCCACTATCAAGGGTAAAAGTAAGAGTAGTATTAGGAGCAGAATAAGCGCTTGTAGCAATTTTACCATAAATTGTTCCTGTGTTAGAACCTATAATTTTAACTCTTCGGTATTGATGATAGCTTGTAGTAATATCTGATGCGATTGTAACTGACGTACCTGAAGCTCTCGTAAATGTTGTTGTTCCATCGCCATCGCCTAGTAAGAACCATTCTTTATCGTTCCATACATTACGAACTTGTGCCATCATTTCTCTAGCAGAGTTGTTAACCCCACTTGGTGGCATACCTTCTGGCCAACCATTCGGACTAGCCGAATTGTTACTGGCTGCTGTTGTACTCCATGTGTTTACTTTACTCATTTACTTCTTCCTTTGCTTTTTCAATAGTGTCTTTTAAATTAGTAATAAGAACATTTCTTTCAATCATCATATCTTCTCTTAACCATGATTTTAATGCTCCTATATCGTTAAATATTCCCTTCTCTATTAATGATGGAATAAAATTTCTTTTCTTTGACTTTGCTCTGTTTTCAGCAAACTCTTGTAAAGGTTTTAATTCTGTTTGATCTAAAACGTATTTTGTTGCTCCATTAATATTTTGAAGTGTTTCTTTTAATTTATTAGCTCCTGTACGAAGTTTCATAACTTTGTCTTCAATGTATTCTTTTGCTTTGTCTGATTGATTAGTTTTTGTTAAATAATTTGCAGCAGCTACTACTTCTGATACTTCTTTAAATAATTCAAAAAGTTCATTTCCATATTTAGTTCCTGTAACTATTTTTTTTCTAAATCGTCTAACACCAGGATAATCTTCAAATGCTAAATCAGGCATATCATCAAAGAAAGCATAATCACTAGCCATTAAAAAATAATTTCCTATGGTACTTGTATAACCACGAAAAAGAGCTTCAATTTGTGGAGCTGATAATTTTAGTTGTTCAGGAACGTAATCACTTTTATAATATTTGCGTCCTAAAAATTCTGTTAATGCCTTTATTGTTTTGCTTGTATAAGGACCACCTCTCATTTCTTTAGGTAAAGATAAATCAGACATAGACTCAATAGGTCTTTGCATAAATTTTAATTTATTTGCTTGAACTTCTAAAGGAGGATTAACTATAAATGGAGTTATTTGTAATTTAAAAGTTTCAAATATTATTCTTTTAGCATCAAGAGCTGTTTCAAAATTATTACTTTCTTGAAAATTAACCCAAGCTCTTTCAGCAATAGACATAATTGCCCCTGGTTCCCATAGTTTAGGCAATCTCCAATGTTCATACATTGGTTTGTCATACATTTTAGTTTGTTCATTATATCCGTACACTTCTTCTAAAGTTGAAGGTACTCGTCCATTTTCTAAAACAAATTGTTTTAAATCTTCTGTAGGTAAAAAGAAATGCCAATGTGCATCTCTATCCCAATCTTCCATTTCTATATATAAAGGATTAGTTCTATTTATTTCTGCTAAAAGAACAGAAAAACCTGCACCTGCTCCTAGTTTAGCTGCAACTTGTCCTCTGTTAGAGTCTTTTACAAAACCTCGATATACTCTATCTCCACCAAGAACAGCAGGTCTAACAAACAATCCTGTTTCCATCCAAATTTGCGCTAATCTACCATAAAATTTGTCGTAAGCACCTCTCATTGAAAAGTCTGTAGAAATTTCTCTACTTTCAAAAACAGATTTAGATACTGTTTTACCTTTCTTTTGAGCTTTAGAAAACTCTCCCACTCTTGACGCATTTTCAATTAAAGAACCTAATGCTTCAAACCATTCGCCTAATTTTAAAGGAGACGTTATAACTTTTTTAAAATTAATTCCTTTATCTGTATAAAATGTTTCTAGTCGTCCTCTAAATAATCCTTGTGTATCAAAAAAACTAGATAACGAACCACCATTTGCAACCCAATCTCTGTAATTTTTATCTTTAAATATTTGTGATTTTAAACCTTTTGCTGCATCAACAAATGGTATGTACCCATTTTTAGATAACATGCCTGACATTAAAGTATCACGAACAAAGTTAGCTTGAATAAAATCTACAGCTAATGTTATAAAACTTCTTCCTATTCTAGTAGGAACAGATAAATATCCTATTACAGTATCAAACAAAGAATTTTTTGTATTTAATGATTCTAATGCTCTAAATAATAAAGGGTCTGCAACTCGGTAATATTCTATCTTGCCTTTTTTTAATACAGCCAATGTGTTTGGTTCTTTTGGTTTTAAACCATGAACCATAGCTTTAGTAAAATCGCCCATCATATCAAAGGCAATATCGATCATTAAATCTATATCTTTAGGTAATAATCCTTTAGACACATCTAATACATTTTCTTTAAACGTATCTCGTATTTCTTTTGTACTTACACTTACTTCTTGTTTTCTTTTTTTCTCTTTAATAGCTTCTATAAATCTTCCACTATCTTTTGTTTGTTCTGCTTTTTTAATTACATCAAGTTTTAATTGATTGTTTATTGACTCTTGAAGAATAGTACGAGCATTTTTAATAATGTTATCTAAAGGGTGTCCTATGTTTCTTTCACTACCTCTAATCATTTTTATAGTAAAAACATCTGATGCTTGTTTAGGACCTTTTGATGTTTGATTAACTCTGTTAAAAGGAACGTAATCTACATTTCTCCATTTATTAACTTGCTCTCTTGTAAACAATTCACTTTTAATTCCTATTTCAACAATGGTATTCCACCACTCTTGATATTCTTTAAATAATTTTTTGTATTGTGGATATTTTTTCTCTAATCCAACAAGAGCTTGAATTTCTGCTGCTGTAAAACCTGTTTTAACTTTAAAATTTTCAAATAAATATTTTGCTCTTCTTCCTGCTGCATAATCCCAAAAAGGAGAATCTTTTCCACCAACAGCATTTATAATTTTTTGAAACTTAATACCATTTGTGTCTATTTCAAAGATACGTTCTCCGTTTCTTTCAACAATTCTTAGAGCACCTTGTTTAATACTTTGACGTAATGCTTCACTCATGCCTTTAGCATTTCTTGCGTTCATATAGATTACAGGCTGTGTATCTATACCCTTTTCATAACGTCTTACACCTTCAAGAACATCTATTAATTCTACTCGAAGTTGTTGAGCTTTTGTTCCTACACCTTCATTAATAAAAGCTTCTGCGCCTATTTTTGATTTTGCTCTATCTAAAGCACTTTGTTTATACCAATTAGAAAAATTAGTTTGTGCTTTTAAAACAGCAGGTCCAATGTCTTTCATTTTACCTTTGCTATCAATAAGCTTGTTAGTTCTAACTTGCGTATCAAACCATTCAAAAAATTTAGGAGCTGCTTCTTTAGCATACACAGGGTCCGTCATATAAAAACGAACAAACTCTGCAAAACCTTCGTGAAGTTTTGTAACATCATACGATACTTGTATGATCTCATTAGCCATTTCTTTTTCTGAATATTTCTTTTTAATTTCAGGAATACGACTATCAAGATAATGGGCTACTTCGTGAGCTGCTACTTCTAATTGATTACGATTTTTTAATCGTATAGCTCCACCACCCCCAGGTTTATCTAAGCCAAGAAAGTTACGATGATAACCAAGAGTTCCCCCTTTCATGTTACCACCTATTTCTATTGGTAAATCTAAATCTTTTAAAAATTGTTGAAGAATAACGTCTCGTCTAATTAAATCTTTTGGAGCATCAGGAGTAGCTTCCATTCTTTCTTCTATTTTTGAAACATTTCTATGTTTAGGACCTGAAACCATAGTATCTACAGTTTCCGATTTAGATACAGCTTCTACTATATCGTCTCTAACTTCAAATTTTGGTTTACCTTCTGCAAGATTTTTTTCTTGCATTTTAATGTATGGTTCTTTTTTAGGTTCCCACGTTTCTTTAATAATTGTTTCTATTTTTTCTAATGCAGGTTTTCTTATAGAAGCATCAATTTCTTTAGGAACAATAGACTCTGCTATTTCTTTTGCATTTTTATCAATATTTTTTTGAAAATCTTTAACAAATTCATTTACTTTTTGTTTTGCTACATCTTTTGGCATAGCTTTAATAACATTCATGCCACCACCACCTGACATTTTATTAATCATGTAATGATGAAAAAAACCTTCTATACCTTCTTTAATATCATCTTCGCCTACATTTTTTTTAAAGACATCGCCTATAGCTTCTCTTGCACCAGGTATTTCTCCTATTGCATTATCAATAGCTTCTGCTCCTGTGCCAACTCCTGCTGAAAAAACAGCAAATGGAAGTCGCATTACAGCAAAATCTCCTACATCATAAATTGTTGCTGCTAATTGTTTATTAAAAGTTTTAGCAATGTTTGTAGGTGTAAGTGAATTATCTGTATTAAAACCAAAAAATTCTAATTCTGCTTCAGAACCAGAAACATAGGCTTCATTTGGAACTCCTATGTCTCCTTCAAATGCTTCAGTAAATCTTTCATATCCTGCTTTCACAGGTTCTACTGTTAATGATTTAACAACATCAAACACTTCTTCATACAAAGGTTTTTTTGGTTCAGGTAAAATAAAAGCAGGTTTGTCAGCTACTTTAAAACCCTCTTCCTTCATCATGTCGTCCATCCAATTTTTAGGGGGCATGACAGGTTTAGGTTTAGGTAAAACAAAATCAGATTTTGCTTTTGGTTCAGGCAATATAAATTCTGCCATTACTTTGCCTGTATAATTTTAGACTCAATTAATTGTTTAATAATTTCTTCTCTTGGCAAATCATTAAGTTCTGATGCTGAAGCAATAAGTTCTTCTACTGTCATGTTTCCATATTCAGTATTAACAATCTCATACGTTACATCTACATTTACATCTTCTTGAGATAAATCAACTCCTGCAAATGCTGTCATGTATTTATCTCTATTTGGATCTCCTCCACTTTTCATATTCATAGCATTAGATATTATTTTTTTCAATTCAGGAACATAATTTGGATTGTCATTAAAACCATCTGCTGCTGTTTTGTTTAAAGAGTCAGAATAAAATTGTAACATTGTTGCATTTTCATTACCTTTTATTTTTTTAAACTTTTCAAATTCTCTATCTATAAATTTTCTATCTTCATCTATTTTTGCATTTTTTATACCTTGTGTGCCTTCTCCTTTTGGTTCACTAAAACTTAATTTGTTATTTTTATCTATTGTAACAACTGTACCTTCTCTATACAAATTACTATTAAATCCAGGTTTTATTTTTTGTAATGCTTCTTCATCTTTTTCATTACCAATTATAAATGATTCTGAAGTTTTACCTTTTGATACTGTTTCAAATTCTACTTGTTCGTTTAATGGTTTAGCATCATCAAATAATGCAGGTGCTTTTATTGCAATTAAACTTCCGTCTGCTGTTTTTTGAAAACTTACATTAGGAGAAGTCATTTTTTTGTATTGAAAATCTGCTACTTGATCTTGAAGATAATTTCTTTTACCTAGTCTAGCTCCTCTTGAAATACTACCAGCTAATTCTCCCATAGTTGGTGCAATAGGTTGTTTTCCTGCCATTCCAGCTATTTGTTCTAAAATTCCTCTTCTTTGTGCAGATACCATTGGGTCTGAACTCATTAATGCATCTAAAATACCCATTACATTAACATTCCTAATAATCCACCACCAAGAGCAAATGCAGGATTAGTCATATTTAACATACTTCCTATTTCTGCTCCTGCTAAACCACCTGATAACATTCCTGCTGCCAAGTTACGTTGTAGTGGTTGCATGTTTGTTGTTGTTTGTCCGTATGAACCACCAGTAGCGGCTTGATAATTTCTTAACTTTTCATATGGAAGAGCTTGTTGATATTGATACCTATTCATTGCATCTGCTAAAGCAGCTTCTTGTAAACCTTCACGTTCAGCTCCGATTTGTCTTAATCGTGTAATATCATCATAATCTGTTTGTGCCATTTGTGGAGCTGTCATTAATGCGTTTTGCATATTTTGACGTTCCATCTGATAATTAGGCGCATACACTCTTGTTGCTAAATCGCCTAAAGAGTCTGCTAATACTGCTTGATTAGCTGCACTACCTAAACGTCCTGCACGACTAAATTGTGATTGAACACCTGATGTTACGTCTCCTGCCATTTGGTTAAATAAATTTTGTATATAAGGATTAGTTGTTGGATTAAGATATTGACCTTGTGCTTGTTTTAATAATTCACTTTGCGATTGTTGAACTAAAGGCGAACCTGCTGTTGCTCTTTGTTCTGCTAAATTTAAAGCTGTTGTAGTTTGTGGAGAAAAATCAACGTAAGTTTGACCAGGATAATAATTTGGTCCTGGTGCGTTATATAATGCTTCTGCTCTTTGAAATCCACTTTGTAGATAGGGAGCTTGTGTTTCCCAAGGTTCTACATTTTGAACTGATCTAGCTTCTCCTGCTCCTTTACTCATTTTTAAGTTCCTTCATTAAAATTATATGTTTTTGTTTGTAATCTTTTAACCATTTGACCCAACCTTTGCGTCCTACCAACTCAATACGTTGGCATTTGTTTTTAATTGACCATAATTCAATCTGTTCTTTCATAAGATTAAACCATGATTTCATATTGTTTCCTCCTGCCAAAAAATATCGGCAAGAACGAAATTGTGGGTACTGTATTATTTCAGTAATAATAGCAGCTTCCACATTTTTATTTTTCACATTCCACGAAATCCATAACTGCATTTTTTGATTAATTATGCTGTCAAAAATATCTTTAGATTTGTAAGCATAACCATCAATTTCTAATGGCTTATCAAGAAGGGGTTCAACTTGTTTCCAAATTAAACCCACATCTTGGGGAGGAACGTAACTTATTTGACTATCCGAATACTGCGTAACCGAATGTTTGATCTGTGTTTCCTGAACTGGCATGTGTTAATGTTGCTGAACCATCTGCTCTTGCTGACACATACAAATTTGCATTTGCTGTCAAAGCATTAGCAGTAGTTGGCATAAAAAAAATTATACTGTTAGCTCCTATACGAGCATCAGTAAGGGTTGATGTTGTTGCACTTGCAGTTAAGGTAATACTTCCTGTGCTATTAACTTTACCATCTATAGTATTGTTTAAAGCACCAGAAACTAAACGTAAATGTTGTCCGTGATCTGGCATAGACAAAGGAACTTTAAGATATTGATTTGACATTATCTTTTTCCTTCTGGTCTAGCTTCTATTTCTACTCCTGACATTGTTGTAAAATTTCCTGTTACATTTACACGAACACGATGATAACGTGTTGTACTTCGCATAGGACATGAACCATTACTTTGTGTTGCAACTGCTGTTCCTTCGGAAATTGTATCTAATTGTGAAGCTCTTTTTAAAGGTGTTACTGTTACTGAAGTTCCACCAACTCCATCAACAATAGGTATAACGTTTATTAAAGTAGAACGTCTTCCTTTAGCTCCTTCAAATTCTGTTGTATCTACTGTGGCTGTTAAACTTGTTGCAATAAATTTTCCAAATTTTTTATCGCCACTAAATCCTGCAAGACCAACTATACCTTCTCCATAATAATATGAATCTAGCGATTTAGGTAATGTATCTAATGTTCCAAGTTTATCTAAATCTTCTAATGAAGAAAATGCTTCTTGTGATGCACTTGCTAAATATTGAAGTGATAAATCTGAACCTGTACTCCATCTATCAACGGAATAATTATAAATTAATAGTTTGTTATTTATTTCTCCACTAGAAGAACCTGTTGCACCTCCACGATAAGACCAAGCAACAATACTATTGTTAGGGTCCACGGCTGCACAAATACCATCTAGGTTTGATGAAAGATCATCAAAAAAGAAATTGTCAACTTTACCATTTCCTATTGGTGTTAATTGTTGACCACCTGTTAATTTATAAAATCCATCTTGGGCCAATAAGAAAATCATATTACCAAAAGAAACAACACTTCTAGGAGAAAAAGCTCCTATGTTGTCTGCAATTTTATCGAAAGTAAAAATAAGTGGAGTTCCCACATATGACATACGATAAATAGCACGTTCAAAAAAAATAATTCCAAAACTTTCTCCACCAACGATTGCTTGAACATTTCCATGTGTACCAACAACGTCTTGATAACCTGATTGTGTTGTTTGACTAGGAGTCCATTGACTACTATTATTTAATCCTGACCATTTAACTCTTTGATTGTATGCAGTTCCACTTTCATTTGTATAACCTGCTACAACAAAATCTCTTATGACAGCTAAATATTTTGCTTTAAAAGTAGCTCTATCACTAAAAAGACTGTCAACTCCCTCTTCAAATTTTTGAATATTATCTGCATAATTGGCTGCAATTATATTTGCACCAAATTGTGTAAATGACCAAAAATCTCTTGCGTTTTCTGTGGTAGAATTACTATATCCACCTGATTTAGATTTATCTTGAAACTCTCCATTATTATCCATTTGGTATAATTTTGTAGAGTCTCCTGCATAGTTAGTTGTTCC
>Ga0114932_10005985_pt1 | contig 10554 bp, 4 predicted proteins | sample 2SBtaG_2_FD_87286 | JGI IMG/M metagenome (GOLD analysis project Ga0114932, IMG submission 87286) | Deep subsurface microbial communities from Kolumbo volcano to uncover new lineages of life (NeLLi) - 2SBTROV12_ACTIVE470 metaG | ecosystem: Environmental > Aquatic > Marine > Volcanic ... | reverse complement strand
ATAGCGTCATTGGCCATATTGGCTTCTGCGACTGTATCTGCACCGATCATTGTACCTGTCACTACTGCTGAACTACCAGTAGTTACTAGTGTTCCTGTTTCATTAGGTACTGTTATTGTTCTATCTGCTGTTGGCTCTACAGCTGTTATTATAGTTTCAAAATCGTTTTGAGTATTTCCTTCAAATACAATAGCAGGTGAACCTGGAGCAGCTGATGAGTACAAATACCCACTAGTTACTACATGTTTAGCGCCAAAGTCAACATATCCTAATGAACTTGATATATTATCTGCTGTTAATGTTTTGCCTGCTGAAAGTGATAAGTTATCATCTACTGTTACAGTAGCACCTGAACTTGCAATTGTGCTACTTGCAAACGATATTTGACCTAAAGTATGAGTACCTGTACCACTAGCCGTAAAGTTACCTGCTATGGTAACATCACTTGTTAATGCATATGTAACTGTATCTGTTGCTGATACTGTAGGCGTTAATTGATTAGCCGTACCTGCAAATGTGATAGTTTGAGTATTTGAAACAGATTGTGTATTTGAACCATCTGAAATAGTGAATGCTAAACTTCCTGCGATAGAAGAATATAATTCATTAACAGCGCCTATTACAGACGTTGCAGAAATGCCAGCATTAAGTGTAGCAATATCACCAAAGTCAGTAGCAGACAGAGCATTAAACTCGGTTCTAAATTCTTCTAAAGTTTGCGTTGCTGTTATTTGTCTTGCAGCCATTATTTTTTAAGTACCTCTTTTAATAACTTTTTAATTTCAAAAAAGTCTTGTTTTAAAGTATTTATCTCTCTTATTGCACCTCTTAATTCATCACTTTGAGAATCTCTTGCTTTTACTCTTTTCATGTAAAGTTGATATTCAGACTTATTAACATTTACAATTGCGTTAGAGTTTGTATCCCTTACTAAATTTGTATGATTTTCTACTCTAATTCTAGCCATTATACTGCTAACGCAATTCCTCTCATATCTCTTAATACTGGTGGATATGCAGAATTGGTTCCTTTCATAACTATTTTTAATTGAAATGATGTAAAGTCGTTAATATCACTTGCCGTAAATTTAATTTCTTTAAACGTAGTATCATCTTCAGCAGGCACTACAGATACGTCTGGACTACCATCTGAATTAAAAGGTGTCCAACTTAAATCTTCTATCTGTCTATCATCATCTGGTCCTGATGTTCTAAAATACATCTCTACTTCAGATTCTGCTCTTATATTTGCAGTTAATCTAATGTCTAATGCTTTTGAGTTGTTTTCTAATTGAACTGCTTTAGTACAATACACAGCAGCCGAACTTGATCCTGTACTTGCTGTATCAGCAACAAAATTAGGTGTGTTACTAGATGAAGGACTATTTAATCTGTTAGAAATTGTAAATGCACTCATTCTTTGAGTATCTAATACAGGTGATTGTTTTGTATTAGTAGTTGATAATTCTAAAATTGTATATAATGATTTACCTGTACCTTTTGCAGCTACACCTAATGTACTATCGCCTGACTCATTAATTTCACTTGCAACTAATTGAGGTGCCGTAAAGAATAAGTTGTCATTATTAACTACAGCAAGTTTGTTTGCAAGTGTAGTTGTTGTAAATGCTGTTTCTGATCCATGTATTGATTTACCTGATGTTGTTCTTACAAAGAAATCTATGTTTGTGTTAGGTACTGTCATAGTTTGAATACCACCCAAGTTTAATACATCAAATGCTCTGTTTTGTGTTGCAGTTACGGAAGAACCACCAACATCACCTGTAGCAGTAGCGTTTGATGAACTTGTAGATGTAACATCATAACTATCTAAAGTTACATTTGAAATACTTGTATATGTGCCATTAATTTTATCGTGTGCAAGACCATTATATGTTCCTGTTGCTACACCAGCAATAGTTACTGTATTACTTGTACCATACATACCGTGATTAGGGTGGAATACTCTAATTAATTTAGAACCATTTGTTGTTCTTAAAGGATTAGTTTTAAGTGTTCTTGTACCTAATGTATCGTTAGTTAATGTAACTGTACCTGTAACGTTACTAAATTCTGCTCTTCTTAATTTGAATTTCATATCTTCATTTTGTTCAGCAGACCATGTCATACCGTTTTGAGATTTAAATAATACACCAGCGTATGGTTGAGCAGATATTGTTCTATTTGAGTCTAATGATGTTTCACCTATTCTTGCTACATAAGCATTGTAATCTTGTGAGTTTGCCATAACGACAAAACAATGTTCTACGTTATTTTGTATATAAACAGGACTATCAAATGTAAATGTTGTAGCAGATGAACCATCTGTACTTGTATTTACAGCTGCAGGTAATAATGTCTTTTCTGAAAACGGTAATATCTTTTGACCTGGATAACCATTTACAACATCTCTTACTTGAACTGTTACTGGTATTGCAGCGTCTTTTGTACTAAAGAATATATCTATAGATGTTAAGAATACACCACCTTCATCATCAATTAAGAAAGTTTGAGCAAGTGGATCATGGTAACCAACTTGTCTTTCTTCCGTTCTTGTAGATGTTCTTGTAATAGTTTGATTTTCAGTAACCGATCTCATCTCTACTCTTGCTTCTCTACTTGATAAGATAGTTTCTCTTACAGTTTCTAATAAACCTCTTGCAACATATTCAACGTTTGCAGCTGTTTCTACGTTTGCGTTTGTTAAACTGTTTGTTGATGAACTTGTTAATCTGAATAATCTTTGACCTGTTCTCCATCTAGGATTAGCATTTACTTTAGGATCAGGTATTGCAAATGTGCCTGTTACAGCACCATTAGCGTCTGTTACTAAATTACCACCTAATGAACCACCATTTGGTGTTACATAAGCAGTAACATCAATGTTATCAAAGAAAGGATAAACTCTAGTATTAGGTTTTAATCTTGTTGCAGAAAATGTTAATGTTCTACTTCTAATAAAAGGAACAAATGCAACTGAAACAACTCTATCACCAATAGATGTTCTTACTGTTTCAGGTACAGCAACTGCTCTAATACCTGTTCTTGTTTGTGATACCTGTTGAGAGGTTGTAACTTCTTCTTTTGCCATCACTCTCCAACCATGACCACCTCTTTTTCTATATGTACCTACGTTTCTTCTTTCTGTTTCAACAGGTCTTCCTGTCCATGTATCTTGCCATGAGTTCCAAACTGTACTCATAGGAAATTCTGATAACTGACCAGAGTTACCTGTATTTTTAGTTAAGTTATCCCAACTACCATTAGGGTTGTTGATAACTAATTCAGGTGCTCTTTCTGTTTCTTTCCATTCATCGCCTGGTGGTGTTAATGCAATTGCACCTATCCATGTGAATACACCAAAAGGATTGACGTTAATAGCCTTACTTGCATAAGGTTGATCTATTAATGTAGCTTCTGTATATGGTAAAGTAATTATATCGCCAGTCTTTTGATAGTTATGTGCTGTTCTATCAGCAGCCTCTATAGCAGTACCATCATCATCTCTTTCAATAAGTTGTACAGCGTCTTCATGGAATGTAGGTCTTAATTCACCTTTTGCATAGTCAATAGAAACTTTGTAATCTTTATTACCTACATCACCAATATTGTGACCTGTAAAGTTATCTACTACGAAACCATTTTTAAATCTATCAAAACCATTTGCGTCTTGTATTTGTAAATTCTGTGCAGCCGTTTCTAACAATGAAAGTTGAGTATAGTATTCTGCTGTTTCTATTCTCTTTTCTATTCTACCAATATCTCTCATTGTGTATCGTTTGTTATCAACGTGTTCTATACCAACATCAGCAGTATCTAATGTGTATGCAGGTAAAAATAATGTGTATAAATGCATTGCATTATCTAAAGTACCAGGTACTCTTGGTTCTAATGAACTTGCACCTTTTAATACTTTAAAGTTACCATCTTTATCTAAAAATATTTTATCTACTCTTCCTAAATAATATTCAAAGTCTGATCTTACGTCTGAATTAAATTTAATAGGTTGTACAACTGAAGCACCTGTGCCATCAAATGATCTATCTTGGTTACCAGAGTCTATAGTTGAAGCGTCATCAACTCTAGGTCTAAAATCTAAACTATCTCTTAATTCATATCTAACACCTGTTGTTGAAGAAGTATAAGATGGTATATCTTCGTAACTAATTGCTGAATATGAATCAACATCAAAATAGTCACCAGAACTATGAGTATAGAAATCAAAGTTAATTAACAATCTACCTGTTGGTGTAACTTCACCATCTTTTAATTTAATTCTACCAATGTCATAGAAGTTATCTCTTTGACCATTGTCTAAATCAAATCTACTTGTAATATCTGTATGTGATGTTGTTGCAGCTGTACTAAAGTCAGGTGCCATAAACACGCTATTAATTTGTTTAATATCTGCTTTTGCAAGACCAATAACGCCACTTTCAATAGTTGCCTGTGTAGAAACTGCCAAAGTAGAAGCAGTTGTTAAAGTTTTTGTTTTAGATGTACCAACTGTTTTATTAACTGTAACTAGTGCTTTAATATCGTGTGCAGCGTAATTAGCACCAAAGTCTAATGTTAAAGTTGTTTTAGCACCATTTAATGAAAAGATTGCACTACCTTCATGGTTGTTACCTGTTAAACTTAATACATCACCCACAGCACCTGTTCCACCAGAACCTGTTGCAGTAATAGAAACTGTAAAGTCTTTTTCTGTTAAGTCAGCAAATGTTTCATTTACACCAGCAGAGAATGTAGCAACACCATCACCAGTTAGTGTTTTAATTTCATGTTTTCTAAATGTATATGTTGTATCTGAAGCGTTACTGTTTGCAGTAGTCTTTAATGTTTTAGTATTTTCATATGGCAATTTAAATATAGAAATATTTTTTTCAGGTGATTGAGTTTTTGCTCTTCTTCTTGTTGCAATTGTTTTTGTTGATACATCACTACCACCTACAGCAGCTGATAATGTGATTGAACTAGACGATATGATTGCCTCTACTATTCTTGTTAGAGAAGTACCACCATCTGTAGTAAATGATATTGAATCACCTATTTTTAATTCTTCAGTAAATCTTGTGTTGAAACCTGTAACAGCAGTACCACTATTTGCAACTGATAACGTACCTGTTAGTGTTGCATTGTCTCCATTTGTAGCGTCTAATGCTGTATCAGCAGTAAATGTAGGCGAACCTGCCATTGCAATTTGTTTAACTTGTGGTATATCAAATGCAGTAACACCTTTTAAACCTACAGCGTCTGCTTGAATAACTGCCGTGTTACTTGATGTGCCACCTGTAATAGTTTCTCCTGCAACAAAATCACCTTGTACGTTTGATACTACAACTACACCATGTGCGGCTGTACCACCTGAAGTGTAAGTAGTAAATGATCCACTATTAATTGAAGTTGTGCCGTCTGTGTCGTATAACTCAACTGTATTTGTTGTTGGATTTCTAACTGTATAAACGTTACCATTTAATTCTGTCATACCAACAACACTTGCAATTGTAATTTGTTGTCCTTCTTTTAATGAGTGACCTGTAACAGTAATAACAGCAGGATTAGCTTTTGTTGCAGCTGAAATAGTTTCAGATGTAGCAGTTGATAGACTTTGTACAACACCAGTAGCACCTGAAGTACTACCAGTTACAACTTCACCTGTTGTAAACGCTTGAGCAGTTTTAATGTTTAAGTGTGTATATAAAACTATATCAAAAAGATAATGTTTATAAACGGCACTTGTTAAACTTGAACTTGAAAATATGTTTGATGTTGCAGTACCAGAGTTATATTCAAACCCTCTAGTTTTTGCTCTACCGATTGTAGTTATAGAAGAACCTGATCCTGCGTTTGAAGTACCACGAGAACTTGTTGCTGTATCATGTAAAGTTAAACCTTTAAATGCCTCAACACCTGAAGCAGAAGCAATATCAGGAGAACCATAAACGTTTGTTACATTTACAAAGTTACCTACATCAAATCTTGTATTGAAATTATTTTGTGTATCAAAATCTCTTGCCTTATCAACATTAAGGAATGTTGTTGCGATAGTATCTATCTCATAACCTTTTACATATGCTTTTCCTGGAGAAAATCCTACTGCAAGTTTAGTAGCGTCACCACCATTACTTGAAGTGTAGATACCTCTATTGTTGCCTGAAGATAAATGTTCTCTAACATCTATATCAAAAGGTCTTACAACATAGTCACCACTTTCGTCAAATGTTCTACGAGCAAGTGTATCTTCTAATACAGCATATTCAGTTGATCTAACTTGGTTTTGTAAATTACCATCTACTAATCTTAATAATTCATAGAAGTTACTATCTTCAGTACTTGATACTGTTTTTTTAGCTAATGTTAATTCTATTTTAAATCTGTGAGCACCAGGTGCGTTTGTGTTTGAAACTGATTGTGCATTGTCATTTAAACTTGAGTCATCACCAGGAGTTACAAATGATTCTGTAACTGTAAGACCTACTCTATAACTTGGTGTGTTTGTGTATTTGTCAAGTATTAAAGTTTGACCTGTAACTTGAACGTGAAAACCATTGATGTAATATACACCTTGTTGAACTTGTGCAGCTGAACCTATATGACAAGTAGCAACTACAGCAGTAGGACTACCTGAAGCACTTGATGTTATTGTTTCACCATGTGTGAATTGAACAGTTGCATTATCTGTAGTATTTGTATTGAAATATTTTACAAATAATGTATCTGGATCAGTACCATCTGTTACAGCTACATTAATTACTTTTGCAGTAACACCTGAAGTAGCACCAGTTAATGTTGTACCGTTATAAGTTGATAAATCAGTAGCAGTCTTTGATGTTAATTTAACAGCATAGTATTTTAAATCATAACCTATTTCACCAGGTATGATCATTGCGCCTTTATCAAAAAGGTGGTCAGATAATCTTTCTATTTGATTTTGTAATTGAGTTTGTGATTGAGTTAATTCTCTAGCCTGTACAGCAAATGCAGGTCTAAAGAGTACTCTATGGAACTTTTTAGACTCTGTAAAATCGTCATAGTATGGACTAACATTAAAGTCAGTTGGACTTGGCATTATTTTCCTCTATATTAAAACTCAATAATGAGTTTGATGTTTTCAGTTTGATCAGTTGCTCTAGTAATCTTTGTTCTATTTTCAACGTATAAAATTTCACCAGTATCATGTTTTAATTCTGGAGCAGAATAACCCGAAGTAAATGAAACGTTATTAACTGTTGATGTAGTTGCCTCAGGAGTACCAGTCGCACTTGAAGTTTGTCCAGTAATTACGTTAGTGCCAGAAAATGCAGTTACATTTCCATTTGTGTCAGCACCAGCGTCATTGTGTCTTGTCTGAATGTAATATAATATTCTATTTGTAGAATCCCACTCTACAACTTTACCTACAGCACCTGTACTTGCCTGATTGATTTCTTCATCAGCAGTAAATGTACCAGGTGTTGGGGAACTATTAATTCTAATTGCATATGTTCCTCTTAATGTTGCAGCCGAAGCAGCTGAACCAGCTGCGTTTTGTGGGTCTTTAATTAAAGTAATTTTTCTAAAGTCGTTTGCAGCTGTGAAGTCACCAGAGTTTGTGCTTTCTGTTCCTTCTAAAGAAGTATTTAACATAACAAAGAATCCACCTAATTCTTCTATAGCGTTAAAACCATGACCACCTTTTGGTGGAATGATTACATCTAATTCTGCACCTGAACCAGCACCACCAGCGTTAGTAGCTGCAATGATGTCAGCGTTTCTAATATAACCAGATGTGTAACCTGATCCTCTAGTTGTAACAGCAACAGCAGTTACAGCACCAGATGTTAAAGTAACTGAACAGATACCGCCAGTACCATCACCTCTGATTGGTACAGCAGTTATTGTACCAGATGTACCACCACCTGAAACTGTGTAACTTGATCCTGCAGTTTTAATTTTTACTATGTCTAATGCACCATCAACAGCAGCTGATGATACAGTTGAGTTTGTAGATACACCCATAAAATCTGTTGATAAGAAATTAGCTTGTTGAGAGGCAGATAGTGTGTACATATATTTCCATTTGTAATTATCACCTGTTGTAATTACAGATGTTGAAGTACCTGTTGGTTCTACTGTTGAAGCAGTATTACCGTCATTGTCTAAACACTTATAAACATTTCTGTCTGAAGTTACTACATAAAAAGTAGAATCAAATAAAGTTGTTGCACCACTATTTGAAGTAACTCTTGTTGATGTTGAGCCAGTTACAAATTCCTCGTAATCATGTCTGTAGATGTCATAGGTCGTGCCAGTCGTCCAGTTTCGTCTTGGTACTACAAATGATATGTCTGAAGATGTAATCTTCTTTGCGGCTAATAAATCATCAAAGTTTTTAAATTCGTTTAATACACTATCACCTGGTGTAGAGGGAGCAGTTTCTGTTCCTTCGTAATCTGTTCTAGCGTCAGGTCTGGTCAAAGTACCAAAACTTTGCGCTCTACCTATTCCTAGATAATAAACTGTTGCAGCTGTTTCAGAAAATGATTCCGAAAACTGTTCCGCATTATTCAGTCTAAATTTGTTTGTTATTATTGCTGGCATTGTTATTCCTCTTTATATTTATAATCAAAATCTATTATGATCCTGCTCCTATTATTGTTTTAACTGTTGATCCACTCGAGTCTAATATTAGTAAAGTAGTTGCACTTACTAATTCTGTAGATGATACAGTATTTGCTTGTAGAGCTGCAGTACCCGTAACATTGCCTGATCCATCAAAACTTGCTGATGTCCATACTACGTCACCTGTCATACCTATTGTACGACCTGTTTCTAATGCAGTTGCAGTCGCAGCATTACCTGTTGTTGATCCAGAACTGCCTGATACATTACCTGTTACGTTACCTGTAAGATTTCCCTCAATATTACCTACTAATGTACCTGTAGTTATTGATAGATTACCTGTATCTGAAGCAGTTGCAGTTGTTGTACCTACGATAAACTTATCTTCACTTTCATCCCAAGCGAAAATAGCATTATCTCCAGTAGAACCTCTTTCCATAATGATACCTGTATCATTAGCATTTGAAGAAGCACCACTATTTAATTCTAATAAATTATCGTCTATTGTTGTATTTGTTGAGTTTACGGTAGTTGTAGAACCATTAACTGTTAAGGTACCTGTAACCGTAACATTACCTTCAGCAACCACGTTTGCACCAGTAAATGTTAAAGCGTCTGAAGAACCTGATTTAATTCTTAAATTACCTGAAGAACCTAAAAGACTACCAAATATTGTACCATCATCTTTTAAAAATATATCAGCACCACCAGCGTCTAATACAATGTCGCCAGCGGCGTCAAGTATAAAATCACCAGTTGCGTCTATTTCTGCAATTGTTGGTGTTGTTAAAGTCTTATTTGTTAATGTTTCTGATCCTGTTAATGAAACAAAACTATCACCTTGTAAAGCAGTGTTAAATTCTGCTAAAGAACCTGTAACACTATTACCAGTACCACCTAAATCTAGTGTTTTGTTTGTTAATGTAGCTGTTGATGAAGCAGTAATAAAACCAGTACTTAAAGTAGAGCCGTCACCGAATGCTGTGTAGATTTCATTAAAGTTGTCGTTAATTAAATCACCACCTGCACGTAACGAACTACCCGTTCCGTCATTTGCCGCTGATCCTATGTTTATTGTTTGTTTTGCCATAATTCTCTCTTACTATTTATACGTTAAACCTTATCAAATTTAGTTGTTGTACTATCAAACATTGTAGTAGTTTCATCAAACGAATCACCATCTACTTCCCCTATAATTGCAGGTATTGTAAAGTTTGTTTTAATTTTTCTACCATTCACGTCCGAAGTCATTAAGAATATTGCGTTTGAATTATCTAGTGATGTTCTTGTACCTTGTACTTTAATACCATTTAATACAGCAAATGTTATACCACTACTACTGAAAGTACCATTTGCAGTTGTACCAAATGCAGTTTGTATCATTTTATTAATTGTACCAAATCTAGGTCCTGCATATGCAAAACCTTGTCTTACATTTACATTATTAATATCTCGTCTAACCCTACTTACATAATTTATATGAAGTGGTTGTGTTTTTAAAGTTACATCTCTAGTTGTTTTATCAAATTGTGTAATTGTAGATTGATCAAGGTCTGCTGATACACCTAATTTAGCATTTGATCTTAATGAAGTACCATCTGTTTCAGTACCTAATCTTCTACCAACTAAAAATGAGTATAGTCTTGTTAGTACTGAACGTAAGATAGCTTCTGTGCCAGAGTTGATTCCAGTTACACGTCTAACCTGACCATCTAATCTTGTTTCTATAGTAATCTCACCTTGAAAATAGAAACCAGCAGAGTGAAGTGTTTTAATGTAACTATCTCTCCATTCATTAATTGATCTACCTACTCTTATGATGTATGAATAATCTTGGAATTTCAAACTATCTTGTACTTTCATTGTATCTTCAGATACCCAACCATCTTCATTTAAGAAAGCACCATCAGTTGTAACAACACTAGATACATCTACTGTACCTGCACCTTGT
>Ga0114932_10005984_pt1 | contig 10556 bp, 12 predicted proteins | sample 2SBtaG_2_FD_87286 | JGI IMG/M metagenome (GOLD analysis project Ga0114932, IMG submission 87286) | Deep subsurface microbial communities from Kolumbo volcano to uncover new lineages of life (NeLLi) - 2SBTROV12_ACTIVE470 metaG | ecosystem: Environmental > Aquatic > Marine > Volcanic ... | reverse complement strand
GTCGAAGCGAAGGCTTTCGGCGCGGACGCTGTGCTGCTTATCGCCACCTGTCTGGATCGTGTCCTGCTCGGCGAACTACAACAGACTGCAGTTTCACTGGGACTGTCTGTGCTGGTTGAACTCTATGACCCTGCTGAAATGGACCGCGTCGATGTCGATGTAACAGAGATTATGGGTGTGAACAGTCGGGATCTGAAATCTTTCGAGGTGGATCTGGCCGGCGCCCTGCACGCGCTCAATCAGCTTCCTGATCATGTGATCCGCGTTGCTGAAAGTGGCATCAGAACGCTGGATGATTTTAAACAGGTCCGCGATCAGGGCATTCATGCCGCACTTGTCGGAGAGGCGTTCATGCGAGATGAACACCCGGGGCGATACCTGCAGTCCATCGTCGATCAATTGAACTGATACCGATCAGGTGATATGACACACATCAAGATCTGTGGAATTACCAATCTGGCCGATGCCAGATACGCCTCCGGTGCCGGTGCCGATTTTCTCGGCTTCATTCAGCACGAGGACAGCCCGCGCTATATCGCCCCGGACATGGCTCGCGACATTATTTCGTGGGTCTACGGTGCGCATCCCGTTGGTGTCTTTGTGAACCGGGACGCGGATGACGTCAATCAGATTTGTGAGAAGGCTGGATTTGAATTTGTGCAGTTGCACGGTGGGGAATCCCTGGAATACTGCAAAAAAATGGATCGCCCCATCATCAAGGTATTTCACATCGATGCGGAGACGACAGAGGAGGATCTCACCAACGAATTCGCACGATTTGAGAGCGTTTCCGAGTATTTTTTGGTCGATACGGGCTCAGAACCGGCTCGGGGAGGGACAGGAAAAACTTTTGACTGGTCTGTGCTGGAGCCCATCTCTTCTCCACTCCCGCTCATTCTGGCCGGCGGTCTGGGTCCCGACAATGTGGCTGAAGCCATTTCACGCGTTCACCCTTTTGGAGTGGATGTCAGCAGCGGGGTCGAGGAATCACCGGGTAGAAAGGACTTCGAACGCATTGACAACTTTGTACGCGCAATCAGGGATGAGGCCTGACTACCGAGACGATATGACGAAAGCGACACATGACACAGAAGCAGTACCAGGATACCATTATCCCGATGAACGAGGCTTCTTTGGCGAATTCGGAGGCTCCTTTGTACCTGAGATTCTCGTTCCCGCACTCGAAGAACTCGTCCAGGCCTTTGAGGCTGCGGAGCAGGATCCGGCCTTTCAGGCCAAATATCACGGGCTGATGCGCGACTATGTGGGCCGGCCGACGGCTTTGACGCCGGCCACTCGTATGAGCGAGCATTTTGGAAAGACACGTATTTATCTCAAACGTGAAGACCTCTGTCATACCGGCGCTCACAAGATCAATAATGCGATCGGTCAGATTCTGCTGGCGCGCAAAATGGGCAAGACACGGATTATCGCCGAAACTGGAGCCGGCCAGCACGGTGTCGCCACGGCGACAGTGTGTGCGAAATTCGGAATGGGGTGTGTCGTGTACATGGGTTCAGAGGACATGGAGCGACAGCGGCTCAACGTTCAGCGCATGAGATTGCTGGGGGCAGAAGTTCGTCCCGCGACGAGTGGAAGTAAAACGCTCAAGGATGCCACGAATGAGGCGATCAGAGACTGGGTGACGAACGTGCGTGATACGTTTTATATCATCGGCTCGGTCGTGGGGCCCCACCCCTATCCCAGGATGGTCCGTGCCTTTCACGCTGTCATCGGAAGTGAGGTCAAAGAGGAACTCCTGAAAAAGGAAGGCAGAGCACACCCGGACATTCTCGTTGCTTGCGTAGGTGGTGGATCAAATGCAATCGGTCTCTTCTATCCGTTCCTGGATAATCCGGAAGTTCGATGCATAGGAGTCGAAGCGTCGGGTGAAGGTCTCGATGCCCGTCACGCCGCCACTTTGACTCTTGGAAAGCCGGGTATCCTGCACGGGGCACTCAGTTATCTATTGCAGGATGAACAGGGTCAGGTAGAACTGGCCCATTCAATCTCAGCTGGTCTGGACTATCCCGGTGTCGGGCCGGAACACTCTTTTCTGAAGGCGTCAGGCCGGGTTCAATACCTGACGGCGACGGACGATGAAGCGATTGAAGGAGTAAAACTGCTTTCCCGGACCGAGGGAATTATTCCGGCTCTGGAAACCGCTCATGCCATTGCAGCTTTGGACCGTATTGTGACTGAAGCACGCGCCAGCGACGTTATCGTCCTCAACTGCTCGGGTAGAGGCGACAAAGACATGGGTACGATCTCCAACCACCTGCGATAGAAACGGGAATCTAGTGCCGCACGACAGAAGTCGATTGCGGTAGTCCCCAAAAAAATGCCTCAATTGATCAACCTCAAGGAAAACATCTCAAACCTGAGAGACTCTGGGCAGAAGGCGCTCGGCATTTTTGTCACGAGCGGATTCCCGAATCTTGAAGCGACGCCCAGTATCCTTCGGGCCATCGACGAAGGTGGAGCCGATTTTATCGAGATCGGAATGCCGTTCAGTGACCCGCTCGCAGAAGGCATTCCCATCCAACGTTCGAGTCAGAAAGCCCTGGCAGCCGGCGTAACCATGCAGGACACCCTGGGATTCGCCTCATCTTTCAGGGAGCATTCAGATACTCCCATTATCCTTATGGGATATGCCAATCCTGTGATGCAGTACGGAATCAGCAACTTTTTCAGGGACGCACGATCTAGTGGTGTAAACGGAGTCATTCTTCCAGACGTGCTACCAGAAGCTGATTCACCCTTTTATCTGGCTGCCGAGAAGAAACAGATTGATATGATCTGCCTGATTTCACCAACGACTCCACCTGAACGAATGGAAATGATCGATCAATTATCCAGCGGATTTGTCTATGCCGTATCCATGACGGGTGTCACCGGGCTGGAAATAAGTCAAACCAAATCGATAAACGAATATTTGAAGACGGCAGGATCGCATGTCGTTCAGAATCGTCTGCTCGTTGGTTTTGGAATTCGAACGGCCGCGGACGTCAGGAAAATGACTCGTCACGTAGACGGAGCGATCGTCGGATCTGCGCTCGTATCTCTGATCGATTCATCGTGGGCAGACGACACTCTGGACCACGACAACCGTATCACAGGCATCGTGGAATTCGTACGAGACCTCAAATCAGGCACAAACGCTACGTCGGGAACGCAATAAATTGATCATGTTGTACTTTCAGAATAAATCGAGTAGATCCATCGCCAAGCCGAGTCACACAAATCGAGGCGTAGCAAATCGAGGCGTGGCGAATCGAGGAGTCGCGAATCGAGGCGTCGCGAATCGAGGCGAACTGAATCGCCCTGTCACGCTTCACTTCGCGAGCACCGAGACAACAATGAAGAATCTGGCCAATAATCGAAAGTGGGTCGCAGCAGCGTTGTGTCTCTTTCTCATGCTGAGTACGGGATGTGAGGCTCTCGAATATCGACCTTCTGCCGTCGGACGTGAGGGTGAAGTGATCGTTGTAATTGACTCGCTCAATTGGAGTGGACCGATTGGTGATGCGGTTCGGGCCAACATCGCTCCCTATCTGGGAACGCTTCCAGCTCCGGAGCGCGAGTTTACACTGAGGAGGATTTCGCTTTCGTCGCAGCGTCTTCTGGAGACCATCCAGAAACAGAAAAACATCGTTTTCGTGGCTCCGCTGGAAGACGAATCGGCTGAGGCTGAATTTCTGAGGACCCGATTGGATGAAACGGCCCTGTCGGCTGTCATGTCCGGCCAGTCCTCCGTCATTGCGAGACGAGACCTGCGGCGTTCGGGTCAGCAGGTTATCTATATGCTTGGAGATACAGAGAGCACCATCGTTGACCTGCTTGAGGATCGCGGTGAAGACATCCGTTACCAGTTCAACGAAATCACGCGACAGCGTTTAAACGTTGACATGTTCGAAAAAGGAAGACGATTTGAGTTGGAAGACACGTTGATGTCGAGACATGCCTTTGCAGTCAGAGGACAACACGACTATTTCATCGCCTCCGACACGACGGATTTCGTGTGGATGCGCCGCGTGGTCAATTCGGATTCATGGAGAAGTCTCTGGGTTTACTATATCGAAGACTTCAATCCCGCCAATCTTACTCCCGAGTGGATTTATGAAGCGAGGGAACGTCTGACCCAAACGCATATCCGAGGCAACATGGGCGGGTTTGTTGCGATTGACTTCCGACGGGAATTGACTTCCGAAAATATCGACTTCCTGGGGCGCTTCGCTTATGAGACGCGAGGTCTCTGGCACATGATCGGAGAGGATCCTGTGAAAGGTCGCGTCGAGTATGGAATGGGTGGACCCTTCGTGAACTATACGTTTTATGACGACGAAACCGGCCGACTTTACATGATCGATGGGATGGTTTTTGCTCCCGGCTATGACAAACGAGAGTTCCTCAGGCACATGGAAGTCATATCACATTCCTTCTGGACCGCCGAAGATGCTGCGGCGGCAGCCGCCAAGATTGAAACTTGATGGGGCAGAGACGGACGATTATATCGTGGCTCATGCCGGCTCTGATTGTTGTCGCCTCTGCGTGTCAGGCGCCGGAGAGTATGGACAAGGTCGAGCTATCCGCAGACGACTCCTCGTTCGCCGATATCCTGAGCGACCTTCACCATGCTGATGCCGCGGTCTATACCGAATCATTGGAACTGAAACTGGAGGTCACCAGACCTGAAGCGAGGGACTCCATCCTGGCACTTCATGGACTTGATGAGGCTTCGTTTATGGCCCGTGCCGAGCCACTCATCAACGAGCCAGCTCGCCTTCTGGCGATTTACAATGTGGCTCTTGATATGGCTCAGGAGCGCTGATCCAGGCAGATGTCACAATTTCCGCACGTTTGGGTCGCCACGTTCCGATCATGCTGGCCGGCCGAGGCGAGGCTCTCGCCGAAAAACCCGAGCAATCCCCAACGTCTGCACATGGGACGGTCCAGATAACGCAATAGCGGACGAAGCATCCTCAGGTTTCGCCTGCGCTGCCTCCATGTTCCCTTCAAGGCAAGTGACAAACGGCCTTCCCTTGCTTCGGCACTGTCGACGATCGTCGCTCGGGCGGGCCGGCCGTCCCGGCCGGCCCGCCCTGACTCCTGCAAATATGCTTCGATCGAATCCGGCAAGCCGACGTGAATCACATGTCGTACGTCTGGACGATCAATTCCCATCCCGAAAGCATTGGTGGCGACCATGACGCGCGCTCGTTTGCGCATCCAGCGTCTTTGAGAAATCGCTCTCAGATCGACACTCATCCCTCCGTGATAGGCAGTGGCCGAAATGCCGGCGCGTCGAAGCTTTTCCGCCCAGACCTCCACACCTTCGCGCGATGACTCGTAGATGATTACAGGTAGTCGGTCCGATTCCTCTCGGAGCAGCTTCAAGACGCAATTTCGTGCGTCAACCATCCTGACGACTGAAAAGGTGATATTCGGCCTGTCGAAGGAAGATCGGATGACGACCGGATCGTTCAGCGCCAGATTGCGCGTAATATCCTTCTGTACGCGAGGAGTCGCCGTAGCAGTGAGTGCACACACGGGCACGGCGAACTGATCCCGCAGGCGTGCAACAAGCCGGTAGGCGGGCCTGAAGTCATGACCCCACGAACTGATACAATGTGCCTCGTCGACGACGATCAGGTTCACCCGCTTGCCCTGCAAAACGCGATTGAATTTCTTTGAGGCAATTCGTTCGGGTGCCACATACAGCAGGAATCCTTCGGAGGCCTTGATTCTGATACGAAGATGCCTTTCGATGCCATGATCGATGTGGCCGGTGAAGGCGAATGCATCGATACCTCGTCCCAGGAGAGAGGCTACCTGGTCCTGCATCAGCGATATCAGAGGTGAGACTACTATCGTCAGACCACCCAATACCAGAGCGGGTACCTGAAAACAGATCGACTTCCCACCACCGGTCGGCAAAAGGGAAACCGTATCATGACCCCCAAGGACTGAGCGAACAGTGGCTTCCTGCCCTTTGCGAAATGTGCTGTATCCCCACCTTAACCGAAGAATTGTTTGAGCAAGAGCAAAGAGGTCTTCGAGTGGCTGGCCATCAGTCTGGCCTTGCGTTCGAGATCGACTGCTGAATGGCCCTGACAATTTCCGGCGGAGTCTTGTCATCAATGTCTACAATCAAATGGGCGCTTTCGTAGTGGTTGACCCTCGTCGCAAGCAATTCGTCGACGCGAGCTTCGAGGGCATCTCCTTCCAGCATTTCTCCGTCAGCAGAGAACAGTTTTGGACGATTTCGAAGTGACACTGACAATCGATCAGACAGAAAGGAAACCGAAGCCCTCAAATACACCAAATAGCCGTTTTCGATACAAAATCTCAGGTTTTCTTCGGCATTGACGCTTCCTCCTCCCAGCGAAACGACTACATTGCTCAGGGCAGCGGTTTCTCTCAGCTTGCTGGATTCTGTTGATCTAAACTCAGATTCGCCCAAAACGTCGAATATGGCCGGGATCGACATTCCCAAAAAACGTGAGATCTCCGCATCCAGATCCATGCTGTCATATCCTAGACCCCTCGCCAGACGCGGCGTAACCGTCGATTTTCCCGAGCCCATGAATCCGGTGATATATATCCTCTCGTAGTGTGGCATTTGCTACATTCTTGCTTTCGCGTAAAGTGTAAAGTAAGGAGGTGGAGATTGCCTACCTATCGACTTGATATTGAATACATCGGAACGAGGTGGCATGGATGGCAGATTCAACCGAATGATGACACCATCCAGGGTGAAATTGAACATGCGCTGACGACGGCTCTTCGCACGGAAATATCCATCACCGGGTCCGGGCGGACAGATGCGGGCGTCCACGCTTGCGGACAGGTAGCGCACTTTGTGGCGTCAACCGAGATTGACACGCATCGATTATTGGCTTCCTTGAATGGACTACTGCACACTTCAATCGCAATTACAACTATTTCAGAGGTTGCTGAAGGATTTCACGCGCGCTATGACGCGAGATGGAGGATGTACAGATATCGGATTGGCACCATTCCGTTCGCCATCGACGCCCCGATCAAGTGGTTTGTTCGACCCGCGCCAGAGCTGTCCAGAATGAACAGTGCCTCGGCACTTCTCGTTGGCCGTCATGAATGTTCGTCATTCTGCAGGACAGCGTCTGAAACTGAAAATCGGGTTTGCGAAATCTTCGAGGCCTACTGGACTCAAGATGAAGAGCGAGGCGAAAGCATGGTTTTTGTGATCAGAGCAGATCGATTCCTGCACGGAATGGTGCGGGCGATTGTGGGAACACTCGTCGAGGTGGGACAGGGCAAACGAGAAGTCGAAGATCTGACTGTGATTCTGCAAGCAAGGGATCGAACGGCGGCCGGCCCGGCTGCCCCACCTCACGGCCTGATGTTGGAGAAAGTTGGGTATGATTCCAGATAATGACTCAAATTACCACTGAGAAGCGATATCGTACTACCCAGAACGTAACACCTTTAGCCCGGCTGATTCCGGATTCAAATGATTTCGGATATACTCATATTGAGGTTGCCGGTACCAGCATTTCCGTACTTTGATTCGAATGAAACGCATTTTCCCTCTGTTCCTGCTCTCAGCGTTGCTGCTCACCGCTTGTGACCGCTCCTTTTCTGACGTCGGTGAAGCGAGAATCGAAGTGCTTTCCCCCGATGTCACCGTTGCTCAGACCGAATCTGTTTTAAATCTGGAACTCAGGGTCACGTCAGTTCGGGAGGTGACTTCAGTCAGTTCCGGTTCGATCGACTTCTCCAACACTTCTGGGTCCGATATTTGGCGGGCCTCATTTGCACTGGACAAGGGTCTGAACAGATTCCTGATCGAGTCGATAGTCGACGACGGGCCCGTGGGCGTTGACACTGTCGACGTTTTTCATCTTTCGTACGCCGTCGAAAACGTCACGGATGATCACATTCTGATTTTCTCGACCGGGGGTCACACAATGACCCGAATGCCAAACGATGATCTGTTTCTGGTCGGTGGCACCAACGAGCCGGGTGCTGGAGCTGCATTTGACGCCTATGTGTGGGAAGCCGGTGGCCTTCGCTTCGCTCCTACACCGGGCTTCGTGGTTGCCGCACGCGTAGGGCATACAGCGAACCTGCTGCCTGACGGGCGTGTGCTTCTGCTTGGAGGAGCGTCATTCGGTGACATATCGAGTGTTGATGAGCTGGTTGAATCTGTGGAAGTGTTCGATCCATCTACCAAATTATTCAGCCCTATCGCCTTCGAGGGCAATCCCATTCGTCGAATGTATCACTCGTCTGTCATGCGACTCGTCGGTGACGATGTGTTCCTGGTTCTGTTCGGAGGACGCGGAGATACCCGATACACGCCTTCTCCTCTGCTGGACATTCGGCGTGATCTGAGAACCTTTCAATTCAGAAATGACACACTTTTTGCTCTCTCTCCCGCTGTTGGCCCGTTCATTGAAACAATGGCCGGGCATACGCAGACTCCGCTCAGTCCGGCAGCGAATGGTGCCTCCACTCGGTTTCTGATTTCGGGGATGACATTTGGCGATACACTCGTTCCGGCGTCGCTCGTGATGGACTTCGCCGGGTTGGGCGGAATCGACCTTCAACCGACACCCCAGATGCAAAAGGCTCGAATCAGACATGCGGCTGTGACCCTGGCTCCCGGAATCGTGGGACTGTTCAACGGAAGAGGGGAAGATATCTCGGACGTGTATGCTGGAGGAGAATTATTCGTCGAGGCGGCCAATGCATATTTTTCTTTCCCCGACGAACTGGCTGCCCAAATGACGCCTTCTTTCGGTCACACAGCCACGATGATGCCTGACGGTCGGGTTTTGATAGCAGGGGGTTTTGACGAGTTCGGCGCAAGTCTTCCGACAAAGGAATTCATATCATTGGAGGTCCAATGACGTCACGTTTCATCAATTCATGGATACTCAGATAATCCTTCGCTGGCTGGTCACAACCATCGTCCTCTTAATGGCGGTTGTGCTGTTCGGCTTTGTGTTGCAACTGGCCTCCGTGATCCTGAAGCTGGCTATCAGATTCCTCCTAGTCTTCCTGCTGTTCGCTCTTGTACTCAGAGTGACAGAGGCCATTCGAAACAAGCGTTGACCCGGACAACAGCCCGTCAGGTCCGCTGATAATGATCACCCATGAGCAATGTTGACTTCCGAATCTATTCGGAAACAGATCACCTTCGTCAAGTTATCGTCCACACCCCCGGAGGGGAGATGGACATGGTGTCCCCGCTTCACCGCGAAGCACTTCTGTTCGAAGATATCCTGTTCTTGAGCCATGCCCGGAAAGAACATGAGCTGATGTGCGCCGTGTTCGAGAAAGTGGTCGGACCCAATGGGTCGGTACTTCAGATCTCTCAGCTTCTGAGAGAATCTTTTGATCTTGAAGAAGCGCGATTCAGCTTTATCGACCAGCTTTGCGAAGCCTCCCATCAGGCCAATCTGCGCGCATTCGAAAAAGATCTCAGCAATCTGTCACCGAGTGAGTTGTGCCACTTCGCACTGACCGGACAATCGCCGCTGAAGATCGAAGCCCATCCGATCCCCAACCTCCTTTTCATGCGCGATCTCGCCGCCGTTGTAGGCGATCACATCGTGCTCAGTCATGCGGCAACTTCGGCGAGGGCCAGAGAAAGCATCATTATTGACGTTGTCATCGCTCATCACCCTAGCTTCAGCGCGTTTCACGACAAAGTTATCAAGCTGCCGAAGGGTGTTACATTCGAAGGTGGTGATCTTCTGGTCGCGTCTGCGGACACCGTAGTCATCGGTAATTCAGAACGCACGTCTTTCGGTGGCTTGATTTCCGTCGTTAGAGAATTATTCAACCGAACCAAGATCGAAAATGTGATCATGGTCAATCTGCCGCCCGAAAGGTCGTGCATGCATCTGGACACCGTTTTCACATTCGCCTCGCCGACCGAGTGCGTCGTTTTCCCGCCGCTCATTGAGCTATCGGGCCTGAACAACGTCGTTTCGTTTTCGAAGGGTGCCGATGCGCTTCAACTCACGACTCGGATCTATCAAAATTTGCAAGAAGCACTGGAGTCGACCCTCGGTCGTTCCATAACTTTTGCGCCGTGCGGGGGCTCAGATTCGTTGAGCCAGCGCCGAGAGCAATGGACCGACGGAGCCAATCTATTCGCTGTTGCCCCTGGCGTAGTTCTGGGATATGACAGAAATTTGAAGACGTTCGACGAAATGAGCCGACTAGGTTACCGTGTGGTGACGGCAGACGGATTCCTGTCCTATTACCAGGTGAGCGACTATCAGCCAGGAGAAAAAATTGCCATCAAACTGGATGGACACGAACTCTCCCGAGGTCGCGGAGGCCCGAGGTGTATGACCATGCCCATATCCAGAGAGAGTGCATCCGAATGAGTCTGGATAACATGGTTGCGGATCACCGAAGGTGGATGAAAGCGGCCTTGAGAGAAGCTGAACGGGCTTATGATGAAGGAGAGGTGCCTGTAGGGGCAGTTCTCGTCCACGATGAACAGATCGTGGGAAACGGCCACAATCAGGTCGAACGACTCTCCGATCCGACGG
>Ga0114932_10005980_pt1 | contig 10560 bp, 9 predicted proteins | sample 2SBtaG_2_FD_87286 | JGI IMG/M metagenome (GOLD analysis project Ga0114932, IMG submission 87286) | Deep subsurface microbial communities from Kolumbo volcano to uncover new lineages of life (NeLLi) - 2SBTROV12_ACTIVE470 metaG | ecosystem: Environmental > Aquatic > Marine > Volcanic ... | reverse complement strand
TCAGGAACAGGTAGGAAAGCTCGTTTTCCTTCAGTCCGGTTTTGACTTTCTTGATGGCGCCTTCGGACGCATCCATCCGCCGCGACAATTGCGCGCCAAGACCATGACGGGCCGCCAGAAATATGATCACCGCGCCGACCGTCGCCGCAGAGATGTTGATCAGCGATCCGGGCAAAAGCCCGAACAGAAAGCCGCCGGTCAACGACGCGATCGCCGCGCCGGGCAGGGAAAACGATACGATCATCACATAGACGGCCAGGAATATCACCACGGTCAGGGCGTAATTCCGGTCGCGAAAATCGATCAGAACTTCGCGGTTGTCCCGCAGCGTCTCGAAGTTCAGAAAATCTCCCAGCGTGAAATATCCGCCCACGGCAATGGCCAGAATGACGATCAGGGGCAGCATTTTTCTAAGCGAAAACCCGTCGCTGGATGGTGAGTCGTTCATGAATGGTTCGCCCGTGCTTTCCGTGGTTCTATCTGGTCCAAAACCGGGGTGATGGGAAAGGCCCTTCACGACGCCTTGATCGGTGGTGAGGCATTGTTTCAGTTCCAGTGGAATTTTCTGCGTTCCGTCGCATTCCGTGGACAAATGTTGCAATTTTCGCGAGGCCCGTGAATTGACTTATGCCGGTGCGGGCCGTAAAGAGCGGCTCTGAATTGACATGGCCGTTTGTTCCGCAAGGGATCGGGCCAATCCGGAGTGGAACAATGAAACGTACCTATCAGCCCAGCAACCTGGTTCGCAAACGCCGCCACGGCTTTCGCGCGCGCATGGCCACCAAGGCCGGGCGCAAGGTTCTGAACCGCCGCCGCGCGCAGGGCCGCAAGGAATTGTCGGCGTAAATCCACGCCTGAAAGGGCATATCCATGACATCGCGGGCCACGACGCGGGCAGACCAGACCGGTCGCGCCGGTGCGGGCGCGCCGGTCGTTGTGATGCGGCGTCGCGCGGATTTCCTGAAAGCCAATGGCGGAAAGAGACGCGGCATGCCGGGTTTCCTGCTGCAGGCGCGCAAACGAAAGCCCGGCGAAGCACCCGACGAATTGATTCGCGTCGGTTTTACCTGTTCCAAAAAGGTCGGCAACGCGGTCGCCCGCAATCGCGCCAAGCGGCGCCTGCGCGAAATCGCCCGCGCGGTTTTGCCGTCAGAAGGTCGGGCGGGGTTCGATTACGTTTTGATCGGGCGGGCGGTCGAAACTTCGGAACGCGCCTTTCAGATCTTGCGCGACGATCTGCGGGCCGCCCTGAAAGGCATTCATCCCGAAGTGTGATCCGTTAGACGCCGTGCGCGCAGGACGGTCGATATCCTTCAGGTTGCGGGGCGGCGGACATGTTCGACGATATCGAGGTCGGGAATAGCTCGCCTTTCTTGCGCACCGGCGACAGCGACGCGCTGAGCCAAGCGCGACGGCAAGTAGCTGGCCTCTGTCCAACTCGTCTTGATCCGCATCCGGTTGGGAACTTGCGATGCGGTGTCTTAAGCCATCGAATCGACGAAACGCTTGAACAGATACGTGCTGTCCTGCGGCCCCGGACTGGCCTCGGGGTGCTGCTGGACCGAAAAAACCGGGCGATCTTTAAGGCGAATGCCGCAATTGGAACCGTCAAACAGCGAAACATGGGTCTCGATCACCTGCGCTGGCAGGGTTTGCGCGTCGACGGCGAAACCGTGGTTCATGGAGGTGATTTCGACTTTGCCGGTGGCCAGTTCCTTGACCGGGTGATTGGCCCCGTGATGGCCGTGGTTCATTTTCTGCGTCTTGCCGCCCAGCGCCAGTGCCAGCATCTGATGGCCGAGGCAAATGCCGAAAACCGGCAAATCGGTTTTATCCAGGATTTCGCGGATCATCGGCACGGCATACGCACCGGTCGCAACCGGATCGCCCGGACCGTTCGACAGAAAAACACCTTCAGGGTCATGCGCCAGCACTTCGCTGGCGGTCGCGGTCGCGGGCAAAACGGTGACATCGCAACCCGCCGAAGCCAGACAGCGCAGGATATTGCGTTTCGCGCCGTAATCCAGCGCGACGACCCGGTGCCCGGGGCCCCGGCGGCGCTGATAACCGTCGGGCCAGGCCCAACGCATTTCGTCCCAGCGATAGGATTGCGCGCAGGTCACCTCGCGCGCCAGATCAAGCCCCTCAAGCCCCGGAAACGCCCGGGCCCGCGCCAGCAGATCGGCCATGTCGAACGACCCGCCCGGATCATGGGCAATCGCCACATGGGGCGCACCCTGCCGGCGGATCGCGCGCGCCAGCCGCCGGGTATCGACACCGCCAATTCCGATCCGGTCGCGCCGTGCAAGCCAGGTGGACAGATCGCGTTCATTGCGCCAGTTCGAAGGCTCGGTCGGGTTCCACCTGACCACCATGCCCCGGGCCACGGGTTCACCGGCCTCGTCATCCTCGGGCGTGGTGCCGGTATTGCCGATATGCGGAAAGGTGAAGGTCACGACCTGACCGGCATAGGACGGGTCGGTCATGATTTCCTGATAGCCGGTCATCGCTGTATTGAAACACAATTCGGCCTCGGCACCGCCAATGGCCCCGAAACCATGGCCGAAAAACGTCGTACCGTCGGCCAGAACGATACAAGCCGTTGGAATATCGGGTGGATTTGCCGGGTTCTGTGCGGCGGGCATGGCCAGACTCGGAAGCACGAAATTTGTCGGACCCTAGTGTTTGCCCGGTCCGTGGTCAAGGAAAAACAATATTTGAAATTTCTTATAAAACAATTACTTACGGGATCAAGGCGCGGTTGTCAGGCCTTTTGCATCCCGCTATTCTGAGTGTTCCGGTGACTGGTTTTTAAGACATTCGAGAGGTCTTCTAAATGCGTGATCGTATCGAGCTAAGCCTCAAAGAGGCGATGCGTGCCAAAGATGCGCCCAGATTGTCCACCCTGCGTCTGATCACCGCCGCGATCAAGGATCGCGACATTGCGGCGCGGGGCGATGGTGATGACAACGGCGTTGCGGCAGGCGAAATCCTGGCGATTCTGGCGCGCATGATCAAGCAGCGGCAGAACAGCGCGAAAGCCTATGAAGAGGGCGGGCGGCTGGAACTTGCGGAAAAAGAGCGCGACGAAATCACCGTGATCGAGGAGTTTTTGCCGCGCCAACTGGACGCCGCCGAAACCGAAGCCGCGGTCAGGGCGGCGATTGCCGAAACCGGGGCGGCCTCGATCCGCGACATGGGGCGGGTGATGGCGGCGCTGAAGGCGAAATATGCCGGGCAGATGGATTTCGGCAAGGCCGGCGGCAGCGTGAAGAGCCTGCTGGGGTGAATCGTCCGAAATTTTGACGCCGCGAAATCATCCGGTGATGATCTGACGAAAAAACCGGCATTTTCCGGCCCATCGGACCATTCGGTGTTTTGACCTGTGCGACCGGTCTGCGTATAGTCGCCGCGAGTTGACCAAACCGGAGCCACACAGGCGTGCTGCGTTTCATACTTTCGTTTTTCGGTTTCCTTTTCAGTTGGATGACCACCGGCCTTGTGATGGCGGCCCTTGGGCTTGGTGCCATTTTCTGGATGTATGCGCGCGACCTGCCCAATCACGTGCAACTTGCGCGCTATGAACCGGCAACGTTGTCCACCATCTATTCGGGGCAGGGCCGGTTGATGGACGAGTTTGCCCGAGAACGGCGCATCTTTACGCCGATCGACGAAATCCCCGACGTGGTGAAATACGCGTTCATTTCGGCGGAAGACAAGAATTTCTACAATCACCGGGGCTATGACCCGCTGGGCATCATCAAGGCCGTGCTGGATGCGGCGCAGGGGGCGCGGTTGCGCGGTGCCTCGACCATCACGCAGCAGGTGATGAAGAATTTCCTGCTGGATGGCGACCGTTCGGCGGAACGCAAGATCAAGGAAATCATTCTTGCCTCGCGGCTGGAGGAAACGCTGAGCAAGGAAAAAATCCTGGAACTGTACCTGAACGAGATTTTTCTGGGCCAGAATTCCTATGGCGTGACCGCCGCCGCGCAGACCTATTTCAACAAGACGCTGGAGGAACTTACCCCCGGCGAGGCCGCGTATCTGGCGGTGCTGCCCAAGGCGCCGTCGACGTATCATCCGGTTCGCAAAAAGGAACGCGCGATCGAGCGCCGGAATTTCGTGCTGCGCGAAATGGCCGAAAACGGCTACCTCGACCCGGCGGTGGCCGAGGCCGCCAAGGCTGCGGACCTGATAACCGTTCAAAGCGGCGACCTGACCGCCTACAAGGCGGGGCTGCCGCCGCGCGACTACTTTACCGACGAGATCCGCCGCCAGCTTTCCGATACATTCGGCGAGGACGAGTTTTTCGGCGGCGGCATGACCATCCGCGCCACCATGGATCCGGACATGCAGATGGAGGCGACGGCGGCGCTGCGCGACGGGCTGGAGAAATATGACCGCGCGCAAGGCGTCTGGCGCGGCGCGATGGCCCGGCTGGAAACCGATCAGATCGCTGCGGAAACCGAATGGCGTGCGGCGCTTGCAGGTTTGGATCTTCCGCGTGACATCGAGGGTTGGCACCTGGCGGTAGTGCTCGATCTTTCGCCGGCCGCTGCACGGGTCGGGGTCGAGGGCGAGACCGAGGTCGAGGGCGGCCACGGCATTCCGATCGAAGACATGGCATGGGCGGCTCCGCTGAAGGAAGACGGAAAACCCGGAAAGAAGGCAAAGAAACCGGCCGATCTGCTGGCCATTGGCGATGTGATCTACGTGAGCCGGGTTTTCGGCCCGGTCGAAGACGCCGAGGTCGCCGAGGGCGAAGCACCCCCGCAGGAATTGAAATACTGGTCGTTGCGCCAGATCCCCGAAATTCAGGGCGGGTTCATGGCCATGGACGTCAATACCGGTCGCGTTCTGGCGATGCAGGGCGGGTTCTCGTATCAGCAATCGGTTTTCAACCGCGCCACGCAGGCGACGCGGCAACCCGGATCGTCGTTCAAGCCTTTCGTTTATGCCGCTGCGCTGGACGTCGGGTTTACGCCCGCAACCATCGTGATCGATGCCCCGATCGAGGTAAAAACCCCGCAGGGCATGTGGCGGCCCCGAAATTCGTCGAACAAGTTCTATGGGCCCTCGCCGCTGAGAACCGGGATCGAGCGTTCGCGAAATCTGATGACGATTCGTCTGGCGCAGGCCGTCGGTATGGACATCGTCGCCGCCTATGCCGAACGGTTCGGGGTTTACGACAATATGGGCCAGCATCTGGCCAACGCGCTTGGCAGCCAGGAATCGACCCTGCTGCGGATGGTCGCGGCCTATGCGATGTTCGCCAATGGTGGTGAAAGGGTGATCCCGACCCTGGTCGACCGCGTGCAGGATCGCTGGGGCAAGACGGTCTATCGACATGATCGTCGCCAATGCGACGATTGCCGGCTGGCGTCGCTGACGGGTGACTTTGCGCCCTATATCCGCAACAACCGCGCCCGCGTGATGGATGCGGTAACGGCGTATCAGTTGACCTCGATGATGCGCGGTGTGGTCGAGCGCGGCACCGCCGCCGGTCAGGTGGTGGTCGATGCGCCGGTCGCGGGCAAGACCGGCACCACCAATCAGGCCAAGGACGTCTGGTTCATCGGCTTTACCCCAAACATTGTCGCGGGATGTTATATGGGCATGGATCTGCCCCGTCCGCTGGGGCGCGGATCGTATGGCGGATCGATGTGCGGACCGGTATTCAGCAAGTTCATGAACGCGGCGGTCAAGAAATACGGTGCCGGGCGATTCAAGGTGCCGGACGGCTCGGTTTTCGTCAAGATCGACCGCTATTCCGGCGAACGACTGCCCGACGATTCCAGCGGCAAGAACGTGGTCGCGGAACTGTTTCGCGTCGGTGAGGAACCGATGTTCGGCGCGCTGAGCGTGGTGGACGGTGGATTTGCCATGGGCTCGAACCTGCCGCTGTTTGAAGAGGACGAGGCGGACGTGCCCGAGGAAACCGGGCTCGAAGTAACCACCCAGCTTGGCATCCGCAAGAAAATCCCCAAACGCGCGACGTTCGGCTCGCTGTCCTCGGGCGGGCTTTACTGAGCGGGGCACATCGCGGGGGGCCGGAAGGCCGTGCCGCTTCATCGGGTTTTTCCGTCGCCATCGAGTTCTGCGAACCACGGTTCCCGGCTGCAGCTTGGGGGTTGCACCGAAGGCGTGTTTTCAGTTTTGCGCAGGCGTGGCGGCAAGGTCATAGACCTATCACCCCATCTGTTTTTTGGCTGGCGTGGCGGTAAGGGACCCGGATCGGGTCCGGGCCGCGACCGTGTTGTTATGGCGTTGTGGCCGGAAGGATTTCGGGAAACGATCGGGCCCCCCTTGGCTGGGTTGGCGTCGGGATTTCGGTCCGGATATCTGTAAACACCCTGTCCGGCTGTCGGCGTGAACCAGTTCGAACGCTGCGAATGAAGATCAGTTCTTGCACCGGATTCGGAAATTTCCACGGTGCCGTTTCTTAATATATCGCCGTATAAGGCATTGATCATGAACAATGATCCAGAAAACCGGATTACCGGATTACCGGAATACTAGATTACCGGTCAACCGGAATACCGGAATACCGGTTTACTGGATTACCGGATTACCGGATTACCGGTCCATCAGGTATCCGGATTACCGGTCAATTGATGCACCGGACATCCGGACGACCGGACGACGAACCTACCGGTCAACCGGTCCATCGGATATCCGGACGACCAGCCTGCCGGTCCTCCGGTGCGCCAGACATCGGGATGACCGAACCGCCGGGTTTCCATTTGCCCCCCCCGCCCTGGCTCGCCGCCCCCCGCAATCCGCCGAGCGACGCACCTGCCCGTGGCAGGGGGAATTCATCGGGCATCGCTGTATGGCCACGAAATCCGGGGAGGGGCGACGGCATCACAAAAATATTGCCCCGCGATATGCGCCGCCGCCGCCCGGATCGCACCGCCGCGACACTGGCCGCCAGAATTCTGCCGGCAATCCGGGGCGCTTCGACGCTTTACGGCTGCCGCGCGCCCGCGTAGAACCGGCGGAAATTCACAACAACGCAGGAAAGCGGAATGCGCGCGGAAATCCAGATTCTGAGTCAGGAAATCGAAAAGTCGCTCGACCTGCTGCGCCAGCGTCTTGGATGGGAGACCGCGCCGCACCGGCTGGAGGAATTCAATGCCCTGTCCGAGGACCCGGACCTTTGGAACGACCCGGCGAACGCCCAAAAACTGATGCGCGACCGACAGGCGCTGGTGGACGCGATGGAGACCTGCGAAACGCTGGCCCGGGACCTGTCGGACAATCTGGAACTGATCGAACTGGGCGAAGCCGAGGAAGATGCCGAAATCATCGCCGAGGCGGAAAACGCGATCCGGCGACTGGCACGGCGAGCCGCGAAAAAAGAGACCGAAGCCCTGCTGGACGGCGAGGCCGACAGCAACGATTCCTTCATCGAAATCAACGCCGGTGCCGGTGGTACGGAAAGCTGCGACTGGGCGTCCATGTTGGCGCGGATGTACGTTCGATGGGCCGACAAGCACGGTTACAAGGTTGAAATGATGTCAGAAAACCCAGGGGAAGAGGCCGGAATAAAATCGGTGACCTACCAGATCAAGGGCCACAATGCCTATGGCTGGCTGAAATCGGAAAGCGGCGTTCACCGGCTGGTGCGCATTTCGCCCTACGACAGCAACGCCCGCCGGCACACCTCGTTCTCCAGCGTCTGGGTCTATCCGGTCGTGGACGACAATATCGAGATCGAGGTGAACCCGGCCGATATCCGCGTCGACACCTATCGTTCGTCCGGTGCCGGCGGACAGCATGTCAACACCACCGACAGCGCGGTTCGCATCACCCATATCCCGACCAATATCGTGGTCACGTCCTCGGAAAAATCTCAGCACCAGAACCGCGCCAATTGTATGGCGGCGCTGAAATCGCGCCTGTACGAACTGGAAATCCGCAAGCGTACCGAAAGCATTCAGGAAGCCCATGACAACAAGGGCGATGCCGGCTGGGGCAACCAGATCCGCAGCTACGTTTTGCAGCCCTACCAGATGGTCAAGGATCTGCGCACCGGCGAAGAGACGTCCGACACCCAGGGCGTGCTGGACGGCGATCTCGATGCGTTCATGGCCGCGGTTCTGGCGCAGGACGTGGCCGGCAAAAGCCGCGCCGAAGCGCAGGCGGATTGAGCGACCGCAAACCGCCAGCGGATCGAAGGCTACTTTTTAACCTCCCGACAAGCGCCGTACATTTCACCCAAGAACTTCAAATGTCGCGATAATGTAATCCGCAAAGCAAGATTCCGGTGGATCGAACCGTAGAATTCGAACCCGCGGATGCTGCCGCAGGTCCCCGGTGTCGCAATTCGTTCGCCTACATATGACCGGAATTCTTGCGTCCCGTCGAAATCCATGCTCTTGTGACCGGATTAACCAGTCGAAAACATCAAGGGGGGTTCGTTTTTGGCACGGGCCGCCGCATCCAAATCCCAGACCCGCATTCAACGTGAAAAGACCGAGGTGATCCTGACCGCGGCACTGGACGTGTTTTCCGCCTATGGTTATCGCGGCTCGACGATCGACCAGATCGCGTCGCGCGCCGGGCTTTCAAAACCCAACCTGCTTTACTATTTCGACGGCAAACACGCGATCCACAAATTGCTGATCGAGCGGCTTTTGGTGACGTGGCTGACGCCGCTTGAACATTTGGGCGAAGAGGGCGATCCGCTGGAGGAAATCATCGGATACGTGGTGCGCAAGCTGGAAATGGCCCGCGATTTTCCCCGCGAAAGCCGCCTGTTCGCCAACGAAATCCTGCAAGGCGCCCCCAATATCACCGAACAGATTTCCGGGCCGCTGAAAGACCTTGTCGACGCAAAGGCCAACGTGATCCGCAATTGGAGCCGCGCCGGGCTGATTGCCCCGGTAAACCCGTACCATCTGATTTTTTCGATCTGGTCCGCGACCCAGCACTATGCCGATTTCGACATTCAGGTCAGCCTGATCCTGGACGACAAAGTTGCCACGAATTTCGAGGATGCCTCAAAGCACCTCACCGAAATGTTTACCCGGCTTCTTCGTCCCTGAGCAGCAGTACAAGCGCCAGCGAAATCGCCGCAACACCAAGCCCGACCAGCGGAACCGGCCAGCCGTTGCCAAGCCCGGCCTCCCAAAGGATCACCCAGGCGGGTGTCAGATAGGCATAGGCCATCACCTTGGCGGACGGCAGGCGCAAGGTAGCGAATTGCAGCAGCACGAACGACGCCGCCGTGGAAAAAAACACGAGGTATCCCAGTGTGATCCAGACAATCGCGGGCAGTGCCGCCCAGTCGGTTGCAAGGATTTCCCGCCAGCCAAGCAGGGCCAGCAGCAGCGAACCGCCAACCAGGGTGCCAAAAGTGAACACGACCGCATTTTCGCCCCGGTTCAGCCGCCGCACCATGGGCGTATATACCGCATGGCTGATGCAGCCGACGAAATAAATTGCCTCACCGCGCCCGAAATCCAGCGCGGAAAACGCCGACAGATCGGCGCGAAAGATCACCCACAACGCGCCAAGTGCCGCCAACCCCAGCGCTGCCGCCATGCGCGGGGTGGTGATCTGGCGCAGCAGCAGAAATCCGAAACCTGCCGCCATCATCGGCATCAGCGTGAAAACCGCCGCAGCGGAGACCGGTTTGGCGGATTTCAGCCCTTCGAACATCAGCACGAAATAGAGCGCGAACAATCCGCCCAGCACCAGATATCGCCACGGGGCGCGAAAATGCGCACGCCTGAACCCACCACCGGCAAACGCGAAAATGGCCATGACCAACGCTGCCAGCATGAACCGCAAGGCCGTAATCGCCTCGGGCGCGATGTCGTTGGCGACGATGTGCCCCAGGCTGAACGACCCAGCCACCAACGCCGAAAATGCCAGCATCGCGGCGTGACCGTGCCGTTGATCGCGGGTCAGGTCCAGCGGGCTTTCCGGCATATTGGGAAACCGGTCGGTCAACGCGCCGCGACATGGGTCGAGGTCAGTTCGACCAGAACCTTGCCATCGTCGCCGGCAATCCGCGTTCGCACGGTTGAAACCGTGCGCCCGCGTTTGACGAACCGGGCCCGCGCGGTCAGCGTGCCCTCGGTGCGGTTTCCCATTAGTTGCGCATTCAGATTTATGGCCAGCGGAAATCCGGCGGCGCCCTGTTTCACGTCCCGCTCGCCAAAGACCAGTCGCGTCGCCGCGACGTCGGCGAACCAGATCAGCGCACCGGCATGCACGGTGCCGAAGGGGTTGAGCATGCCGGGCACGATTTTCATTACACCCGTGACGCCATCGCCATCGGATTGAATGGTGAATGCCAGATTGCCCGCATATTTTTCCGCCATTTGTCGCCTCCGGTTGCGTCCACCCAGCAAGACCATTGATCCGGCGACGGCGCAAGCCGGGCAATGCGGTTCTTCATTGTTCCGAAAATACTCCCGGCGGGTTTCAAAGGGGGCAGTCGGCCCCCTTTGCCCGGTTGGTGCTGCGCAAATGCGCGGGCCAATGCCTACTCGGCCGCCTTGGACATCGGGTTGTTCGGATGGGTCTGCCAGTTGGCGTATTCGC
>Ga0114932_10005978_pt1 | contig 10565 bp, 5 predicted proteins | sample 2SBtaG_2_FD_87286 | JGI IMG/M metagenome (GOLD analysis project Ga0114932, IMG submission 87286) | Deep subsurface microbial communities from Kolumbo volcano to uncover new lineages of life (NeLLi) - 2SBTROV12_ACTIVE470 metaG | ecosystem: Environmental > Aquatic > Marine > Volcanic ... | reverse complement strand
TGGTCGTGGTCTCGCCGGTCGCCAGATCCATGCGCGACAGGCTCTCGACACCCTCGTTCAGGACGTAGAGCAGGTCGCGGGCCGGGTGGGAGACCACGGTGCTGCTGGCGGTGGTCTGGGTCGCTTCCGAGCTCGGTTCCTCACCGCAGCCCTGCCAGGTCGGCTGGGGCTCGACTTCGGGCTCGGTCGGGTCTGGGGTGAGCAGCGACGTCGACGAGGGCTGGGCGCAGGACCACAGCGAGATCAGGGCGAGGAAGGACACGGTTCACCTCCAGTGCACCGACCGTGCATGGAGTGTGCCACCGGAGCCGCTCCGGCCGCGGGCCCATCGACGGCCGTGCCGGCGTCCCGGAGAGACGCGTTCCGTTCTACTCGGCCGACGCCAGGCTGTAGGTGAACGTCTCCATCGTGGTCAGGCCGGCCTCGTAGGCCAGCTCGGTCGCGCTGGTCCAGCGGCCGTCCTGGTGGACCCATGCGCCGACGTCGGCGGACTGGGCCTGGTGCAGGACGTGATCGGGCTCGGTGGTTCCAGCCAGGTAGGCGACCAGGTTGTCGACAGAGACCACGTGGTAGGGGCCGTAGTGGTCCTGGACGAGCAGGACATGCGCCGCATCGGGACTGGCCACGTCGAAGGTCCAGTCGCTGAAGTTCACCGTGCCGGTCGGTCGAAAGGGGGCTCGCGTGCCGTCGGGCAGCAGGAAGATCAGCTCGCGAATGCCAAAGGCCTGGTTCAGGCCCTGAGGCACGGCTTCGCCCCGGAACAGCACCTGGTAGTCGCCCAGGGGGACCTGGCGCAGGTCGACCCAGGTCTCGGCGGCGGGCAGGTCCTGGGCCGGTGCGGGCTCCTCGGCCGGTGCCGGCTCGGCGGCCGGTGCCGGCTCGGCGGCGGGCTCAGGAGCGGGCGTGGTCGCGCAGGCGAGGGCGAGGAACAGGGTCATGCCACCCCAGTGAACACGCCGTCAGAGGCGGCGCAAGTCCTTGACTTGACTCGGAGAACAGGTGACCTTGCGATCCTCGTCCCCCCAGGAAGGGTGGCATGACAACCGTCCTGATCGCTGCGCTCCTCCAGCCAGCCCTCGCCGACGCCGACCCGGGCACCATCACGTGCGACGGCACGCCGTCCTGTGTCGCGGATCTGCGTGACGTGATCGACCTGGACGAAGTCGGCGTCGACGTCTGGCTGGGCGAGGCCGCCAAGGCCGCCGTCCAGCGCATGGACGAAGCCCACGACGCAGCGATGGAGGACGACGGCCGTGGTCTCTACTACGGCAACAAGCTCAACCCCGAGGGCAAGGACGACCTGAGTCCACAGGACTGCACGACCTTTGTGCTCGAGGTGATCGGCCAGGCCTTTCGGGCCGCCGGGCTGGAAGACGAGTGGATGACGATCTTCGAGGCCGCTGTCGAGAACAGCGGCGAAGGCGGCTTCAAGGGCATCGAGCTCATGAAGGCCCTCCAGGAGCACGGCGGCTGGCAGGGGGCGTACTTCAACCCCGACGTGAGCCATCCCCGGGACGCGTCCGACGAGCACCCCTACAGCGCGTACCTGGCCGAGAAGAACGGCAGCTACTACGGCGTGGGCATCGACCACATGGTCGTCGACTACGAGCCCACCTATGGCTCAAAGACCGTCGAGGACGAAGCCGGGCTCGAGTGGCTGAAGGGCGTGCCCTTCGGCGTCGTGGCGGCCCGGGGCGGCAAGCACATGGCGATGATCGTCGACGGCGACATCTACGAGGTGCACTGGTACACGGGCGAGTGGTCCAAGGACGTGATCACCCAGGAGGGCTTCGAGAGCTGGGAGTGGCTGAGCGGCGCCATCGTGTTCCCGACGGCTCAGGGTGTGACGCCGGTCGAGGCCGAGGAGCCCGAGCAGGCGGCTGACCAGGACGAACCCGGTCCCGCCGGAGCGGATGAGGTCCTGGCCGAGTAGGTCGCGCCCAGGGATCCGAGCGCTAGGGCGTGGTCATCCCGAACTCGTAGTCCCCGCTGCCCGAGTACGAGTACACGACCCACAGGTAGTACCCGCGGGAGCCGCTGTACTCGACGGTCTCCTCGGAGCCTTCGCTCTCTCCGACCGCGACCCGGCGCCAGCCGTTGCGCCAGGTCCACTTGTAGAGCTCCAGGTCGAAGTCGGTGCCGGCCGGGCCCGACAGACAGCCGCTGTGATCGCCGGATGTGGACACGAAGTACCAGCTGCCGTCGGGCTGGTAGTCGTAGTCCCCCGTGCCGGAGAGGTTGCCTGACCAGGTCTGGTCGTACCCGGCGCAGGTGCTCGCCCCGCCCTCGTCGATGACGCCGTTGCAGTCGTTGTCGACGCCGTCTGTGACCTCGGTCGCGCTGGGATTGACCCCGGCGTCGCTGTCGTCGCAGTCGGTGTCGTCGGCCACGAAGCCGCTGGGCTGGTCGCAGCTGGACGCGGTGAGGGTCGGGTCGCCGTAGCCGTCGCCGTCGGCGTCGGCGTACCAGGTCGACTGGTCGGAAGCGCCCACGTCGATGCTGCCGTCGCAGTCGTTGTCGGCACCATCGCAGACCTCGGTGGCCCCGGGGTTCACGGCGGCGTCGCTGTCGTCGCAGTCGGTGTCGTCGGCCACGTGGCCGGCGGGCGGGTCGCAGCTGCTGGTGGTGCTGCCCGGGTCGCCGTAGCTGTCGGCGTCGGCGTCGGCGTACCAGGTGCTCTCGTCGGCCGCGCCCACGTCGGCGCTGCCGTCGCAGTCGTTGTCGGCCCCATCGCAGACCTCGGTGGCTGCGGGGTTGATGCCGGCGTCGCTGTCGTCGCAGTCGCTGCTGTCGGCGACGGTGCCTGTGGGCTGGGCGCAGCTCGCGGTGGCGCTGCCGGCACCGCCGTAGCTGTCGCCGTCGTTGTCGTCGTACCAGGTGCCGGCGTCGACGGCGCCGGTGTCGACGCTCCCGTCGCAGTCGTTGTCGGCGCCGTCGCAGACCTCGGCGGCCCCCGGGTTCACGGCGGCGTCGCTGTCGTCGCAGTCGCTGCTGTCGGCGACGGTGCCTGTGGGCTGGGCGCAGCTCTCGGTGGTGCTCCCGGCGTCGCCATAGCTGTCGCCGTCAGCGTCGGCGTACCAGGTCACCAGGCCCGTGGCGCCCACGTCCACGCTGCCGTCGCAGTCGTTGTCCAGGCCGTCGCAGACCTCGGTGCCGCCGGGGTTCACGGCGGCGGAGCTGTCGTCGCAGTCGGTGTCGTCGGCCACGTGGCCGGCGGGCGCAGTGCAGCTGTCGGTGGGGCTGCTCGCGTCGCCGTAGCTGTCGCCGTCGGCGTCGGCGTACCAGGTGCTCTCGTCGGCCGCGCCCACGTCGGTGCTGCCGTCGCAGTCGTTGTCGGCGCCGTCGCAGGCCTCGGTGGCCCCGGGGTTGATGCCGGCGTCGCCGTCGTCGCAGTCGCTGCTGTCGGCCACCGTGCCGGCGGGCTGGGAGCAGCTCGTGCTGCTGGTGCCGGCGTCGCCGTAGCTGTCGGCGTCGGCGTCGGCATACCAGGTGCCGGCGTCGATCGCGCCGGTGTCGACGCCGCCGTCGCAGTCATTGTCCAGCCCGTCGCAGACCTCGGGGGCCGCCGGACTGACGCTGGGATCGGCGTCGTTGCAGTCGCTGCTGTCGGCCACGAAGCCGGTGGGCTGGGTACAGCTCGTGGTCGTGGCCCCGGCGTCGCCGAAGGTGTCGCCGTCGAAGTCCGCGTACCACGTGCTCTCGTCGCTGGCGCCCACGTCGACGCCGCCGTCGCAGTCGTTGTCGACCCCGTCGCAGAGCTCGGTGGCGCCGGGGTTCACGGCGGCGGAGCTGTCGTTGCAGTCGGTGGCATCGGACACGAAGCCGGACGGCGCCTCACAGCTTGCCGTGGAGCTCCCGGCGTCGCCGTAGCTGTCGCCGTCCCCATCGGCGTACCAGGTGCCCGCGTCGGTGGCCCCCACGTCGGTGCCGCCGTCGCAGTCGTTGTCGGCGCCATCACAGACCTCGACGGCGCCGGGGTGGATGGCGGCGTCGCTGTCGTCGCAGTCGGTGCTGTCCGCCACGCTGCCCGCCGGTTGGGAGCAGCTCAGGCTGGTATTGCCCGGGTCGCCGTGGGTGTCACCGTCCAGGTCCGCGTACCACGTCGCCGCGTCGAGGGCGTCGTTGTCGACCCCGCCGTCGCAGTCGTTGTCGACGCCGTCACAGATCTCGACCGACGCGGGGTGGATGCCCGCGTCGCTGTCGTCGCAGTCGGTGGCGTCGGCCACGTGGCCGCTGGGGGCCTCGCAGGCATCCGTCGAGCTGCCGGTGTCGCCGAAGCCGTCGCTGTCCGCGTCGGCGTACCACGTCGACGCGTCGGCTGCGCCGCTGTCGGTGGTGCCGTCGCAGTCGTTGTCGATGCCGTCGCAGAGCTCGGTGGCGCCGGGGTTCACGCTCGCGTCGCTGTCGTCGCAGTCCGTGCCGCCGTCGGCGATGGCGTCGTAGCCGTCGCCGTCGGCGTCGCCGGTCGGCGCGGTGCCGATGCCGACCATCGCCCACCCGTTCTGCACGGCCGTGAGCTCGGCCGAGGCGCTGCCGTACAGGTCCGTGGCCCCGGACACCATCGCGTCGCGGGCGTCGCTCAGGTCCGAGTTCGACGTCAGGTAGCTGAGCCCCTCGTACCAGATGGCCGCCGCCGCGTCGGGGCCGATTCCGCTCATCGAGCCGCCATAGGTCGGGTGGCTGCCGCCGTTGGCGACCAGGTAGAAGGCCAGGTTGCCGATGCCCGAGTTGTAGTGCACGCCGCCGTTGTCGGCGGCCCCGGTGTAGCGGTCGTCGTAGTGGTCCCGGCTGGAGCCGTCGGCGGTCGGGTCGTCCATGTACCGGAGGGCGTCGCCCGACGTGCCCGGGGTGTACATGTCCTCGCCGATCCACCAGGTGTCGCTGCTCTCGCCATAGGCCTGACGCTCGACCATCGCCGAGAAGACGTCGGAGTAGGACTCGTCCAGAGCCCCGGACTCGCCGTTGTAGATCAGGCCGACGTCGGTCGTGGTGACGGCGTGGGTCAGCTCGTGGGCGACGATGTCCATGGTGGTGAACGGATCGAAGCCGATGCCGTTGCCGTCGCCGAAGATGAAGTAGGGGTCGCCGTAGAAGGCGTTGGCGTAGTTGTTGCCGTAGTTGACCAGCAGCGAGATCACGTCGGGGCCGCCGTTCAGCGAGCTGATGTACCCGGGCCCCCCGGAGCCATCCAGGCCGTCGCGACCGAAGGTCGTGTTGAAGTAGTCCCACGTCTCGGCGGCGGCGTAGTGGGCGTCGACGCCCTCGCGTTGGGACGTCGAGGTCCAGCTGTCGTCGGGATCGGTGATGTAGTAGAGCCGCGACGAGGTGTTGTTGAAGGTGTAGGTCCCGATGTCCCGGGTCGTGTCCTCCAGGTAGTAGTTGCTGCCGCTGAGGTGGGTCTCGAAGCTGACCGTGCCGGAGTAGTTCGACGTGCCGGTGGCGGACTTCAGGTTGTCGTAGGCCCAGACCGCGTCGCCGTCGTGGGCGTCGATGAAGACCAGGGGCATGCTGGTGCGCTCGCTGCCGTCGAGGCACCACAGCTGCACCCGCCACGTCAGGTGGTCCTGGCCCTCATGGCGCAGGATCCAGAGCTCGACGGACGGATCCTCGGTGAGGTCGCCCCACGTCAGATCCGACGCTGCGACCGCCAGGTCGATGGCCTCGTCTTCTGTCCAGGCCGGCTCGGTGTCGACGTCGAGTCCGCGCAGCAGGGCGTCGGTCACGCTGCTCACGGCACCGTCGGGCTCCAGGTGCACCACCGCGTCCCCGCGCAGCACGGGCACCCCGTCCAGGGTCTGTCGGTAGCGCACGTGGGCCATCTGAGTCGGACCGACCCGGACGCGGATCAGCGCCAGACCTTCGACCAGCTCGTGGCCGAGTGCGGCGCTGGCGGCTTCGCGGCCCAGCTCGTCGGCCAGGACCACCGCGTCGGGCCCGGCGTCGTCGAACAGACCGGGGGCCTGGGCCGGGTCCAGGGGGGTCGGCGGTGGGCCGCAGGAGAGGATGCCGATCGGCAGCAGCAGGAGGACCGTGACGTCCGGACACACCAATCGACGAGTGGTCATTGCCTCTCCGGGGGAACCGTCCTCGAATGGTCTACCAGACGGGCGGCGCTCTCAGGAAGGGATCTTTAGGACCTCTCGTGAAGACCCTGTCTGGGCCCTCTGGCCCGCGTCACCAGCGGTTGTAGACCTGCTCCGCCAGCCCAGGGGCGTCTGTGATCGTCAGCACTCGCCCGTTGTCCAGGGCGATCGTGCCGGACCAGCTGCCAAAGGCCTGGGTGATGTCGGTGGCCGCGACCCGTAGGTCCCGGGCCTCCTTGTGGCTCAGGCGGGGGGTGAGCACCAGGTCCAGGGCGCCGTCGTCGCTGACCACCCGCCAGGGGCCGTCTGGATCGTCCCAGGTGAAGGTCACCGGCCCGAAGGCGTGGGCCACGCCGTCCACCACCACCACGTTCTGGGTCCAGCCCTGGTCCGCCGGCCCGCCGCCGCCCAGGTTCCAGCCCACGTCGCCCTGGGCCCCGAAGCCCCAGAGCCAGGTGCCCTCGCGGGGCCGAACGCTGCGCCCCCAGTCCATCACCCCGAACGCCGAGTCGGGGGTCAGGGTCAGCGTCACGGCACCGCGCTGCACGGTGCCCACCGGGTCCAGGGGGAGCTGCTTGACGCTGTAGGTGAAGTACTCGGGCCCCTCGGCCCACGGGTGGGCCAGCACGATGCTGTCGTCGTGGGCGTCCCGGACCAGCCAGACGTCGGCCGTCAGGGTCGGGGTCGTGACCTGGAGGCGTCGGCGGTCCGGCGGGTGATGGGTGATGGCCACGTCGATCCGGTCGCCGTCGTGGCGAACGTGGCCTTGGCCTGGGGTGGGGGGCAGCGCCAGGCGGGGAAACGGGATCCACTCCCGCTCGGTGACCAGCTCCCCGGTGGCGAGGTCTCGCCACGTCACGCTGACCAGGCCGATGCGGCCCACGTCGGCCACGGTCACGGCGAGCGAGTGGTCCGCGGTCCAGACGTTGAAGTTGTCCCACTCCTTGGCCCGACCCGGCACCTGGGCCCGGTCATAGGCCTTGATCGGCGCCCGGGCCCAGCCGGTCTCGACCAGCTGTCCGTCCCCGTCGAGCAGGGGTCCCGGGCGGGTCAGCTCCGGCTGGACGGCCAGGGCGGCAGCGACGAGGAGCAGCGGCACGGCAGCACACTACTCCTGGGCGGGCAGGCATGTTTCATGCGCGGGGGCCGAGCTGAGGCCACCTTGCGACATTTGGTCCCCGGGACCGGAGGTATCTGGGGGGCAACCCCTGGAGGCTCCCATGATCACCGCCCTGGCCTTGCTCGCGCTCCCCCCCGTCCACGCCGCCAAGGGAGGCTCAGAGGTCGCCATGGAGGAGCTGTCGCTGGCCGTCGAGGCTGACTTCGGCGACATCCAGATCACCTTGGACGAAGACGCCATTACCCTCTCCCACGACGGCGACGAGCTCGCGTCTGTGATCGGGGGCGTGGTGATGATCAATGGCTTCTACAACAAGGGCAACAACGCCGCTGGGCTGGTCGGCTTCGGCACCTTCCAGGTGTCCTATGCCGCAGACACGGACACCCTGAGCTTCGACGGCGGCAACGGCGACCTGGCCTTCGAGGTCCGGGAGCAGGTGGCCTTCTACTACAACAAGATCACCTTCTCCGCGTCCTCGGACGGCGTGACCGTCGAGGACGAAGAGGGCACGGTGCTCTACGAGACCACCGAGTGGGGCAGCACGGCGCTCGAGACCGGCATCATCGCCATCGAGCTCGACGCGGGCATCTCCCGGTCCACCGTCCAGGACGTCGCCGTGGACAGCCTGACCCTGGGAGAGGGCACCGTGGTCCAGCTCGACGGCACGTCGATGGCCACGGTCACGGTGGTCGGGCCGGTGCAGACGATGCTGCTCGCAGACGCCGACGTGGGCAACCTGCACGTCGAGTCCGCATCCGTCGGCACCCTGGTGGTCCAGGACTCCGCGGTCGACAGCATCACCACGGACGGCAAGGGCACCATCGACCACGTCGTGGGAGGCACTTCCAAGGTGCGGGCAGAGGCCAGCTCGATCGAGTGAGCCCCGGGGGGGTCAGCCGCTCCAGCGTCGCCGGAGGGCGCGGACCAGGCGCACGTCGACCGCGCCTCCCTGCGGCGCGGCGGGGTCGGCGAGCGGTGGCCAACCCGCCCGGGACGCCGCGACGAGCCCCTCGCAGAGATCCAGGAAGACGTCGATGGTCGGATCGGTCAGGCCTTGGGCGTCCTGTCGGGCCCTCGTCAGCACGCCGTCACCGCTGTCCGTTCTTCCACACCGGACCAGACACAGAGCGCGGTAGCCCCGCAGCAGGATCTCGCCCCGGGGGTCAGCCCCGACGGCCTGGTGCAGGCCCAGGGCTCGCTCGACGGTCTCCAAGGCCGCGCCGGGCTGATCTTGGAAGAGCTGGCCGACGGCCAGGTTGCCCAGGAAGACGGCCTCCAAGCGATCGGCGCCCAGGCGCCGAGCCTGGCGGGCGGCGCGGCCGAGGAGCTCGGCAGCCAGGGTCAGCTGGCCTTGCTCGAGCCGCACCATGCCCAGGTTCCCCCGTGCAGCCGCCAGGGCCTGCAGGTCGCCCACCTGGGTGTGGGCCTCCAGGGCCTGGGTAAAGGCGCGGGCCGCCCCGTCCAGGTCTCCGGTCTGGAGGCGTGCGTTGCCGACATAGCCCAGGGCCAGGGCGACACCGCGGTCGTTGGCGGTGGCCCGTGCCACGCCCAGGGCGCGCAGGTACCGCTCCTCGGCCTCGTCGATCCGGCCTTCGAACCACGCCGCGTGCCCCAGGTTCGCCTGGGCGATGAACCAGGTCCAGGGGTGCTGGTGGGGATCGATGTGCTCGCCTGCCGCGGTGAAGAGCGCCGCCGCCTCTGGGAGCTCGCCTCGCGCCAGCCGAGCGACGCCCAGGTAGATGTGGACCTGGGCTGTCTCGGCCGGTTCGCCCAGATCCAGGGCGAGGGCCAGAGCCCGCTCGAGCACCGGCAGATCCCTCTGCAGCCGCCCGCAGGCACGCAGCGCGTCTCCGTAGAGCCGGAGCGCTCGGACCCGGAGGAGCAAGGGCGCGTCATCCGCGCACTCGGCCAGGTCCTGCCACAGGGCCAGCCGGGCGCTGGCCGGGCCGCGGCGGGCGACGATGGGGTCCAGGCACAGCCCGGCTCGGATGGCGATCGCGGGGTCGTGGGGCAGGGCGCGGGCCAGGACCGCTCGCAGGTTGTCCTGGTCGCGCTCCAGGGCGTCCAGCGCCTCGCCCCCTTTCCGACCGTGGAGCACGGCGACGTGGGCCTCTGCAGTCGCCAGGCACCAGGCCGTGTGGCGGGCGTAGACCCGGTCGCGGGTGCTGTCGTCGATCAGGTGGCGGGACGCCCAGGCCTGCACACTCTCCAGCAGCGAGAACCGGCGCACCTTGCCCGGCCAGACCTGGACCAGGGAGCGCCGGACCAGCGCCTCCAGCCGGGTGACAGCGCTGGCCCGATCCTGGGCTGCGGTGGCGTCGAGCATGGCGTCCAGGCCGTCGAGGCCGAAGCCCCCCCGAAACACCGCCAGCCTCCCGAGCAGCTCGGCCTCCTGGGGCGCCAGCTGGCTCGTGGCCCACGCCAAAGCGGCGTCGAGCCCGTCTGCGTCTGGGGCGAGCCCTTCGAAGCGCTCGTCCAGCAGTGCCAGGATGCGTCTGGGCGACTGCAGTCCCGTCCGGGCCGACGCGAGTCTGACCGCCAGCGGCAGGCAGTCCAGGCGCGAGACGAGCTCGGCGATCACGTCGTCGCTGTCTTCAGAGGGCCGCGCCAGGAGCGTGAACAGCGCGACCGCCTCGTCGACCGCGAGCGCCGGCACGGGCTGGACCGACACCCGGGGGTCCGTGGGGCGCTCCTGCGACGTCATCAGCACCCGGAGATCCGGGGCCTGGTCCACCCAGGCCGTGGCCAGGCGAACGGTGGCTCCGAGGCTTGCACCGGGATCGTCGAGCACGAGCAGCGCGGGCCCCCTGTCGGCGAGGACCCGGCCGAGCTGGCGGGCCTGGTCAGAGGCCGCGCCACCCAGGGACACCCCCAGACCCACAGCCACCCGCCGGAGCACCTCCTGGTGCGAGTCCGCGCCTCGCAGGGCGCAGTTCCACACCGGCACCGAGTCGGCCCGCCGGCGGAGCGCAGAGCACCACTCCTCGGCCAGCCGGGTCTTGCCGATGCCCGTCGGGCCGGCCAACACGCGCAGCCGACCGGGCTGGCTCCACCAGTCCTGCAGCGCGGTCAGGGCCTGGGTCCGGCCCACGAAGTCCTCTGACGTGATGATCTGGACCGGCAGTTCGAGTCGGTAGCCGCCGCCGTACGCAGCCACCAGGTGCTCCGGTTGGGCGCGGTCCCGCTCGATCTTGGCCCGCAGCCGGCGAACCGCGTGGTCCACGGCCCGGGAGCGCACGCCCGGGCGGTAGCCCCAGACCTGCTCCAGCAGCTCCTGGCGGTCGACGGTCTGTCCCGGACGGGCCCCCAGGTACGCGAGCAGCGCGCCCTCCAGGGCCGTCAGCTTCAGCGTGGCGCCCTCG
>Ga0114932_10005977_pt1 | contig 10566 bp, 18 predicted proteins | sample 2SBtaG_2_FD_87286 | JGI IMG/M metagenome (GOLD analysis project Ga0114932, IMG submission 87286) | Deep subsurface microbial communities from Kolumbo volcano to uncover new lineages of life (NeLLi) - 2SBTROV12_ACTIVE470 metaG | ecosystem: Environmental > Aquatic > Marine > Volcanic ... | reverse complement strand
CTAAACCACTATTTAGTCATTTACCTCGTAATTTTACGTTCATAGAGCCGTGTGCGGGGGACGGGGCACTTGTAGACCATATTACTAGAAACACCTCTGGACGGTGTATTTTAAAGGCAGATATAGAGCCTAAAAGACAGGACATAGCCCAACAAAACGTTATGGGATCTTCCGATGAACCAGATTTTTATATTACTAACCCACCTTGGGACAGAAAGATTCTTCATCCTATTATAGAGTTATTATCTAGTTTATCTCCAACATGGCTCCTGTTTGATGCCGATTGGCCTCATACACAACAAAGTACGCCTTATATGGAAAGTCTTGTAAAAATTGTCAGTATTGGTAGAATAAAGTGGATACCTAACAGCAAAATGACAGGAAAGGATAACTGTTGTTGGTATTTGTTTGATAAGAGCGGTTATAAACAAACCGAGTTTTATGGGAGAACGCAATGAGTGTATTAACGAGTTTAGTAGGTCCAGTAACAGGTCTTTTAGACAAATTTATTGAAGACAAAGATCAAAAGGCTGCTTTGGCTCACGAGATAGCTACTATGGGAGAGAAACATTCTCAAGAGGCTTTACTTGCACAATTAGAGATAAATAAAGCCGAAGCGGCTTCAGGATCGTTATTTAAGGGCGGCTGGCGGCCCTTTGTTGGCTGGACATGCGGTATTGCTTTTGCATATCATTTTGTGCTTCAGCCGCTTTTAATATTTGTTTTTGCCTACATTGGCTTAGAAACACCTGATTTACCTGCATTTGATGTGGGTACGCTCCTTCCTGTTTTGGGCGGTATGCTCGGAATCGGCGGCTTGAGGTCATACGAAAAGACAAAAGGATTAACTAAGTAATGCCTAGAGCAAAAGAAAAAACTATACCAAAGACTACGGGAAAAGGAGGCAATTATAGAAAAACCGCGGCAGGAGCGGGTATGACTAAAAAAGGTGTTAAGGCATATCGTGCAGCAAACCCCGGTTCTAAGTTAAAAACGGCAGTTACAGGTAAAGTAAAAAAAGGAAGTAAGGCAGCAAAAAGAAGAAAATCATATTGTGCTAGAAGTGCAGGGCAGTTAAAAAGAAGTTCAGCTAAAACAAGAAACGACCCAAATTCAAGAATTAGACAAGCAAGAAGAAGATGGAGGTGTTAAATGTCTGGTAAAGGTCTATATGCTAATATTCACGCAAAACGCAAACGTATTGCAGCGGGTAGTGGCGAAAAAATGAGAAAAAAAGGTGCTAAAGGCGCTCCTGCTAAAGGTATTTTTAAAAAAATAAAAAACAAAAGAAAGAGTTGAGTATAATGAAAGCTAATTTTGACAAATGTTTAGAAATGCTTTTGCATCACGAAGGGGGCTATGTAAATCATCCCGATGACCCCGGAGGAGAAACCAATCTTGGGGTCACTAAGAAAGTATATGTGGCTAGTGGTGGTAAAAAAAGCATGAAGAAGCTTACTGTAAAGGATGTGGCGCCTATATATAAGAAAAGTTACTGGTCTCGTCTTAAATGTGATGACCTCCCTAGCGGTTTGGATTTTTGTGCGTTTGATTGGGGTGTGAACAGTGGCACGGGCCGTGCGGCCAAAGCGTTGCAGAAAATCTGTGGGGCATCCGTAGATGGGGCGATAGGACCTAAGACGCTTGCTTTGATAAACAGACAGAACCCTAAATATATGATTGAAGAGTTTGGAAAAATTAGGCAAGAGTTTTACGAAAGTCTGGGAACTTTTAAAACTTTTGGTAAGGGTTGGACCCGTAGAAATAAAGAAACAACGGAGGCTTCTATCAGTATGATAAAATAGGGGTAGCGTTTTTATATCAGACATGCTAAGAGTATAACCAATCTTGTAAGATTAGATATGGGGATATAAGATGGATGAGATATTTATTGCAGATTCCGTATTTAAAATTATAAGAGAAAGACGACAAAATGTTTCAGATATACTCGGAGGAGATAATATTCGAGATATGGAGCATTACAAGAAACTCATGGGCATCCTTGATGGCCTAAATTATGTAGAACAGGAACTCAAGAGCCTGCTAGACAAACAGGAGCGCAGCATTGACTGACACACAAACTGAGGAACCAGAACTGAAAGATGCTTGGCAAGCGCCAAAAGAAGAAGCAACAGTTTTAGATCCAGAACTTCTTAATAAATCCTTAATTGAAAGAATGCCTAATCCTACAGGTTGGCGAATATTAGTTTTGCCATATAAAGGTCAGGGTAAAACCGAAGGTGGTTTATTTCTTCCCAATACTGTTGTGGAAGAACAACAAGTTTCCACGCAAGTGGGATATGTACTTAAAGTCGGAGATTTAGCATACAAAGACGAGAAAAAGTTCCCTACGGGGCCTTGGTGTGCGGAAAAAGATTGGGTAATGTTTGCCCGATATTCAGGATCACGTTTTAAGATAGAAGGTGGTGAGGTTCGTATTCTCAACGATGATGAGATACTTGCCAAAATTTTAGAACCCACAGATATTCTTCATTTTTAGGAGTTATTATGTTAGAGAAAGAGAATAATGAAACAGATATTAGAGAAATTGAAGTCGATACTGACGAGGATACGGGCGCGAATCAGGCGTCTGGTCAAGCCGGAGAAGTTATCGTCGAAACCGGGTCGTCCCAAGAAGACGACCAGTTCAGCAAAGCCGAAAGCGCCACGCAAAAAAGGATAGATCGCTTAACTAAGAAAATGCGGACTGCCGAGCGGGAGCGAGAGGAAGCTTTACGCTATGCTCAGAAGGTTCAACAGGAAGCGGATGAGCTAAAGACCCGTGTGACTAGCATGGATCAGAACTATATAAATGAGTATAGTTCCCGTGTTGACACGCAAATGTCGGCAGCAGAGACTAAGCTTAAATCGGCAATGGAAATAGGGGATACGGCCCAAGCTGTAGAAGCCCAGAAAGAAATAAGCCGTTTGACTATAGAAGCGGACAGAGCATCTCAGGCTAAGGCTCAACAAGAATCTTTGAAGAACACGCTTCAGCCTACGCAACAGGCTCAACCCACACCTCAACCTGTTAAACCACCTGATCCTAAAGCTCAAAAATGGGCCGAAAAGAACGATTGGTTTGGCACAGATGAAGCGATGACGTATGCGGCTTTTGGTATACATAAACGCATGGTTGAGAACGAAGGGTTTGACCCAAGCTCAAATGAGTACTATACTGAGCTTGATAACCGTATGCGGACAGAATTTCCGCATAAGTTAAATGGAGGCGCGGAAGCACCTTCTACAGAGTCTCGGAGTAATCGACCCGCTCAGACGGTTGCTTCTGTATCACGCTCTGCTACCTCTGGGCGCAGTAAAAGTAGAAAGGTCAAACTCACCCCGACCCAAGTTGATATAGCTAAAAGATTGGGTGTGCCAATAGAAGAATACGCGAAATACGTGAAGGAGTAAAAAATGTCAGATAATAAAGAGTTAAACTTCGGAGGATCTGTCGAAAGAACGCCTCGCGCAAAACAAACTAGAGAGAAGACGGCACAGCGTAAGCCGTGGGCTCCACCGTCCATGTTGGACGCACCACCCGCACCAGATGGGTTCAAACATCGTTGGATTCGTGCTGAGGTTCGAGGTTATGATGACCGTAAGAACATTAGTGCTAAACTAAGAGAAGGTTGGGAATTGGTTAGACAGGATGAGTACCCAGATTTTGAATCTCCTGTTATTGATTCGGGTAAATATGAAGGTGTGTTCGGAGTGGGAGGCTTAATGTTAGCTCGTATTCCAATAGAAACTGTAGCAGAAAGGACTGCGTATTTCGATCAAAGAAGTGCGGATCAAATGGAAGCTGTAGATTCTGATATGATGCGAGAAAACGCTCATTCGACAATGACGATTAATAAACCTAATCGTCAATCTCGTGTAACTTTTGGTGGTTCTCAAACTAAGAATTAGGACCATCTTTTAGGATAAGGAAACCAAATTATGGCAAATCTACTATCAGGCGGCTATGGTCTTCGTCCTATTGGTAAAGTGGGTGGCAATCCTTTCAATAATGCGACAACGCAGTATGAGATTGCTAACGACTACTCAACAGCTATATACAACGGAGGAATAGTAATTCCTTTAGCAGGAGGCACTATCGCGATTTCCGATCAGGCAGTTGCTCCTCTTGGTGTGTTAGGTGGTGTGGAGTATGTTGACTCAGTAACCGGTAAGGCAACATGGCTTAACTACTGGCCCGGATCAAACAGTGTAAGTGTTGATACGAATCATCCTGTAAAGGCATTCGTATATGACGATCCAATGCAACTCTACGTTGTTGTTGCAGATGGAACGAACACCAATAGAGCAACCGCTCTTGCGGACACTTTTGCGAATTGTGACATGGCTAGTGTAAACAGCGGTAGCACGAACACAGGTATGGCATCAGATATGCTAGACATTAGTTCAGCGGCTACTACAAATACTTTAGACGTTCGTATCGTCGGTCTTTTTGAGGATGAAGGAAATCTTGACTATTCCGCAGTAGGACATCAATACATTGTGCGTTTAAATCATCCATACAATTCTGGCGTCGGTGCGGCTGTAGGCACTTTTGCCACAACCGCGATATAAGGAGGTTAGGATATGGCAATTTCTCGCGCACAACTAGCGAAAGAGCTAGAACCCGGCCTAAACGCCTTGTTTGGACTGGAATACGATCGTTACGAAAACGAGCATTCAGCTATCTTTGATGAAGAAAGTTCTGATAGAGCTTTTGAAGAAGAGGTAATGCTTTCTGGTTTCTCAACAGCACCTGTCAAGCAAGAAGGATCTTCTATTTCCTTTGACAGCGCTCAGGAGACCTACACTGCTCGTTATACACACGAAACCGTTGCTTTGGCTTTTAGTATTACTGAAGAGGCTATTGAAGACAATCTCTATGATCGTCTTGCAAGCCGATATACTAAGGCTTTGGCTCGTTCTATGTCTACAACAAAGCAAATAAAAGCCGCGTCTATTTTAAACAATGCTTTTAGCACTGGAGCAAATGCGATTGGTGACGGAGCAGCGCTCTGTTCGTCTTCACATCCTTCAGTTTCTGGAAATCAGAGAAACCTTCTTTCAACAGCTGCGGATCTTAATGAGACCTCATTAGAGCAGATGTTGATTGATATTGCAGGTATGACTGATGAAAGAGGGTTAAAGATTGCAGTTAGAGGAACTAAGTTAATTATTCCGAAAGAACTACAGTTTATAGCTGAAAGAGTAATTAATTCTGCATTAAGACCCGGAACAGCGGACAATGATTTAAATGCAACTAAGAGCATGGGTATGCTTCCAGAAGGAGCAACAGTAAACCATTATCTTACTGATACAGATGCATTTTTCATTAAAACTGATGCTCCAAATGGTTTCAAAATGTTTAACAGAGCAGCCATTAAAACTGCAATGGAAGGCGATTTTGATACAGGAAACATGAGGTTTAAGGCTCGTGAGCGTTATTCCTTTGGTGTTTCTGACTGGAGATGCGTATTCGGTACACCCGGAGCGTAAGCTAGTTTATTTAAGGTTATTAAGGGGCGGCGAAAGTCGCCCTTTATTTTTTGTAAATACTTGTTATAATAGTTTATCCCTGACAGCCACATGGTGTGGCTGACATTTGCCACTACAGGAGGAAAGAATGGCTAATTCAACTTTTTCAGGACCAATAAGGTCCCAGAATGGAATGAAAGTAATAAGTAAAGATTCTTCAACAGGTTTGATCCAAGATAGAACTTTACACGACATAGGAATAAAAGACACCCGACGTTATTATTTAGAAGAGTGGTTTCTTCAAAGACCGGGCCTTAATGCAAACATTGACCAAGTATCTACAGTAGAAGTTCAAAGAGCTTTGAACAGAAACTGGGAAGCACTTGGAACTAACATGACTACTGCCTTATGTACGTTTAATACAACTTCAGCAGGAGTTGTAGCAACAACGGCAGGAGCCGATCAAGACCAAGCAATATTGACCCCTCATTTAGATACGGCAGCCACAGCATGGGCTGGTTGTTTGTGGGGAACCGAGAACCAAGTTCATTTTGAAACATCTATTGCTTTACCTGCTATTGATAATCAAAATGTTTGGGCAGGATTAAAATTAACAAATGTGCCTGAAGTAGCAACGGATGCTAACCAAGCATACTTTAATTTTTTAACAGATGCGGATAATTCTGGACAAGCTTTTGATGATTTTACTAAATTGCATTTTGTTCATAGTATAGGTGGAACAGACTATATTAGTCAGTTACCAATTACGGTAGCCGCTAATACTATTTATCATTTAAAAATTATGTTTGACAGTGATAGAAAGATGTCCATTTTTGTTAACGGTACTCAATACAATGTAACAAGTACGTCTGGTTCTACTGGTGGCACAGCGGTGACTACTGGAACTACCAAATCAGCGGCCATGACCGATGATATTGATTTAATTCCTTACATAGGTATTGAAGCAAATGCGGCAGCGGCAGAAGCAGTACATTGTCATTATGTTGCAATGAGTAGAATAATTAACGAATAAAAAATAAGTGGGGGTGACTCCCCCACATTTTTAGGAGAATTATATGGCAAGTTCAGATGTAAGGGCGCTGACAGTTAACGATGAGAACGCAGCTGATGCGGATAGACTAGTTACTGCGGCAAGACCTGATACCTCCGCAACTATGGCACAAACCACTCATGCGGGTGGGGCAGCTAGAAATGTTACGGTAACCACTGCGGGTACGGGTGATAATAGTAAAACATGTACAATTACGGGAACAGATGTATTTGGAGATGCTATGACGGAAGTTATAACATCAACGGGTTCCGCAGAGACAGTAGCAGGAGAAAAGTTATTTCTTACTGTTTCCGCAGTCGAATGTTCTGCAAAATATGCCGCTAATATCACGGTAGGTTCGGGTACTCTTTGTGCCCAAGCTGTTGGGGATGGTGGACGTATACGTTTAAAGGGTCTTTCAGTAGTTTCTGGTGGTACGGCGGGAACAGTTTCGTTTTTTAATGGAACCCCCGAAAGTGGTACAGCGTTGTTTAAAGCAAGGACTATTGGTACGGCAAATCAAACTATAGATAGATCGGTTCCAGAAGAAGGAGTTTTATTTGCAAGTGGCATGAGTGTTTCATACACCTTGGATGTTGCTGATATGATGACTTTCTTTTATGCATAAGAGGTTTACATGGCAGTTTCAGGAAGCACTAATTTTGAGTTAGATGTCTCAGACTATATTGAAGAAGCATTTGAAAGATGCGGTTTAGAAGTTAGAACAGGTTATGATTTAAAGACGGCTAAGAGAAGCCTTAATCTTATGTTAGCTGAATGGTCTAATCGTGGGCTTAATCAATGGACTATTACACAACGAACACAGACTGTAACAGCGGATGACACTCAATATTCGTTAGGAACGGATGTTATAGACATTCTATCAGCAGTCGTTCGCAGAAGTAGTGTTGATTATTCTTTGGAAAGAGTAAGTCGAGATCAGTATCTAAGTATACCTAACAAGACAAGTACAGGTAGGCCCTCTCAATTTTTTTTAGATAGACAGACCACACCTAATTTAAAAATATGGCCCGCTCCTGATAATAGCACAGATGTTATTTATTATAATGCTTTAACTCGTATGGACGACGCAGATACACTTATAAATACAATGGACATACCTTTTAGGTTTTATCCATGTTTGGCAGCAGGATTGGCGTATTACATTGCTATAAAAAAAGCTCCTGATCGTATTCAGCTTTTAAAAGCGGTTTATGAAGAAGAGTTTGATAGAGCTATGCAAGAAGATAGAGATCGAGCTTCTTTCAATGTTGTGCCGAGGTATGATTATTTGAGGGTAAATTAATGGCTAGAACCGCCTCTGGAAAACATGCTTTTGGAATATCTGATCGTTCTGGGTTTCGATATAGGCTTAAAGACATGCGAAAAGAGTGGAACGGTATGTTTGTTGGGAAAGACGAGTACGAATCGAAACATCCTCAATTAAGTCCAAGCAAGGTGACCGCTGACCCGCAAGCTTTGCGAGATGCTAGGCCCGACAACGCCGTAGAAACCACAGGATTTATAGTTTATACTAATATAGACGATGGAATAATAGGTTTTACTTTAACCTCAGATCTTGAAGGAACGGGATCTATTGGAACAGTGACGGTGACAACGACATGAGCTTTACATATTCAGGATTAAAAACCGCTATACAGAATTATGCGGAAAACACGGAAACAACGTTTGTAGCGACCCTAGATACTTTTATAAAGACTGCGGAAGAAAGAATACTAAAGGCAGTAGACTTAGAATATTTTAGAAAAAACGCTACGGCTTCTATGACTTCTGGAAATCAATATTTGGCTACTCCATCGGACCTTTTATCGGTGTTTAGTCTTTCTATAACAAGTTCCAGTTCTAAACAGTTTCTTTTACAAAAAGATGTAAATTTTGTTCAAGAGTTTAATCCAAATTCTTCTACTACAGGAACTCCGCGTTATTATGCTCGTTTTGACAATAGTAACTTTATTATAGGACCCACTCCAGATGCTTCGTATGTGACTGAAGTTCATTATTATTATAGACCCACAAGTTTAACCGCGGGTAGCGATAGCGGAACAACATGGCTAAGTACAAATGCTCCAAATTCTCTTTTATATGGAGCGTTAATAGAGGCCTATACTTTTATGAAGGGCGAACAGGATGTAATGGCTATGTATGATAAGCGCTTTATGGAGTCCTTATCCAGATTAAAAGATTATGCTGAAGCTAGAGAGAATACAGACGCATACAGAAGAGGGTTACCAGATAGGCCAAGAACATGAGAGTAGCGATAGTTGGACTTGGTGGAAGCTATGCCGATTACATAGCGGCTCGGATAAGATCAGAAAAATTTGACGAAGTTTGGGGAATTAATTGTATTGGTGCGATAATTCATGTGGACAAGACCTTTATGATGGACCCTGTGTCCCGTTTTTTAGATACGGATAATGCAGGATTGCAAACAGGCATAGCCAATGAATTTCTTAAAAAAAACAAAAAGCCTATCTACACTTGCCAACTGGATAAAAGAGTCAAAAATCTTAAACTATATCCACTCGAAGAGGTCATTAAATCTACCAATCTTTGTTATTTTAACAACACTGTACCTTACGCTATTGGTTATGCTATATATCGTAATGTCTCTTCCATTTGCCTTTATGGGATAGATTATACATATAAGGACAATATCTATATGGCAGAATCTGGAAGAGCTTGCACAGAGTTCTGGTGTGCTACGGCTGTATCAAAAGGTATAAAAGTAGAAGTTGCTAACAGATCCGGGTTGTTAGACACAAATGTACCTGATAATGAGCGTTTGTACGGATATCATAGATTGGATGATCCCTTGGTTCAACAATTTAATGAAGCGGGTCTTTTGATTACAAAACAGTCTGAAGTTGACCCACCAGAACCTATAGACAATAAACCTATACTTTTTGGAAGACATGATTTACAAAAAGCAAACGGAGTTGATAAGCATGTTTCAAATTAATGCAGCGGAGATAGGCACTGTAAAAGTAAACACCTCTCAAAAGGGAGGTTTTTCAAGCGATCAAATTGCAGATATGGCTACGGATAAGATAGTGTATGTAGCAGATAATGCTCCTCCTGCTATACAAGAACAAGCTCGCTTGTTTGCAGATCGTGTAAGAAATCTACTTAGAGGATATGTTGATTTGGCAAAGAAAGAAGAACGTGCTACAATTATTCAAGTAATTGAACAAACTGGTAACAAAGAATTAGCAAATATCATAAGGAGGCTATAATGGCAATTACTCAAGCAATGTGTACATCTTTTAAGCAAGAATTGATGTTAGGCACACATAATTTTGCAACTAACGGCAATGCTTTTAAGCTTGCCTTGTACGCAGAGGGTGGAGGAGGAAAATCTTCTACTACGGCTACTTTAGGAGCCGCAACAACTGCATACACCACAACTGGCGAAGTGGCAAATAGCGGATCTTATACTGCTGGTGGAGGAGCTTTAACAAAAGTTGCACCGACTACTTCAGGAACAACGGCTCTTACTGATTTTTCAGATATAAGTTTTACAACGGCTACAATTACTGCAATGGGTGCGTTAATTTATAACGACACTAATAGTGATAAAGCCGTAGCGGTTCTGGATTTTACAAGTAACAAGACTTCTACTTCTGGTACATTTACTGTAACATTTCCAACGGCAGATGCTTCTAATGCTATAATAAGGATTGCATAATGGCTCATGTCGTTGCTGATCGTGTAAGAGAAACCACAACTACTACAGGCACAGGAACGTATACGCTTGCAGGAGCCGTAACTGGTTTTGAAACTTTTGGTTCTATTGGCAACACCAACACAACATATTATTGTTGTACTGACGGAACCAATTTTGAGGTTGGAGTAGGAACTTACGCTTCTAGTGGCACAACTTTAGCTAGAACAACTATTTTACAATCTAGCAATAGTGATAGTGCCGTGAACTGGAGTGCTGGAACACGGCAGATATTCTGTACGTTACCTGCTGAAAAGTCTGTTATTGAAGATGCAAGTAATAACGTAGCTATTGCTGG